>ENA-UEYL01001624-UEYL01001624.1-human-gut-metagenome-genome-assembly--contig:-NODE-1624-length-18681-cov-4.599172_pt1 | contig 18681 bp, 17 predicted proteins | sample MGYA00242941_ERZ507946 | MGnify/ENA primary metagenome ERZ507946 (study PRJEB26167, sample SAMN06115482) | human gut metagenome | host: Homo sapiens | place: China:Guizhou | collected 2015-03-11...
TTTGCCAACATTCTCATCACGGTAGGTGTAGCGTAAGGGAGCCTTCCGACCATTCAAAGTAAAAAATCCAGCCGCGCTTTTGGTGCCCCCTGACAGGGGTAACTTTGCAGGTGTCTGAATCCCCGGCAGATATTGCTACGGCAGTATCTGCCGGGGGCTTCTTTTTGTCTCACGCACCTTTGGCGGTGGACTGACCTTTCGGCTGTGGCAGTTCCACACAGCCAATGTCATTGTAGTGGATTTCTACTGTCTGCTGAGCGTGCTTGCTCCACTTCACATCCTTTTCGTGGACCACGATCTTTTGAATGAACAGCCGCAGCAACTCCGGCGTCAGCTCCTGGATGTCTGTGTACCGCTTTGCCAGGGAGATAAAGTGGTCGGTGCCGGACACCTGCTCCCGCAGCCTCTGGATGGCAGTTTCCTTTTCCGGGATGGCCTTGTTCAGCATTTCCATCTCCTGGGTGTAGCTGCCGGAGAGCGTCTGGAACTGCTCCGCTGTGATCCGCCCCAGGACGCTGTCCTCATAGAGCCGCTTGAAGATGCTGTCCAGTTCCCTGCTCCGCTTCTTCAAAGCGGCCAGTTCCCGTTCCAGCCCACGCATCTCTTTTCGGATTTCTGCGGATTGCCTGCTGCCGATGTATGCGGCAAACTCCTGGGTGTGCTCCCTGGCCATTGCTGTCACCCGCCGCAGATCCTCCAGAACCACGTCATCCAGCACACACTCCCGAATATAGTGGGCGGTGCAGAGGGTGCCGTCCTTCTTGTAGGTCCGGCAGGTGAAGTGGTTGTAGGAGGCGGACATTGTGTGTGCCCGATGCAAGACCATCGTGGAGCCGCAGTCGGCGCATACTACCAGCCCAGAATACTTGTTCTGCTCGTCCATGTTGGTGCGCCGCCGTTTGTGCTGCCGTACCCGCTGGACGATATCCCAAACCTCCTGCGTGATCAGCGCCGGATGAGTTCCCTCAAACACCAAGCACTCTTCCCTGGGATGCTGTACATACCGTTTGTCTTTATAGGATTTCGTGGTGAACTTCATGTTGACTGTGTTCCCAAGGTAGGCTTCATTTTCCAGGATGTTGGCGATGGTGCTGTTAGACCAGTTATAGGGCTGGGACAGATCCAGACAGGTATGGCCGGATCCGAACTTGCAGTAGGTATAAACCGCCGGACAAAGCACACGTTCAGCCTTCAACTGTTTGGCTATCTGGCTCGGCCCACGACCGGCGGCACAGAGAGCGAAGATACGGCGCACCACAGCAGCAGCCTCCTCGTCCACAATGAGTTTCCCCTTGGCGTTCTCATCCTTTTTGTAGCCATAGGGCGCCCGTGTCCCCAGACGCTCCCCGCGCTGAGCCTTGGCCCGCTGGACCGCCCGGATCTTCCGGCTGGTGTCCCGCACAAACCATTCGTTGAACAGGTTTTTGAAGGGCATCAGGTCGTTGCTCTCGGCGTTTTCTGTGTCCACATTGTCATTGATGGCAATGTAGCGGACGCCGAACTGTGGGAACCGTTTCTCAATGTACAGGCCAGTATGCAGCTGGTTACGCCCCAGACGGCTGAGATCCTTGGTAATGATAATCCCAATTCTGCCGTCCTCCATGTCGGACATCATGCGTTGGAAATCCGGCCGGTTGAAACTGGCTCCAGAGTATCCATCATCCACATAGAACTGGGTGTTGGGAAAGTGGTGGTCGATGGCGTACTGCTCTAATATTCGCTTTTGGTTTTGGATACTGTTAGACTCCCCGTCCAGACCATCGTCCTGACTCAGGCGACAGTACAGAGCGGTGATTTTTCCTTGGTTTGACTGCTTCATGCGATCCTCCTTTTCTCCAGTCAAACCGTCCAGAGTTTGTGTGATGTTAACTCTGACGGGGTGGTTTGTCCACCCCTTTCCGAAACTGTGTGTGAATTTTTGAGGTCCATGTCAATGAACATTTTCAGTTTTTCCTCCGGCGAACAGGTGCCATCCGTGGGGAACACAGAAACCACATGGATCAGCCGTCCGTGACTCAACTGGTCGCGCTCGGCTACAACTTTTTCCGCCCTGCCGGGCATGGGAATGATTTTGGGCATTGCGTCCCTCCTCTACAGAATATGAGGGGCCAGAAAACGGCGAATTGGGTCCGGCAGCATTGCCAAACCCAGTCTTAAGTTCATGCCCGAAAAGAAAACTCCCCCTTCATCTTCCTCCCGAAAAAAAGGCCGAGCGAATACCCATGTCCAATCAAAAAAAGAACATGTCCCCGGTGGGGGACATGTTCCCAGCCCCCTCTTGTACGGAGGCAGGTATGCGTGTATACTAAGAGCAGTCGTTCTCAAAACAGAGAACAGATAGGAGGCACACCGCAATGGAGCAGACATTCGGCAGTTATGTGCGGGAGAAACGAATGGCCCGCGGACTGTCCCTACGCGCTCTGGCGGCACAGTTGGAGGTATCTCCGGTCTATATGAGCAACATCGAGAATGACCGGAGGCCGGCGCCCACCAGAGAGAAATTAAACCACCTCATTGAAATTCTGGGACTATGCCAGGCAGATGCCGAACTTCTGCTGGATCTGGCTGCCAAATCCAGAACGCAGCGGGTGTCCGCGGACTTGCCAGAGTACATTATGGAACGGGATATCGTCCGGGCTGCCCTACGGACAGCCAAGGAAGTGGACGCCACAGACGAGGAATGGCAGGAATTTATAGACCGCATTACCCGGCGGGAGAAACCGGGCAACTGAAAAAGGGGGACAAGCCCATGCGGAAGTATTATACAGAGCAGACGATGGAGGGCATCGCACGGCGTGTGCTGGATGCCTACGATGAGCGCCTCTACCGCGGTCAGCCTTGCGCCATTCCCATCGAGGATCTTATCGAGCGCCATGGTCTGACGCTGGAGTTCCAATACCTCCGCAAAAATGGCCGCATTCTGGGAAAAACCGTGTTCGATACCGGTCTGGAGGCCGTATATGATATGGAACTGGGCAAGTATACCCTGTTCCCGGTGAAAGCCGGTACGATTCTCATAGATGCCTCGCTGTGTGAAGAAGAATCCAGCACCGGCCGACTGCGGTTTACTGAGGCCCATGAACTGTCCCACTGGATCCTGCATAAGGGGCTGTATGTTGGTACTGGAGAGAGCGCGGCGCTGCAGCCTGCCGTCAAGGAAACCAGTATGGAGATCCAGGCGAATATGCTTGGGTCCGCCCTGCTCATGCCCATGCCTATGGTGAAACGGTGTTTTTATCAAATGCGGGCTGGCCGTGACAATCAGGCCATTGTTCAGGCCATGTCGGAGGTGTTTCAGGTATCCCGCCAGGCCATGCGGATCCGTCTCACCAACCACCATTTGCTGTAAAATTTTTTACTACGCTGTTCTCAAAATAGAGAACACTTTGTAGGAGGAACGCCATGCAACAAGTAAAAAGAACCCAAGCGGTGCGCTGCCCTGTGTGCGGCCGTGGGCGTGTGATCGACGCTGAGGCCGGCGTGGATCCGGGGCGTCTGCGTCTCTACGGCCCGGAGCATGCGGACAAGGCGGAATTGTTCTCCAAGTGTCCCAAATGTGGGCTACAGATCGGCATCTCCTTTGAAAAGACCGGATATTCCTAAAATGAAAATAGAGTATCGACCTCGTCAAGCGCACCAACCGCCCGCATAAAAAGCGGGATCTACCGCGTTCGGAGCCTTACAGGCAGCAGTTCTGCTGTGCTGTAAGGCTCTTTTTTTGCGCCTTTTCCGCGGCAGAGCGGCGGAAAGGCTTGAAATGCGGAATTTTTGGCAGCCCTACATAGCGAAATACCCATGATCGCCAACTCAGAAATTTCCCCAAAAAATCTGAGATTGGAGATCAAAACTATGAAAAAATGGCAGGAAAATCGGAACTACAGGAAAATTTGTGACGACAAGGGCGAAGTCGTCGACCATATCATTACGGTAGACGGCATAGACGTATCCGTCCCGGAGGATGTGTTCTCTGCCTATGCCCGGATGGATCGTCGGGAGCGGTATCTCAGCGAGGACGTTCCTGCTGGAGGTCAGCAGCTCTCTCTGGAACAGATGGCAGAGGACGGCGTTTTGCCGGACTATGTGGGCGAAGAAATGTCACCCAGCGCGGAGGACTGTTGTCTGCGGCAGGAGATGTCCAGCATGCTTCTGGCCGCCCTTCTCTCGTTGGAGGATCGTGACAGGCAGCTCATCAGCGCGCTGTTCTACAACCGCCTCTCCACCAGAGAATACGCCCGGCGTCTGGGCATTACCCAGCGGGCCGTCATCAAGCGCCGGGATCGGATTCTGAAGGATCTGAAAAAGTATTTTGAAAAATTTGCGGCGTGAGGGTATTCACTTGGCGTTTTTTTCGGGAGGAAAGTGAAGGGGGAAAACACCTCCCCCTCCACTGTTCCTTGAAAAGTGCATACCAGCAATGCGGGTAACACGCAGCCGCACCCACCCCATAGCGCGCGCCAGGACCCGGTCCAAACGGCCGGCGAGCGATTCAGCCTGTGGCCGGCCCTGACAGGCCGGGCAAGAGATGGGACGGCTCAAATAATGACACACCAAGCACGGCCTGCGCGTAAGACAGGCGGCGCTGCTCTGGGATTGAAAGCAGTAGAGATCCCGGAAACATGCCCGTGAGGCCCTCCTGTCAGGGGTCTGCCCGCATTGTTCCCAAATCCATCGGAGGGCGAGTGCGAATGCGATGGGAACACGAAAAAAAGATAAAAGGACGGAAGTATCCATGAAGAAATATACCCATGAAAAGGCCCATGAGGAAATTGACTATATTTTCAAAACCCTACTGCCTCGAAGGGGCATGACGGAGCGTCCGGAACAGATCCGGTTATGCCACAGCATCCTGAACACCATGCTGGACGGCGGCATCGCCCTATGCGACGCTGAGACCGGCATCGGCAAGACCTTCGCTTACCTGACTGCCGGCATCCTGCTGGGCAAGTGCCGGGCGGCAGAGGGCAAGCCGCAGCGGCCTATCCTGATTTCCACTTCCAGTATCGCTTTGCAGAATGCCATCCAGAAGGAATATCTGTCCCTTCTGTCTGGTGTACTGCTGTCTGCGGAACTGATCTCTGCACCCATCGAGGCAGTCATCCGTAAGGGCAAGGCCCACTACGCCTGTGACGCCCGATTGGAACGGCGGATCCGGCAGGTGGAGGGCAGCCATAAAAATCCCGCCGCCCACCAAGCCCTGCACGCCGCACGGCACGTGCTGGATCTGGACCAGATGTCTGGGATGAGCAGTTATGACAGGGAGCGGATCTGTGTTCCGCAGCGGTGCAGGTGCCGGCTGAAGGACTGCCGGTATCACTGCTTTCTGGACACCTGCCAGAGCGGACAGTATACGGTCCAGATCTGTAACCACAACCTCCTGATGGCAGATCTTATCCACCGCAGCCAAAAGAAAAAAACCATTCTTCCAGACAGCGCAGCCATCATCATAGATGAGGCCCACAAACTGCCGGAAACTGCCCGGCAGATGTTTGGCGTGACGCTAAAGGCTCAGGACTTTGCAGAGCTGGTTCGCAGTTTACATGTGGAGCGGTATGTCCTCGCAGCGGAACTGCTCTCCGAAGCTGTGGCGCCGCTGACGGAAAAACTGTCAGTTCCAGTGGAAGAAGGGGCTGGATTTGATGCCTACCAGATGTTCCTGGAACGGCCGCATCAAGTCCTGACAGTGGTCTGCCGACAGCTGGAGGGTCTGCTGACCAAGGAAACCTGGCGTCTTCTGTCTGCCGTCGCCTCCACAGTACAAGGATGCCATCTGCCCGGACAGTTTGGAATTCAAGAAGGACCACTTCGTCATGGGCGATAAATTCGGGCGGGTCCTGTTCCTGAAGGAGTACGCCTCCTACATCAAGGACTCCATGATCAACGAATTGACGGAACTGAACCGGACGCTCATGCTGTCCATTGATGTGATCCCCGTTCCTACGGACGAGGCCGTGCGGGAGATGCAGAACCGCCTGCTGGGCGTGGAAACTAATGTGACCAACTGGCAGCGCCGGCAGAACAGCAACAACAATTTCTCCGCCGTTGTTCCGTATGACCTCGAACAGCAGCGCAAGGAAACCCGAGAGATGCTGGACGACCTCACCACCCGTGACCAGCGGATGATGTTCGCCGTGGTGACGCTGGTACATCTGGCGGACAGCAGAGAGGAACTGGACAGCGACACGGAAACCCTCCAGTCCATCGCCCGCAAGCATTTGTGCCAGCTCTCCACCCTTAACTGGCAGCAAGCGGAGGGACTGGTGACGGCACTGCCACTGGGCCTGCGCCGCATCGACGCCCTTCGCACCCTCACCACCGAGGCGCTGGCCGTCCTCATGCCCTTCAAGGCCCAGGAGATCCGCCATCAGGGCGGTGTGTACTATGGGCAGAATGTCATCAGCAAAAACCTCATCCTCGCCAACCGCTGGGAGTTGCTCAACGCCAACGGCTTTGTCCTCGGCGTGTCCGGCTCCGGCAAGTCCTTCACCGCCAAGCGTGAGATGGTGGGGCTGGCCCTGGCGGCGGAGAACGGTGCAGGCGGTCTGCCGGACGACATCATTGTCATCGATCCCGAATCTGAATACCGGCCGCTCATCGAGGGGCTGGGCGGCGAGGTCATCGAGGTGTCCGCTACCTCGCTAAACCACATCAACGCAATGGACATGGAGCAGGGCTACGGCGATGGTGAGAATCCGGTAGTGCTGAAATCTGAATTCCTTCTGTCCCTGTGTGAGCAGCTCATGGGATCTGGGAAACTCTCCGCCAAGGAGAAATCCATCATCGACCGGTGTGCCGCCCAGTGCTACCGGGAGTATATCCGCAGAGACTATACAGGGGCTGTGCCCACCCTGCAGGATTTCCACGCCGAACTGCTGCGCCAGCTGGAGCCGGAGGCGCGGGATGTGGCGCTGGCCATTGAACTGTTCACAGAGGGCAGCCTCAACACTTTCGCCAAGCCCACCAATGTGGACACTAATTCCCGTATCCTCTGCTATGACATCCGGGATCTGGGCCGACAGCTCTTGCCTGTGGGCATGCTGGTGGTGCTGGACAGCATTTTCAACCGCATCATCCGCAACCGGCAACAGGGGCGCAACACCTGGATCTACATTGACGAGATCTATCTCCTGTTTCAGCACGAGTACAGTGCCAACTTCCTGTTTACCCTGTGGAAGCGCGTGCGCAAATACAGGGCCTGCTGTACCGGCATCACGCAGAATGTAGACGATCTCCTGCAGTCCCATACCGCCCGGACTATGCTGGCCAACAGCGAGTTTCTCGTCATGCTCAATCAGGCGGCGACGGACCGGACGGAGCTTGCCCGGCTGCTGAACATTTCGGACAACCAACTCTCCTACATCACCAACGTGGACTCCGGCCGCGGTCTCATCAAATGCGGCAGCGCCATTGTGCCCTTTATGGACAACTTCCCCCAAAACCGGCTGTACCGCCTGATGACCACCAAACCCTCTGACTCGGACGGCATCCATGCGCCGGGGCGGGCCACATAATGCGGCCCGCATTCATGGGGAGGCGGCCGGATGGATAAGATCAAGGAGAAACCCCAGACTGTGTCCTCTATCCACAAGAAGATAAAAGCCGCACCGAAGGAACTGGTCCATCGCGGTCTGGAGGACGGATCAGACCGCCTGCGGACAGGGCTGCGGGACGCCGCACAGCAGGGGCAGCGGGATGACTATGGCGGCGACCAAATCGAGGACACCGCCGCAGGCGGTATTCGCCGCATGGAGCGCGGTGCGGAAAAACTCGTCAAAGAGAGGCGGAAGAACCGCACCTCCAGCGACAGCGCCCCTGCAGATCCAACTGCCGTGGATCCCGCGCCGGAGATCCGCGCACAGGGTTGGGAAAGTCGACATAGCACCGTAGCAATAGGCCAGCCAGCGAAACCAAGCGGAAACGCCGGACAGCGGATCAAGACCAAAGACATCTACATGCGCACCCAGACGGGAACGCCAACTTCCGGTCTGTCCCCAGTGCGCACCCAGGGCCAGCAGCCCTTCATTCGGGAGCGCGGACGGCAGGCGGCGCAGAAATCAGCGCAGGCCAAAGTCGAACGGATGCGGCAGCCAGCAGACAGCGGGAATGATCTTGTACCTCCTGCAGGAGATCTCCGGCTTTCCGGCAGATCTGCGCTTGGGAAAGGGGGCAGGCAGGACAGGACTATGTCTCCCACGTGGACAAAGGCGAAGCCTGTCCAAGACGCCGACCCGCTGCCAAAAGGGAAACGCAGAACGCCTGCCATAAAAGAGACGGGCCGGAGCTGGGCGGTGCATCACGCAAAACCGGCTGTGAGCGCTCCCAGGCAGACGGTAAAGACATCGGATCATGCCGGGAGGACCGTCACCCAGGCGGGGCGAGGGGCCACCCGCGCCGCCCAGAGCGCCCAAACAGCCCGTGCGGCACAGCAGATGGCTATGTCCCGTCAGGTGGCAAAGCAAACCGGTAGTGCAGCGAAAAAGGCCGCCGCCAAAGCAGGGAACGCCCTGCGGGCCATCCTCGCGGCGGCACGGAGCCTGATCGCCGCCGCGGCCGCCGGCGGTTCCGTTGTCCTCGCCCTGTTGGTGTTCATCTGCCTGATCGGCATGCTCATCGCCTCGCCCTTCGGCATCCTGTTCGCCAACGAGCCTGCAGACAGCACCTCCGTGGCGCTCAGCACAGCCATCGCTCAGATCAATGTGGAGTACGCCGGCAAACTGGAGGAACTGCAGGCTGGGGACTACGATCAAATCATCATAGAACGTGCCCCGCCGGACTGGCGGGAGGTCGTGGCTGTGTTTGCGGTAAAAACTGCGGGGACCAATGACGGTGTGGATGTGGTTACTCTGGACACCGACAGGGTAGCATGGCTGAAGGAGGTGTTCGGGGATATGACAACCCTCTCCTCCGAGGCAGAAACCATAGACCACCCAGACAGCACCCCGGACGATGGCGAGGATGACAGTTGGACGGAAACCATTCTGACGATTACCGTCACAGGCAAGACTGTGGATGAGATGCGGGAATACTATGCCTTTACTGATGAGCAGAACGATATGCTGGACGACCTGTTGGAGAACCTCGATCTGCTGGGCGGGGCCATTGGGAATCTGGCTGTGACAGAGGCTGACGCCAAGGAACTGCTTGCTTCGCTGCCAGAGGATCTGAGCGCCGAGCGCCGGGAGATCGTAAAAACAGCCTGCCAGCTGGTGGGTAAAGTCAACTACTTCTGGGGAGGGTGCGCTTTGTTCCTTGACAATCTGCGTAGAAATACGCAATAAAACAAGGCAGATTTCATAAGAAATCTGAACTCTATGCTTGATTTGGCAGGGGGAGTACCTGCCTGACCCGGTGTGACGGGTAACAAAAACTCTGAGACTCCGGCACGCATATCACAGTGTCATGTGATGTGTGCGAAGCCCGGTAAAGAGCGGTAGTGCGGTCTGAGATGGCTGCACCCGCAGGAGGCTATAAATCGGTCATGTCCAGTATGTCTTGTTGCAACCGACAAAAGTCCTGAGAGTAAGGCTCGTAAAGAAGAGGATGATAATACAGCCATCAGCCCCGGAATGGGGTGCTGCCGCTGTTCGACGCTTCCACCCGCAGAGAACAGCAGAAAACCATTGAGGTCGAATGTCTTTGGCAAAAGTTCACACCAGCCAAAGATGGCAGTCGGGCCAGAGGGACGGGCTAAAACCGATATGTAAAGCTAAAGCATAGGGAACAAAGGAACCGTGGACGGGCACATGGAAATGTAAAAGGGATGACACTCTCGCCCGCGCAGGTAGGAAATGACCTGCTTATCCACGGGGCAGGAGCCCGTAGTAGTGATGAAGCCCCTGTAATGGGGGTGGAGCGAAGGGGCATAGTCAATGCAGATTGTATGTGAACAGGAAGTCGAGGAAGCCGTAGGCATACCTGACTAAAACCAGAAACACCAAGTCCGGAGGGAGGCGGTGCGTATGGCACAACAATTCGACAGTCCGAAAACCGAAACACAATTACGCGAACTCCAAGACAAGCTGTATCAGCACAGCAAAGAGGTCTACGACGCAGGCGGGAGGCCAGCGTTCAAGGGACTTCTGGAAATCATGTCAGCAGAAGCAACCATTATCACAGCAATTCACAACATCAAAAGCAATCACGGCAGTGAGACTCCCGGTGTAGATTTCAAAACCATGCGAAAGGACTATCTGGAGAGACCCTATCAGTGGGTAATTCAGGATATTCAAAACGCATTTAAGCACTTTGAAGTTCAGAAGATACGCCGGAAATATATCGACAAACCAGGAAAAGCCGAGAAACGTCCGCTGGGCATACCTACTATTCGAGACCGTATCGTACAGGAGTGTATGAAAATTGTGCTGGAACCGATTTTGGAAGCACAATTCTTTGAGCATTCTTACGGGTTTCGGCCCATGCGTGATACCGCGATGGCGCTGGCGCGCATCAATCAGGTAGCGCACACATCTGCTAAATACTGGATTGTTGAGGGAGACATAAGCAAATGCTTTGATAACATTGACCACGGAATTCTTCTAAACCGCCTGTACCACATCGGTATCAGAGATAGGCGTGTGTTGCAAATCATCAAGGCTATGCTGAGAGCCGGGATCATGGATGAATGCACCGTAAACGAGTACGGAACCCCACAGGGCGGAATTATCAGTCCGCTGCTGGCCAATGCCTATCTGGACATAATGGATGAGTGGGTCACAAAGCAGTGGGAACATAAGAAAACTCGACGAACTTACCGGACTGCGGGAACCAAGCGAAGGTCACTTTATCAAACCTCTCTGAATCCGGGATGGCTCATACGGTACGCAGACGATTTTGTCATCATCACAGACACCCGCGCCCATGCCGAACAATGGAAATCCAGATTGCAAACATTTCTGCAAGACAAACTCAAGCTGACATTATCCACAGAAAAAACGCTGATAACAGATGTGCGGAGAAAACACATCCACTTTCTCGGCTATGAACTCAAAATGATACCGGGAAACAGCAGAACAGGCTATATTACAAAGACAATACCAGACAAAGAACGGTTACAGCGGAAAGTTGACAGTATCGCAGAGGATATCAAGAAAATTCCCAGAAATTTTAGCAAGGAACAATTCATCGGGGAAATCAATCGCATCAACAGCCAAGTTCGAGGGATTATCCAATACTACCAGTGCTGTACATGGGTCAGCGTCGCCTTGCGGCGACACTCCCACCGATTGCAAATAATTTCCAAGGCGCGCATAAAGCAATACGGTGGCAGATGGATACCAGCAAATCAAACGCAAAACCTATCCCATGTTCATCAAAAGCACCAGCAGAAAATCCCCTCGATAAAATATCGCGATATCTATGTTGGCTTTACCGCCCTCTCCTTTTGCCAGTGGGAAATGACGCCCGTGAAAACACAGGCAGAAACGCCATATTCGGAAGATGGCAGACAGCGTTATTTCAAACGCACAAAAAAGAAACGCATGAATACGCGGCTGGATGAGATGTACTCAGAGAGTACATCCCGCGCTGTCTGTTACAGCAAATGGGGGCAACTCAACAATTTCGAGTTCATTATGAACAGGGCCTATGCGCTTAACCGTGACAGGCTTAAATGCCGGGTCTGCGGTGGTTGGTTAATATCAACTGCGCCTTGCGCTCACAGAGTCAACCCCTATCTCCCGCTGAATCAAGTGAACCGTGTCAACAATCTGGTCTCTATGCACAGAAAATGCCTTGAAGCTGTGAACGACCCTAATCAGGATATCGGTGAGTTCGACAGCGAAGCGCAAAAGAAAATCAAAGGTTTTAGGAATAAACTGGTTACTTCACATACACGCAACAAATAATCTGCACTGATGGTGCGCCGTGTGCGGTGAAAGTCGCAAGCACGGTGTGAAGCGGGGGAAAATCCACCCTGACTGTCCCGGTAACACCGGGATAAAAGCGGTGGATTACCTATCGCTATGAAATCCCTGGTGCTGGGCTGGGACGACCGCTGGGGACAGCTGCGGCAGGTCACGGCGGCGGGCAGTTCCACCACCGGCACCTACCGGCCCTACGGGTTGGACTGCTCTGGATTTGTCGATTGGGCCTTTTACAATGCCACAGGCGGAAGCTATATCATCGGACATGGTGGCGGGGCCACCATGCAGCACGGCTATTGTACTGATATAAGCTGGCAGGACGCCCGGCCCGGTGACTTGGTATTTTACCCGGACAATTCTCATGTTGGCATCATCTGTGGACGGGACGAAACCGGAAAGCTGCTGGTGATCCACTGCGCCAGCGGCGCGAACAATGTGGTCATCACCGGGACAAGCGGCTTTGCGTCCGTTGCCAGACCGGAGTATTACGGAGAATAACCCACTGTCGAAATGTGTCTCAAATTGAGCCACATTATTATTCAGGCCCACACTGCCTTTTCGGGCGGTGTGGGCCTGCTTTTTTATAAAAAGATGGAGACGGAACATAAAATGCTCCGTCTCCGCAGTTTAAGCATAAAGTTGAGTGTCTCACTCTTTCGAGCTGACAAGATAGACCTTTTTGCTAATTGTATTTTAGCAAATTCTCTATGCCATGTCAATGTCTATCCGCAAATATTATATGCAGAGTTCAATCGTTCTGACATTGCTTTTCGGAAGAAGTTTTTTCAAGCTGAGCGGTCAGTTCCGCAATTTTCTGCTGAGCGGCTTCAAGAGCGGTTTGCAGTTGGCTGATTTGCTGGCGTCCGTTCAGTATCTCTGTATTCTTAGACTGCATTTGAGGGGCCGCGAGGATATATGCCAGCTTTGTTCGGATGCAGTCCAGCAAATCCATGCCATCTGTAAAGGTATCTGCACCGTGGATTGCATTTTGCCGTGCAATTTCCTGCCTGTCCACGATATAGCTTTTTACATTGCAGCGCAGATTGCTGATGATACGGTCTTTGTGTACGGATTTGATTTGATGGAGATTGATGATCGTGTCTTTCGGAAATACGGTGCCGTCTCTTTTGGCTTTGATGATGACCTCTTCAATGTCGGCAGAAAAGCTATTGGGGCTGTCGTCAGAGGTGGTCGGTGCAACGATCACTGTGTTTGCAAAGTTGTAAAGAACAATGGCTGGGTGTGGGAAGGATAGCTCCGTCTGGATATTGCCGCAACCGAAGTCCACAAAGACTTTATCTCCCCACTTATAACGGTAAGATTTCTTCTTGCTTTTAGGAGCAAGGATGCCGGCGGAATTATAAAAGTCGTTCCAAAGTATAAATGGAATTGCCTGAACATTCTGGCAGGATCGAACCAGCGACTCCGTATCTGACAATGTAGAGCCTAACTCAGCGGCGCTGTCCGGGCTATCCGCACATTTCTTGAATTTTTCAGTGGCTAACAGCTGCCTCAGTAATTGCTTATCAATCGGCATAACAGCACCTTCCTTTGTGCTTTGTTTGCATTATTATATGGAAAACTGTCTGCTATGTAAAGGCATTTGGAGGTATTGTCGAGGATTGTAGAAAATAGTAAGAGAACAACCCACTGTCGAAATGTGTCTCAAATTGAGCCACATTATTACTTCAGGCCCACACTGCCTTTTCGGGCGGTGTGGGCCTGCTTTTGCGTTCAAAAGAAACAGCGGCCACCGGCACAGATGCCAGCAGCCACTATTTGAACGCGATCACATCATTGGGCGTACAGCCAATGATCTTGCACAGCTTCTCCAAGGTAAGCATAGTGATGTTTCGATTTTTCTTGAGAGAATCCAGCGTGTGATTATCAATGCCGCTCTGCAAAAGCTGGTATTGCGTCACATTGTTTCTCTTCATGGTTTCCCACAACGGCCCGTAATCGACTATCTCCATCACCACATTTCCTGTCTGATAAAGAAATTATATGTGGTATTCTGAGAAAACCATATTGTGATTATACCCACAATGCAGTAAAATGAGAGGTAAGTCAGATACGGGGCTTGGCGCACAAATCGTCGAAAAATGCGTCTCAGTTTGAGACGCATTAAAAGCTATTTCGATTTTATGATCCTGTCCGGGAATACGGAAGCGTTGATAAGGTCAGCGGGATCGACCTCCAGCGCATCGGCAATATCGAAGAACACATCCAGCGAGAAGCTGTGAGCCATGTTCGGCGCTTCAATCGTGCTGATGAGTGAGCGGCTGACACCGGCCTTCTCGGCCAGCTTCTCCTGTGACAGACCACGCATTTTACGGAGCGCCGCAATGGCGATCCCAAGCTGTACGAAACGGTCACGATTTTTGAAGGAAACTTCTTTGCTCATGCGGTGTCCTGCCTTTCTGATGATAAGCAAATTATACGGTTTCCCAAATCTCTTTTCTGTATGCATCAGAGTGCTATTGATTTAATTAGTGAGCAATATTATAGTATAGGAAAGCATATGACGGAATTTGTGAGTTGCAAGATAGAGAGGGCACAGTCATGGAGAATTATCGTTGTGCGATCATAGGTCAGCATCCCATGCGATTTCCGTGGGGCTTTGACGAAGAAGATGCTAAATGCCGCCGGATGAAGTTGGAACTGGCTCAGTGCATTATGGAACTGCGTCAATGTGGAGTGACAGAATTTCAAGTTGCCTGCGATCCCGGTGTGGGGTTGTATGCTGGGGAGATCGTCAATATCACAAAGCAGAATGACGAGGCCATGCGCCTTGTTTGCGTAACCCCTTTTGAAGAACAGGCTACCAAGTGGACGCCGCAGCTGCGTGAACGCTATTTCGATATGCTGGCGGACTGCACCGACCTTTCCTGTGTAGACTATCAGGAGACACCCAACGCACAGCTTATGGCCTATCGGCGGATCGTCAAGCAGTCTGATATGCTGGTGGCCGTATATGACCCTGAACTTGCCAGCGGTAGCGCAGAGGACAAGGCTATGGCCTACGCCCTTGCGTTGGGGAAGCCAACCCTGCTGATCCACCCTAATACATGGAAAAAGAAGTGGCTGAATGTTGCAAAACGGGAAAATGAGTAGTATATTCAAAAATTTTATCCATCCTCATACTTTAGAACGATTTACATTTCGTAAAGTAGCGGATATAATTATTATGAATCAGTATGAAGCAAAAAACTTATGATGAGGGGCGCGCCCCTCATCCCGTGTGTACACACGGGATGATAGCTCTCTGTGACCTGTGGACTTTGCCCGCTGCGGTCAGGCGGGCATGAACAAAACCTGACCACCATACAAAGGAGGACATACCATGAAAAAACGCATCGGGAGTCTGCTGCTTATTTTGGCATTGTGCTTTACGCTGCTGCCCACGGCGGCACTGGCGGAGGGAGAGACAATAAAGGAGGTCAACTCTGTCGAGGAACTCAAAAATGCCATCGAAACTGGCTCAAATAGCATTGTCAAGCTGACAGCGGACATTGAAATCAGCACCACGCTGATGGTCAGCCGTGAAGTTACCCTCGACCTGAACGGCAAAGTGCTGAAAAGGACCGGCACCGGCAGAGTGATTGAGGTACAGAACAGTGGCAATTTGACGCTGACGGACAGCAATTCAAACGAGACGCACAAATTCAAGCCAGACGGCAACGGTCTGTGGGTGCTGGATGAAAACGGCAGCGAGACCGTCACCGGTGGCGTCATCACCGGCGGCAACGTCGGTGGAAGTACCGGCGGCGGTGTGAAAATTGTATCCGGCGGCACCTTCACCATGACCGGCGGCAATATCGCAGGTTGTAAGGCCCATAGCGGCGGCGGTGTGGATGTGGGGGGAACCTTCACCATGACCGGCGGCAGCATTGCAGGCTGCGTTGCTGCTACTGGCAGCGGCGGCGGTGTGCTTGTGGGAAATGGAGGCGCTTTCGAGATGAGCGACGGCAGCATTGCGGGCTGTACGGTTGCATCCCAACAAAGAGCGTTCGGCGGCGGCATTTGCAACACAGGAACCACTACGCTGTCCGGCTCGGCAAAAGTTCAGAACTGCCATGTACAAAACAATGGAGGTGGCGGTGGCGTTTTTAGCGCTCTCGATAAAAAGCTAACTGTCAATGGTAATGTGGAAATCACCGGCTGTAAAAGGGGTACGATACCGGACGCAATGTATTTTAAAGACGGCACTGTCAGCGGCGGCATATTTGACGGTAAGGTGACGCAACTGGACGGCACCATCAGCGGCGGCAGATTTGACGGTGATGTGATAATTCGGGGCGGCGCCATCAGCGGCGGCAGATTCAACCGCGAAGTGAGCAATGAAGGTAACATCGAGAACGGCATGTTCAACGGCGAAGTGATCAATCAGTCGAACGGTACCATCAGCGGCGGCACATTCAGCGGCGCGGTGGAAAATGCAGCTGAAGGCAAAATCACCGATGGCACATTTACCGAAACAAGCACCGTGAATAATACGGGCACCATCGAAGGCGGCACATTCAGCGGCACGGTGGAGAATAAGGGCGGTACCATCAAGAACGGCATATTCAACGGCGCGGTGGAGAACCAAGCCAGCGGAACCATCAGCGGCGGCACATTCAGCGGCACGGTGACAAATAATGGCACCATCAATGGCGGCACATTTGCCGTGACCTTTGATACCAAGGGCGGCAGTACCGTGCCGGTGGAGAATGTCCTTAACGGACAAAAAGCCACCAAGCCTGCCGACCCCACCAGGGCGGGCTATACCTTTGGTGGGTGGTACATAGAGGAAACCTGCACCAATCCGTATGAATTCACTACCCCTGTGCAAAACGCATTGACCCTCTACGCCAAGTGGACGATCAACCAATACACCATCACCTTCAAGCCGGAAAATGGCGATGAAGACACGACCATCACACAGGACTACGACACGCCCGTCACCGCCCCTGCCAACCCAACCAGGACAGGCTATACCTTCGCGGGATGGGACAGGGAGATCCCCGCCACTATGCCCGCAGAGAACATGACTGTCACGGCCCAGTGGACGGCTGTCGGCTCCAGCAGCTCCGGCGGCGGTTCCTCCTCCGGCGGCAGCAGCCGGGAGGATTGGGAACCGTCCTACGCGGTGTCCACCCCCGGCAAAACGGAAAACGGAACTGTGTCCGTCAACCCGAAAAATGCCGGACAAGGCGACCGCGTGACCCTAACGGTAAAGCCCGATCCGGGCCATGTCCTCGAAACGCTGACCGTTTTAGACAGCAAGGGCAAGGCGCTGCCGCTTACAGATAAGGGCGGCGGAATGTTCACCTTTACCATGCCGAATGGACAGGTGGAGGTCAAGGCCGTTTTCGCGGCGGAGGTCAAAACCGCGTCCTTCCGGGATGTTCCCGTCGACGCTTATTACTACGACGCGGTGAAGTGGGCGGCGGAAAAGGGGATCACCACCGGTCAGGCCGACGGTCTGTTCGGCTCCGACCAGTCCTGCACCCGTGCGCAGATCATCACCTTCCTGTGGCGGGCCGCCGGTTCTCCCGAACCCAAGGCTATGAGCAGTTTCGCCGATGTGTCCACTGATGCCTATTATGCAAAGGCGGTTGCATGGGCGGTAGAAAACGGTATCACCACAGGAACGGGCGATGGCAAATTCAGTCCTGACGCCACCTGCACCCGTGCCCAGAGCGTGACTTTCCTGTTCCGTGCCATTGGTAAGCTGGTCGATAGCAAGGCAGAGTTCAGCGATGTTCTTACCGATAGCTACTATGCAAACGCTGTGGCATGGGCGGTGGAGAACGGCGTCACAAACGGCATTGGTGATGGCCTGTTCGGGCCGGACAATAGCTGCACAAGAGCGCAGATCGTGACCTTCCTGTATCGAACCTATCAAGGAAAGTAAAAAACAGGACGGTAACGAGCCGTCATCAAAGAATTTATAACAGAAACCGCAAGGCGGCTCCTTCACGGAGTTTCCTTGCGGTTTTCTTATATACAAGTCGGTCATAAAGTTGCAAAAGACGACATTTAATGGCATTATGCGGCATTTATCGTATCGACGCACGAAACGGCGCAAACGCAGACGATCTATGTAGATGGCTGCAAGGTTACAGTCCGGTATTCCGGCCATAAAAACCCCGATGCCATCCGCGGAATCAAGGAAATCCTTCTCACAAATATTGCGAAAAAGGCGTAAAATTTTGCACTATTTGATGAAATATGAGATAATAATGGTGTAGAGATGCACCTTGATAATTGAAACAAGGCCATATACACCGTTCCAAAGATTGTTAAGAACAACAGGAGTGATGTATATGTTAGAAAACTTGATGGCTGATTTGCGGCGTGTTTATTGCCTGTACCGTGTTTCGATGCTGGGACAGGTTGAGAAAGATGATATCAAGACCTGCGCGCTGAGACGATCAAGGTCATCCAAGGCACCAGCCGTTTGAATGTAGACCTGCTGAACAGCCTTGTCAGCGAGACTGCGGAGCAAATCAAACAGCTGGCGGCACAAATTCAGACCACCACAGCCGAATTGGAAGAAACCGTACAGACGGCCAGCCAAGTGCTGCGGGAATATGACCAGCTGATAAGTTGGGCCGAGATGTATGACCATTGCACCTTTGAGGCAAAGAAAATGATCGTAGCCAAGTTTGTCAAGGCCGTTCGTGTGCGGCGTGATTATGAGATCGACATAGAGTTCAATGTGTCGTTTGAGGAATTTCAAGCATTGTATCTGGAGGGGGGGTAGTGTCAACAGTTTTGCGCAAATTGGTTTGCAGCCCCTGGCGTGAATGAAGTCAGCCGGCAATAGAGGCATCCT
>ENA-UEYL01001627-UEYL01001627.1-human-gut-metagenome-genome-assembly--contig:-NODE-1627-length-18654-cov-63.684233_pt1 | contig 18654 bp, 16 predicted proteins | sample MGYA00242941_ERZ507946 | MGnify/ENA primary metagenome ERZ507946 (study PRJEB26167, sample SAMN06115482) | human gut metagenome | host: Homo sapiens | place: China:Guizhou | collected 2015-03-11...
GCACTCATGCGATTGAACCGCCGTGTACCGGTCGGTACGCACGGTGGTGTGAGAGGTCGGCTCTCCTATTTATTTAGAGGAGTCTCCTACTCGATTCGTCCGATAGAAAAAAACGTGCGCGAAAGAGACGCAAAGAAAGGAAATGCATGAGTAACAAAGAAAATCATCGAGAATAGATTCAGTTTCCGGTTCGGCAGAGACTGAAACACCTGTGTATGCGCTTGGCAATAGCAGGTGGAACTATCCGCGGAACAGTGCAGCAGATAGCGAGACAATCATGTGCTTCCAAGGAGAGAAGCATAATCATCACTGTCATGTCTAAAAACGCGGATGCACACGCTACAAAAGTGTGCTAAAATCATACCATCGAAAGATACAGCGAGGCTCCCGCGCACGGCGCGATGGGCTTTTTTCGTACCCTTCGATAGAAAAAACGTGCGCGAAAGGAGCGCACAGAAAAGAAAGGAAACATATGAGTAACCAAGAAACCAATCAGGAACAGATTCAGTTCCCAGCTCAGCAGGAACTGAAACACCTCCGCACCCGCTGCGGCAAGGTGTACGCGCTGGGCAACAACCGTTTCCGGGCGGTGGTGCAGACCACGCCGGTGCACGAGTACGACGCGGCGACGCACCAGTGGGTGGAACTTTCCGCCGAAAAGCGCCAGCAGATGGCGGCGCAGGCGCACAGCCCGATTGCGACGTTCGCGGACAGCGCTAATAGCGCGGAAAATGCCGCAGGTATCCTCGATACCTACGTCAAAGAGGGCTCGCAGCAGAACTTTTCGCACGACGAGCGCTTGTGGATCAGCAACACGAATTACTACGGCAACCGTCTGACTTATCTGAAAGTCGTGGACTTGCCGCATCTGGGCGCGAATCACTTCATTACGTCCGCAAAGCTGTGCGTTCGTAACGTCTACGCACCGACGGCAGACACCGCCATCATGTGCAAAGAAGTGCTGAAGGACTGGGATCCGGAGACAATCACCTATGACCACCAGCCGGATGTCAGCGGTGTGTATCAGGACTACTGCCGCGTAGTGAAAAATCAGTATTCGTGGAAAGAACTCGATGTCACGAGCCTTGCGCGCAAGTGGTATCTGGGCGAAAACCACGGTGTTCAGCTGAGCGCGCCCGAAAGTGAAAGCAGCTTTTCGCAGCTGCATTCAAGCGAAACGGCGAACCAGCCGTACTTCGTATTGGAGTACGCGAGCCTCACGGGTCTGGAAAGCTATCTGACTTACGACCATCAGTCTGCTGGGCTGGCAGGGACTGGCAGCGTCAGCCTTGTCAATGGCAACCTGATTTTCGCTCACGCCGATACCGCAATGAACGGCAATCGACTGCCAGTTTCCGTGACCCACTATTACAATTCCTGCGACAGCGACAAAGACGAGTTCGGCATGGGCTATGGCTGGCGGACTTCGCTGCATCAGACGCTGCACAAGGTGCTGTACAATGGCGAAGTGGAGTTCGTGTATACGGATGGCGACGGCACGGAACACTTCTTTAAGAAAAATAAGGATGACCAAAAGAAGTATTCAGACCAATCTGGTTTGTCTCTGACGCTGGAAGTTGGGGACGAGAACATCACAATCACCGACAAGGGCGACAATGGAATGACGTTCCCGCTGGTGAGCGAGAACCCGACGGAAGATGCGCCGGAAACTGCGAAGGTACTGATTCAGAAGATTCAGGATGCGGTTGGCAATGAAGTCACGGTGACGGCATTGGCGGATTCGCCGTTGAAAATCGCATCTGTGACGGACGGCGCGAACCGCGTTACGACGCTTCATTACACGGATGGTCGCTGCGACCGGATTCAGACACCGTGGCAGGATGCGGAAAATTGTGTCCGTTTCAAGTACGAGAACGGCGCGCTGGTGAAAATCCGCCATGAAGATAACCGCGCGAGCGAATATGTATATAATGAAGAAATCGGTTACCATTTGCTGAAAAAGGCATATGGTGCAGACGGCGCTTTTGTGGAATACGCGTACACGAACACAGACAGAATGAGTTTTTTGTCATATAGGAATCTGCATATCTTCGAGGTGAAGTGACTCTTTTGAATTTAAGGACTCATTCAGGCGTTGTTAGTGGAAGATGTCTTATATCCCGTCTCATACCCCTCTTCTTCCAGACGCTCTGCGACTGCAAGACGGAGATATTCTGACTGCTTAATGTTTTGCTTTTCGCAAGCAGATTCCAGAGCCTCCATAATACCAGAATCCTTGCGTACCTTTATTTGACAGCTCATAGTGCGCTCTCGCCATTCCTTTTGCAAGCGAGACGCGTTCTCCATATTTCGTGGCATACAACAAACCCTCCTTGACAATTTCCTGCTAATATTTTACCATATCGGCAGGGGAGTGTCAAGGGCTTGGAATCACAAGTCCCCATTGGAAGCCAGCGCAAACAGGCACAGGAGCGCAAGCACTCCGGAAATAATAAATTCCATTATTTGTTCACCCAGCTTTCATACTTATACCACTGGAAGTCATACGCATGACCATCTCTGGTTACTGTCAGCTTGTAAATTCCGCCGATATATACTTCAGGATTATACCCGCGCCCCTGAATCATGGCGGTGCAGTCAACGCCAAATCTGCGGATGCCGACACGACAGAGTTTTTTTCCTCCCCATCGTCGATTTTCAGAGAGTGCAGCTTCATCGCAACCTGTACTGCGTCAATCAGGATCCGCAATGCAAACGTGCCGCTTCATTTCCTCCGTAAATTCAACCTTCATGGGTTCGTTTTTCCTCTCTCCGGACGATGATATTGAGGAGGAGGCGCTTTGCCTCTTCGAGGCTGCTGATCTCATCCTCCGTCAACGAACAAGGCCACACGCAGGTGAGCTTGTTCAGCTCCTTGGCGGATTCACACACAGACATCCGCCACATTAAGTATTCGTAATATCCGTCAGACATAGATTCTCCTTCTGCCTGTTTTGCCGATAGCACAGCATTTTTTTGAAAATTTCCGCATAAGAAAAAGGCTATCCGCAAAAGATAGCCTTTCCATACCTTGTTCTGTTATTCTTCTTTGGGCGGCAGGAAGCCGTCCTTGGTGAGTTTGCGGGTTAGAGCGTTGCGGACGTAAGTAGCTTTTGTTTCGCCGCTTATTGCAACTTCTTCTTCAAATTGTTGATATTCGGAAGAAGAAGAGGAAACGCGGTAAGCAATTGCATCATAGGTCTTGTCGCTGTATCGTTTATCGGATATTTGTTTCTTTTGCATATCTCGCATCCCTATCTTCCTCCATTCTTTCACAAACAGCCCTTCGGACATATTCGTTTTTTGCAACACGAAGTGCGCAACAGGCTTTGTTCAGAGCGTCTACAACTCCGGAGTCTTTACGAATTTTCACTCGAATGCAGGGATTTTCCGCATCGTACTCCTTTTTTCTTTCTCGTTTCCGTTCTTTTTCGATGGCATTAGACTCCCCATTTCCTTCCACACCAACACCTCCTAACGTTATCACGTTAACAGTATTATAGCATGAATGGAACACAGAAGTCAAGGCAAAATTTCCTGTGTTCCCATTAACTGAGATTTGGCTGGCAACAGATGACATATCATAACCGTAAACAAACAGGTTGATTTGCACACATAAGAAGGAATTTCGTCATGTATCGCGAATATATATATACAAGCCACTATCAGAATAATCTGCGTGACGGGGGTGGTGTACGGCGAAGAAACCGCGCCGCGATACGAGTACGACTACAACGCGAAGGGTCAAGTGGCACGAGTCCGCGACAATCTGCTGAATCGGACGACGCAGAGCGAGTACGATTTGGCGAATCGTCCGGTGCGCGTAAAGACCGCAGAAGCTGGTCAGCATGTGTATACGGGTCAGGTCGCATACGACAACGTGTATGGCAATCTGAGCGAATTCACGGAGAAAGTGGGTGAAAATCGACAGGAATATGGGACGAAATTCGGCTATGATGACGAAAATCGTCCGACGTCGCTGACGTACAGCGTTGGTGCAACCACCATTGGGCAGAGCACGACGACCATTGACAAGCTGAATCGGACGACGTTCTCGGCGGTCAAGCTGGGCAGCAAGACATTCACGAGCGAATACCATTTCGCGGCGGGCGGCTACGGCACCGGCAGCGTGACGAACTTGGTTTCGTCGATTACCCAGCCGGGGTGCAATTGCGGCTACGGCTACGACGACAACGGGAACATTGCGAGTGCGACGCTGAACGGCAAGTGGACGGGTTACACCTACGACGCGCTTGGGCAGCTGATTCAGGTCAACGACCACAGCGATACCCGCTCTGGCGAAAATGGTACGACTTGGAAGTACACTTACGACCTCGGCGGCAACATCCTGAAAAAGGAACGCTTCGCCTACAACGACAAGACGACTCCTCTGGAAACCGTTACCTATACCTACGGCGACGCAAACTGGCGCGACAAGCTTACGGCGGTCAACGGCAGCACGATTTGCTACGATGCGATTGGCAATCCGCTGAATGACGGGACGTGGACGTACACTTGGCAGAACGGCCGGCAGCTGCAAAAGATGCAGAAGGCGGGCGTGACGGTAGAATTTGTGTACAACGCGGACGGCTTGCGCGTGCAGAAAACGGTCAACGGCGTAGCAACGAAGTACACGCTGCACGGCAAGAATGTTGTACATATGACTTCCGGCACGGACGAGCTGCACTTCTTCTATGATGCGCAGAACCGCCCGACGGTGGTGGTGTACAACGGCACGGCGTATGCCTACGTCAAGAGCTTGCAGGGCGATGTTGTTGCGATTCTGGATGAGAATGGCAATGCCGTCGTCAGCTACGGATATGATGCGTGGGGCGCGCCGCTGTGGTGTACTGGTGAGCTGGCGGAAACGCTGGGCAAGGTGCAGCCGTTCCGCTATCGTGGGTATGTGTTTGATGAGGAGACGGGGCTGTACTATCTGCGGAGCCGGTATTATAATCCGCGGTGGGGACGGTTTGTTAATGCGGATGGTGCGATAATCCAAAAAAACTTGTTTGCATATTGCAGCAATGGGCCGATTGTGGGTTATGACCCGTCGGGATTTGAAAGAGTCAAACTGACGCCGCATAGAAGCGATTCGTCTGAAAAATATCCTGATTCTGTTATGTCGGTGGATCTTTTTGTAGAACTTATCAAGCAGGCAGTTGAGACAGAAGGGTGGAAATATATATACGGGCACGCTCGGTGGAAGGAAACTGACTGTGTTGGTTTGCCGAAGTATGTTTTGGAATGGTATTATAGTCACAAATCTTTCAAAAAACTATATCAAATCACCAAAGGAGAGAATAAAGGAGAAATTCTGAATCAAGTAAAGGACTTGGCGGTTTATGGAATGCAGAACGGCGAAACTTTTGATATAACTGATTGGGATGATATTCCAATAGGTGCGGCAGTATTCAAATATGACCCTACGAATCCGGAGGCTACCAAAGAAAATAAAGGATGGCTTCATGTTGGTGTGTATATTGGAATTACAGAAGAATATGGGTACACTATCGCAGCAGCCGCGAGTAAGAAAGATGGGGTGGGCTACTTTCCACTTACCGATGAGTACACAAAGTGGGGTTATTTTAATGGGGTATCATATGATTAAAAAAAGGAGATGCTTTAATAATGCGTCATATAGATAAGAATGTTTTGCTTTTATGCGTTGCTGTAGTGATGGTTGTTGCTTTGCTAAGCTTAAAAGAAGCAAAAGCAGAGAACACGTTAAATGTTCGTGAGTTTGTTATGATAGAGGGATTTACCCCTATTGAAATCAGGATGAATAGTACTATTGCCCAAAACGGTAAAATAATTACTACCAAAGGCGCAATCTATCCGGAATTTTACGATTTAATACATCCTTCGCTTACTGAAGAAGATGAGGTTGTAGATGGCGATGTTAGTGAACAACGAATAGTACTCATGCTTGCAAAGCAAGACAAGAGTAAATACCTACGGATTGCCACATGGGAGTGGGAAAATAGGAAGTATACGATTGTGGATAGTAAATGCCTTCCCCAAAATTCATTTTTAGAGAAATATCACGACGGCGATAGCGTTTTGTTAGATGTTGGATATATAACGGAAGGGGATGACGAACCGGAAGAATTGGATGACTTGACATGGTTGTATTTTACAATAGAATTAAATATGCAGGGTGAATGGAGTATTACGAATATTACGGATGGTTATACATTCTTCGCAGATTATGATGGAGAAAGATTCATCATTCGGAACTACGAGGATGAGAAAATAATGCGGACAATTTCAATGGAAAATAGGCTGTCATCGTTTGACTTTGAGACTGCCTTTTGGAAAAAACCATAATATTAGCACATAAAAGTTGCATTAAGTAGCTATATTATTGTATTCTGTGAAAAGCGGAAGCTGCCTCACGCTGAATTACTGCACTGTTCAAATCGAAACAGCGGTCATTTCCTGCACACCCCAGCAGGTATGACCGCCGTTCGGCGCAAAGAACAGCACGTCGTCATCAAAAGTAACCTTTCAATTTCATACTCTACCAAGGTACAGCAGAGCCGTTCGGGAGACCGAGTGGCTTTTCTTGTGCCGAAAAGCGTCACGCAAACCCATGGCGCTTTTTTTGTACGTTTTTTACGGCGAGAGAAAGGAGGGACGCCATGGAAGCGACTATTCAGACCATCATGGAAGCGGCGCTGCAGCAAGGAATTTGGGCGGCGCTTTATATTTATCTTTTTTTCCGAATGCTGAAAGAAAATGCAGCGCGGGAAGAAAAATATCAGGCGATGATTGACAGCCTTAGCACAAACATCGCGGAGGGAATCGAGGACATTCAGAACCGACTGGATGCACTCACAAAATAACAAACGATTAATTTCAATAAATATTCAAAAGGAGTACAATGAAACACATGAATTACAATGCGGCGGAAAATCAGCCGCACAAATATGCACGCCCCGTTACGCTGGACGAGATGAACCGGATGCCGGGGCAGGAAGAATACGAACGCCGAACGCGCACGAGCAAGGTGTTTTCCTTGGGGCGCGGGCTTTATCAGGCGGTGATGTACCCGGAAGCGGTGCATTTCCGAGACAAGAACAGCGGAAAGCTGGAAGAAATCGACAACACACTGATGCCGATTCAGGATTCGGCATGCGGCGTGTATCTCACGAATCGCAACAACGATGAACTGAAGGTTGAATTTCATGGTGCGCAGGACGTTCAGCCGAAGGTTGTGGACTTTGCGCGTCCGCAGGAGAGCAAACGCGACCGCCGCCGCGCGGTGCTGGCGCAGCTGGAGGGGGAAGTGGTGTATGAGGACATTTTCCCGGATGTGAATCTGAACTGCGCGGTTCAGGCACTGCGCTTTAAGGATTCCTTTACGTTCAAAACGCCGGAAAGCGTGCGGAAGCTGTCGTTCCTGCTCTTTACGCCGGAAATGCAGACGGAAAAGCAGGCAGACGATTCGATTCAAGTGACGGCATCGGATGGCAGAACGGCATTTCTGCTGCCGCGGCCGTTCCTGCAATCTGCAGAAGCGGAGGACGAAATCGGCGGCGTGCAGGTGGACATGTCGGCGACGGTTGAGCCGTTTACATGGCGCGTGACGTACACGCCGGACGAAAAATGGCTGCAAAAGGCGAAATTCCCGGTTGTGCTGGATCCGCCGGTCATCACGAAGAACCATTCCAGCGCAATGGAAGACAACTTTGTGAGCAGCAAAAAGGCGGATGAGGTACAGAGCTACGGCGCAACGGGGATGACGGTGTCGTACAACAGAGGCAATTGGGGAACCAGCCGCTCGTTTATTGATACTATTTCCTGCATTCGCCTGCACCATCTGCTTGCGCCTTTTCCACGCTGTCGTCCGCTCATTCCACTTAGCGTAGCGCTGCTACGCTGCGTTCCATTCGCGTTAGACAGCGTGAAAAATTCGCGGCGCATCTTGGTGCATTCTCATTTGGAAATAGTATAAGTTCCTTCCGTCGGGACTGCCGGAAATTGATTCGTCGTATTACATCACGAAAGCGATTTTCAATGTCAAAACGAAAACGGCACCGACAACGAAGGCCTCCGTCTACCTGAAAGAAGTGCTGGGGGACTGGAACAGCCAGACCATCACCTACAACAACGCCCCGGCGCTGAACGACAAAACGCTGGATTATCAGTACATGGAGGCGAACAGCACATGGTATGCGTATAAGGATTGCCTGACGGTAGTCACGGACAACCTGAGCGGCAAGAAGCTGTTCTATCATTTCAATGATTACGGCAACTGCATCTCTGTGAATGACCAGCTGGGATATGCCTGCTTTGCGAAATACACGGACAGCAATCCGATTAACCATCCGGAAACGATTTCCAAGATGCAGCGCAGCGTGGTGAACTTCCTGAATGGTCACAACATGCAGACGGCAGGCATCTGGACGAATGAGAGCCTCGATGGGACTGGCACATATAGCTATGCGACGGATGCGCACTACATGGGCACGAAGTCGCTGAAAATGGTCAAGACGAATCAGACAGGCTGGATGACGGCCCGCCAAGATGTGACGCTGCCGAAGGGACAAGCCTATACGTTTTCTGCATTCTTTCAGACGCTTGCGGATACCGTGGCGCAGCTGCGCGTTACCTACAAAAACAGCGACGGCGATGAGGTTGCGGTGGATAGTTTGCCGCAGTGCAGCAAGGGCGAATGGGAACGCATGAGCGTGAGTTTCTCGCTTCCAGCAGACAGCGCCAGCGACAGTGCAACTGTTCGCTTGATGGCGGGCGGGGGCGCAGGAACGGTCTGGTTTGACTGTGCGCAGCTGGAAGCGGGCGAAGTCGCCAATCGCTACAATATGCTGACGAATGGTGACTTTACGTTTAATTGCGGCGCACATCCCACAGGCTGGAGCAAAAATAGCTCCAATACCAGTGAAGATATGGTGTATGCCGATTGCACGGGCAGCAAGCCGGAAGGACTTTCTGCAAATACGATGCGCTTGTATGGTACTGGGCGTACCAAGTATGCGGGTATCTATCAGGATATTCCAATCAGCGGCAGCAAGGGCGACGTGTTTGTAGCAGGCGGGTGGTCGCTGAACTTCTCCAAGCCGCGCAAGGGGGAGGACTTCCGCTATAACATCCGTGTGGCGTTCTTGAAAGCAGGCACATCGTCCACGCGCGTGAATACGTCCTCGATCGAATGGAGCGAGGAATGGACGGATTGCAGTTTGCTGCCGGCCCGGTGGTTGCACCGTGCGACTATACATCCATTCGCTTCAACGTGGACTACGAGCGCAACATCAACTATGCTGAATTTGGCGGCTTGTTCCTGCATAAGGAAGAATTTGGTCAAACGTATGTGTATGACAGCAGGGGCAATGTACTTTCCGCGAAAAATGCAGCCAGCTTGCAGGATGGCGCAACCTATGATGCGTTCGACAATATCCTGACGTACTTTCAGCCGGGTCGTTCTGCTGCGGTGAAAACCGTGATGGAATGGGGCGAAAGTGATGATGAAAAGAAGAAACATCTGCTGCGCAAGTCTACCAGCCCACTGGGGACAGTCAGCGAGTATACCTACGATGATTATGGCAATCAGCTGACCACGAAAACAAGCGATGGCATGGCGTTCATGCAGACCACGACGGTCTATGATGAGCAGGGCAATCATGTAAAGCAGCAGATAGATGCCCGCGGCATGGCAGAAACTCGGCAGACGGATGATGAGCTGGATACGCTGCAATCAGTTACGGATGCCCGCGGACAGGTGCTGCACTATACTTATGATCGCAATCGCAGGGTAACGAAGGCTTCGACGACGGCAGACGGATGCGAATACACCAATACGTTTGCGTATACCAAGGATAAGCTGACGCAGGTGAAACACAATACGTCCGATAATGCTTCGGAAGATGTTGCCTATACGCTTGCATATGATGCAGTCGGACGGCTTGAATCCGTGAAGGTTGGCACACAAACGCTGGTCGAAACGGCTTATCAGGCGGATGGCATGACGGAAAGCGTCACCTATGGCAACCGTGGACAGGTATGCTACACATATGATGACTTTAAGCGCATTGTTGGTATGCGCTATGATGACGATACGGATGACCGCTTCCAGTATACCTACGGCGCAAACGGCGAAGTTGCACGAGTGAAGGATTGCGCGCGCGACGTTTCGGTGCTGAGTGAATACGATGCTGCCAATCGTCCGCGCCGAAAGACAGTGCTTGAAGGCGACAAGCATGCGTATACGGGCGAACTGGTCTATGATGCGTATGATAATGTAAAGACCTTCAAGGAACAGGTCGGAGAGAACCGAGAAAAATACACAACCACTTTTACGCACGATGAAGAAAACCGTCCGACGCTGATGACGTTCGGGGACAACCAAACGGTGACGTATACTTATGATGGACTCGGCCGAGTAAGTGAACGCAGCGCAAATGCAGGCGGAACGGCTGTGACAACGGCGTACACCTATTTGGATGGTGCATATGGCAGCAACAGCACGACGCCGCTCGTTCGCACGATGACGCAGGCGGGGACTGAACTGACCTATACATATGATGAAACGGGCAATATCACGGGCATCAGCGACGGTCAGCAGGAAATTACCTATGTGTATGACCTGCTGGGGCAGCTGATTCGGGTGAACGACCCGTATGATACGACGGCTGGCACTGCGGGTACGACGTGGGTGTTTGCCTATGACCATGGCGGCAATATTCAGAAGAAAACGGCGTATGCGTACACGACCGGCAGCGTCGGTGCGGCTGTCCAGTGCGACACGTTCGCCTATACGGATACGAACTGGAAGGATAAGCTGACGGCGCTCAATGGCGTAAACATTACTTATGATGAGATTGGCAATCCGCTGTCGGATGGCACTTGGCAGTACAAATGGGCACAGGGGCGGCAGATCCGGGGAATGCAGAAGAGCGGCGAAGAGGTCGCCTTTGCATATAACGCGGATGGTCTTCGTGTTCAGAAAACGGCGACTTCCACCGGTACGACGAAGTACATCATGCACGGCCGCAATCTGGTTCACCTTATTCGCGGCGATGAAAACCTGCATTTCTTCTATGATGCGCAGAACAAGCCTGCAATTGCGATTTACAACGGCACTGCGTATGCATACCTGTATAACCAGCAGGATGATGTTGTCGGCATGGTTGACAGCGAAGGGCAGTTGGTGGTAAAATATCAGTACGATGCTTGGGGTCAGCCAATCAGTACAGGAGGTGCATTAGCGGAGACGCTGGGTGCGCTGAATCCCTTCAGGTATCGCGGCTACATCTACGACGAGGAAACGGGTCTCTACTATCTGCGCAGCAGATATTACAACCCGAAGCTGAGCCGATTCATCAATGCGGATGATGTGGAAGCGCTGGGTGCTGATGGCGACATCAATGGCTACCAGCTGTTCAACTACTGCATGAACGACCCGGTGAACCGTCGAGATGAAGCGGGTTCGTGGTCGCTGCCGAACTGGGCGAAAGTGGCGATTGGCGCGGCGCTGATTGTTGGCGCGGCAGTAGTTGCTACGGTTGCAACAGGCGGTGTCGCTTGCTTTGCCTATGGCGCTGCGATTGGTGCGGCGAAAGGCGCGGTATCGGGCGCGATTGGCGGAGCCATTTCAGGCGCAATCGAAAGCCGAATCGCGACGGGAAGCTGGGACGGCGCTCTTGAAGCGGCGATTGATGGTGCCGCGGATGGTTTCCTTGGCGGCGCAATCGGCGGCTTTATTGTGGGTGGTCTCACCAGTCCGAATTGCTTTGTTGCTGGTACACCGATTCAAACGGAGAACGGCGCTGTACCAATTGAAGAAATTGTACCGGGACAGCTGGTGTGGGCAGAAAACCCTGACACGGGCGAATGCACGCTAAAGCGAGTAGTCCAACTCTTCCGGAATGAAAAGTACGAACTGGTTCATGTGCAGGTTCGTGGCGCAACGATTACCACTACGGCGGGACATCCCTTTTTCGTACAGGGACAGGGCTGGATTTTCGCTAAGGACCTGAAGGTCGGCTATCAGCTTAAACTGTTGAGCGGCGGCACGGCGCTTGTTGAAGCCGTTGAATGGGAAGAACTTTCCGAGCCTGTTACGGTTTATAACTTCGAGGTTGAGGAGTTCCATACTTACTTTGTTGGAATCCATGGCTTTTTGGTACATAATCTATGTGTGCAAAAAACTGTCGCAGGTGACCATAATGGATACTCCGCGAGAGTGTCTGTGGGCGGTGAAGCTAACCGCCATGCTCCACATGCTCATATATTCTACAAGGCAGAAAAAATTGCCAGTGTTGATGATATGGGAAATATATTGGTGGGGAAATTAGATAGAGCAGGAAAGAAGTTTGTTAAACAGAATATAGTGCAAATCGCCGACGGTATTCACAAATATTATAAATAATGTATAACCAAAGGAGAAGTGAACATGGATATTAATAAGCTTGCACTAGAACTGCAACAAAATCAATCTGTTCGGCAGAAAATATATGCACAGTATATGAACAATCAAGACGACTTTTTCTTTCAGAATTTTCATGGCATACTGGAAGAAAAAGTCTTGTTTGAATATCTACAACATGCTCAAAAACATAAAAAGCTGATGAAACTGTTGCCGGCAATTTTGTGCTTTTCTACGCAGACGACCTTATCGGCGCGTGTTATTCGGAAAATCCAGCGCCTTCCTATAAGTGCCCGAAGAAACTGCGTGTTCTCACTTGCTCACTGCGAGCTTTCTGTTTTTCAAGCTTGCGTTTTGTTCTCAATTGTGCAAGAAATGGAACTATTCTGCTTCATTCTGGACGATATGCTCCGAAAAGAAATCTATTCACTTGCCGATGTTCAGCTGCTTGTCGGCTTCGCAAAAGGCATCAACAAATTGGTGATTCAGGACGTGCTTGCGCAGATTGAGAAGGAGCAAATACCCTTGAAAGCAAAAGAAAAGGTACAATGGCTTAGGGTGAAGGTAGGAATAGAGAAAGAAGAAAGCTCCTACTGAGTGGAGGAAGCATATGTTAGGCATCACCTTTTCCGCAGAAGCAGAACCATCAGCCGCCGAACGAATTTCCGATTGCTTTCAGTATTTTGAATCGCGGATGGACGTGATTCGTCTGCCGAGATACTGCAAAGTGCTGGACAGCATCAAGATTATTCTTTTCGCTGCGCCGGATGAAAAAGAACGGAAGCACATCAGCCTGAAGTGGCGAGAGGCGGAAATTTGCGTCAGGCTGGACGGTGATACCTTCATGAAAGCCTCGCAGGATGAACAGCGGGACATGGTGAGAGCGGCGATTACCCGGGCGCTGGAAATCATCCGAGATCGGAGTGAGGTGAAGAACTTCCGCTTTGAGTGCAAATCGCTGCTGTATGACATGTTCCCGGATGCGTACATGACGCCGTTTGTCTTTTCAACCGAATCGGAATCACCGGCAGCACAAATGATCATGGACAACTTCTGCCTAATCGAAAAGAACATGCGGGTTACGTCGCTTGCGAAGTATACGGACGCATTCGACAGCATCGGCATCATTCCAGAATGTCTATCAGAAGAATTTTTACGCACATTCGGTTGCGGCAAAGACCGCAAATATATCAGCTGGAAGCATCGTTATGCGGATATTCGGCTGCATGTCCCGTTCCTGCCTTTTGTGCAGGCACCGAAGGAAAAACGGATGGCGCGGTGCAAGCAGATTATCCGCGATTCGCTGGAAGTTGTTGCGGTGCGGTGTCGGACGAAGAAAGTGCGGTTTGATTTGGATGAGCTGCTGCGTGACCTTTTCCCGGAGGAAGCAGCTTCAATGACGCAGGAGAAGAAATAGAGAATTACAAAAGCCAAAACGGTGAACAAGAAAACGGGGTGGCTGCCTCTCGATATAGGGGGCAGCCATTTCTATAAATAACAGGAGGTTATATGTCAAACATTTTATCCTCTGAGCTGATTGCGCAGTTTCAAACGGCACTGCGTGATGGCTGGGGGTACATCTACGGCGCGTCGGGCGAAATCTGGACGCAGGCACAGCAGAACGCCGCGAGCCGTGAACAGACAAAAAAATATGGTCAGAAATGGGTCGGACACCGCGTGGCGGACTGCTCCGGCCTTTTTGCGTGGGCTTTTCGGCAGCTCGGCGGGTACTGCTACCACGGCAGCAACACCATGTTCCGCCGTTACAGCAGCGCATCCGGGAGCCTGTCTGCCGGGAAACGAACCGATGGCGCGCCGCTCAAACCCGGCACAGCCGTCTACAAATTCAACGCCTCGGAAGGGTATCACCACGTTGGATTGTACATCGGCGAGGGCAAAGTCATCGAAGCCAAAGGCACAGCGTATGGCGTTGTCACGTCGAAAATCGGCAGCGGGTGGACGCATTGGGGCGAGCTGAAAGGCGTGGATTACGCCGAAAAAGGAGAACAAATTGCAATGAGTGAAACGAAATTGGCGGTCGTGACGACGGCATCCGGCAGCCTGAACATGCGCAAAACGGCGAGCAAGTCCGCCGAAGTGATTGCGAAAATCCCGCAGGGCGCGACCGTAACTGTTCTTATGGAAGCGGATGACTGGTGGCGCGTCCAGTACAAAAACAGCACCGGCTGGTGCGCGGCGGAGTTCCTCACGAAGCAGGAAAATGCGGATAATCAGGCGCGGATGAGCATCCGAATCGTCGATAGTGCCGGCAACGTGTTTGAACCTGCGGGTGATTTTACGGTGAAGGTGGCGAACGCAGATGTGGGCGATTTTTGAACAGATGCGCGACCGCGCGACAACCATCGTTGGACTTGTGACGGCGCTGACGCTGATGTACAGCTGGTTCCGCAAGCCGATGAAGCAGCTGATTGCAAGGGAACAGCAGCAGGAGGAAGATCTTGCGATTCTGACATGGGCGTTTTTGCAGAATGCGCATGACAATTATACGCGGCAGGGCTGGTGTACTGCGGCAGAAAAAGAGCAGGTGCTGAACATGCACAAAAGTTACGCGGCGAAAGGACGAAATCACCTGTCCGCAAGCTACGAGCAGGACATTCTTGCTCTGCCGGAAACACCGCCGGAAGGGAGGCGGGGCAAATGACGAAGCAGAAAGCATACGTCCAGTTCAGCAAACGAATTGTTCTTTTGGTCACTATTGCAGTGACAGTGATTTCGCTGCTGGCGGTGGTGCTGTGCTTTTTCCGCAGCGACACCGAAGCGCTGATTAGTACGGCTCGGACGTACATCAACTACGCGACGATTGTTTTCGCAGCGTACAGCGGCAACTCGGTGTTCGAGAAGTGGCTGACGTAGGGGAAGAGCGGTGATACGCCTGGAGATACAGAGGAGAAGTAAGGTAATAGTGAGTTTCACAAGAGGGCAGCACATCAGCTGCTGTCATGTCTAAAAACGCGGATGCACACGCTGCAAAAGTGTGATAGAATCATACCATCGAAAGATACAGCGAGGCTCCCGCGCACGGCGCGAGGGGCTTTTTTCGTACCATTCGATAGAAAAAAACGTGCGCAAGGAGCGCACAGAAAAGAAAGGAAACATATGAGTAACCAAGAAATCAATCAGGAACAGATTCAGTTTCCGGCTCAGCAGGAACTGAAACACCTCCGCACCCGATGCGGCAAGGTGTACGCGCTGGGCAACAACCGATTCCGCGCAGTGGTACAGACCACGCCGGTTCATGAGTACGACGCGGCGACGCGCCAGTGGGTGGAACTGTCTGCCGAAAAGCGCCAGCAGATGGCGGCGCAGGCGCACAGCCCGATTGCGACGTTCGCGGACAGCGCTAATAGCGCGGAAAATGCCGCAGGTATCCTCGATACCTACGTCAAGGAAGGTTCTACGCAGAACTTTTCGCACGACGAGCGTCTGTGGATCAGCAACACGAATTACTACGGTAACCGTCTGACTTATCTGAAAGTCGTGGACTTGCCGCACCTGGGCGCGAATCACTTCATTACGTCCGCAAAGTTGTGCGTTCGCAATGTCTACGCACCGACGGCAGATACCGCTATCATGTGCACGGAAGTGCTGGAGGACTGGGATCCGGAGACCATCACCTATGACCACCAGCCGGATGTCAGCGGTGTGTATCAGGACTACTGCCGCGTACTGAAAAATCAGTATTCGTGGAAGGAGTTCGATGTCACCAGCCTTGCGCGCAAGTGGTATTTGGGCGACAATCACGGCGTTCAGCTGAGCGCGCCCGAAAGCGAAAGCAGCTTTTCGCAGCTGCATTCGAGCGAAACGGCGAATCAGCCGTACTTCGTGCTGGAATACGCGAGCCTTGCGGGCTTGGAGAGCTATCTGACTTACGACCATCAGTCTGCTGGGTTGGCGGGGACTGGCAGCGTCAGCCTCGTCAACGGCAACCTGATTTTCTCCCACGCCGATACCGCAATGAACGGCAATCGTCTGCCGGTCTCGATTACGCACTATTACAATTCTTGTGACAGCGACAAAGACGAGTTCGGCATGGGCTATGGCTGGCGGACTTCGCTGCATCAGACGCTGCACAAGGTGCTGTACAACGGCGAAGTGGAGTTCGTGTATACGGATGGCGACGGCACGGAACACTTCTTTAAGAAGAATAAAGATGACCAAAAGAAGTATTCTGACCAGTCTGGTTTGTCTCTGACGCTGGAAGTCGGGGATGAGAACATCACGATTACCGATAAGGGCGACAACGTGATGACGTTCCCGCTGGTGAGCGAGACTCCGACGGAGGATGTGCCGGAAACCGCGAAGGTACTGATTCAGAAGATTCAGGATGCGATTGGCAACGAAGTCACGGTGACGGCGGTGGCAGATTCGCCGCTGAAAATCGCGTCTGTGACGGACGGCGCGAACCGAGTTACGACGCTTCATTACACGGATGGCCGCTGCGACCGAATTCAGACACCGTGGCAGAATGAAAACAGCTGCGTCCGCTTCAACTATTATAATGAAGAAACTCTGTACATTACGCATGAAGATGGTCGCATGAGCAAGTACGAATACGCGCTTGCGAACGGTTATCACCTGCTTGTGTCGGCATCTGCGATTGAACAGCACATCAAGAATCAGGAAGATAAGAAGCTGGCGGACGTGACTTACAAGTACAGCAACACGAACGCCATCGACGGATTGCCGCACTGCATCACCCATGCGACCGTAACGGGCATGAAGAATGATGAAACTCTGACCGCGGCGAACGTCTCGTACACCTACGGCAATCACATGGCACTGGTCAAGGATGAAATTTCCGGCAAGACGTTGCGCTACCATTTCAACGATGACGGCAACCAAACCAGCGTGGACGACGAGCTGGGCTACGCGATGTACACCCGCTACGACCGCACTGACGACAACGCAAATGCGCCGATTAACCACGCAACGGAACGTTCCCGGATGCAGCGAGTGGTTAGAAATTTGCTTCTCGACCCGATGTGCGAGGAAAACAGCAGCGTTTGGGAAAAGAGCAGCACGGGCACGATTACGCGCGACCAGTCTACGCGGCAGTTCGGTCTTGTTTCGTATCGCATGACGATTTGGTCGAGCGGCTGCGTGTATGTTCGTCAGGCGGTGACGCTCACGCCGGGCAAGTCGTATACGCTGTCTGGATATGTCCGATCTGGTGGCCCGCGCGGTGTGATGCGCGTTTCGTACACGGTTGGTAATGAGACGGTCACGCTGGATTCTGAACCGGGCAAGGTGTGGGAAAAGACGGATTACATGCCGTATGAACGTGTGTCTGTGTCCTTCACACTGCCGGAAGATGCAGAACCTAAGGTTTACTGCATGGCGTACTGCGATATGCAGAACGGTTTTGCGGGCGGCAATTGCTGGTTCGATGCGATGCAGCTGGAAGAAGGGCTGACGCTGAATCATTTCAATATGGTTCAGAACAGTGACTTCTCTGTGACCGGCACGGATGGCAAGCCGAAGGCATGGACGGTTGGCAAAAACGATGCGTCGTATGTTAAAGTGCTGCCTTTGGAGACGCCGAAGGATGAATTTCACGCGCCGGACTGCTTGAAGCATGACAATACGCAGAAAATTCGTCTGGCAGGCCGCTACGATCGCACGGTAACGTATTACCAGCAGTTCCGACACTACGGCAAAATCGGCGACCGCTTCACGGTGGGCGGCTGGTGCAGCTCGTTCGCGAAGAAGGACGATCCGGACAATTCCGTTTACTGCCGAATTACCGTTCAGTTTACTTCCACTGACCCTGTGACGGACAAGAGCTACTGGGCGACGGGCGGCTCTGCGGTGTTCAACGCGGAGGAAGGCAACTGGCAGTTTGCAAGCGCAGGCATTGTTGCGCCCAACAACTGCACTTATATCCGCGTGGTGCTGCAAATGAATCGTCAGATGAATTTCGCGGATTTCACCGGCATCTACCTGTACCCGGAAGCGTTCGGCACGCAGTATGTTTATGACAAAAACGGCAACCGCAAGACGCGGAAGATGCTCTACGGCGGTCAGGAAAAATCGGAGTTCGACGATGCGGACAACCTGACGAAGCATACCGCCGCGGGCCGCACGGTGTCCAGCACCTTCCATTACGGCGACACGGAAGCGGAGCAGAAGAAGCATCTGCTGCTGAAAAGCATTGCGCCGCTGGGCAGTGTCAGCACGTTCACTTACGATGCGTTCGGGAATCCGCTGACGAGTCAGGTGCAGAATGCGGATGCGAATCCGAGCTA
>ENA-UEYL01001636-UEYL01001636.1-human-gut-metagenome-genome-assembly--contig:-NODE-1636-length-18591-cov-4.897591_pt1 | contig 18591 bp, 11 predicted proteins | sample MGYA00242941_ERZ507946 | MGnify/ENA primary metagenome ERZ507946 (study PRJEB26167, sample SAMN06115482) | human gut metagenome | host: Homo sapiens | place: China:Guizhou | collected 2015-03-11...
AAGCTGCGCATGGTGCGCCACCTGCGCATGCAGTCCTACAACGACATCTTCGCCGGCGACCCGACGTGGGTGACCGAAGCCATCGGCGGACGCTTCAACGACGGCCGCACGAAGGTGACCAAGACCTCGTTCCGTTTCCTGCAGACGCTCTACAACCTCGGCCCGTCGCCCGAACCCAACCTCACGATTCTGTGGAGCCCCGACTTGCCGCAGGGATTCAAGGATTTCTGCGCCAAGGTTTCGGCCGACACCAGCTCGATCCAGTACGAGAACGACGAGCTGATGCGCGAAGTGCGCCATTCGGACGACTACGGCATCGCCTGCTGCGTGTCGTATCAGGACATCGGCCGTCAGATCCAGTTCTTCGGCGCCCGCTGCAACTTGGCCAAGGCCCTGCTGCTGGCTCTGAACGGCGGCCGCTGCGAGAACACCGGCACGCTGATGGTCAAAGGCATTCCGGCGCTCACCGAGGGTCCGCTGCGCTTCGAAGAGGTGATGCGCAACTACAAGATGGTGCTCAAAGAGATCGCCCGCGTCTACAACGAGGCCATGAACATCATCCACTACATGCACGACAAATACTATTACGAGAAGGCCCAGATGGCGCTGGTGGACACCGACCCGCGCATCAACCTCGCCTACGGCGTGGCCGGTCTCTCGATCGCCCTCGACTCGCTCTCGGCCATCAAATACGCCAAGGTGACGGCGCGCCGCAACGAGCAGGGGCTCACCGACGGATTCGACATCGAGGGTGAATTCCCCTGCTTCGGCAACAACGACGACCGGGTGGACCACTTGGGCGTGGACCTCGTGTACTATTTCAGCGAGGAGCTGAAGAAGCTGCCCGTCTACAAGAACGCCCGTCCGACCCTCTCGCTGCTGACCATCACCTCGAACGTGATGTACGGCAAGAAGACCGGCGCGACGCCCGACGGACGCGCCAAAGGCGTGGCTTTCGCTCCGGGCGCCAACCCGATGCACGGACGCGACAAGAGCGGCGCGATCGCTTCGCTGGCCTCGGTGGCCAAGCTCCGCTACCGCGACTCGCAGGACGGCATCTCGAACACCTTCTCGATCGTCCCCAAATCGCTGGGCCCGACGCAGGAGGAGCGTATCGAGAACCTCGTGACGATGCTCGACGGCTACTTCACCAAGGGGGCGCACCACCTGAACGTGAACGTGCTGAACCGCGCGATGCTCGAAGATGCCATGGAGCACCCCGAAAACTATCCGCAGCTGACCATCCGCGTGTCGGGCTATGCCGTGAACTTCACCAAGCTGAGCCGCGAACACCAGCTGGAGGTCATCAGCCGCAGTTTCCACGAGCGGATGTAAGATGATAAAGGTACACTCCTACGAATCAATGGGAACATTCGACGGGCCGGGACTCCGGCTCGTCGTTTTCCTGCAGGGATGCAATTTCCGCTGTCTCTACTGCGCCAATCCCGACACGATCGACGCCTGCGGCGGCACGCCCACGTCCCCGGACGAGATACTCCGCATGGCCGTGGACCAGAAGCCCTTTTACGGACGGCGGGGCGGCGTGACCTTTTCGGGCGGCGAACCGACGTTTCAGGCCGCGGCGCTGGCGCCGCTGGTGCGCAGGCTCCGGGAAGCGGGCATCCACGTCTGCATCGACACGAACGGCAGCATCTGGAATCCGGCGGTCGAAGAGCTGCTGGGGCTGGCGGACCTGATCCTGCTCGACGTGAAGCAGGCCGATCCCGAACGCCACCTCGCGCTCACCGGGCGCGACAACGCCCGGACCCTGCGCACGGCGGCATGGCTCGAAGAACACGGCAAACCCTTCTGGCTCCGCTACGTGCTGGTGCCGGGCTACAGCGACGCCGAAGCCGACATCCGCACGCTGGGCGGGCGGCTCAGCGGCTACAAACAGATCGAACGGGTCGAGCTGCTGCCCTACCACACGCTCGGAGTTCACAAATACGAAGCGATGGGAAAGGAGTACAAGCTCTCGGACGTCAGGGAGAATACGCCGGAACAGCTGGACCGCGCGGCGGCGCTGCTGCGCGAATATTTCGCGAATGTGGTGGTGAACTGACGCCCCCGGCCGACTTCGGCGGCGGCCTGCCGAATTGCTACCAGCACTCCGCCTTGTCTTTCAACTCAGGAATCCGGTCACGCGTGTAGACCGGATTTTTGATGCCCTGCCGTTTCTGGGCGACGTAATCGGCCAGCAGCAGGAAAGCCTGACGCCCCAGCAGCAGGATAGCGGCGAGGTTGAAGAGGGTCATCAGCGCCATCGTAATGTCGGCAAGGCTCCACGCCAGATCGAGCGTGGCAAGGGCCCCGAACAGCACCATCGCCCCGACCAGCAGCCGGTAGAGGGTCAGTGCGCCCGGACGGCGGGTGATGAAGCGGATATTGGCTTCGCCGTAATAGTAGTTGCCGATGATACTGCTGAAAGCGAAGAGGAAGATCGCCACGGCGACGAAGACACTGCCGACGGAGCCGATTTCGCTGACCAGCGCGGCCTGCGTAAGCCGGATGCCCGACAGCGATGCGTCGGGGACGCCGCCGAAAAGGATGATAAAAGCCGTGCAGGTGCAGATTACGAGCGTATCGGTGAAGACCCCAAGGGTCTGGATCAGCCCCTGCTTGACGGGATGCGAGACATGGGCCGTGGCGGCGACATTGGGCGCGGAACCCATGCCCGCCTCGTTGCTGAACAACCCCCGCTTGATGCCCTGCATCAGCGCGGCTCCCACGCCGCCGCCCATCGCCTGCTCCCAGCCGAAAGCGTTGGCGACGATCAGCTCCACGACTTCGGGCAGCCGCCGGAAATTGAAGAGCACCACGCCCAGCGCAAGGGCGATATACCCCAGCGCCATGACCGGGACCACCACCCCGCTCACGCGGGCGATGCGGTGAATGCCGCCGAAGATAACGCCCAGCGTCAGCAGCGTCAGGGCGATGCCGACCCAATGGTGGTCGAAGCCGAAAGCGCCCTCCCATGCGGCGCAGATCGTGTTGCTCTGCACCGAATTGAAGGCGAAGCCGAACGTGACGGAGATCAGTACGGCGAAGACCACGCCCATCCAGCGCCGGCCCAGTCCCCGTTCCATATAATAGGCCGGACCGCCGATATAGGAATCCCTGCCGCGGCGTTTGTAGAGCTGGGCGAGGGTCGATTCGACGAAGGCGCTCGAAGCCCCCAGCAGGGCGATGATCCACATCCAGAAGACGGCTCCCGGACCGCCGACGGCGATCGCCGTGGCGACGCCCGCGAGATTGCCCGTACCGACGCGGCTCGCCAGCGAGACGGCGAAGGCCTGAAACGACGAGACATGCCGCTCGCCCCGCCGTCCGCCGCCCGCCGACTCCCCCAGCACGCGGAGCATCTCGCGCAGCATGCGGAACTGCACGCCGCGCGTACGCACAGTGAACCATACGGCGCAGCCTAACAGCAGGGCGACCAGCAGATAAGACCAGAGCACGTTATTGACCGATTCGATCCAGAAGAAAAGGGTTTGCATGGCGGAGATGTTTCGGACAAAGGTAGCAAAGTTAATGCTAAAACGGGAGAAGACCGGAATTCCGGTCTTCTCGAAGCAAATCATTCGGCGGCATCCATCCGGATCGTCTCCCCCGTCCGGCGGCTGCGTTCGGCGGCGTAGCAGATGCGGTGGCTCTCAATCGAATCGTCGATCGTGGTGAGGAACGGCCGCGAGGGGTCGCGGAGCGCGCGGATGAAATCGCCGATCAGCTGCAGGTCGGCCCCGGCGTGGAAGGGCTGTCCGGCGATGTCCGAGAAATCATAGGTCTCGGCATCCCCGCCGCGGAACCTGCGGACCCGCAGCGTACGTTCGTCGCCGTCGATCTCGCCGCCCGTCAGCCGGATGTGGGTCTTGCGGAAGTCGTCGTTGGTGAACATCTCCATCGAAAGGCTCATCGTCACCTCGTCGTCCATCTCCATCGAAAGCAGCTGGTGATCGACCACGTCGTTGTCGCAACGATAGACGCAGCGGCCCAGCATTCCCGTGCGCAGCTCCTCCAGAATCGTCGCATCGAGCGTCGCTCCGGGCGGCACGTCGAAGTTCGAGACCCAGTCGCGGCGGACGTAGTAGAGGTCGCGCGCCGAGAAGGGGCATTCGGATTCTATCCGGCAGTCGAGACACCGCGCGGCGGAGCCTTCGGGAGCGTTCTCCGCACGGAACCAGCGCAGCGACCCGAACGACGAGAGCCGGCGGCAGTGCGAACCCGTCAGCCACAGCAGGAAGTCGATGTCGTGACAGCACTTGGCCAGCAGGATCGGATTGGCTTCGCTCTCGCGCCGGAAGATGCCGCGCACGTAGCTGTGGGTGGCCCGGTCGAGTCCGACCGAAGCGGTATGGTTGACTGAAACGACGTGGCCCAGCCGGCCCGAAGCGACCAGCTCGCGGATCTTGGCGAAATAGGGATGGTAGCGCAGCACATGGCAGACGCCGACCAGCACGCCGCGCCGGCGGGCGCGCCGGGCGATTTCGCGGCATTCGTCGAGACGCTGGGCGATCGGCTTTTCGAGCAGGACGTGGTATCCGGCGTCGATAGCCTTCACGGCCGGGTCGAAATGGGCGTTTTCGGGGGTCGAGATCAGCACCATATCGGCATCGAGCCTCTCGGCGAAGAAGTCGTCGTAATGGGCGTAGCAATACTTGTCGGGAAGTCCGAAGGCGTCGGCCATGGCGCGGCGGCGCAGGTCGTTGACTTCGACGATCGCGGCCAACCGGAGCTGTTCGGGATTCCGGCGGGCGTATTCGAGGTATTTATGCGCCCGGTTGCCGGCGCCGATCACGACGATCCGCACGGGCCGGGAGAGGGTTGTTTCAGTTTTCATCGGATGTTGCGGAAATTACAGCGGCTGCCACGGCTCCGCCGTCCGCATCACGGCGTTCGATGCGGGAGGAAAGACGGATGCTAAGTTCGTAGAGCCAGTAAAGAGGTATGATAACCAGAATCAGGCTGAAAATGTCGGGCGGCGTGATGATCGCGGCGATCACCAGCAGGCCGACGAAAGCGTGCCGGCGGTAGCGTTTCAGAAACGACGACGAGACCAGCCCCATACGGGTCAGGAAGTAGACCAGCAGCGGCAGCTGGAACACCAGCGCCGAGGCCAGCGATGCGACGATGACGGTCGAAAGGTACTGATTCACGTCGATCATGTTGACGATCGAAGCGCTGGCTTCGTAATTGATGAAGAAGCTGACCGAGAGCGGCACGATGACGAAATAGCCGAAAAGCAGGCCCGTGAAGAAGCAGGCCGAGACCCAGAATACGAAGCGGTGCGTGGCGGCGATTTCGCGCTGCGTGAGCGCGGGCTTCACGAAACGCCAGAACTCCCAGAGGACGTAGGGCATGGCCAGCACGAGACCCGTCACGAACGAGATTTTCATGTGCAGGTTGAACTGCCCCGCCATGGCGGTATTGATAACCCGGAAACCGAGGTTCGAGACGTCGAACGCTTCGGGATTGACGCACAGCGAAAGTCCTGTCAGACCGTTGATCCAGCCGCAGAGCGCGGCGAGGCCGTGTCCGGTCTCCAGCAGCAGCCGGTTGGTCGGGAAACCGGCGCTCTTGGGGCCGAAAAGCACCACGTCGATCAGGAAGTGCCGGGCGAAAAATGCGGCGACGGCGATCACGACGACAGCGGCGGCACCGCGCACCAAATGGGGGCGCAGCGCCGCGAAATGGGACCAGAAGTCCATCTCCGCGCTTTCGGTTCCGGCGTTGGGTTTCGACATATCGGTTCGTTGGGGAATTCGCGCCGTGCTCCGGACTATTTATCCGCCGGTTTGTCTCCGGGGACATCCGCCGGATTCGGCTTCTTGTTTTCGGACGAATAGTCCGTATTCATGGCGTCCTTGAACTCCCGCACGCCGCGGCCCATGCCGCGCATCAGTTCGGGGATTTTCGCGCCGCCGAAGAGCAGTATCACGACGAATACGATAATCAGCAGCTGGCCGTATCCGATCATACAGGGTATAAACATAGTCTTGCAGTTTTTGCGTTTCACAATTGCGGCCCGCGCCGCATCCGTGCGGAGTCCGCCTCCCGTGCGGGAATCCGCACGGGAGGCGGGCAGCGCCGTCTATTGGCGGCCGGCGCTCAGGTCCAGCACGCGCAGGTTGCGGAACTGGATGCCCGCACCGTGGCCCAGCAGACCGAGATGGCCTTTCTTATTGAAGAGTCCGGGATGGTTCTTGCCGTCCACGGTATAGGGATTCTTCTTCGAGCCGTCCTCCGAGACGTTGTGTCCCTTGCAGGCTTGGCGGATATCGCCGTCGAGGATCACGCGGCCGTTGACCGTGACCGTAATGCGGTCGCCCACGGCGTGTATCTCCATCGTATTCCACGTCCCCAGATCGCCGAACACGACGTGTTCCTGCGCCGGGATGATGCCGTAGACGGAGCCGTGCTGCTGGTAGATGCGCAGGTTCTTGTAGATCGGCGCGTCGTGGTCGAGAATCTGGATTTCCATGCCGTGATAGGCGGCGTCCACGCCCATCGGCGTACGGATGCCGATGCCGTTGTTGACGCCCCGGCGCAGGAAGCGGAATTCGAAACGCAGGTCGAAATCGCCGTACTCCTTGACCGTATAGAGGTTGCCCGATCCGCCGTAAGAGGCGGTCACGTCGATCGTGCCGTCCAGCGGAACGTAATTGACCGTGTTGCCCGTCCATTTGTGCAGCGAACGGCCGTCGAAGAGCACTTCGTAGCCCTGCGCCGCCTCTTCGGGCGAAAGTTCGAAAACAGGCGTCGAGGGCAGTTCGCCGATGTAGAGGTTGCGGAAGCAGGCAGGAGCCGCCAGACCCGACAGTTCGATGCGGCCGCGTACGCAGACCGGTTCGCCGGGTGCGCAGGGGTTCGTCAGCACAACGTTCTCGGCCAGCGTCACCCCGTTCTCGATCAGCGTGATGCGGTCATCGACGACCTTGGCGTAGAGCGTATTCCATGTACCGGGAGCGTTGTCCGCAGCGGCGGCCGGGGTATCGGTCTGCCCCAGCGTCTTCAGGCCGGTGCCTTCCGCTCCGCCCAGCCGGATTTGGGACATCGAACGCACGGCAAGCCCGGCTTCGCCTTCGGAACGCCATTCGAGCCAGAGTTCGAAATTCTCGTATTCCTTTTCGGAACCGATCGTACTCGGAGCCTTGCCTGCGAAAACGAGGGCGTTTCCGTCCGCGCTCCAGTTCGCGGCCATCGCTTCGGCGGCGGCTTTGCGCAGGCCGGCGATCCGGCGGGCCGAAAGTTTCCGCTCACCGGCGGGATCGGCGGTCACGGCGGTCCATCCTTCGAGACCCGCAGTCGGAAGAAGGGCGAAGCCCACAGCGGGGATCTTGCCGAGCAGTCCGGTGATCTCATCGACGGCGTATCCCGCGTCGGCGTCGGATTTGGCCAGTTCCCTGTAGACCTCGCGGGCCTGCTCCAGCGCACTGCGGACAGCCTCGCCGCCCGGCATCGGAGCGCTCTTGGCGACGATCGTCTTCACGGCCGCGGCGGCAGCTCCGGCGGTTTCGGGGTCGGAAAGGTAGTCGGCGGCCAGCATCAGGGCGGGCACTTCATGGACGCCCGCAAGGTAGCCGAGCAGTTTGTTCCGCACAGCGGCCGAGGGTTTGAGTTCGAGTCCCTGCCGGTAGAGCTGGCAGCGGCGGACCGGAGTCGCGGGCTGTTTGGCGCAGAGGTCGGCATAACGCATCAGGGCGCGGTCGGCCAGAGCCGGATTTTCGGCGGCGATGCGGTAAAGGATGTCGGTCATCGCAGGGCTTTCGACCGTCAGCAGGGCGGCGAAAGCGGCTTCGCGGTCACCCTCGCGGAATCCGGCCAGCAGGCTGGCGACGGCTTCGGGGGTACCGGTCTGCGCCAGCACGGGATAATAGCGCGCCGGAATTTTCGACGCCTGCATGTAGCCGGCGATCGCGCCGTAGCGTTTGTCGGCCGGAAGCTGCGCCGAAGTGCGGATCAGCGCGGTCTGGATTTGCGCCGCATGCTGTCCGTCGGCGGCATCGAGCAGTCCGGCCAGACGGTCCATATGGCTGGGTCCGGTCACATAGGGCAGAGCGGCATAGGCGGCTTCGCGCACCTGCTTGTCGGAAGTCTCCAGCAGTGCGAAGACGCGGTCCGCGGCCACGGTCATGCGGCGCGCGGCGGCCAGCCTGAGGGCCGGAACGAGCACCTTGGCGTCGTCCCGCGCAAGCAGTCGTTCGACCATCGGGTCGATGCGGCCGTTGAAGGCAAGCAGGGCTTTCTCGGCAGCTCCGGCATGAGGACCTTCGAGCGCCGAGACCAGCGCCGCGAGCGCCTGCTCGCCGCCGATGCGGCCCGAAGCTTCGATGGCGGCCCGTGCGACCCGGTCGTCGGACGAAGTCACGGCGCCCGTAATCACACCGCTCTGCGACACGGCGCCGCAGTCACCCAGCCATGCGAGCACCGCGGTCCGGGTTTCGGCGTCATAGCGCGGCATGCCGGCGGCAACCCGCGCAAAGATCTCGTCGTCGCCCTTGCCGAGCGTCTGCAAAGCAGCATAGCGGTATTCGGCAGGTCCCTCCTTGACGGCGGCCAGCACGTAAGGCATCGCCTTTTCGGTGCCAAGCGCATCGGCAAGCACCGCGAGAGCCGCGCCGCGCACGTATTGGCGGTCGCACTTGAGCAGGCCCTTGGCGGCTTTCACGGCCGGCTGGGCGTCTCCCGCGGCCACGAGGTTCGCAAGCAGGCGCAGATAGGCATCGGCAGCGCCGGTGTTATCCCAGCCGTAACCGGCCCCGGCGGCTGCGGCGGCCAGCGGTTTGAGCGAAGCGCGCGAACCGCAGACGGCCAGCGCATTGTAAATCTGTTCGGCCGTCCGGGCGTCGGCGCCGCCGAGCCATCCCAGCAGGAGGGGTTCGGCCTGCGTCATCCGCTTTTCGGCGAAAGCATAGGCCAGCGCGCGTTTCCGTTCAGCCGCAAGACCCTCCTTGCGGGCCTCGGCGAGCAGAACCGGCTCGGTGCCGGGCGTAGAGATCAGCGCACGGATCGCATAGTCGGACAGATAGGAGTCGTCCAGATAAGGCAGTATCCATGCGGCGTCCTCCGCCGCAGAGCAGAGCTGCAGCTGCGAGAAGAGGAAAGCACGGTTGGCGTTGTCGGCGCAGCGTTCGATCGCCCGAACCAGTCCCTTGCGGACATCGGCGCACAGGGCTTCGTTTCCGGGGGCGGTCGCATAGGCAGTGATGCCGTTCAGGGCGTATTCGAGCGTCGCGTTCTTACCCTTGTCGGCGGGAGTGAGCATGCCGGCGATCATTTCGACACCGGCGCTTCCCGTAGCGGCAAGTTCGCCCATCACTTCGTTGAAAACAGCGGGCGTGGCGGCCGGAAGCTGGGCCAGACCGTCGGCAACGACGGTTTCGGCGTTGCGCTGCCGGGCGTCGAGCTGCTGGGCGGCAACCCCTGCGGGCAGCAGGGCGATCAGGGCGCCCAGAATAAACAGTCGTGTGATTATCTTTTTCATGGTAACAGGTGCTAAATATGCCACGGGCCGCGCATCGGCTGATCGATCAGTCGGTTGGCGGCATCGTCGCCGATGAAGAGTTGGGTGTCGGGATCGAAGTGCAGGGTGCGGTTCAGCCGCAGGGCGCAGGCGCCCAGATTCACGAGCGTCGAACTGCGGTGACCGATCTGCTCGTCGAGCGCGAATTTGCGCCGCGTGCGCACGCACTCCAGAAAATCGGTGTTCTGCGGTTCGGGATCGGGCATCTCGGCCAGTTTCTCCATCACGTCGGGAATGGTGCAGCGGAAACCCTTGTAGACCTTGCCCAGCGGACCTTCGATATAGGGCGTGTCGCCCTCGCTTTCGAAGCCCTCGCCTTCGAGGACGATCTGGCAGCCATCGTCGTAGGTATAGACGATTTTACGCCAGATGCCCACGGCGTCGGGATGCTGCTGCGGAGCGTCCACCTCGATCTTGACGGGCGACGTCTCGTCCTTGCCCAGCAGGTACTGCACGGGGTCCATGTAGTGCTGGCCCATGTCGGTAAGACCGCCGCCGTCGTAGTCCCAATAGCCGCGGAAGGTGCTGTGCACGCGGTGTTTGTTGTAGGGTTTGTAGGGCGCCGGACCGAGCCACATGTCGTAATCCAGTTCGGCGGGAACAGGTTCCGGAGCGAGGTTTTCCCGGCCCACCCAGAAGAACTTCCACGTGAATCCGGTGGTGCCCGAAATGGTCACCTTGAGCGGCCAGCCCAGCAGGCCGCTGTCGATCAGCTTCTTGAGCGGCTCGACCGTCGTGCCGAGACCATAGAAGGTATCCTTGAAGCGGAACCAAGTGTTCAGGCGGAAGATGCGGTTGTTGCGCCGGACGGCTTCGGCTACGCGCTTGCCTTCGCCGATGGTGCGCGTCATCGGTTTCTCGCACCAGATGTCCTTGCCGGCCTTGGCCGCCTCGACGGCCATGATGCCGTGCCAGTGCGGCGGCGTGGCGATATGCACGATGTCGATATTGGGGTCGGTGATCAGGCGGCGGAAGTCGCTGTAGGCTTCCAGCGTCTCGCCGAACTTCTTCTGTCCCAGCGCAACGGCGCTTTCGAGGTGTTTGCGGTCCACGTCGCAGACTGCCACCAGCCGGCAGTCCTTGTTGCTGGTGAAGTGGTAGCTGCTCTTGCCGATGCCGCCCACGCCGATGATGCCTTTGGTGAGCTGGTCGCTCGGAGCGGTGAACTTCGGGCCGCCGAGCACTTGGCGCGGGACGATCGTCAGCAGCGCCATGCCGCCCAGCGTCTTCAGAAAATCTCTACGGGAGGTACTCATGTTTATCGGAATGTTAATAGTTTATAAAGTCGTCAGGCGGAAATTGCGCCACTGCACCTTGATCCCGCCGCCGTCGTGGATCTGCAGGGCAATGCGACCCTGCGCGGCGCCGATCTTGGCGTCGGTAATGTCCACCATCTCCTCGCCGTTGAGCCACGTCTGCACCCGGTCGCCCTCGACCCGCAGGCGCAGCGTATTCCACTGGCCCTCCTTGAGGATGTTCTCCTTCTCGTCGGGAATCTGAACCAGCCATCCGCGGCCGTAGGATTCGTAAATGCCCGCCGTGTCGTGGCCCTTGGGAGCCACCTCGCACTGCCAGCCGTGGACCTTCACGGGCGGCTCGACGAACGAACGGAAGAAGACGCCCGAATTGCCGTTGGCGAGCTGTTTGAATTCGAGCGTCAGGTCGAAGTCGTTGTAATATTCGCGCGTGGCGAGGTAGCCGTACTCCTTGTCGGGACCGCTCTCGCAGACGAGGTTGCCCTCCTTGTCCACGTACCACTTCTCCGTGCCGTAGGCTTCCCAGCCCGTGAGGTCTTTTCCGTTGAAAAGCTCGACTTCACGGCCCGCCTTGCGCGGCAGCTCCTTGATCTTCAGGTTGCGGAACGAGGCCGGATAGCCGTGGTCCTGCAGGCAGATGACGCCCCGGCGGGCCAGTCCGTATTCGGGAGCCGTCTCCCACTTGCCGCTGTTCTTGCGGGCGAACCAGTCGTCGGTGTAGGCATCGAATTCGAGGATCTTGTGTCCGTTGAGCCAGTGCTCGACATGGCCGTTGTCGCAGACGATGCGCGAGTTGTTCCACTCGCCCTGCGGGTTGACGAACATCGAATCGGGATCGGGCAGGTGCATGGCGTAATCCACGCCCAGCCGCTGCCACTCCTCAAGTTTGGTCGGAGCGTTCTCGGCCTCCCAGCCGTCGTTGTCGATCAGCTGGTATTCGGGACCCGTCACATAGGGGACCTTGAAATAGGGATCTTCGAGCACGTGGTAGAGCATGCCGCTGTTGCCGCCGTAGGAGAGTTTCCAGTCCCAGTCGAGGATGAAGTTTTCGTACTGTTTCTTGGTGACGATGTAGCCCGAAAGGTCGCTGCCGTCGCCGTTGGCCTGAATGCAGCCGTCCACGACGTGCCACGGCTGCGTGAGCGAATCGCCGTTGTAATCTTTCCACTGGTCGAGCGTCTTGCCGTCGAACAGCAGCTCCCAGCCGTCGGCGGCCTCGGCTTCGGTAAGCACATTCTGGGGCGACGCGCACGAAACGCCCGTCGCAAGCAGCAGCGCGAAACCGCACGTCCGGGCGAGTCCGCTGCAAAGATTGGATCGAGATAACATAAGTTTAAGGTTTATCGGTTCTTTTATATATTGGTGTCGGCCTTCATCCGGAGGGGTCGGCTCCGGCATCGTCCCGCGCCCGGCGGCAGGCCGCGGCGAAGGGCGCCGTCCGGAGGACAGACACGTTTAGGGCCTGCGTCGGACGGTCAAGACAAAGTTACCTTTATTTTATGAGTTTTCCAGCGTACATATCGAACTATATAGAACTATATCGGTCTATATACAACTGATTTTCAGAAAAATAAAAAACACGCCCAAACCCCGGATTATATAGACTCCGGACATGTCACAACCCTGTTTTCGAGACCTGTTCCTCGAAATTGTCACGGTCGAGAGCCGCATTGCGCAGCTTGGTGCGGTAGGTATAGACCGTCGCCGAGGCGCAGTTGAGCAGCGAGGCGATATGCCCGCTGTCGGTAATCCCCAGCCGGATGGCGGCCAGAATGCGCAGCTCGGTAGTCAGCGACGAATCGGAGCGCGGCGTAAACCGGAACTCAGGTTGCAGCAGCTCGTTGACCTGTCCGATAAAGTTGGGGAAGATATCCAGAAAGGAGCTGTCGAACGACTGGTAGAATTTCTGGTACTCGCCGTCGATCACCTGCGACGAATTGAGACGCCGCACGACTTCGTCGGCGCCCTTGGTCTTGGCGATGCGGCACACTTCGCGGCGGAAGGCGTCTATCTGCTTGATATAATGGACCGAAAGGTCGATATAATGGCAGACGTAGCGGTCCTTGATGCGGTTGGAATCGACCAGCGCGTTGTTGATGTCGCGGATATGGTCGTTCTTTTTCAGCAGTTCGTCGTGCTTCTCGCGCAGCAGGTCGCTCATCCGGATCAGCTGTTCGTGACTGCCTTGCAGACGGCGGTGCTGCCAAAGGACGAACCACAGGATCGCGATCAGCACGATCAGGAAAATCCCGGCCAGCCAGATCGTGCGGGACATCAGCTTCTGCTGCTGGGCGATATTCGAAATCACGGCCTCGTTGATCTTCACCACCGCCGAAGAGGAGTTGGGAATCCGCGTCACCGATTTGCAGCGGATCGCGTCGTCGAAGGTCGAACCCATGTAGGCTGTCGCCCGGTCGTAATCCTTGCGGTCGAAAAGTTCGAGGGCCAGATCGTACAGCGACGAATAGGAGCGGGTGCCGGCGCGCAGGTCGGATATGGAGGACTCGGCCAGATAATAGAGCATCCGGTCCTCGTCGCCCTGCCCCTTGGCGATATGCGCCATCGAATAGTAGACGAGGGCGAAATTCTGGTGGCTCAGGTTTTTGGCCGTCAGCGGTTCGAGCAGCTGCAGAGCCTCGTCGTAGCGACCCGTTTCGCTGAGCCGCGCGGCGGCCATGCGCGTACGGGTCTGGTCGCTGCAACCCGGCACCGAGAGCTTCCTGATATGGGAAAGCGTATCGCCCCACGCCCTCTTCTGAAGGGAATCCGCGGCTTCGTCGTAGCGGCGCGAAGCCACCGAACTGTAGCGCGAATGCCAAGCCCTGTATTCGCCGGGCGTCATACCGGCCGTATCGATCTTCCGGAAAAGCTCCTCGGCCAGACTGACCTGCCCCCGCCCCAGCCAGACGTCGATGTCGCCCAGCAGGGCGAAGCGGCGCACGTGCCGCGACCCGGTCCGCTCGGCCAGCCGGTAGAGCCGTTCGACATAATAAGCCGAAGAATCGAGGTGGAAAGTCACGTAAATCTGCGCGACGGCAAAGAGCCGTTCGGCACGCTCCAAAGGCGGCAGTCCGTCGTCGATCCGGCTGCGCAGCGCGTCGGCCTGCTCCTGCCGCCACTGCTGGTAGCGGGGCTTGTTGGAGAGTTCCGCGTCGAGCCGTTCCAATGCCGCCTCGGTCTGCAGCGAATACTCCGGACGGTCGGCACACCCCGGCAAAAGAGTGCACGCCAGCACGGTCCACAAGAATCCGAAGGAGAAAAGAAAGTTCCGAGGTTGCATCGTCGTAATTTTGGATTGAACAAAATTAAAACAAATGCCCGGCATTACAAACTTTCCAAATTATTTTATTCCGCAGTCCGGGAAATCCGCGGTCCGGGAAATCTCAGATCCTACCATGGAAACTCTCCGCGCGGCGGCTTCCGGAGCGGGCGCAAAACGGAAAGTGAGCCGGACCGTCCGGCTCACTTTCTGTCATAAAGACTCCCGTAAAAATTCGGGTGCGACGCACTACAGCCCCTCCGACCCGATTCTGCCGAGCAGTTTGGCGGGATAGTTCGTACATACGGCCTTCATCTTGGGGTAATATTTCAGGACGTAGGTCATTTCGGGGTCCGTATCGGCATTGTAGACGCTCAGCGCGACACCGGCGTCGAGGTAGCTCTGCAGCGGGTACTTCGGATTCGAAACTTCGGCGCCGCCGGCAAAGAAGTTCGAGTAGTCGAGGTTCGCCCACGGATCGAGATAGGACTTATAGGCCGAAGGCGCCGAGTAGCTCATCCAGCCGACCTTGATGCCGGCCAGCTGGGCCGCGGAATAACATCCCGCCCAGATGGCGGCATTGCCCGAAACGATGAACTCGCAGAAATGCTGGGCCTTCTTCTCCCTGATGATCTCGCAGGCCCGCGAGCAGGCCTTGACCGACTCGGCCGTGTTGGAGGTCGCGCCTCCCACCTCGATCCGTTTCACGTCGAGCCAGAGCCGCGTCGTTCCGGCATGGAGCGCCACGTCGATAAACTCCTCCAACGTCGGCAGCAGCTCGCCGTTGGAGAGCTTGCCCGCGGCACGCAGTTCGTCGAGCGTGTGTTCCCACGGCTTGAGGTTGTTCACATAACAGCCGTTGGCGGCATGCGCGACGACGACGTTGTTGTCGGCAGTCCAGTAAATATCGCACTCCGAAGCGTAACACCCCAGACTGATGGCGTAACTGAGCGAAGCGATCGAGTTGTCGGGATATTTGGCGGTCCCGGCCTCGGCCGAGCCGCCGCGGTGGGCGACGACCTTGTTGTTCACCTTTTCGGGAACGGGAATTTCATCGCCGCCGCCGTTATCCGAACCGCCGTCGGGATCGTACACGGGATATTCGACCGGGTACAGGTAATCGTCGTCGCAGCCTGCCAGCGAAAGGGAAGCGCCCATCGCAAACAGCAGGAGCAGTTTCAGTACTTTCATAATTCAGATTCGTTGTTAAGATCCGGCCGCAGGGCGGGTATGCCCCGCAGCCGGTCGGTCCTTAAAAATTCTCGTAATTCTTGACGCAGCGGAACGACGCCGAGCAGTCGCCGATATTATAAGTGGTGCTGACGGTCAGGTCCGCGGCATTGTTGGTCAGCGCATTGATACGCCAGCACTGGTAGACGCCGCTGCTCAAACCGCCCGGATGGCAGATGAACATCTCGCCGCGGGAAGCATAATACTGATACCCGGACTTGAACAGCCGGCGGCCCTGCGGGAAGAAGTCGAATCCGAACGCATCGGCGGCCGCGTGGCGCGTCGGCGCCGCACTCCACCCTTCGGCCGAACGCAGCACATCGGGCACGCCCCACTTTCCGATCATGGCGCTGAGCGGATTCGGCGTCACGCCCTTGGCTGCGGCCGCGGCGCAGAGCATGTCGTAGAAGTCCTGCACGTTGGCTACATGCCAGCCGTAGGGACAGATGCCCTGAATCTGCATCGAAAGACTCGGCGTATTCTCGAAATCGGCAGAGGCAAGCGACTTCACGCTGCTCACGGGGATATCGTTGCCGACGGCATCGACGAACGTACTGCCGGGACGGTACTCCGCAGGCCAGTCCGTAAGCAGGCGCGCCAGCTCAACGGCGGCCTTCGGGGTGCCCGTCAGGAACTCGGTCAGCGTATAGATGCGGCCGTATTTGGCGGACATCTCCACTTCGCCCTGCGCCTTGCCGCCGCTCTCGACTTCGTCGTAATCGCTCACACGGACCGTCTCGTAGCTGCTGACGTTCGACGTATAGCCGCCGACGTTGTTCGCATCGGAGACCATGCGGCTGCCGAGCTTGATGCCGCCGATATTCTCGCCGCCGTTCCAGTCGAGACCCGCGCGCATCCAGACCTTGGTGCGGCCGTTGGCCGTGTAGGTCGAGGTCGCGTATTTCGCCACTTCGCTGTCGGGCAGACAGTTGGGAGTCGTGATGCGCTCGATCGAATAGGTCTTCTCGTTCAGGTTGAGCGTAACGATCCGCAGTCCGGCCACATCGACCGTCAGGTCGGTTTCGGCTGCCGAGAGATTGCCGGCGCCGTCGAGGTGGTAGGTATCGCCTTCGGTCGTGTAAACCGAGAAACGTCCGTTCTTGACATAGACGCTGTCCACATACACCCGGTCGGAAAGTTTGGTCATCTGACCCCACTTCTCGCGGGTCGGGTACTTGGGCACGCCGCTGCCGTAGAGGTAGCAGTAGACGTCCTTGCGCAGCTGGGTGACGGGAATGACCGTCCGGGCTTCGCTCGTGTCGGGCGTGCCGGCCGTGACGGTGATTTCGGCCGTGCGGTCCGCCGTATTGTCGCCGTATTCGGTGCAGGTCACCGTTATCGTGCCGTCGCCGTTATCGACGACCGTACACCAGTCGGAATCGGACACGGCCGCAAAGGTGTCCATATTGGTGTCGATCGCAACGGCAGCGGGCTGCGGATTCTCGGCCATGAAGGTCAGCGATTCGGGCGCGGCCTTCACATAGGCGTCGGCATAGATGCCCTTCTGCACGACCGGGACTTCCAGCACAGTGCCGTCGGAGGCCGTGATCGTAAGCGTCGTCTGACGTTTGTAAGCCGTATTTTCGAGGAAGGCGAGGACAACGGCGTCCTCATAAACGGTTCCCGTGCTTTCGCCGGGGACCTTTTCCCGGACCGCGGTCACCCATGCGGACTGGACCGAACAGGACCAGTCCAGATTCCGCTTCGACTTCGGGGCGAGCGTGACGACCACATTCTGGGTCGCGGCGGCGCTGCCGACCGAGACCGTCGAGGGATAGATGCTGATGAGCGTCGCCGTCGAAAGCAGGTCGTCGTCGGTATCGGTCGAATAACAGCCCGCAAGCAGCATGGCTGCGGAAAGCAGCGCCGCCGTATATAGCATTCGTAATGTTTTCATTCTGAGTCAGCTTTTTTCATTAAACAATACACCGTTACGACCAGCCCTGTGTCTGCGTGATCTTGTTGTTCTTGTTCATCGCCTTCTTCGACACGGGCATCAGCAGCTGGTTGGGGCGCGACGTGTCGATGCCGCACTGTCCCAGCCCGTCCACATAGCGGTAGGGATTATAATCATGGATCGCCCCCAGACGGATCAGCGTGAAATAGACGTTGCCCTCTTCGGCGAACTCCTTGAGGTTCTCGTCCACGAGCGCCTGCCGGACGGCCGCGGCCGAGGAGTCGGTATAGAAATTCGCTTTGCCGTAGGCGCGCTGCGCCAGCGTATTGAGGGCCGTGAGCGCTCCCGAATAGTCCTTCCGGTGGTAGCGCAGTTCGGCCAGCATGGTGTAATACTGCGCATAGCGGTAGAGGATGAAATCCTGCTCCCAGACCATCGTGCCCGTAGAGATATTGCCGATGAGCTTGTTGGGCCACTGGATGACTTCGTACATATCGCTGACGCCCGTGCGCTCCATGTAGGTCACATCGGTCCGCTGGTCGCCCAGCTCCTTGCTCCGCTTGAGGAACCCGATGAAGTCGTCCGAGTAGAGGAACCACTGGTTCGAACTGACGGGCACCCCGTCGGGAGCGTTGCGGTACTCGGCCTTGATCTGGGTGCTGCCCCAGATGAAGTAGGAGAAGTAGCTGCCCGACGTATACTCGCCGTTCTCCAGATGCAGGGCGAAAGCGATCTCCTTGTTCTTTTTGTTCGAGATGCTGAACACATCGGCGAACCGGTCGAGCAGGCCGGCCGACTGCACCGCGCCCAAAGCCGTCTCGGCCATGGTCAGATAACCGTCGCCGCCGCCCGCCGCATACATCCAGAGCGCGAAGTCGGCACGGAGCAGATTGACGTTGTCGGCCGTCGCATAGTAGCAACCCTTCGCATTGGTCCTGATATACCCCGCCGCAGCGTTCAGGTCGTCTTCGATCCGGGCATAGACCTCGGCGACCGGATGGCGCGAGGGATAGATCGCCTCGCCGGTTCCCTCGGTCGGAGTCGTAATCACCGGAGCGTCGCCCCACACGCGGGCGATCCAGAAGTAGCAGTACGCCCGGATGAAACGGGCGTTGCCCAGACAGTAGTTCATATTGTCCTCGGACATGCCGATTCCGGGAGCGTATTTGAGCACCTGATTGCACTGGTCGATGGTGGTGTAGAGATAGCTCCAGTCGGTCGAGGCGTCGGAGGCGCTGAGGGTGTTGAGCATGACGTCCAGCATGTCGTTGTCGCACAGCGAGCGGCCGGTGCCCTTGCCCCACATGGCCGGGCCGACGCGCAGTTCGCCCCAGAAGAACTGGTTCGTGTAATTCTGCCGGAAGGCGTTGCGCAATTCGAAATAGATACCCGTCGTCGCGCCCGTGACGTCGCTTTCGTCCACCCACAT
>ENA-UEYL01001647-UEYL01001647.1-human-gut-metagenome-genome-assembly--contig:-NODE-1647-length-18490-cov-5.280182_pt1 | contig 18490 bp, 26 predicted proteins | sample MGYA00242941_ERZ507946 | MGnify/ENA primary metagenome ERZ507946 (study PRJEB26167, sample SAMN06115482) | human gut metagenome | host: Homo sapiens | place: China:Guizhou | collected 2015-03-11...
CCCGAAGCAGCAGGCAGTTGTTTTCAAAGTCGTATGCGTACTCCCGAAACATAGGCAGTTCGCTGATCTGTCCGTTTTCCAATATCTCCGGGCTGATAAAAGGGAAAATGCTCATACTGGCACCACCTTTGCGATGATATAAAAAGCAACGCCAGTTTCATATACCAGCACCTCATCCCCAGCCTTGAGGGAAAGGGAGGCACTTTTGTAGAGGTACTTGGAAATCACCTGATCATGTGCTTTGATGGTCAGCGGGGTGGTAGTATTGACGGTTGCAAACCGCCAGGTGCCGTCCGTACTGCTGGATCCATCACAGCGCAGAGCCTCGGCCATCTCTACAGCCCATCTTGGCATATCTTTCGCCTCCTATCCTTGAGGTTGGTTTTCAATCTCCTTCTCGTCCATCATGTTGGAGAAGGCCAGGGTCAGAGCCATCTCGTGTTTGCCGTCCGTGAAGGTGTGGGTGTCACTCTCAATATAGAACTTGCCAAATAGCCCGGTAGTAGTTTCCTGGACGATCAGTGCATAACCGCTGACCGCCCGACTATCCCCAGGACAGCCGTTGACACTGCCGGTCTGCTCCAGCGTCTGCAGAAGGGCCTTCGCCTCGGTCTGTGCGTCCTTACCATCCTCCTGCTTGTAGACCGTCTGCACCACTCCATACTTCTGCTGAGCGGCTGTGTCCTCCACCACGCCGATCTGGTTGCCGTCCTTATCTGTGATCAGTACCTGGTCAACCATGTTCTGCAGGCTGGTCTTGTAGTTAGTATCCGTCAGGTTATAGGAGCCGTCCAGCACCACCCCGCAGAGTGCCCCCTTTTCGATTACATAAAGCTGTGTGGCGTTTTTTATCAGGGGGATATATTTCTTGCCGTTCTTCCGGCTGGCGGCTGTGTAGGCCGCCATAATGCCGTCATACGCCTTTTTCCCCAGCCAGGGCATATAAACGGGGATCCCCGTAGACGCTGCCGCGCCGAAGGGGATCCCCAAGTGGGAGCAGATCCAGCTGGTGATAGCCTCCGGAGTTTCGTTGTCGAACACCCGGTTGATGTCGGACTTCGTGACATAGAACATAAGGTCGAAGGCGGTATAGGTCACCACATTTCCACTGCCGGACTTCTCAATGTCAAAGACCGGGCCGCTGAAAAGCAGCTTCCCGTCCTCCAGGAACTGTACCTGATCGCCTTCGTTGATATTCACCTTTGGGAGGAAGCGGTCACTGTCCTTGCTGGCCACAGTGAATACCAATTTCCGGGCCACCTGCTTGCTGTCACCGCTCCAGGTGATCTTTTCGATGACCTCAGCCATCTGCTTTCCCCCGGCGTTCAGTTCATAGCTCATGGGATCACCAGCTTCTGGCCGGGCTTGATCAGGTTGGGGTTGCTCCCTATCGTCCCCTTGTTGGCCTCATAGATTTTCGTATATTGGGAGCCATCGCCATAATATTTCTTGGCAATGTTCCACAGACAGTCCCCAGACACCACGGTGTAGCTCTTTGGGGTAGTCTGTGTATTGGGACGGTTGTTCAGCCCGTTGGTATCACTCTGCTGCTGGCTCTCCACCTGCACCGCAGGGACATTCAAAAAGCGGTACTCGGACAACTCCAGGGTGTAATACACATCCTTATCGCCTTCCCGATGCTTCTTGGTCAGCTTGTCGATGCTCATGGCCAGATTGAAGTCACAGTCGCTGATGATAACGCGAATGGGCTGTGTGCTGGTTTTCCACTTCTCCAGTAGTCGGATATACTCCATCGGCTCCCGGTCAGCGTAGCGGGCCAGCGGAGATGATGGGGATGGGAAAAAACTGGACAGGGAGCCTGTTACCAGGCCCCGGTGTCCGATCAGGTTTGCCTCGCCGATGTTCAGCAAGGTGATCTTCTGGTTATTCTGTGCCTCGGAGAACTCAAACTCCGAGGGGTTGATGGGGAGAGTGAACATCTCCTCATGGTTGTTGTAGCTCAATTCAATGATGCGCTGCTTCAAGCGGCCACCTCCTTACGCGGGAACCGGCACCATGTTCTTCACGGCCAGCACCACTTCCTTGGCGACCTTCTCGCCGATCTTGTCGATGTCGGCTTCCTCCCGTACCACGATGGTGTCGGCCAGCTTTGCCAGGGTAAACTGGATAACCGAGGAAACAGGGGAAGATCCGCCGCCCCTGCGGATGGGCGCGTTGGCTGGGACAGGAGAGGGGGCGTTCTGCGCTGCCGTGGCCGCCCTCATCCGCTGCAGGCTACTGGCCAGCTGGACGCTTTCCTTGTTGGGCAGGATCCGTGTCCCGCGCGGCAGGTCGATCAGCTCCGGCCCTCGCTCACCCACCCAAGTGGGGCCGCCGCGCCAGTTGTTGGTGCCTTCCGCGTTGGAGCCTGTCTCGCCGCCACCACCGCCGCCGAATCCGAACAGGCCACCGACCTTATCCGCGATCCAGCTCAGGCCGTTGCCGATGCCTTCAACAATGGGCTTCACTTTATCCCACACACTGCTGATGACACTGGCGATGCCATTAAAGACCGTTTGCACCACATTGAAAAGGACTTTAAACACGCTGATGGCGATGTCAATAATCGGGGAAATGAGCGACCATGCTGAGGTCAGGATGTCTGCCACCACCGGCATCACCGTGCCGATGATCTCCTGGATCCAGCCCATCTTGCTTCCGATGAAAGACAGCACGGAGCCGACCTTCTGGCCGATGCCGTCGAAGATGACCTGGAACACGGGGGCAAGGGTGGAGATGACCGTTCCGATGCCCTGCACCAGCCCCGCAATGACCGGGGCCGCCGCGCTGATCACCTGGCCGATGGTGTTTACCACCGTCTGGATCACAGGGAGAATGGCGGGAAGGACGGTTTGAACTGTCTGCATGATACTGCTGACCGCAGGCATGACCGCCGCGCTGACCTGCTGCAGGGTGCCCATCATGGATGCACCGAAGCTGGACAAGGTGGGCTGTATCGCCTTAAAACCGCTGGTCAGCTTCGGGATAAATGCGGTGATAGCTTCAATCACGCTGCCGATCTTCTCGGCCAGCCCTGTTCCAAACGCCTCGAAAGCGGGGGCCGCTGCATCAATCAGGTTGATGATGCCGGACAGGGCGGGCTTCAGCTTATCCACGACCTTCAGGCCCATGTCAGCAATATTGCTTTTCAGCTTGCCCTTGATGGTGGAGATCAGGCCGGAGCCTGTGGTGGCCAGCTTTTCAGCCGCCCCGCCGAAGAAGCTCTGTAGGTCGTTGGAAACGCCCTGGAAGCCCTTCTGCTCGAACTCCTCCGCTGAAACCTTGAAGCCGAACTCCTTTAGTCGCTCCGTTTCGCCCATCTTGGCATCAGCTAGGGCCTCAATTGCGTCGCTGATGGTCTTGGTGCCTCCAGAGGCCGCAGCCATGTCCTCGGCCAGCTTCACCAGGCTCATGGCCTCTTTGGTGTCGCCGTTGGCGATAGACACCGCGCGGGAGCCAGCCGCAATCACCTCGCCCGTTTCAAACGGGGTGGCGTTGGCGTTCTCGCGGAGCTGCTGGGTGAACTCGTCGGCAATCTTCTGCACCCCGGCATCATCCAGGCCCTTGTTGGTGGCCCCGATGAAGTGCTTCATCGAAACCTGTTGATTTTCCAGCTGCATACCGCTGGACACCACGCCGCCCAGCGCGGCGGTGGTGACTGTGGCCGCCACCGTGATGGGGATGGCGGCCTTTGCCAAACTTTTCAGCTTGCTGCTGATTTTGGAAAGCCCCGCCGTCACACCGTCCTTCAGTTTGACGATGGGGGTGGCCACCATCTTGCCCACGGCCTTGACCTTGTTGGTCACGGACTTCAGCTTTTCGGTGGCCATGTCCTTGATCGCCACCGCAGTGACGATCTTCTTTCGCAGCGGTTGTAACCGCCGCTGCAGCTGCTGCGCGGCCCGGTTTGCGGCTGTCGCGTCAAGCCGGGCGGTGCGCCGCCGATCCCAGGTGGACTCCAGCTCCCGGCGCGTCCGCTGCACATCGCGCCGGAATGCGCTCTGTTCTTGTCTGACGCTGCGGAGTACCGCCGACATATTATCCTTGATGGAGATTGCGCCCTTTACAACGCCCATCGGCAGTTCACCTCCTACCCTTCAAATGAGAACATCCGCGCCCGTTCCTCCAAGGCGACCCACATAGAAGCCTGATAAAAAAGCCTGGATTCATCATCCAGACTTAAAAACTCCTCTGCCTTCCATCCCTTTTGGATGTAGTAGTGGAGCAGGTATGCGTCGCCGTCCTGGGCAATTACTTTTTTAGCTGCTCAACAATGGTCACCTTGCCGTTCATCGCGCCGGACAGCTCCATGATGGCCTCGGAGATCTGCGTGATCTCGGCGAGGTCAAACATATTCACGATGTCCAGCGGTTCCCTCAGCTCCCGCTCCTCCGGGGGCAGCTCGGCTTCCTGGGCCATGATTTCCTTGGCCGCCTCCCGCAGATTCGGCTCCACGGCGGCCAGATAAATGCTGTACTTGTCGCTGCGCTTCGGGTCGCCGTTGTCCTCCAGCGTCAGGCACTCCATGATTTCCGCATACTCCAGGCTGCGGATCGTCAGGTCAATGTCCATACTGGGGATGTGCAGCGTCTGTTTCCTGGGGATTTTCTTGTCCTTCAGCCGCTGCAGGGCGCGGCGGGAAAACTCAGCCAGGGTGCGTTTCTTCTCGGTGTCCATATCCATATCCTCCCTTTAAGCAGAAATAGCGTCCAGATTGACCATGTCGCTCGGCGTGAAGCCGCCAGTGGCCTCTTCCTCGATCAGGCCGCCCTTTTCATAGGCGACCATCGGCAGGTCGTTATACCAGCAGTTGTCGATGCTGTACCGCTCCTGCTGCCCATTGGTCGCGTCCGGGTCGGCCAGCTTGGTGATGATCTGGCTGCGAAGGTCAACGCCCTTCTTCCAGCTCTCCAGCACCTGGTTGTAGCGAGTGTATGCCTTCTTGATGGTCAGGGTGAACTCGCCCTTGATGCCGGTCATCTTGCTGTCCACATCCATGTCCAGCTGCACATCCTCGCGGTTGGCGGTCACCTTGATCTCGATCTTGGACAGCTCGGCGATCCGTACACCGTCCACCCAAATCTCGCCCCAGGTGCCCGTCAGGGTGCGGTTGCCTCTCAGTTTACCCATGTGTTTCGCCTCCTCACATATTGCAGGTCAGCTTCAGATCTTCCATCGCGTCCACAAACTTCACATTGCTGGCGATAAAGACCTTAGAGCCGGTGTTCGCCTGGGCCAGGGCGGTTTCGTCCATCTCGGAGGTATCGGTGCCCTGGCTCTGCAGGTAGGTTTCCTGGGCCTCCACATCAATGGCGGCGGTGTTGTCAAAGGTCTTGTCCAGCACATCGCCCTCCAGCTCCCGGTGGTAGGCCAGGATCGCGGCCACAAACGCCTGCTTGTTGTCGTAGTCGTTGATGACCTTTCCCACATAGGAGGACTCAAAGGTTTCCCGGATGTCATCCTGATACAGGTCAACGCCCTCAATGATCTTGATTTTTGAGAAGTCCTGGCCATGCTCCGGGGTGAAGGAGGTCAGGCTGTTCACGCCGCGCCCGATCTTGTACTTCTCCCCATCAAAGACGATGACCAGCTCCCCGTTGTCGATGCGCTCATCCGCATCCTCCGGCACATCGGCGGCGGTGATGTCGGACAGCTCGAAGTAGGTGCTGCTCCGGGCCAGGGACAGCCCGGCCAGCACTCCAGCGATGCGGCAGCAATACTCCGCTGTTCTGAAGGCCGTGGTGCCGAGGGTGCTGGTGATGTTGTCCGTGGTCAGGTTGATGATACCCTCGTGGTCGCCCTTGCAGTTGGGCAGCACCGCCTTGAAGGTCTTGTGGTGATCGTCGCGCGCCTCCTTGATCCAGGCGGCCACCGTGGTCTTTTCATCGTCGGTGATCCCCGGAATAACCAGGTAGTTCCACTTCAGGTCATTCAGCTGCTTCAGCTGCGGGTTGAGGTTTTCTTCCGTGGTGGCCACCTTCAGCACGATGGTCTTGGAGGGAGATCCCTCATAAACCAGCTTCAGATATTCATAGTTGCGCGCCGTGAAGTGGGTGGGATCCACATCCAGCACGCTCTTGTAGATGTTCAGCGCCTGGCCTTCCTCGGTGTCGTCCTTCAAAACGATGGCCACGATGCCCCGTGCGCTGCGCTTGATGGCGGTCACGCCCTTGGTCTTAAATTCAATGATGATTTCAGGCAAGCCCATAAAATCACATCCTTTCGTTGGTCTTGAGCCTGGTTTCCAGCTCCTCCATGAGCGGCGGGGCCTCCGGCTCCTCGATGCTGTCCCGGAAGGACAGCGTGAATGTGGCGTGGAGTACTTTATCCACGGTCTTGATGGCCAGGTCGGTAATTGTTATCGCCCTGGCGTCTCCCCTGTCCGTGAAACGGAACACCGGGAGCAGCAGCTCATCCAGTGCCTGGCTGATCTGCAGATACTCCCGGTTGCTCTCGCTCTTGGTGTGGATTGCGGCATCCACCAGGATGCTGCGGTCTGTGTAGCCCCGGCCTGCGGGCTGGTTGCCGGAGGGGATGATGTCCAGATAGATATAATCCTCCAGCTCGGCCTGCCCGCTCTCCTGTGTTTTGTCGATTGACTCGCTGAACACATCAAAGGCGGGCCAGCGCCCCTTGAAAAGGGCGACCAGGCTGTCTCTGACAGCCTCATAGATTGTGGTGGCCATGGTGTCCCTCCTCACAGGTCATGGGTGCTGATAAAGTCGCTGAGCCATTCCCGCAGGTAGCCCGGCAGCGCCTGTTCCAGTTCCTCCAGGGACAGCTCCATCATGTGCTTGCCGGGCACAAAACCGCGCCCGCCCCGGTTGCGGTGCCCATATTCCACTGGCTCCGCATACTCCACATTGGTGTAGACCTCGATATAATAGGTGTCCCCCTTCTTGACGATGGGGCCGACCTTCCAGCTGTCCTGGAGGCGGCCCGTTTTGCGCGGAGTCTTTTCCTTGACTTTTCCTTGCAGCTCATAGGCGATCTGGATGACCAGCGCCCGAAACTCGGCGGGATATTCCTCCTCGATCATGCGGGAGAGCTGCTGCTCCAGCGCGTCGAGGCCATCAAAGCGGTATTCTGTCCGGCTCATGCTTTCGCCTTCGCCAGCTTCAGCGGCACATTATTGTGGGAGGGCTGCCGATCCGCAAGCCCGGCCTCCGTCAGGTACTCCCGGCCCAGCCGGATCACCTTCACCGTGTCCCCAGGCTCAATCTCCACCTCCGGGCGGACGAAAAGCAGGTAATCGGTGTCGATGCTGGCCGTTGGCTCCTTTTTCCCCAGCTTGCCCCCGGAGGGGCTGGAGAGCGCGCAGGGTATATCCTCATATACCGCCTTGCCCTCCAGCCCCTTCTGGAACACGCTTTCCCCGGAGGGCAGCGTTGTCTTTTGGGGACGGTACACCCAGCACTTGTCCCCGTAGGTCAGCGCCAGGATGTCGGCTTCCGTCATGTGGGGCAGTCCTTCGGCAGCTTCATCCGCTTGAAGGGGATGAGCTGGCTCTCATAGTTCTTCACAAAAGCCACCGTCTCCTTCAGGCTGTTGGCCTTGTCCCGGTAGCTGATGCTGGTGTCGCCCCGTGTGACGCTGGCCACATCGTTTTCCGATGGGGCCACCTGGTCGGCCCGGAGCATATCCTCCACAATCTGCGCCGCCACATCCTCCAGCGGGGGAGGGAAGTCCTCCCGCCCGCAGAATACCAGGATGCGGTTGATGGCCCGCTTCACATACCGCTCAATGGTGGGCAGCTGCTCATCCGGCAGCTGCAGGTTGCTTTTCGCCGTCGCCGCGATCCGGCTCACCAGTTCCTGTCCCATCCGATTCCTCCTTGGGCTTGCCGCCCCTCTTGCTGTTCTTGATTTCAGCTTTCATACGGTCGAACAGGGATTCGCCCAGTTTTTCCAGGTCAGCCTCCATCACCGGGCGGCTTCCCGGCTCGGCGGAGCCGCCAATCCGGGTGAAGCCCTTCTGCTCCAGCTTGGTGGCCCGCTCCTCGCTGGCCACCTGCCGGACTTCATTCAGTCTCTTCAAAGCAATCATGATATGCCCTCCTCTTAGCCGCCAACGCCAGCCTTGGCCTGCTTGATGTTCACCCACATGGCCGTCAGCTTGTTGTCCGGGATCCACAGGTCATGGTACTTGCGGTAGTCCGTCGCCCAGGCCCGCTTCTTCTGGAAGGTCTCCGGGTCAAAGATCCGCACCTTGTCCGTGCGGGATACGGCGATGGGGGCCGTGCGGGGGCAGATGATCCAGTTGATGTCCTGGGCGTCCTCAGCCGCCACAAATCCGCCCTTCTCCTGGCCCGAAGTGGTGCCGTCATAGAACTGATAGCTGGTTTTCATACGCCCGCTGCCCACGCGCAGGATGGGATGCTCCCCGTTCAGGCTCTTCACCTTCACCGTCACATTGCCCTGCTTGAAGTCCATCACGCTCAGGCTCTTGGACAGGGTGCTGGACATATCAAAGATGGCTGCCACGGGGCGGGACATTGTGATCACCAGCGGGGTTTCGTCGCCCACCACATCCTGCACCGCCGCGATGTCGTAGTAGAGCTTCTTCAGGATGTCATCCTCCGTGGCGGTGTAGCCGTAGCCCGCCCGCTCCTTGGCGGAGCAGAGGGACGCGATCTTGCTGTAGCGGTATGCGTCGATCTCCGGGATTACCTTGGTGCGCTGGAACTCGCCCATGACCTGGGCGGCGGTCACCACGAAGTTGGTCTCGTTGACCTCGTTCTCGTCGAAGGTGAACTGGCGGCCTCTGTCCTGGGTCATCTCCTTGGTCTGCCACTTCAGATTCACCGAGCCTTCCACAAAGCCGGTGTCCCGGTCATAGTCGGCCAGGCCGTCCATGTCCATGTTGGGGATCTTCACTTCCGCGCCGCCGTTGTAGCGCACCAGCTTGTCGTTCAGCTCCATCCAGCCGGAGGTGGCCTGCTCCACGGCGGCCTTGTCCAGCTCACTCTGGAATACACTCGCGTACTCAAACACATTTGCCATAATTACATCATGCCTCCTCTAATGCTCTGCGCGATCTGGTCTTTCACGGTGTTCTCCGCCTTGGCTCCGCCGCCCAGCCCCTCCGGGGTCTTACCCCGCAGACGTTCCTTCACGGCGGCCTCCAGCGCACCCTTGAACACCTCCTGGGTGTGCTTCAGGCTTTTCTCCATGCTCTCCTGGTCGGTGTAGGTCAGCAGGTCGGCCAGGCCCACGGGGAAGCCCTCGTCGGTCAGCTTCTTCAGGGCTGCGTCCTTCAGGTCGCGCTGCAGCAGCTCCGCGCGCAGCTTCGTCAGCTCCTGCTCCTTGGCCTCGCCCTCCGCCTTGGCCCGTTCCTCCGGGGACAGCTTGGCCAGCCGCTGCTTCTCCTGCTGTTCAGCCTCCCATGCGGCCTTGGCCTCCGCGATCTTGGCTTCCACATCGGCCTCGGAATAGCTCTTGCCGTCCTTGCCCTCCGGCTTGGTGCCCTCGCCCTCCTTGGGAGCCGGGCCGCCGTCCTTCTTGGTGCCCTCACCCTCGCCGGAGCCGGAGGCCGGATCTTCCTTGCTTCCGAAGAGGGAGTCCCAAAACTTCTGGAAGGCCGTGCGCTGCTCTGCGGTAGGCGCTGTGGGCTGCTGATTGGTCTGCTGGGGGGTCTGCCCCTCACCGCCTGCGGCAGGGGCGGTTCCGGTGGTGGTAGTGGTGTCTGCCATCGTCAATTCCTCCTTGTGTAATTGTGTAAAAGTAGAATATAAAAACGCCCCTCAAAAGGCGTTTTTACATGGTTTACAGGCGGGCCGCGCCCGCGTTCAGGAAGCATATTTTTTCTTCCATTCCTCAAATTTGATATTGCCATCCAGAGGATTGCCCTCGCGTTTGGCGAAGATGCTCTTCTTGAAATGGGCTTTGATGATGCAAAGGCAGTTGGGGTGGATCGGCGGCAGGTTTACCCCGGCCTCCGCCTCGTCCACCCGGAACACCCGCCCGTTCAGCTCGCTGCAGGTGCAGCTGCCGCCATGCTCGGTGCCGCCCAGGAACTGATATTCCTCGATGCCGTTCTCTTTATAGCCCATCACCTCGCCCTGGTTGGAGAAGTATTTGCACTCCGTCCGCACCAGGCGCTCGGCGTTATAGCGGCCCCTGTCCATCACATCGTCGATGGCGCGGGCCATCTTCTGGACGCTGCTGCCCTGGATGAAGCCCATGGTGATCTCCCGCTTGGCCAGCGCCGAAAGGTGGTCGCAGGCTCCCCACACGGCTTCGGAGTAGTGCTTCTCGCTCCAGGGGAAGGACAATACCCGCTGGATCAGCTTCTTGTCGATCTTCGCCACATGGAAGCCCAGGCCGATCCCCCGCTGGATGGAGAAGCAGCTCTCGTAGTAGTTGACCTGCAGCATATCGCCCAGCAGGGTGTCCAGCTTGGTGGTGCTGTCCTCGGCCAGGTCGATCATGTTCTGGTAGACATTGGCCAGCAGCTGCTCCTTCCGGGTGATCCGGCTCTTCATGGCCAGGGTGTTCAGCTCCAGCAGGGCCTTGCTGTCCTTGGCCGCGCTGGATGCCTCGGCGATATACTCCTCGATGGACTTGCGCCACACGCTGAACTCTTTCCCCTCCAGGAGCTGGCGGGCCGCCTCCTCGGTCAGCCCGTTGTCCTTGGCAAATCGGGCGAACAGCGCCTCGATCTCCTTTTCAATGTTGAAGGCCGCCTCATCATACAGGAAAATCAGCTCCCTGGCGTAATCGTCCGCCCGTTGGGTGTTACGCAGCACACGCTCCTTTGCGTCCTCGATCCACTCGTTGCGCGTCCAGTAGCTCATGCGCCCTCACCAGCCTTTTCCTCCGGCTCATCTTCCGGGGAAGCCTCCTCGCCCTCCGGCTGGGCCTTGGCCTGCTCCAGCGCCTGGGCCAGGGCGTTGTACTGGCCGAAGCTGTTGACCTCCTGCTGCTTTTCCTCCTCCAGCTTCTGCAGCTCATCCTGCACATTGTCGATGGTGGGCAGCATCTGCAGGCGGGTTTCGCGGGACAGCTCCCCGGCCAGCATGGTGATGATCTGCGCGATCTCCAGCAAATTCTGCGGCTTGTTGCGCCGGAACTGGATGTCGATGTCCCGGTAGTCGAACTGGCCGCCCTTGATGTTCAGGATGTGGGTGATCAACTCGATGCGGCGCTGCAGTCCGCGCTTAAACTTCCGCTCCTTAATGGCGCAGATCTGTTCCAGCCCCCACAGCTTATACGACACCGCCACGCCGGACAGATTGCCGCCAAAGTTCGCGTCCGTCAAATTAGGTACTGCCGAGAAGATGTGCATATCCTCCCGCAGCCGCTTCTTATAGTTCTCCAAGGCCGTATCACTTACTTCTTTGATGAGCCACTGGATGTCGCCGCCGTCCTCCAGGATGATAGCGCCCTTTTCCTTCATCTCCGCGATGTCCTGGGAGGTCACGGCCCCCATCTTCAGTACCTTCAGCAGCGCCTCATCGTTGTACTGGAAGAAGTTCGCCGTGTTGCTCTCAACCCGGTTGTATGCATCGATGAGCGTGATCACGCCCTCAAAGTCCCCTAGGCGCTCCTCGTTGTTGATGTACTCCACGAAGGGCACATCCCCCCAGTAATGCTCCCGGATGTCCAGCAGCTCCAGCTCCCCGCCATTGATGCTGCGGAAGTACCAGCAATCCTGGTCCGTCCAGAACTCCACCTTTTTGATGATGTTCTTGTCCTTATCCTTGGAGTACACAATGCGGATGGCTGCCATAGGGGTATTTAACCCGGTTTCACAGATATAGATGCAGCCATCAGGCGGCACCTTGGCGAAGCGGATCTGCGCGTCCTCGTCCAGGTACAGCATCTCGAAGCAGTCCCCATTGATGCTGGCACCCTTGGCCAGCTCCATGTTCTCATCCTGCTCGTCGTTATAGTCGAAGATGTCCTGCAGCATCGCCAGGTATGCGTCATTTTGGGAGCTGTAAACCACCGGCTTGCCGATGAAGTAACCTGTGGCGGTGTCGGTAATATACTTCGCCATGTTGTTGACCAGACGGTTGTTGGGAGCGGTGCTGTCTTTCTTCGTGTGCCGGAGGATGTCGTGGTTGCCCTCGTAGTACCCCTCCAGCCTGGCATACTTGGTGTGGCCCTCGTTTTCGTCGATGATCTCCTTGATGTCCGCCTCGGTCAGACTGTCCAGCAGGGAGCGTTCCATAAAAATAACCGGCAAAGCTGCCCACCTCCTTAAATTCCAAACTTGGCCCGATCCAGAATGCGGAACCGCTTCACTTTCTTTGCAATGGAGCGCGCGCCCTCCAGTGCGTCCGGGCCGTCATCGTGCGCACCCATGGGGAACTGCGTCAGCTGCTCCAGCAGCCGCTTGTGGCGTCGGTTAAACTTGATATACTTGTTTTTCACATCCGGCTGCAGCGTCTGGATGCGCATGACCTTATCACTGGTCTGCTGCACCTCCTCAATTGGGAGGTAAAGCCCGGCCTTGGCACTGGCCTTGGCCAGCTCCTCCTTCAAAAACCACTGGAACTGGTTTGTTTCCGCGCCCAGCTTTCGGTAGCCATGCCCGAAGCTGGCCCGGAGCCACCGCTCCTTAGCCAGCACATCTGCGATGATCCGGTCGGGATGCCGCCGCTCAATGTCTGCGTCCACCACATACATATATCCGCTGCCCTTGTGCTTGGCCAGGGTGACGATGGCGGAGAAGTCGCTGCGTTTGGTTTTGCCAAGCGAAGGGTCAATGAATCCGAAGAAGTCAAAGACCGGATCGCGGAAATTGATCTCCGCCTCGTTGTAGTATTCAAACCACTCCTCCATGAACAGGCAGTCATCCGGGTTGATCGGCTCGTTCTGCTCCTCGGAGTTAAACGATGCCTCGCCCTCCGACACCCGCATCACCATCAGGTCGTAGTAGGACAGCTTCTCCTCCCACAGCACCTGGGTGCCCTCCAGCATGGCCGCCTTGTGCGCCTGGAAGAAGGCCAGCGCGTCAGCCTCCCGGTCATCGTTGGACAGGTCGGTGAAGATGCTTTCCCACTGCTGCCACAGATCGTCTGCCTGGGAGAACTGGATCACCGCCTTGTACTTGATGGAGCGGTAGGCCGGATTGGTCAGCGTCTTGGCCAGCAGGCTGTCATAATGGAGCAGGGTGCCGATGTAAACGATGTCGGTGTAATCGTCGCCGGACTTGCTCACCGCCTTGTCAAACCAATCCTTCAGCTTCTTGCGTTGCTCCGGTGTGCGCACATTCTCATCATTCTCCACATCGTCCAGGATGATCAGGTCGGGCCGCCAGTTCCGATGCTTCCGGCCACGGATCTTCTTGCCACTGCCGATGGCCTCGATCTTGATATTGGTCTTGGTCACCAGCACATTGCTGCGCCACACGCTGCCTGCCAGCGGCCCGAAGTCCTCCAGGATCGCGGTATTCTCCTCGAACTCCACCCGGATGTTGTCCAGGAAGCCCTCGGCCTGCTCGGAGCTGTCCGAGATGATGATGGGATAATGCTTGTACCCATACAAGGTGGAGTGCATCGTCCCCTTGAAAGTCAGGTTGGTGGACTTGGCGTGGCCACGGGGGGCCGCCACTGCCCGGCGCACTCCCGGCAGGCGGCTGATCGTCTTGGTGTCCGCTGCCGTCAGTGGATAGCGCCCCTTCAGCACGCCCTGCTGCCAGATCGCGTCCAGCTCCCGATGAAACTCCGGGGAGGGGCGGCTGAAGTAATGAGGGAAGTAGGCACGTCCGAAGAACTCCATGTCGATGGCTCCCAACTTTCTACGCAGGCCCTCCGGCCCTGTCGTGGGATGTCCCGCCGCAAACTCCCTCCGAAGCTGGACGCGCTCCGGGGTGTCATCCTTATTTAAGAAACCATTTAAGAGGGTTCGCAGACCGTTTAAGTCCGTGCTGTCCTCGTTGTATAATTTGCTCTCTGCCTCGGCGATGGCTCCCGCCAGGGCGTTAATGCTCTGCCTTTTTCGCTCATTCAAAATGGCCCATCCTCCTCTCGCTTTCAACAGCGGGGCGTAGACGCCCTCAGTGGCCTTCTCGGGCCGTTGGTGGAATTACCCCCGCCTGCTCAGTTCGGCGAAATTAAAGGGGTCTATGCGCGTCTTAAACGGTATCCCGGGCAATAGAAAGAACCGGGGGTGAAAAACAGGGGGGCAAGGGTGTGCTTCGCCACCCAGCCTGTCGTTCAGCCCGGTTCTTTTGCCCGATATTTCCACCAGTCTCCCCAGGCGGGACGAATCAACCGCCTGCTTTGTCCGGCTTCTTGTAAACGCCGTTTAAGAACTCTCGTCCTCGCCGCCCTCCGTGGAGAGGGTGAGGGTTTTCGTCTCCCCGCACAGACTGATCTCCACCTTGGCTCGGCGGGCGCGCTTGTCGTAGTCGATGCGGCTGGCGGGGAAATGCCGCAGCACTCCCTCCACGATCCGCACGCCGCCCTCCGGCAGCTCCTCCACGCGGGAAGGCTTCAGTAGCTCCCCACCGTTGTCCAGCAGCCGCAGCCACTCCACCTCCAGGTGAGTAAGATACGAAGGGGACAGTCCGCTGGATCCGAGGAAGCGGAGCACATGAGGGATTCCTTTCACCCGGTAGTAGTTCTCCGCGCTGTACTCCAGCGCCAGGAATACATAACCGGGCAGCAGCGTGTAGATTTTGGTTGTCCATCCGCCGCCGCTGCGGATTGCTCGCTCCTCGCGGGGCACCGCCGCCCGGATCCCCAGGGCCTGCAGTGCGTCACGTACCTCAGTTTCCTGTCCGGTCGTTACCTGCAAAACATACCATCTGACCATGTCCTCACCTCGTTTCCAGTCCGTCCTGTCTCTTGCTGTTCAGGAACTCATTGACCTGCCGGTAAAGGTCAGGCCGCTCTTTGGCCATCGCCTCCCACACCAGGGACTTGACGGCATCCAGGCCCGCCTCGGTGGTGTCCTGGTTTTGGATCTCCACGCGCTTCTTGTATGCCGCCGCGCGCACCAGCGCGTTAGCCTCGCGCAGCATCTTGTCCACGCTCACGCCCTGCCAGTCCTCCTCCGAGGTGTTGGCCAGGGCCGTGAGCAGGTTTTGGCTCGTCAGCCGGATGATGGCCTCCGTGGTGTCCAGGTCGGGGTATTTGTCCAGCTCATCCATCATGCGCCGGAAGTTCTCCTGGGCCATGTTCAGCATCTGCACTTCGGCCTGGTATGCCCTGGCGTAGCGGCAGACGCTGGCGACGGAGATGCCCACCCCGTTTGCCCCAAGGAAGTCTACGATTTCGGAATAGGTGCTGCCGGACAGGAGCATCTGCTCCACTGTCTCCCGCAGAGCGGGGTCGAGAGCGTCTATTTTGCTGTGCTTTCGGTTGCCCGCTTTCTTGCCCATCCCTTACACCTCAATCATATCGTCCTCGATGCCCCCGGCCAGAAGCCGGATGCCCTTGCCGGTCAGCTTGGCCTCCAGCGCCGTGTAGTCCGTGTCGGCCAGGGCCGCCGATTCCTTGGTGGAGATGCGCCGCAGGTGGATGTAGCCCTCCTCGGCCAGGAAGTTCACACTGTCCAGAAACTCGTCCTCGGCGATGCCGTCATCCTCCAGGACGCTCTGCACACCCGTCAGCTTGTTGTACTTCAGCCGCAGGATGTTCACCGTTCGCAGCACCTTGCCGTTGTTGTGGACGAAGCTGCCCGCCCGCAGCGCGCGCTTTTCGAGATTACTCACCCTTCTTATCCCCTTTCATTTCCAGCAATATATCCATGATGCGGTCGAGCTTCCGGTCGGTCTTGGCCTGCTCTCGGAAGAAGTCCTCTTTTGTGATGTAGTCCGCCTTGATTTGCTTAATATCACCCCTACACTCGTCCATATCCTTTCGGTGCTCGGCGCGGGGGGTGTAGTCAGTTCGGATCTGTTTGATGTCTGCCTGCAGGGATTGAACTGTCCTCTCGTAGTCGGACTTCTTTACGCCATTTTCGCTGATTTCTTTCATTGCATCGTCCAGCTTGTCGATGCGTCCAAATAGGGAACGCTTCAACAAATAGACCAGTCCAGCAGTTACAAAGCCAAGCAGCAGCACAGCCAGCCACCAGGTACCAGCATCAAATGTCATAGTAAAACCCCCGCGCAAAAAAATAGAAGGTACATCGGTTTTACACCGATTGTACCTTCTATCTGTGAAACGGGAAAATAAAGCCCTTTATGAAATTACTTAAAAGAGGGATTGTTGCCCATCCATAGGCCGGGCGCGTACTTCCCGCATCTTATCTGATACAATACTCCTGATCCGGACTTCTGTCAATCCGTACCTTCCGGCCAGCTCCTTGAAGTTGTACCCATCAAACTCCGCACGGATCTGCTCATCGCGGGCCATCCGCTCCCAAGCATCCGCCTTGGGGATGTAGATGGACAGCCCCCCAAACACATTCACCAGACGCTTATAGTTGTCCAGGCCAATCAGTTCGGCCACCTGCTGCTGTTCCTCATCCAGGTCGGACATTTGCACCCGATCCAGCGCGCTCATCCGTGACCACCACCTCGCTTTGCGTTATTCACATACCCCTTCAGCACCTCGATCAGCTTGTTGCAGGCCCGGAAGTCCAGCCAGATAAAGGGCTGCTGCGGGGTGGAGTCTACCTTCAGCTCCTTGCGGATGATGCCGCACAGCCGGTCCCCCAGGGAGGCCGCGCTCGGCTCCTTATCCTCCTTGGCCAGCTGATACATGAGCGCCCATACCTTTCGCTGCTGGCCGTCTGTGGCCCCGCCTGGCCGCTCCGGGTGGGTCTTGGGCTTGTGCCGGGGCAGCGGAGCCGCGCCCTGGCGCTTCTGCAAGTCGATGATCACGGCCTGGGCCTCCGCGTAGGTCAGGGCCTTTACCGAGTCCTTCCCGGTCAGGGCGGACACCAGCGCGTGTAGGTCATCGTCCTCACTCCCGCGCTCCACAATGCCCAGGGCATTCCCAATGGCATAGATCTTCCTGATCTGCTGGGCGTTGATGGCTGCCATGCCCGCCCCTCCTTTCTGTTACACTTCCGGCTGCTCGGCCTCCACGCCGACCTTCATGCCTTCCTCCACGATCACGGCGGCGCGGATGATGTCAATGGCTTCCTGGGAGGTGCCCTCCCAACCTGCGGCCTCCAGAACCTGCGCCAGCCATTCCCAGTTGATGACCTCGGCGGCCAGAAACGCCCAGTCACTGGCCTCATGCTCCGGCAGTCCCGCCACCTTCTCCAGTAGCGCCTTGTCCTTCTCATAGCGCCCCTTCAGCTTCTTTCGCAGGGTCGCCTGGATCTTGGCGTCGCCGGTGATGGCCCGAATGGTCTCTTCCAAGCTTCCCTCCGTGAAGTTGCCCTGGCAGACCATCGCCAGCAGCCGCTTGCACGGCTCAGTCATTTTGTCCACGGTTTCTGACTTCACGAAGTCCCCGGCCACATTGCCCAACACCCTCTTCACCATGGTCAGGGAGATAGGCTTCACCGTGGCCGTATTCGTCACCGTCACCCGGCTGTTCTGGCTTCCCCAGTAGCTGATGGACAGCAGCTTGGTGTCCTTCAGTGCGGCTGTGGCCTGGGTTTCAAACTGGCCCTTCAGCCAGTCCATCCGTTGTTTGATGCGGTCAGCCTCCAATGCCAGAGCCGCATACTCGTCCACATAGCGCCGCACCAGATCGGCTTTCTCCTCCTGCGTGGTTTTCAGTTCCGCCAGCGATTCAGTCAAGCTGCTCGACCTCCTCCCGGATACCCAGGAAACACTCCCGGCAGATCTGGAAGCCCTTAAAGGTCACCACCTCATAGGTGCCGTGGCAGATGTTGCAGGTGGGACGGTGCTTCTGGATGATCAGCCCGCCGTCGCCCGTGGGGGTCAGATCCACGGCGGTGCCGCCGTCCAGCCCCAGCTCGTGCCGAAGGTGCTGCGGGATGGTCAGGGTGCCCTTTTTCCCCATGCGCTTCGATGCGCTTCGCATTGGCTTAACCTCCTTCTGTTGTTGTAATGCCTCACTCTGCATTTCCACGGGCTTGTGACCGTTCCCCTGGGGGAGCTGCATTAAGGCTGGGGGCCGAAGCCCCCTGCTTAGCTGTGCGTGGCCTCGAAGTTCTCAATGGCCCATTTGTTCCCGGTTGCGTGGACTGCCTGCCGGGTGCGCTCGGCGGGGCCAGCGCCGCGCTGCGGTGGGCTGTCCATCCGCAGCTGCTCCGGCAGCTTCTCCACGACGGACACCACCTTGGCGTCGCCGAACTTCTCCAGATAGGTGGCGATGTCCTCCTTGATGCCGATGGCCTGGCCGGACGGCGCGTTCACCTGGATCGTGATGGTCAGCATATACACTTCCTCCTTTTGCGGGCCAGATCCTCCAGCCCGCACCGTGACGGGTGGTTTTGGCAGGCGTTGGCGCACCGCCTGTCGCAGTCAGCGCAGCAGCGGCTTGCCTGCACCTTGTCGCAGTAGAAGATGGTGCAGAACCGGCCTGTGTAATCTCGTTTGCCTTTCGGAGATTTACTCATCGTCGCACCCTCCCGTCACGCTACAGCGCGGGCAGCTCTGCGGGATCTCC
>ENA-UEYL01001658-UEYL01001658.1-human-gut-metagenome-genome-assembly--contig:-NODE-1658-length-18374-cov-4.101000_pt1 | contig 18374 bp, 14 predicted proteins | sample MGYA00242941_ERZ507946 | MGnify/ENA primary metagenome ERZ507946 (study PRJEB26167, sample SAMN06115482) | human gut metagenome | host: Homo sapiens | place: China:Guizhou | collected 2015-03-11...
CATCATTTCCAAGGTCAAGGAAGCCCTGAATCTGGGCTGATTCGACAAATCCCCTCTCTTTTCCCCAACCATATAGAAGGCGCGGCGCTTGGATCTTCCAGGCGCCGCGTCTCTCTGTTTGGGGCAAGTGTCTACCGGAATTTTAGACCATGTCTACCAAATGTCTACCAAAAAAGGCGCGGAGCCCTTGTGTTTCAAGGGTTCCGCGCCTTTCCATTTTCTGGGTGTCTACCAAATGTCTACCAAGGTAATTTTTTCACCGGAAAACAGCCTGTTTTTTAAAATTTAATTCAATTTTATACACGTTTTTCACAATGTAAGGGGCGTTATACTGGTCTAAAAGGCCAGGAAAGTTCCCCAAAACCCGAATCCCGGGCCTAGAAGCCCGGAAAGCGGTCCGAAAAGTTACATACTGGAGGACCAAATTTTATAAGGAGGAATTCCAATGAGAAACCTGAAGCGGGCTCTCAGCCTGGCGATGGCTTCTGTCATGCTCCTGGGCATGATGGTTGTCGGAACCGGCGCGAGCTATGCCGACGTGGACTCCACTAAGAATGTGGAAGCCATCGAGGTCATGCAGGCTATTGGCGTCATGGTTGGTGACACCAATGGCAACTTCAACCCCGACCAGAAGGTCACCCGCGGCGAGATGGCTGTTGTTATGGCCAATCTGCTGGACCTCAAGGTTGAGGACTTCAAGGGTGCCAGCCTGCCCTTCACCGACGTGCCCGAGTGGGCTGTGCCCTATGTGGCCGCCTGCTATGCTGACGGCATCACCGCCGGCATCAGCGCCACTCAGTACGGCAGCAACAACAGCGTGACCACCGCTCAGGCTGCCCTGATGATGATGAAGGCTCTGGGCTACTTCCAGCTGTCCAAGGACTTCGGTTCTGACTGGCAGGTCGCTACCGTGAAGCAGGGCTCCAAGATTGACCTGTTTGACGGCATCGTTGCCGGTGCTTCCACCGCTATGACCCGCAACGACGTGGCTCAGCTGACTCTGAACACTCTGGAGTCCACCATGGTGAAGACCGATGGTACCAACACCACCATCACCCTGCCCGGCGGTATCACCATCGACAGCGGCGACACCAAGTATGAGGATCGCACCACCAGCAAGTATGACTACAATGATAGCAAAGAGAATACTCTGCAGCTGTGTGAGAACCTGTACGGCGATGATCTGAAGAAGACCGACAAGGCTGACGAGTTTGGTCGTCCCGGTAACACCTGGACCTACGAGAAGGACGATGTGGCTTTCGCTTCCGAGAAGCCCGTGGCTACCTATGCCGGCGCTGACTTTGACAAGGATGTTGTTGAGGATCTGAACGACGACTACACTGGCCTGTCCTCTGCTGCTATTCACTACAACGGCGGCACCGATGCTACCATGACTCTGGATAAGCTGCAGAAGAGCATCAACGGCTACACCATCGAGATTTTTGCCAACGACGATGACAAGATCACCGATATCGTTGTCACCGAGCCCTATGTGGCTGAGGTTACTGCGGTCAACACCAACGATGATGACGAGGTCACCGACGTGACCCTGACCATCTATGAGGCTGGTTACTATCTGAACCACAGCAACCAGTACTACACTAACTTCGACATCGATGTTGAGGATGACGAGGATGCCTACGCTCTGGTGAAGAACTATGAAGAGGACGATGTCTTCATGGTCTTCTTGAAGCCCGGTTGGGATGGCACTCTGTCTGAGAACAACGCTCTGCTGGCAGTTGCTGATGTAGAGCCTGTTGATGGTAAGGTCACTTCCAGCAGCATCGACAACTACAATGGCTGGGTGAAGATCGACGGCACCAAGTATGACTTTGCCAACGAGTACAGCCAGGCCACTGTGGCTACTGACTCCGAGGGTACCTTCTACATCTACAACGGTTATGTTGTCCACTTCGACGGCAGCGTTGCTGACTCTGAGGATTACCTGTATGTGGTCCGCGCTGGTCAGAAGGAAGGCACTTGGGCTACTGAGTACTATGCTGAAGTCGTATACGCCGACGGTACTTCCGAGGTTATTGACACCGATAAGAAGTACGATACTGCTGGTGTTTACAGCTATGAGTTCGATGAGGACGAGGGCTACTATGTCCTGAAGACTGCTGACACCACTGGTGCTACTATCGACATTGAGAAGGGCAAGACCGCTGTTACTGACGATGTCACCGCCGACAGCAAGACTGTGTATGTCTCCGTCAAGCTGGATGCTGGCGCTTTCGATTCTGCCAAGGTTTACACTGGCTATAAGAATGTGCCCTCCATGGAGAACAGCCAGGCTTACATCGTGAAGGACGGCAAGGTTGCTGACTATGTCTTCATCGTTGATGGCACTGTTACCGCTTCCTCTGATGAGCTGATCTACATCTCCAAGGGTTCTGTTTCCAAGCTGATCAACGACACCGAGCTGGGCGAGTACTACACCTATGACGCTGTTGTGGACGGCAAGGTCACTGAGATCATGGTTGATAAGGCTCTGGGCGCTGAGCTGGACGGCCTGTACGACTCCTACACCGTGAACGAGGATGGCATCTACACTGAGCTGCATCAGGCCACCAAGGACACCGATTATAAGGAGGCCACTGGTAGCTTCAGCAAGGCTGAGAATGAGGTCATCAATGTTGCTGGTGCTGCTCTGGCCTACACCGACGACGTGGTTGTGTATGTGATCGATACCGACGGCGACATCACCGTTGGCTCCATCAACCGCAACTACACTGGTGAGTCCAACACCATCCTGTACACTGTGAATGATGACGATGCTGTCACCGCTCTGTACATTGTGAAGGCCTAATTCCCTTTTAGCGAATAAAAAAGCAGCTGCCTCCGGGCAGCTGCTTTTTCTATAGTTATCTTTATCCGATAGCAAAATAAAAGTAACTACAGTTTTCCTTATTTAATTGTCGTTCTGCATCTCCTCCGTACCAGGAGACTCCATTTTTCTCCCAGGTAATGGTGAGATTAAGGCAGCTACCGCTGGAGTACGACGTGCCAATGCCAGCGTTGCTGGTTTGGCCGGCAATCAGCACCGTTCCGGTTTTCATCATGCTGTGCTCGTCTACCACCAGGATGACCATCTTCGGTGAAAAATCAAAGTCCAGATGGTTGGGAGCGGACTCCCCGCATTGTCCGTTTCCCTCATAGCTTCCCACAGCAGTCCGCACGACGCTTGCTTTCAAGTCCCCCAGTGCCGTATCAATTTTTGCGTGATCCTGATTAAATTCCTCCCTCAGTACCGGATCTGTGGCCTCCCACTGACATAGGCCATAGTTTTCTGTGTAATTGCTCGCCATAGGTATTCCTCCTTCAAAAGTAGCGTTCACCTATGGCAGAAATCCGCCTGCAAGTGCATAATCTTATACAAATACTGGTAATTACGCCCCGCCATGCCTGTTTTCATGTGCGGGGCTGCTGTTTTCTTCCAGAAAACTTGTTTGGTAGCCTAAATCTCTCTCCTAGAAAGAATTGTGCAAATGCAATAAAAACATTGAAAAGCATATGGAAAGTTTATGGTCAATATGATATAATATCCACAACAAATAGAAAGAAGGTCCTAGCTTTATAACTGGTTATGGTTCAAAAAGGAGGGGCGTAGGATGGGTGGATCCTGGTTCGCGCACGGAGCAGATGAAGTTCGAGAGTTGTCGTTCTTGTTTTGCGGCCGCCAGAATTGTCAACCTGGAGAGGCGGTTGGCCCCGCAGTGCGGGAGCACTATGTGATGCACTATTGCTTGTCGGGACGGGGAGTATACCGGGCTCAGGGAGTAAAGTATGAGATCGGTCCGGGAGATGGATTTTTGATTCTGCCCGGTGAACTCAGCTCCTATCAGGCAGATTCCCAGCAGCCCTGGAACCATATTTGGGTAGGCTTTACCGGAAGCCGGGCGGCGGACTATCTCAAATGCTGCGGCTTGGGAAAGGAGCGGCGTACCTTCCAGTGCGCCCAGTCCCAACAGCTGGAGGACTGTGTGCAGGCCATGCTGGGCTTTGATACCGCCGGAGCGGGCAACGAATTGCTGCTGTTGGGAGAGCTGTATGTGTTTTTGGGTTGGATTGCCCAGTCGGCGCAAAGCTCCGTCCGGCGCAGTCGGGAGACAGCGTCGGAGTATGTGGAGCTGGCCATGGAGTATATCCGCAACCATTTCCAGGAGGACCTCACGGTGGCTAAGCTGGCCCGGTATGTGGGGCTTAACCGCAGCTATCTGACCACAGTATTCCAAAACACCATTAACATGTCGCCCCAGCAATATCTGATGCGGTTCCGCATGGAATGGGCAGCCAACATGCTGAGTGAAAACAAACTGACGGTAGGTGAGATCGCACGCTCCTGCGGCTATCCCGATCCCCTTACCTTCTCTAAGGCGTTTAAGCGCACTTTGGGAGTCACCCCCACCCAGTATCGCCGGGAGCATGAAGAACAGCCCTAGAACGGCTTGTCGTGCGGGGACAGGTTTTCATTATCATTTTCCGGAAGAGTCGCTATAATATGAAATATACCCTGCATGAAGGGCCGGCCTCCGCCGGTCCCCCCGCGAGGGAACAGTCCAGACAGGAGGCGCGCCATATGAGCAACTATGTTATTTCCATCAGCCGTGAATTTGGCAGCGGCGGAAGATTGATCGGGAAGAGGTTGGCCGCCCGGCTGGGAATCCCGTGTTATGACCGTACTTTGATCCAGAAGACTTCGGAGAAGAGCGGCCTTTCCCCGGAATTCATTGCTCGGGCAGAAGAACGGGCAAGAAGCCGCTTTCACCTTACCTTTACGCCCATTGGTATCGGAATTCCCACCTATACCCAGCAGGGAGTGCCGGTAAGCCTCCAGGCCTTTTTTGCCCAGGCCGAAGTGATTCGGGAACTGGCTGACCAGGGACCATGTGTCATTGTGGGCCGCTGCAGCGACTATGTGCTGGGAGAGCGTCCGGAGTGCCTGAAAGTGTTTGTCCATGCGCCCCTGGAGGACCGGGTGGTGCGGTGTGTGGAGGAATACCACATCCCCACCAGCAACATGTCCGAACGGATTCGGGATATGGACCGGGGCCGGTCGAACTACTATAACTACTACACCGGTCACACCTGGGGCGAGATGCGCCGGTATGACCTGACCATCAACTCCAGCGTGACCGGCATTGAGGGAGCGGTGGATCTCATCGCCGCACTGGTTCGTCTGCGTACCGCCCAGGCGGAGATGGCTGAGTGAGTTCTCAGAAATACCAAGGAGGAAACCACATCCCAAAGGTCCAGATTTCCGGCCAAGCGGGCGGACTGGAACGCTATATCCGCGCAGTAGAGCGAGTAGGAGCGATTCCGGTGCCTGGGACTTGTCCCATACCTGATCCCAGCTGCGATGCTTTGGTGCTGTGCGGCGGAGGCGATATGGACCCGGTCCTGTTTGGACAGGAGAACCGGGGTTCCAATCCACCGGACCGGGAGCGGGATCGGGCGGAGCTGGCTCTGGCGGAGGCTTTCCTTATCTGGGAACGCCCGGTGTTGGGAATTTGCCGGGGGATGCAGGTGCTCAACGTGTTTCTGGGAGGCACGCTGATCCAGGACCTGCAGCCCGCTTGGCGGGTGCGCCACCAGGGAGAGGAAGATGTCTACCACCCGATCCACTGTCAGCCGGGAAGCCTGCTGGAGCGGCTTCTCGGGCCTTGTCCCGTAGTCAACAGTGCGCATCATCAGGCGGTAGACCGTCTGGGACATGACCTGACAGCCACCGCTTGGGCGCCGGAGGGATTTACAGAAGGAATCGAACATAGCTGCCTGCCTGTGCTGGGGGTGCAGTTTCATCCGGAACGTCTGTCCGGGCCGGGCCGGGGCGAGGGAAGCGCCCTATTTGAATGGCTCATTTCTTGTATTGAAGCATAAAAATGGAGGAAACCATTTGGTTTCCTCCATTTTTCTTATTTTGCAACCACAATGCGGATGCGTCCGCCGTTGCTTTCTGCCTTGTCGTACCAACCGGTGAGGCTCAGTCCCTTCTCCTGGACCCGCTGGGCGGAGGAGAGGTAGTAGGAGCCGTTGCGGTATTCGTAGACCACCACGTTGTCTGCCATGGTGTAGGAGCGGTTGCTGGCGATGAGCTTGTTTCCGCTGATGCTGGTGGCAGTTACCTTGGTGAGGTTGTAGATCTTGTCGGGGTTGGTAAGGTCGCCCTTGATCATCACGCCGCCGGTGCTGACAGGGAAGCCGGTGGTGATGTTGGGCAGGGTGTAGGTGGTGCCGCCCACATCATACACATAGGTGTAGTAGTTGGTCAGGCCGCCGGAGGGGAGTACATCCATCCGGGTCAGCAGGCCGTAGCTGTAGTTATCGCCGGTAACATCGTTCAGAATCAGACGGTCGATCTCACCGCTGCCGTTCATGGTGTAGTAGCTGACCATATCCTGGGTGAGGTTGATGCCGGCCAGGCGGCTGGCAAAGACCCGGGTTCCGGAGTTCTCGTATACGTCCAGAATTTCCACGCCGTCAGCCAGAGGGGTGGAGCCGATTTTGCTGCCGTCGCTGTTGATCTTGCCGGAGAGCTTTGCAGCCTGCAGACGCTTGAGGGAGACGGTGCCGTCTGCGGCGATGTTCACACCGACCAGATCGCCTACCTCGTAGGTGTGGGTAGTGCACTCATAGTTGTAAGAGTTGCCGTCGGTAGCCAGAAGGGTAATGGTATCGGCGGTGTAGGAGGAGTGATAGCCGTCGGAGTAAGACTCCCGGGTGACCTTGGTGACCACACCGCAGCGCTCTGAGGTAGTGGCAATGGGGTCGGTGACAGCGGCTACCTTGCCCTGACGGCCGAGGAGCAGAGAGACTGTGTCACCCAGGTCATAGGTGCCCAGATCGGACAGAGCATAGACGGCAGCCGCGCTGTCCAGCTCATAGGAGTGTCCGCCGATGGTCACTGCAGTGGGAGCAGCGGTGTTGGGGGTGATGGCCTGAATGGTGCCCACCACCTTGTCCGAGTAGACCCACAGGGTGCGCATGGACTGGCACCAGTAGACCACATCGTACTCCTGTACCTTGCTCAGGGAAGAGGCTTCGCCGTCCCGGGTCACGGTAACGCCCGAGAGGGAGAAGGGAATGGAGGACTGCCAGTTGCCGGTGGCTACCAGGGGACCGTCCATCACGCCGTTGATCAGAGCAACCAGATCCACCTCACCGGCGGCATTGAGGGAGTGTCCCAGAGAATTGATGTATGGGGTGCCGGATTTGGTGTTGGTGGAGAGCATGTTGTAGAAGAGATACATGGCGTCGTAGCGGGTGAGCACGTCGCTGCTGTTCTGGGCTTTGAGTCCCCGGTCCAGCTTCAGGCTGTGGTAGAGAGCCATCTGCGGGGTGGGGTAGGCGCCGGAAAAGTCCTCGTTGCTGTATCCCAGCAGCTGCAGGATAATGGTCACGCCCTCGGCCAGGGTGATCTGATTGGAGGGGCGGAAAGTGCCGTCCGAGTATCCGGTGATAAGCCCAGCGGCTACGCCGGCCTCTACAAAGCCAGCCGCCCAATGGGTATAGGGTACGTCAGGGTAGGGGGAGGTGGAAGCCTCTCCCACCTGGTCTCCGTTGGGGGAGGCCTTGACCGCCATGGTGATAAACTCGGCCCGGGTGACGGTGCGGTCCAGCTGCATGTTGCCCTGGCTGTCGCCCACCATAATACCCAGGGCGTTGACTACCTGGGTCACCTCCTGCTGGGCAGGGACCGTGGCGGAGCGGGCGCCGGCCGGCAATACCAGCATCCCCACAAGCAGGGCAGCGGCAGTGCCGGCGGCGAGAATGGATTTTAACTTCATAAGAGGTCTACCTCCTTGTTATTCATAGCGCAGCGCGTCGATGGGATTGAGCTTGGCGGCCTTGTTGGCGGGCAGGTAGCCAAACAGGATGCCAACGCCCACCGATACGCCAAAGGCCACGGCAATGGCACCCAGAGAGACCACGGCGGTAAACTCTGTGGAGCCAGAACTCATCATACCATCGATGAGGGTGCCCGCTAGCTTAGCCAGCACGATGCCAAGCACGATGCCGATCAGGCCGCCGATGGCAGAGGTGGTGCCTGCTTCGATGATGAACTGTCCGCGGATGTCCCGGCGCTTGGCGCCCAGAGATTTGCGGATACCGATTTCCCGGGTGCGCTCCGAGACGGACACCAGCATGATATTCATAATACCGATGCCGCCTACCAGCAGGGAGATGCCTGCAATGGCAACCAGCACCACCATCATGGTGTCCATCATGGTGTTCATCATGTCCAGCATCTCAGCCGAGGTGACCACCATATAGTTGCCGTCCTCGCCATACACTTTATCCAAAAAGGTTTCGATGATGCCGCGGGAGGCGGTGGCGGTGTCCTTGCTGGTGCCGCTGAACATGTAGTTGTCCATGCTGAAGGACATGCCGCCTGCTCCGGCGCCGGCGGTGTCACTGCTCAAGGCGCTGTTAAGTTGCTGGGCGTTGGTGTAGGGAATGATGATCACGTCATCCGCAGAGCTCTTGCGGGATTCCGCACTCTCGGACAGGATGCCTACAATGGTATAGTTATAGCCGCTCAGGCCGATGGTCTTGCCCAGCGCATTGCCGTTATAGTACTCCTTGCTGATGTAGGAGCCTACCACGCATACCTTCTGAGAGCGGAGTACGTCCACATACTGAAGGAAGCGTCCCTGCTCCACCGTGAGCGCCCGGATTTCGTCATAGTCCTCGCTGACGCCTACCACGCTGTAGGGGGTGAAGGTGTCGCCCGGGGTACGGGCGGAGGCGGAAGAGACCGTGATATAGGGGCTGACGGCGGTGAGGTATTTGGGGTTTTTCTCCACCAGGTCATACATGTCGTCTGTGTCTACCTCACGGGAGGAGCCGCTGGACTGAACGGTGACCTGAATGAGGTTGGCGCCCAGCTCGTCAAAGGAGTCGCTCATCAGCTTCTGCATGCCGTCACCCAGAGAGATGATGATAATGACTGCGGCCACGCCAATGATGATGCCCAGCATGGTGAGCAGAGCACGCATCTTGCTGGTGGCCAAAGATTTCAGGGCCAGGAAGAAGGATTGCTTCACACCCATCAGGCGTTCACCTCCTCGTCCAGATCCTCGTCCTCATCCTCGTCCAGTTTGGGCTGGACCACAGCCTGAGGATCGCTGGAGTCGCCGTCATAGATGATTTTTCCGTCCTGAAGGCGGATAATGCGCTTGGCCCGCACGGCGATGGAGTTGTCGTGGGTAATAAGTACCACGGTGTCGCCCTCCCGGTTGAGCTTTTTCAGGAAGGAGAGGACCTCACGGCTGGTGTGGGAGTCCAGTGCGCCGGTGGGCTCGTCGGCCAGGATGACTGATGGGTTGCCTGCCAGAGCCCGGGCAATGGCTACCCGCTGCTGCTGGCCGCCGGAGAGCTGGTTGGGACGGTTTTTGTATTTCGATGCCAATCCAACCCGGTCCAGCGCGCTGAGAGCCCGTTCCCGCCGCTCCCGTTCCGGAACTCCGGTATACAGAAGGGGAAGCTCCACATTTTCCAGCACGTTGAGCTTGGGAATCAGGTTGTACTGCTGGAAGATAAAGCCCAGCATCTTATTGCGGATCACCGCCTGCTGGTCGTCGTCCATGGTGGATACATCCACGCCGCCCAGGAAGTAATGTCCGCTGGTGGGCACGTCCAGACAGCCAATGATGTTCATGGCAGTGGATTTGCCGGAGCCGGACTGGCCTACGATGGCCACAAACTCGCCCTTGTCGATGGAGAAGCTCACCCCATCCAAAGCGCGCACCTGGGTATCGCCCATGGGATAGATCTTATAGACCTGCTGAAATTCGATCAGGTGTCCCATGGCTTACATCCCCATCATAGCGGCAAAGGGATTGGAGACCTCGTTGACCCACACGACGATTTCTTCCTCGCTGAGACCGCTGGTAATCTCAATGTTGTCGTTATCATTGCGGCCCAGCGTGACCTCGCGGGTCTCCAGCTTGGAGGGATCGACCACATTGCCGTTTTCATCCAGAGCGCCCTCCTGGGCCACCTGGACGGTGGGCTTATCGCTGCCCCGGTTCACAGCGTCCACCGGCACGCACAAAACCGTGCCGGCCCGCTCCACAATGATGTCAGCGGAGACGTTCATTCCCGGCTTGAGGTCCTGAGGATCGTTGATGACCACCGTAACGGGATAGTTGGTCTGGCCGCTGACGGTGGTACCGTTGATGTTGACGGTGTCCACCACACCGGAGAAGGTGACGCCTTCCACCGCATCGGCGGTAATGGTGACCTCCTGGCCGACCTGGACCTTGTTGATATCCTTTTCGTCAATCTTCATTTCAAAGGTCAGGGTAGACATGTCATAGAGAACGGCCAGGGTGCCGCCGGCGGCGGTGAGACTGTTGTTGTCAATGGTGTCACCGGCCTTGAAGTTCTTTTCGATCACGGTGCCGGAGATAGGGGCGGTAATGGTGTAGTTGTCCAGCGCATCCTGGGCGTTCTGCAGAGAGAGCTGCGCATTCTGCAGGGAAATAGAGGCGTTCTCCAGAGAGGTTTGCGCGGAGGAGCCGCCCAGCGTGGCCAGGACCTGACCAGCCGATACCCGGCTGCCCGCGGAGACGTTCAGGCTGACCACCTCGCCGCTGCCGGTAGCAACGACAGTCTGGGTGAGATTGGCCTCAAAGGTGCCGCTGCCGGCGCAGGCGATGCTGCCTACCTTGGCGGTGGCTGTGGTAGAGGTGGTGAGAGCGCCGGGGTTCTGTACCCGGATCTTTACCTGGCGTACCAGAGCGCCGCCGTTGCCCACCAGGTCGGCGTTGGCCACCGATTCCACCGTGCCGGTGAGTGTCTCCAGCGTGCCGGCCAGCGTGACCTGAGCGGAGGAGCCCACGGCGATGCGCTGAGCATCGGCGGACTGGAAGGGGACGGTAAGGGTCATGGTAGAGGTATCCGAAATATCCGCGATGGGGGAGCCGGCAGATACCAGATCGCCCTTCTTCACGTGCAGCTTCTGCACAACTCCGGCGCCGGAGGCCTTGGGGTTGAGACCGTCTACGATGGAGTCGTAGTTGAGCTGGGCTTGCTGTACCGACAGCTGGGCCTGCTGCAGAGCGGTCTCGGCGCTGCCGGGATCGATGCGGTAGAGGACGTCGCCCTTTTCCACCTGGTCGCCCACCTCAAAGGGGGCCTCCAGAACCTCGCCGGTGACCATGCCGCTGACGTTGTAGGAGTCGATGGGCTGGATGGTGCCGGTGCTGGAGACGGATACGGTCATCTCCTGCATCTGGGCAGTGCTGGTCAGGTAGGCGCCCGCCAGCAGTTCTTTTCCCGCACCCAGCATGGGCCGGATGACGAAGAAGAACAGGGCGGCCAGCACCAGGAGCACCGCGATGACCACTTTAGGCCAGCGGCGCTTTTTCTCGGGTGCTTTCCAGGTCGGGGTGCTGTCCTGCTCGGGAGCATCCGCGATGACGGGGACCTCGGGAGCGGTTTGCAGTTGTTCTTTTGTTTCCATTGCAGTGAACTCCTTGCTGTATGTTAAATTGAAGGGGTGACGGATCAGGTAGCCTCATGGCGGGCCAGCATTCCCCGGCGGAGAATGTCCAGCTGGGCGCAGAAACGGGTCCATACAGGCTGAGGGTCTGTATGGGACAGGGCGGCGCACAGTGCCGGCGCGGTCACGCTGATGAGAATATGGAACATGTCCTCCAGGTCCTTCTCTTGGCGAATGGACAGCCGGGAGGCATCGATGTGGGCAGACAGGGCGGCAAACAGTGAGTGGGTGCCTGCCGAGCGCAGCAGTGCTCCCTGCTGGACACCGGCATTGCGGTGCAGGATAGCCTGAAACTGCTGAGCGGCCAGATCATCTCTCCGCTCCACCAGAGCTTGGAATAGGGACTCAAAGGCGGCAAAGAGATCGCCCTGTTCCCGGTCCAGCAGCTGGACCATCAGCTGGGTAAGATCGTCCAGATAGCACTGCAGCAGATAGCGGAATAGGTCCGCTTTGTCTGTGAAGTACATATAAAAGCTGCCCCGGGAGATCTCGGCCTGATGGACGATGCGGTTGATAGAGGCCTCATCAAAGGGTACCCGGGAGAACTCATCCCGGGCACATTGAAGGAGCTTTTCTCGTTTGGCCTGGGGCAGATGGAAAAATGTTGTGCTGGGCACGGTGTACATACCCCCAAAAAACGCAAATATGACAAGTTGTCATATAGTATAATCGCCTGTGTTTTCCCGGTCAAGAGGCAACGGAGCAATTCATAGTTTGTTCATACTTCCAAGCTGTCGTGCTCCGTCTCAGTGTAGCGTAGGCAGGTGAGAAATTTCAAAAAAATTCCTTAAAATTTCATAAAATCTTAGCTCAGCATATACCCTCCACCAGGGGGAAGGTCAAGGGAAAAAAGAAGACGGCGCGGAATTTTCCGCGCCGTCTGGGGATCGCATTTGGTTAAGGCTGTTCCATGGCCCAGCGGATGGCATGAGCCACGCCCTCGTGGGCGTTATCGGGGGCAACATGGCGGGCAGCCGCTTTCACAGCCTCGCAGCCGTTGCCCATGGCGATGGGGGTTCCTACCGCCTGGAGCATAGCCAGGTCGTTTTCACTGTCGCCTACCGCGGCGCACTGGTCCAGAGGAATCCCCCACAGCAGAGCCAGCAGGGCCAGGGTGCGGCCTTTGTTGACTCCGGCGGGTACCAATTCAAAGTCGTGATCGTTGGAGGAGGTGAGTTCTACGCCCTGGAGCTGTGAGAGCTCTTCCAGGGGGTAGGCCGGCCGATTCCAGTCTCCGTGGATCTTGGTCAGCGGAAGGTCGTGCTCCTCCAGATAGGTGATGGGATCCTCGGATACCACCGCCGCGTTATGAAAGACCGGATAGGGGAAGGTCTTGGAGAGGGACTGCTGAGAGAAGGGGGCCAGTACGATCTGCTCCCCAGCAAAGATCATCAGTTCAATGTCCCGATTCAGACAAAGCTCCAGGGCCTTTCGGCTGACGTCCGCCGGAATATCCCAGCGCCGCAGGTGGGCGCCGGTTGCGTTATCCGACAGCACGGCGCCTCCCAGGCAGACAGACAAATTGTCACACCCGGCCTGGGCGGAAAAGTCGGCAGCTTCTTGCACGGAGCGCCCAGTGGACAGCACCACCTTGATACCCGCTTGGCGGGCCTGAGCAATCGCGGCTTTTGTCTCGTCGGTGATCTGGCCTGCCGGGTCCAGCAGGGTCCCGTCCAGGTCCAGGGCGATGAGTCGGATCATGATGAGGTCCTCCTTAATATGGTGTGTATCTCAGCCCAGTCCAAGCAGCACACCGATGGTGTGCACCAGCAGGGAGGCCACATAGGCCACGCCAAGCTGCCAGGCGACGGAGAAGAGGGTCCACTTGGTGCTCTGCATCTCCCGGGCCAGGGTGGACACCGCGGCCACGCAGGGGACATAGAGCAGGATGAATACCAGCATGGAGAAGGCAGCTAGGGGGGTAAAGCCAGTCATAGCCGCGGCCACCTGGGCGCTGGTAGCGGTCAGGGCAAAGCCGTAGAACATAGACAGGGAGGAGACCACCATCTCTTTGGCGATAAGGCCGGTAAGCAGGGCAACTGCCGCCTGCCAGAAGCCAAAGCCCATGGGAGCAAAGATGGGGGCAATCCACCCGCCGATGATGCCCAGCATGGAGGCGGAGGCGTTATCCACCATGTGCAGGGAGAAGTCGAAGGACTGCAGCAGCCACAAAATCATGCTCATCAGCAGGATGAGAGTGCCTGCCTTAATGAGGAAGCCCTTCACCTTCTGCCACACATGGGTGGCGATGTTTTCCATGGAGGGCAGGCGGTAGGGGGGCAGCTCCAGCACAAAGGGGGCGGGCTCCCCGGCGAAGAGGGTATGCTTGAACAGCAGGCCGGACAGGATGCCCGCCGCCATGCCGATGACATACAGGCCGAAGACCACCAGCCCGGCCCAGGGTCCAAAGAAAGCCGAGGAGAGCAGCCCGTACACCGGCAGCTTGGCGGAGCAGCTCATAAAGGGCACCAGCAGGATGGTCATCCGCCGGTCCTTCTCGTTCTCCATGGTCCGGGCACCCATGATGGCGGGCACCGAGCAGCCGAAGCCCATGAGCATGGGAATGAACGCCTTCCCGCTCAGGCCGAAGCGCCGCAGCAGGCGGTCCATGATGAAGGCCGCCCGGGACATATAGCCGATGTCCTCCAGAAAGGACAGGAAGAAGAACAGCAGAGCGATCTGGGGCAGGAAGGAGAGCACGCCCCCCACGCCGGCAATGATGCCCTCACAGATCAGGCTCACCAGTACCTGGGACACCCCCGCCCCCAGCAGAGTCTCCTCCAGCGCGGCGGAGCATGTGTCGATGCCCGCCGCCACCAGATTGGACAGCCAGGAGCCGAAGGGGCCGAAGGTGATGACGAACATCACCAGCATGGCGCACAGGAACAGGGGCAGGGCCAGATATTTCCCCGTCACCACCTTGTCCACCTTCTCGCTGAGGGTCAGCTCCCCCGGCTTCTGCCCCTTGGTCACTGAGGCGGCTACCACCCGCTCGATGTACTGGTAGCGGCTGTCCGCCACCAGGGTCTCCCGGTCACCCAGGTCACTGGCGCTTTCGTATTCCGCCACCACCCGGTCCAGCTGCTCCTGCACCGGCTCAGGCAGGGCCAGTGCCCGCTCCACCAGCTCGTCCCCCTCCAGCAGCTTGATGGAGGCCCAGTGGGCGGGCAGGCCGGCGGCATAGGCGTAGTCGTGGAGCAGCTCCCCCATCCGGTGGTGGATGTCGTGGGTAAAGGCGTCATACAGGTCGTCGGGCTCTACGGTGCAGCCCAGGTGCATCTGCCGGTGGGCGGTGTGGAGCAGTTCCTCCAGCCCCTCCCCGGTGCGGGCGGTGATGGGGACCACTGGGATGCCCAGCTCCTTGGACAGCCGCTCCACATCAATCTGGTCCCCCCGTTTGGCCACCTCGTCCATAAAGTTCAGGGCCAGCACCGTGGGCCGCTCCAGCTCCAGCAGCTGGACGGTAAGGTACAGGTTGCGCTCCAGGTTGGTGGCATCCACGATGTCGATGATGCAGTCAGGGGCCTCCCCGATGATGAAATCCCGGGCGACAATCTCCTCCATGGAGTAGGGAGACAGGGAGTAGATGCCCGGCAGGTCCACGATGGTCAGGGTCTTGTCGCCCAGACGGGCGGTGCCCTCCTTCTTCTCCACCGTCACTCCGGGCCAGTTGCCCACATACTGGTTCGAGCCGGTCAAGGCGTTGAAGAGGGTGGTCTTGCCGCAATTGGGGTTGCCCGCCAAAGCCACCCGCATGGGCCGGGTGTCGTGGGCAGTGGGGTCATAGCTCCCCCCGTGCTCCTGGAGCTCGTGCTCGTGGTCCCGCAATTGGCGGCGGGCGGTCTCCGGGTCGGTCACGTGCCGGGTCATGGCACCCCGGGCGGTCCCGCCCCGCTCCGTCCTCCTGGGCTGTCCCATCCGGATCTGGGCCGCGTCCGCCCGGCGCAGGGACATCTCATACCCCCGCAGGCTCACTTCCAGGGGGTCGCCCAGAGGGGCGATCTTGGTCACCTTCACCACAGTCCCGGGAGTCAGCCCCATGTCCACCAGGCGGCGCTTCACCGCCCCGGACTGGTTGCCCACCGACAGGATCATCCCGCTCTCCCCGGGGGTCAGGTCATACAGGGTCCGCTCCCCCGATCCACTGTGTTCTGACACAGGTCTCACTTCCTCACGATAATGATCTCTCACACTGGACCTAATTGTAGCCGACTTTTCCCCTCTTTTCAAGGGCAAGTCCCGCCTGGAGAATTCATAATTTATACAAATATTTTTTACACTCCATTCACCCTGCCGCCCCCGCCCCGGTCTATACTGTTCCCATCAGAACAGTTTCTTTTTGAACTATCGGAGGTGTGCCTATGCTCTCCCCCTTGGAGACCGCCCTGACCGGCCAGCCCTTCCGCCGCCTCTACTGCCGGATGCTGGACGAGCTGGCTCAGGAGTGGTCCCTCTCCCGCACCGAGGCAGAGGTGATGTTCCTGCTCTCCTGTGATAAAACCCTGGACACCGCCCGGGACATCTGCGAGACTCAGCTGCTGAAAAAATCCGCTGTCTCCCGGGCGGCGGAGGGTCTGGTGCGTCGGGGATGGCTGGAGGCGCTGCCCGACCCCCGGGACCGGCGGATCCAGCATCTCCGACTCCTGTCCCCTGCCCGGCCTTTCAGCGAAGAGGTCCGTCGGGCAGGAGAGGCGTTCTTCTGTCTGCTGCTCCAGGATGTCACCCTGGAGGAACAGCAGCAGATGGAGAAGATCGCTCAGAAGATAGAGCACAATGTGCGCACCGTACTCAGCCAGTCCGATTCGATTCCACACATTTTGATGAAAAAGGATGGGAAACCGCTATGAAAGAAGTGAAGCAGCCCTCTAAAAAGCCTCTGGTCTATTACTACCTGGTGGCTCTGCTCATTCTGATGGTGCTGAACTTGACTCTGTTCCCCGCCATGCTGGAGACCCCGGTCCAGGATGTGACTTACGATCAGTTCATGTCCATGACCTATGAGCAGAATGTGGGCCAGGTCCAAATCGAGGGGGATGAGATCACCTTTACCGACAAGACCAACGAAAAGGTCTACCGCACCACCGCCACCAACGACCCTGACCGGACCCAGCGCCTCTATGAGAATGGGGCCCAGTTCCAGGAGATCGACACCCAGCCCGGCCTGCTCACCTCCATCCTGGTGGGCTGGGTCCTGCCCCTGCTCCCCTTCCTGCTCATCGGCTGGTTCATCAACAGACGGATGAAAAAATCCATGGGCGGCGACGGCATGATGTTCGGCATGGGCGGCGGCTCTAATGCCAAGATGTATGTCCCCTCATCCACTGGAATCCGCTTTGCCGACGTGGCCGGCGAGGACGAGGCCAAGGAACTGCTCAGCGAGATCGTGGACTTCCTCCACGACCCGGAGAAGTACCGCCAGATCGGCGCCAAGCTGCCCAAAGGCGCCCTGCTGGTAGGCCCTCCGGGCACCGGCAAGACCCTGCTGGCCAAGGCGGTAGCCGGCGAGGCCAACGTGCCCTTCTTCTCCATTGCCGGCAGCGAGTTCGTGGAGATGTTCGTGGGCCGGGGTGCCGCCAAGGTGCGGGACCTGTTCAAGCAGGCCAATGACAAGGCCCCCTGCATCGTGTTCATCGACGAGATCGACACCATCGGCAAGAAGCGGGACGGCCAGATCGGCGGCAATGACGAACGGGAGCAGACCCTGAACCAGCTGCTCACCGAGATGGACGGCTTTGACGGCTCCAAGGGCGTGGTGGTGCTGGCCGCCACCAACCGCCCGGACAGTCTGGACCCCGCCCTGCTGCGCCCCGGCCGGTTCGACCGGCGCATCCCGGTGGAGCTGCCCGACCTTCAGGGCCGCATCGATATCCTGAAGGTCCACGCCAAGCAGATCCGTCTGGCGGAGGACGTGGACTTCGAACCCATTGCCAAGACCGCTGCCGGGGCCTCCGGCGCAGAGCTGGCCAACATCGTCAACGAGGCCGCTCTGAGGGCGGTGCGGGCAGGCCGCCCCTACGCCACTCAGGAGGACTTGCAGGAGAGTGTGGAGGTGGTCATCGCAGGATACCAGAAGAAGAGCCGGGTGCTCTCCGACCAGGAGAAGAAGATCGTGGCCTACCACGAGACGGGCCACGCCCTGGTAGCCGCCCTCCAGACCCACTCCGCCCCGGTGCAGAAGATCACCATCATCCCCCGCACCTCCGGTGCGCTGGGCTATACTCTCCAGGTGGACGACGGTGACCATTTCCTCATGTCTAAGGATGAGCTGCTGAACAAGATCGCCACCCTCACCGGCGGCCGGGCGGCCGAAGAGCTGATCTTCGGCGCGGACAATATGACCACCGGCGCCTCCAACGACATCGAGCAGGCCACCAAGCTGGCCCGGTCCATGATCTCCCGCTTCGGTATGAGCGACGAGTTCGGCTTCGTGGCCTTTGAGACGGTGAGCAACCAGTACCTGGGCGGGGATGCTGCCCTGGCCTGCTCCCCGGAGACCCAGGCCCGCATCGACCGGAAGGTGACGGAGATGGTGGACACCCAGTACCAGAAGGCCATGGACCTGCTGAAAACCAACGAGGAAAAGCTCCACCAGCTGGCCCAGTACCTCTATGAGCACGAGACCATCACCGGGCGGGAGTTCATGGAGATCCTAGAGGGACAGCGGGAGGTCTGACAGACGGCCTTCTCCTTCCCTCCAGGGTCCGCCGCGCCAGGGTCCGAAAATTTTTCTTGACAAACCGGGCCTCCGGGCCCATAATACAGTTGCAAAAGACAGGGGAGCCTGCGGCAGCGGGCTGAGAGGAAGCTGAGCGCTTCGACCTGTGACCTGATTTGGATAATGCCAACGCAGGGAGATAGCCGCATG
>ENA-UEYL01001661-UEYL01001661.1-human-gut-metagenome-genome-assembly--contig:-NODE-1661-length-18340-cov-5.145923_pt1 | contig 18340 bp, 15 predicted proteins | sample MGYA00242941_ERZ507946 | MGnify/ENA primary metagenome ERZ507946 (study PRJEB26167, sample SAMN06115482) | human gut metagenome | host: Homo sapiens | place: China:Guizhou | collected 2015-03-11...
TCGCCCAGCCGCACGATGGTACGGTTGAACTCCCGCAGGTCCTCCTCCGACTGCACGTCGCCGTTTCGCAGCATGAAGGCGTTGTTGCAAAGAGGCTGGATCTCCAGATAGTCGTAGTAGTCGGCAATGCGCTTGAGCTCCTCCCAGTCCTTGTGATCCGCCACGGCCCGGAACAGCTCGCCCGCCTCGCAGGCGGCGCCGCAGGCGACTTCACCCTTTACTACTGGCAGCGACTGCTCGGCAGCTCGCTGACCAAGCAGATGCTCGTCCAGCCGCTGCTCAACTCGCTGCTGATCGGTGTCTGCGTATCGTTCTTCGCGATCCTGATCGGATCGGTTCTTGCATGGCTGATGGTCCGCACGGATCTTCCCTTCAAGCCGTTCTTCTCGCTGGCTGTTATCATTCCTTACATGATCCCCAGCTGGTGCAAATCGCAGGCTTGGCTGACCATGTTCAAGACCGAACGAATCGGCGGCGCGCCGGGCTTCCTGATGAGCCTTGGCATCAACGTTCCCGACTGGCTGGCATACGGCCCGGTCGCAATCATCACCGTACTTTCGCTTCACTATTACGCATATGCGTACCTGCTCGTATCCGCAGCACTCAACTCGATCAACTCCGAGCTTGAGGAAATGGGCGAGATTCAGGGCGCCGGCAAGGCGACTATCCTGCGCAAGATCACGCTTCCGCTCGTACTGCCCGCTATGCTGTCCGCTATCATCCTGACCTTCTCCAAGGCCATCGGTACCTTCGGCACCATCAACTACCTGGGCTCTCCGGTGCAGTATTACACCCTGTCCAGCCAGCTGTACATGAACAGCAAATCCCTGAACACCCAGACGGCCTTTGCCATGGCCATCATCATGATCTGCATCGCCTCCGTGGCTGTGTTCATCAACCAGAAGCTCATCGGCGCCCGGAAGTCCTACGCCACCATCGGCGGCAAGGGCGGCCGCTCCACGCTGATCGGGCTGGGCAAGGTGGGCCGCCCGGTCATCACGATACTTTTGTTCGTGTTCTTCGCCGTGGGCATCATCATGCCGATCCTGATCCTGATCCTGGAAAGCTGCATGCTCAAAGAGGGCGTGTACAGTCTCTCCAACTTCACCCTCCACTACTGGATCGGTGACCCGGATCCCAAGATCATGGAAGGCATGCCCGGCATTTTCAAAAACCCCGACTTTAAGAAGGCGCTGTTCAACTCCGCCCGGCTGACGCTGGTCAACGGCGTGTTCGGCACCATCTTCGGCCAGATCCTCGGCTATATCTGCGCCAAGGGCCGCGGCAAGTTCCACGGCAAGCTGGTGGAGCAGCTGGTGTTCATCCCGTATCTGATCCCCTCCGTGGCATTCGGCGGCATTTACCTGTCCATGTTCTCTCAGCCCCAGACGCTCTTCGGCGTGACGCTGGTTCCCTCCCTGTACGGAACGTTCGCGCTGCTGACGCTGGTGTCCGTGGTCAAGCACCTGCCGTTCGCCTCCCGGGCCGGCACGTCCAACATGCTGCAGATCAGCGGCGAGCTGGAAGAGGCGGCCACCATCGAGGGTGCAGGCTTCTTCAAGCGGTTTATCAAGATCGTGTTCCCCCTCAGCAAGGGCGGCTTTATCTCCGGCTTCATGCTGATCTTCGTGTCCATCATGAAAGAGCTGGACCTGATCATCCTCATCATGACCCCCACCACCTCCACGCTGCCGTATCTGGCCTTCCAGTATCAAAACGGCAACTCTCCCCAGGCGTCCAACTGCGTGGCGATTGTGATGTTTACCATCGTGTTCTTGGTGTATGCCCTGGCCAATATCTTCGGCGACGCCGATCTGGCCAAGAGCATGGCGGGCTGACACGGATACTCAACTGAGAGGAGAAAACCATCATGAGTGAAATCATTCTGCAAAATATTGATAAATTCTACGGCAAGAACCACGTCCTCAAGGACCTGAACCTGACCATCAAGGACGGCGAGTTCATGACGCTGCTGGGCCCCTCCGGCTGCGGCAAGACCACCACGCTGCGTGTGGTCTCCGGCCTGGAAAAACCCCAGAACGGCAAGATCTACATGGACGGCAAGGAGATCGTCAACGCCGCCGAGGCGTACTTCGCCCCGCCCTCCCAGCGGAACCTGAACCTGGTGTTCCAGTCCTACGCTCTGTGGCCCCATATGACCGTGTTCGACAACGTGGCCTTCGGCCTGCGGATCCGCAAGGAGTCGTCCGACAAGATCAAGACCATGGTGGCCAATGCCCTGGAGCGCATGCAGATCGGCGAGTACGCCACACGCTATCCCACGGAGCTGTCCGGCGGCCAGCAGCAGCGCGTGGCCATTGCCCGTGCCATCGTCTCCGAGCCGCGGCTTCTGCTGCTGGATGAGCCCCTTTCCAACCTGGACGCCAAGCTGCGCGTGGATATGCGCTCGGAGATCAAGCGGCTCCACCACGAGACCGGCACCACCATCATCTACGTCACCCACGACCAGGTGGAGGCGCTGACCATGTCCACCAAGATCGCCCTGTTCCGCAAGGGCGAGCTGGTGCAGGTGGCTCCGCCCCTGGAGCTGTACAACAACCCCTGCAACCTCTATACCGCCGACTTCATCGGCAACCCCAGCATCAACTTCGTCAAGAGCACCGCTACCGTGGACGCGGCCGGCATGACGGTGGAGAGCCCCCTGGGCCAGATGAAGTTCGAGCGCAAGGACATGACGCCCGACGCGCCCCAGAGCGGCAAGATCGACACCATCCTGGGCGTCCGGCCCGAGCAGCTGAGCATCAGCCGCACCCCCGACGACCAGCACTGGGCGGAGGGCCACGTGTACTCCGGCATGCCCGCCGGCTCCGAGACGCTGGTCAATGTCCGGGTGGGCGAGGCCATCCTGACCGTCAAGGAGCTGGGCTCCACCCACTATGCCGGTGACGAGAAGGTGTACCTGGGCCTGCGTCCCGAGAAGGCCAACGTGTTCGACGCCCAGAGCGAAAAGCTCATCAAGCTGTGCGTGTAACCTCATTGCGGCGGAGGCCGCAGTAAAATACAAACAGGGAAGAATTTAGAAGGAGGAAAAGAACTATGTTGAAGCACAAGAAATGGCTGGCCGGATTCCTGGCCGTGACCATGCTCTTCAGCCTGACGGCCTGCGGAAGTCAGGAAGAGCAGCCTGCCGAGTCTGAGGGCGAAGGCGAGACCCAGCTGACCGAGTGGGAACAGAAGGCCAACATCTTTGCCACCGACGAGACCGATGAAGAGCTGTATCAGCAGGCCATCGAGGAAGGCGGCACCGTGACGCTGTACTCCATCTCCTCCCGCTGCGGCAAGGTAGCCGAGGCATTCATGGCCAAGTACCCCGAGCTGGAGTGCGTGGCATTCGACATCTCCACCAACGAGCTGCTGGAAAAGGTCACCCGTGAGCATGACGCCGGCCAGTATGTGGCCGATGTGGTGCACATCAAGGATCAGGACGGTTCTTTGTACAATGAGTACGTGAAGAACAAGGTGTTCTATCTCTATCAGCCCGCGGACATCTTCTCCCACATTGACGAGCAGTATACTGCCACCGCCACCCCGCTGTACATCGAGCTGACCCAGCTGTTCTACAATGCCGAGACCTATCCCGACGGCTCTCCCATCACCAACATCTGGCAGCTGACCGAGCCTGAGTGGCAGGGCAAGATCATGATGCAGAACCCGCTGGATAACCTGTCCTGGGGCTCCTGGATCACCGGCTTCTGCGTGGGCGACGTGCCCGACCAGCTGGCTGCCGCTTACAAGGAGCTGTACGGTGAGGATCTGGTCCTCTCTGAGGGCTGCGCCAACGCCGGCTATGAGTTCCTCAAGCGCCTGCACGACAACAAGCCCACCTACACCTCTTCCTCCGACGAGATCGCCGAGTCTGTCGGTACCCCCGGCCAGAGCGATCCTCCCGTTGGCTTCTGCGCTTCTTCCAAGCTGCGCAAGAACGAGGATAACGGCTGGGTCCTGGCTCCTGTGAACCTGTATCCCACCACCGGCATCCCCGCCATCAACACCCTGTATGTGGTCGAAGGCTGCGAGCATCCCGCTGCCGCCAAGCTCTTGATCCGCTTCATGATGGGCGGCATCGACGGCGACACCAGCGGCTATGAGCCCTTCAACACCCTGGGCGGCTGGCCCGTGCGCGACGACATCGAGCCTGCTGAGGGCTCTGTCCCCTATGCCGAGATGAACGTCTCTCCGTTCGATCCCGACGAGATCTACGAGAACTACAACACCGTGCGTGACTTCTGGCAGATGCTGGGCTAACCGGCACAGCGCTGAAAAAATCAACAGACCGCGCAAAGCGGCGGGCGGATGTCCGCCCGCCGCTTTCTTTTTGCAAAAAGATAAAGTGAGGAACCCATGAGTTTTTTTCTTGACAAGCAGAACCGGCGCAAAAGCCCCATTGCCCTGGCGGCTTTTTTCGCAGCGCTGGCATACCTTTGTGTTTTCGGCGTCGTGACGGCGCTTTTGACCGATCCGCTTTATAACCACCTTTCCCTGGGAAATGACGTGGCGACCACTGCGGTGCATTCGCTGGTGATCTCTCTGGTGGGCACGGCCGTGTGCTGTCTTGCCTTTTTGATCCCGGACAAGCGGGTGGCACCCTACGGCTTTGCGGGCCTTGCGGTGGTGCTGGTCATGTTCTATGCGGCTGCCTGGATGCTGCCGGAGGAGAGCCGGAGCGGCATGTTCCAGGTGGTGACCATGTTCGGCCTGGGACCGGTGCTCATCGGCAACGCGGTTGCCTGGCCCATTTACTTGAAAATAAAGCGCACGCACCCTGCGCTCAACCATAGAAAAACGCTGCGGCAGGAGATCCTGGAAACGGTGGAGCGCTCCGGCGGCAGTGTGGAGAAAAGACCCGGACAGGCGCCTGCGGCGCCTGCGCAGCAGCCCCGTTCCCCTGAAGAGGAGGCGATGCTCCTCTTTGAGGATGACGGGGAGGACGGCCTGTAAGTCCGGAGCTTTGGGACCATCTGCGGCCCGGACCGAACGGTCCCGGGTCAGTGATACGATAAAAAAGGAGGCACACACATGCTGACCACGGTTTTGTTTGATATGGGCGGGACCCTGGAGGATATCTGGAACAACGAGCAGACCCGCTCGCAGGTGATGGCCCGTCTTATGCAGGAGCTGCGCGCCGCCGGCCTGGAACCCGGCTGTTCCATGGAGGAGTTTGACCGGCGGGTCATGGAGGGCGTGCGGGCCTACAAGCAGTGGAGCGAGCGGGTGCACCTGGAGAAAAAGCCGGAGGAGATCTGGCCGGATTACTACCTGCGGGACTTTGACTTTGACCGGCAGGTGCTGGAGTCCATCTCCGAAAAGCTGGCCAATCTGTGGGAGGTCACCTTCTATCACCGGGAGCTGCGCGCCGGCGCGGCGGAAATGCTCCAGGCGCTGAAGGACCGGGGCTACCGCATCGGCGTCATTTCCAACAACGCCTCGCTTTATAATGTTTTCGATGTGCTGGAGCAGTACGGCATCCGCGGCTATATGGAGGACGTGACCGTGTCCAGCGTGGTGGGCTACCGCAAGCCCCACCCGGGCATTTTCCAGATCGCCCTGCGCCAAATGCAGGTGACGGCGGCGGAGTGCGTGTATGTGGGAGATACAGTGTCCCGGGACATCATCGGCTCCAAGCGGGCAGGCTTCGGCAAGTCCGTGCAGATCGGCTCGTTCCTCTCCGCCCAGAAGGACGCGGAGGTGAGCGCCGACGCCGAGCGCCCGGACATCGTCATCCGGGACATCCGGGAGCTGGTCACCTGGCTGGATGAGATCAATCCGGAGAAGGCCCTTTCTTAAAATCCCGACCCAATGGGGCGGCCGCGTAAGCGGCCGCCTGTTTTTTTCCCGGAGGCGCCGTATTTTTCCCGGATTTTACAAAACACGGCTTTTGGATTTTACAAAAAGCGGGGCAGAATAAAAAGGAGACTGCCTGCAAAGAGGCAAACCGGGAAAGGAACGATGACTATGAAGTATGCCGTGGTGGATCTGGGCTCCAATACCATCCGGCTGTCCGTGTACAACACGCTGCCCGGCGGCGGCTTTGACCTGCTGTTTTCCGAAAAGGAGATGGCGGGACTTGCCAACGAGGTGTCCGGCGGCGCACTGTCCCAGGCGGGCATCCGCCGCGCCTGCGACGCGCTCAAGCGGTTCCAGCGGCTGCTGGAGCTGTGCGGCGTGGAGCGGGTGAAGGTGTTTGCCACCGCGTCGCTGCGCAACGTCCGCAATACGGCGGAGGCGGTGGACGCCATCCGTCGGGAGACGGGGCTTTCCGTGGAGGTGCTCTCCGGGGACGAGGAGGCGGAGCTGGGCTACTACGGCGCCCTGCGGACCCTGGACCTGCGCTCCGGCGCCATGTTCGACATCGGCGGCGGCAGCACGGAGATCGTAGAGGTGGAAAAGGGCCGGATTCTCCGGGCCCAGAGCCTGCCGGTGGGGTCGCTGAACCTGTTTGACCGGCATGTGAGCAAGATCTGGCCCAAGCGCCGGGAACTGGAAGCCATCACCCAGGCGGCCGGAAAGGCCCTGCGCTCAGCCCAGCTGCCCGGAAAGAAGGCGGAGCGGGTGTGCGGCGTGGGCGGTACGGCCCGGGCGGTGCTGAAGATCGCCAACGCCTACTATGACCGCCCGGTGGTGGAGCGGCGGCTGACGCCCGGGCAGCTGGGGGAGCTGACGGAAGTGCTGTGCCGGCGGGACGCCGACGCCAGGAAGCTCATTCTCCGCTCCTGCCCGGACCGGATCCACACCATCTTGCCGGGCCTGCTGCTGATGAACGCCGTGTGTGAGGCATTGTGTGAAAAAGAGATCTATATAAGCCGCTACGGCGTCAGGGAGGGATATTTGTGCCGCAGGATATTGGAAAATGGGACCTGAGCTATACCCAGGACCGGGAGCTGAGCTGGCTGAAGTTTGACCAGCGGGTGCTGGAGGAGGCGGCGGACGAGTCGGTGCCGCTTATGGAGCGGCTGCGGTTTTTGTCCATCTTCACCAGCAATCTGGACGAGTTTTTCATGGTCCGGGTGGGCAGCCTGGTGGATCTGCATCTGGTGGCGCCGGAGGCGCTGGACAACAAGGGCGGCCACACTCCCGCCCAGCAGCTGGCCATGATCTACGCGGCCGTGGAGCCCATGATCCGCCGCCGGGACAGCGTGTACGCCCAGGTGTCCGCGGCGCTGGCGGAGCGGGGCGTGGAGGACATCCCCTATGAAAAGCTCAAGGGGGAGGACCGGGACTATGTGCGCAGCGTGTACCGCAGCAGCATCCGGCCCTTGCTCTCGCCCCAGATCATCGACCCCAGCCACCCGTTTCCCCACCTGAAAAACAAGGTGCTCTACGCGGCGGCCCTCCTCAACGACGGACACCATGACCGGCTGGGCATCGTGGAGGTGCCGGAGACGGTGGACCCCATCATACGGCTGCCGGGCCGCTCCGGCGCCTTTGTGCGCACGGAGACGGTCGTCGCTGCCCATCTGCGCAAGATCTTCAAGATCTACCGGCTGACGGAGCAGGCGGTGGTGGCCGTGACCCGCAACGCCGACATTGCCTACGATGAACGGTTTGACGAGGAGGACCTGGACCTGCGCAGCCACATGACCCGGCTGCTGCGCCGGCGGGAGCGGCTGGCTCCCGTGCGCCTGGAGATGCAGGGCCAGGCCCCGGCCCTGCAGGATGCGCTGCTGCGGCGGCTGAAGCTGGAGGCGGCCCAGAGCTATGTGTGCACCTGCCCGCTGACGCTTGCATACGCCTACCAGCTGACGGGGCTGGCCCCCTCTCTCTACGACCCGCCGTTTGCCCCGGCCTGGCCGGATTACCTCTCCCGGTCCGTACCCATGTGGCGGCAGGTGGAGCAGCGGGATGTGCTGCTGTTTTACCCCTATCACTCCATGCAGCCGTTTCTGGAGCTTTTGAAGGAGTCCGCCTCCGACCCGGCGGTGCTGTCCATCCAGATCACGGTCTATCGCCTGGCCCGCAAGTCTGCGGTCATCAAGCATCTGTGCGCGGCGGCGGAGAACGGCAAGGCCGTGACGGTGCTGGTGGAGCTGCGGGCCCGGTTCGACGAGAAAAACAACATCGGCTGGGCCAGGGAGCTGGAGGAGGCGGGCTGCCGCATCCTCTACGGCCCGGCGGACTACAAGTGCCACGCCAAGCTCTGCCTCATCACCCGGCGGGAAAAGGGCGGCCTTCGTTACATCACCCAGGTAGGCACCGGCAACTACAACGAAAAGACCGCCGGCATCTACACGGACTTCTGCCTCATGACGGCCGATCCCGCCATCGGTGCCGACGCAGTGTCTTTTTTCCAGAACATGCTCATCTCCGACCTCAGGGGCAGCTACCAGCGGCTGCTGGTGGCGCCGGTGTCCCTCAAACAGACGCTGCTGCGGCTCATGGACGCGGAGATCGCCCGGGGCAGCCGGGGCCGCATCATCCTCAAGACCAACTCCGTCACGGAGCGGCAGCTCATCGACAAGCTCTCAGAGGCCTCTCAGGCGGGGGTGCGGGTGGATCTGATCGTCCGGGGCATCTGCTGCTTAGTGCCGGGCATCCCCGGCAAGACGGACAACATCACCGTCACCAGCGTGGTGGGCCGGTTTTTGGAGCACTCCCGCATCTACTGCTTCGGAGAGGGAGCCCTGCGGCAGATCTATCTCTCTTCGGCGGACATCATGACCCGCAACCAGGTGCGCCGGGTGGAGGTGGCCTGCCCGGTGGGGAGCCGGGAGGTGGCGGATTTCCTGGGAGACTATCTGGAGCGCATCCTCTCGGACAACGTGAAGGCCCGCCGCCTGCTCAGCGACGGCACCTATGTTGCCTGCCCGGCAGAAGGAGAGCGGGTGTCGGTCCAGCAGTACTATCTGGATCATCCGCCGGTCCTTTCGCCTACGAAGGAGCCCCGGCCCGGCGCCGTGGAACGGCTGAAGCAGCTGCTGCACCGCCCATAAAAAACCACCTCCGGCTTTTGCCGGAGGTGGTTTTTGTTATAAGGTCAGTTCTTTTCAGCCGGGTCGCTTTCAAACACGGCCTTGGCGCTGGCGGCAAGACCCGCCAGACCCTGCAGCTCGCTGGGGATGATGATCTTGGTGGCCTTGCCGTCGGCCACCTTCTGCATGGTCTCCAGGGCCTTGAGCTTGACCACCTGGTCGTTGGGGGCGGCGGCGTTGAGGAGCTTCAGGGCGTCGGCCATGGCCTGCTGCACCTGCAAAATGGCCTGTGCCTCTGCCTGGGCGGCCATGATGCGGGCTTCCTTTTCGCCCTCGGCCTTCAGGATGGCGGCCTGCTTGGCGGCGTCGGCCTTCAAAATGGCGGACTGCTTCTCGCCCTCGGCCACCAGGATCTGGGACTGCTTCTGGCCCTCCGCCTGGAGGATGGACTCACGGCGCTCCCGCTCGGCCTTCATCTGCTTTTCCATGGCGTTCTGGATCTCCTTGGGCGGGATGATGTTCTTCAGCTCCACCCGGTTGACCTTGATGCCCCAGGGGTCCGTGGCCTCGTCCAGAATAGCCCGCATGCGGGTGTTGATGGTGTCACGGGAGGTGAGGGACTGGTCCAGCTCCATGTCGCCGATGATGTTGCGCAGGGTGGTGGCCGTCAGGTTCTCAATGGCGTTCATGGGGTGCTCCACGCCGTAGGTATAGAGCTTGGGGTCGGTGATCTGGAAGTAGATGACCGTGTCGATCTGCATGGTGACGTTGTCCTTGGTGATAACGGGCTGGGGCGCGAAATCCGCCACCTGCTCCTTGAGGGACACCTTCTTGGCCACCCGCTCAATGAAGGGCACCTTCAGGTGCAGTCCCACGCCCCACACGGCCCGGAACGCGCCCAGGCGCTCCACCACATAGGCCTTGGACTGGGGGACGATGACGATGTTGCTGATGATCACCAGCAGCACCAGGATCACAAGGATGATGGCAACGATGGTTCCGATGGAGATCGGCATAGATAACCCTCCTGTCTTTTTTTGATATTCGGTTTATATGTCCGCGGCGGTGCTCACCGCCTGGGGAAGCCGCTCTACCAGGAGCTTGACGCCCTGCATCTTTTGGACGCGCACCATTTCTCCGGCGGGGATGACCGTGCCGTCGGCACTGCGGGCGGACCAGGTCTTTCCGTCGGCGTAAACGGCGCCGGCGGCATTTTCGTTGTCGATGGTCTCCGTCACTTTCGCCGTCTGACCCAGCAGCCGGTCGGCGTTGGTGGGCACGGCGCGGCCGGCGGTGAATTTGCGCACCAGGGGACGGGTGGCGGCCAGGGCGGCGGCGGATACCACGGCGAAGAGCACCAGCTGCACCGTCACGGACGCGTGGGCCAGGGCGGCCAGCAGCGCCGCTGCGGCACCGGCCACAAACCAGATGGACACCAGCCCGGCGGTCATGGCCTCCACTGCGCCGAAGAGCACGATGGCACCCAGCCAGATCCAGATCATCATAAGGCCTGCGCCTCCTTTCAGAGCATTTTCAGGATTTGTATGCATTATACCACGGAATCTGCGGGGGAAACGTTTCATTTTGGTTACAATCCGCCCGGACGTTGCACACGAATGGGATTTTTGCTATACTGTGGATGAAATTGAGAAAACGAGGAGGAGCGGGCCATGAAACTGACGGTGCCCTGTCTATTCGGACTGGAGGCCCTGGTGGCGGAGGAGATGCGCCGGCTGCAATTACAGGACGTGCGGGCGGAAAACGGACGGGTCCATTGCCAGGGGACCATGGGGGACATTGCCCGGCTGAATCTGAACCTGCGCTGCGGCGCCCGGGTGCTCATGGAGCTGGGGTCTTTCCCGGCGCCGGACTTTGAGGCGCTGTTCCAGGGCGTGCTGGCGCTGCCCTGGGAGGACTACATTCCCCGGGACGGAGAGTTCCCCGTAAAGGGATACAGCCTGGACTCCACGCTGCACTCCGTGCCCGCCTGCCAGGCCATCGTGAAAAAGGCGGCGGCCAGGCGGCTGGGGGACGTGTACGGCTGTGAGACACTGCCGGAGACCGGCAGCCGCTATCAGATCCAGTTCGCCATCATCAAGGACACGGCCACGCTGTATCTGGACACCTCCGGCGAGGGGCTCTATAAGCGGGGCTACCGGGCCAAAAACATGGGCGCCCCGCTGAAGGAGACGCTGGCGGCGGCACTGGTGCTGCTTGCCCGCTACCGGGGTCGGGACCCCTTCTGCGACCCCTTCTGCGGCAGCGGCACCATCCCCATCGAGGCGGCCCTTATCGCCAAGAACCGGGCGCCCGGCCTGGACCGGAGCTTTGCCGCCCAGAAGTGGAAGAACATGGACGCGGGGCTCTGGATGGACGCGGCCGACGAGGCCATGGACAAGGAGTTCCACGGCACCTACGACATCTGGGGCGGAGACATCGACCCGGCCGCAGTGGAGCTGGCAAAGCACAACGCGGCCCTGGCGGGGGTGGACGACTGCATCCGCTTCGAGGTGGCCGACGCCGCCGCGTTCCACCGGGACAGCGAGTACGGCCAGCTGGTGACCAACCCGCCCTACGGCGAGCGGCTGCTGGAAAAGAAGGAGGCGGGGGAGCTGTACCGGGTCTTTGGCCGGGCTATGGCCCAGATGCCGCCCAAGTGGCGCATCGTGATCCTCTCGTCCCACACGGAGTTTGAGCGGTGCTTTGGCCGCAGTGCGGAGAAAAAGCGCAAGCTCTATAATGGTATGCTCAAGTGCGACGCATTTTTCTACGGCGGAAAAGAAAAGTGAAAAGGAGACGAGGACATGTTCGATTTTCTCAAGCGGAAAAAGGACGAAGAGGAACCCCGGCTGGAAACGCGCGAGTCGTTTGCAAAGCAGGTGGATGACTCGGACTTCCAGATGACCGTGGACAACGTAATGACCGTTTCCGGCCGCGGGACCGTGGCACTGGGGGAGGTGCAGCGGGGAACGGTGCGCGTGGGAGACCAGATCGTCATCAGCGGCCGGCAGGGCCGCCTGACGGCCCGGGTCCGCGCACTGGAGAAATTCCGCGAGATCATCGACACCGCGCACACCGACGATTACATCGGTGTGACGCTGGAGGACGTGTCCAAGGAGCAGATCGAACAGGGAGATCTTCTGCTTAAAGGCTGAACATGGGAGGTGCGCTGCGGTGCGCCATGTATTTATCATCAACCCCCGGGCGGGCAAGCAGGACCAGACCGCCCGCATCTATGCCATGGCGGACGCCCTGCGGACCCGCCACGGTCTTGCGTGCGAGTGTCTGCTCACCAGCGGCCCCGGCGGCGGCACGGAGCTTGCCCGCCGGGCGGCGGAGAGCGGCGAGGAGGTGCGGCTTTACGCCTGCGGCGGGGACGGCACCATCTTTGAGGTGGCCAACGGCATCGCGGGCTTTCACAACGCCGCCATGACCTGCATCCCCGCCGGCACCGGCAACGACTTTTTGAAAAACTTCGGCGACCAGATGCCCCTGTTCTCCGATGCGGAAAACCTCTGGGACGGGGACGTATGTACCCTGGACCTCATCGACTGCAACGGCAGGCTGTGCACCACCATCGCCTGCAACGGCATCGACGCCCAGGTGGCCGAGAGCGTCCACCGTTACGGCGCCTTTCCCCTTTTGAGCGGGCGGGGCAGCTACCTTTGCTCCGTGGCGGTGAACTTCCTGTTCAAAGGTATTGGCCATCGCTGGACCGTGAGCCTGGACGGCAGGGAGGAGACGGGGGAGTACGCGCTGGTCTCCATGTGCAACGGCCGCTATTACGGCGGCGGCTCCACCCCGGTGCCCCAGGCCCGCATGGATGACGGCGTGCTGCATACCGTGCTCATCAAAAAAGTCAGCCGGGCCACCTTTGCCCGCCTGTTTCCGGCTTATTCCGCCGGGGACCTTGACGGCCTGCCGCCGGAGCTGATCCGGGTGTCCACGGCCCGGGAGGTGCGGATCCGGGCGGAGCGGGACATCGTCTCCTGCGTGGACGGAGAGTGCTTCCGCAGCCGGGAGGTGGTCATGACCCTCTCAGACAAGAAGCTGCGGTTTTTCGGCCCCAAGGGCTGTGACCCCAACGCCACCGCTACATAAAGATGCGCGCCCCGGCGAAGTTCGCCGGGGCGTTTTGCTGCGGGAAAGGGAGAGGAGAGGAAGGGGCGCGGACACGCATGCGGGAGCCCTGCGCCGCATAGATTTTCCCCTGCGGGGCACGGGGGATTTTTCCCCGGGGGAAATTCACAAATATTTCATAACTTTTGTGAAAATCCCCCTTTACAAACCGATGCGGTTGCGCTAAGATAACAGCGTTAGCACTCGAGAGAGTTGAGTGCTAACGCTGAATGTGTTTTCAAAAATTTTTATTTACTATAAGGAGGAATCCCCATGAAGCTCACTCCGCTTGCAGATCGTGTCATCTTGAAGATGGTGGAAACCGAGGAGACCACCAAGGGCGGCATCATCCTCACCGGTTCCGCCAAGGAAAAGCCCTCCGTGGCTGAAGTCATCTCCGTGGGCCCCGGCGGCAACGTGGACGGCAAGGACATCGTCATGACCGTCAAGCCCGGCGACAAGGTCATCACCAGCCAGTATGCCGGCACCAAGGTCACTCTGGAGGACGTGGAGTACGTGGTGGTGCGCCAGAACGACATCCTGGCCATCGTGGAATAAAAAGTCGAAGGGGAGCAGGCTCCCCCTCGAACTCCCCTACCACCAGTGACCGATGTCACTGGTGAACGCCGCCCAAGGCGGCTGGGTCCTGGAATTTTCGCCACGTACACGCCGCGGCGAAAATGATTCCGTTTTCGGATTTGCCTTTGGCAAATCAAATTGAGGAAACCGCAGGTTTCCCACGGCTCTTTCGGGAGCTGATCTGTAACGTAAACTCATCTTCAAACATTGGAGGTAATGCAATTATGGCAAAGCTCATCAAGCGCGGCGACGAGGCCCGTAAGGCTCTGGAAGCCGGCGTCAATACCCTGGCCGATACCGTCAAGGTCACCCTGGGCCCCAAGGGCCGCAATGTGGTGCTGGACAAGAAGTACGGCGCTCCCCTGATCACCAACGACGGCGTGACCATCGCCAAGGAAGTCGAGCTGGAGGATCCCTTTGAGAACATGGGCGCCCAGCTGGTGAAGGAAGTTTCCACCAAGACCAACGACGTGGCCGGCGACGGTACCACCACCGCCACTCTGCTGGCTCAGGCCATGATCCACGAGGGTCTGAAGAACCTGGCTGCCGGCGCCAACCCCATCGTGGTGCGCAAGGGCATGGCCAAGGCCGTGGAGGCTGCTGTGGCTGAGGTCAAGAAGCAGGCCAAGACCGTGGACGGTTCCAAGGACATCGCCCGTGTCGGCGCCGTGTCCAGCGGCGACGAGGAGATCGGCAAGCTGATCGCCGACGCCATGGAGAAGGTCAGCGCCGACGGCGTCATCACCATCGAGGAGTCCAAGACCGCTGAGACTTACAGCGAGGTGGTCGAGGGCATGCAGTTCGACCGCGGCTATATCACTCCCTACATGGTCACCGATACCGAGAAGATGGAAGCCGTCATCGACGACGCCTATCTGCTCATCACCGATAAGAAGATCTCCGTCATCTCCGACATCCTGCCCATCCTGGAGCAGCTGGTCCAGTCCGGCAAGAAGCTGGTCATCGTGGCCGAGGATGTGGAGGGCGAGGCCCTGAACACCCTGATCGTCAACCGTCTGCGCGGCACGCTGAACGTGGTGTGCGTCAAGGCCCCCGGCTTCGGCGACCGCCGCAAGGAGATGCTGCAGGATATCGCCACGTTGACCGGCGGTACCGTCATCAGCGAGGAAGTGGGCCTGGAGCTCAAGACCGCCGATATCTCCATGCTGGGCCGTGCCCGTCAGGTGAAGGTCACCAAGGAGAACACCACCATCGTCGACGGCGCCGGTGACTCCGCCGCCATCAAGGACCGCGTGGCCCAGATCCGCAGCCAGATCGCCAACACCACCAGCGACTATGACCGTGAGAAGCTGCAGGAGCGTCTGGCCAAGCTGGCCGGCGGCGTGGCTGTCATCAAGGTCGGTGCTGCTACCGAGACCGAGATGAAGGAGAAGAAGCTGCGCATCGAGGATGCCCTGAACGCCACCCGCGCCGCTGTGGAAGAGGGCGTGGTCGCCGGCGGCGGCACCATCTTCGTCAACATCATCCCCGCCGTGGAGGCTCTGCTGAGCACTGTGGAGGGCGACGAGAAGACCGGTGTGCAGATCATCGCCAAGGCCCTGGAGGCTCCCATCCGTCAGATCGCTGCCAACGCCGGCCTGGACGGCTCTGTGATCCTGGAGAAGGTCCGCTCCTCCGGCAAGAACGGCTACGGCTTCGACGCCTATAAGGAAGAGTACTGCGACATGGTCGCCTCCGGCATTATCGATCCTGCCAAGGTGACCCGCTCCGCTCTGGAGAACGCCGCTTCCGTCAGCTCCATGGTGCTGACCACCGAGTCCCTGGTGGCGGATAAGCCCGAGCCCCCCGCTCCCGCTCCCGCTGCTCCCGACATGGGCGGCATGTACTAAAAAAATACCGCAAGCCTTTGAAACACTTAGGTTTCAGCGTACAGAAAAGCGGATTTACGCCAGACTTACGCCACAGACAAAGCGCATGATAGGGTAATAAAAGGCCGACACTCACAGTTTTGTGGGTGTCGGCCTTTTGTGCTGAAATATCATGTCTAAACACTCTCTTGCCCTTCTTTTCCATTTGTATTATAGTAGAGATAGTCATAAATGTGGTAGTAGCGGGGGAATCGACAGATGGCAAAGAATGAGAATTTACACAAGGCCAAGGACGCGAAAAAAGACGAGTTCTACACGCAGTATGAGGATATACAGAATGAGCTGAATCACTATGAGCAGCACTTCCAGGGAAAAACTGTCCTTTGCAACTGCGACGACCCTTTTGAGAGCAATTTTTGCAAATTCTTCCTGCGAAATTTTAACTATCTGGGCTTGAAAAGATTGATCTGCACCTCTTACAGCACCTCACCCGTGATTGGACAGCAGCTTACGTTCTTTGACTGGATGGACGAGCCTGTTGTCCGGGGGCACGGCTATGCCATGGACATCAGAGAAGTTCCGATGGCAAACGGCAGGGGCGTATCTGACGCGGATATTGACGCCCTTTTGAAATCCAAAAAGCGCGGGGTAAAAAAGTTAGAGGGCGACGGGGATTTTCGCAGTGAGGAATGTATCGAATATCTCAAACAGGCGGACATTGTAGTTACGAATCCGCCGTTTAGCCTGTTTCGGGAATATGTGGCCCAACTCATGGAGTACGGCAAAAAATTTTTAATTAATGTCTACTGAACAAATACCAATTTTTGCTGCGGCAATAAAAAGTGCAAAATCCGCCCAAACAGGCGCGAAAGGGTATGCTGGATTTTACGCAGATTCAACACTACAATCGACATGGCAAGCGTAAAACCTACGGTCTCCGCCAGTTTCGTTTTCACTTTTCCAAGGTTGCATTTGCGTTTTGCAAAGCTGAATTGTCGTTCAACCTCTATCCGTTCATTCTGGTCGAAATGGGTCTGCCGCCTGTCGCGCTGCTCGTCCCTTCTCGGTCTTCCCAATGCCGGACCGCTGAGCCGGATTCCGTGCAGTTTGCAGTAGCTGAGGTTTTCGCGGTTTCGGTAAATCTTGTCCGCCAGCACGCGCTCCGGATAATGTCCCTCACGGGCTCTGTAACGCTCTATGGTTTCAACCAGCTTTGTGGCTTCGTTGTAGGCATCAAATGACCAGTACTCCAACCTTGCCCATCCATTGGATACACTGATATCTAGTTTTGCCCCGAACTCCACCGGCTTTCCGGCTTTTCCGCGTACGATTGGTCGGATGAACGGCTGACTTACACTGACAATCCTGTCAGGAACGGAATGTGTATGGTTGTCATACATGTACTTCTGCTGTTCGTAAATTTTTCGCAGTGTTTCAAGCCGAAGCTGCTGCTTTTGGGATAGCTTCAGGCCGGATTGCAGCATAGAATCGACGATGGAAAGGTCTCTGCGGAGATACTGGAGTTGCTTACGGATTGCTTCGCGCGTCTTCTTCACGTTGTGCTTGCGGCTGCGCATATACTTGAGGCTGTCCTTGTGGGCCTTGTTGCGATAGGTTCTGGGTTTCTCTTCCACGCTCTGCTCCTGCAGCGTATCAATGATCTGCTCTGCATTTTCACGCGCCTCGTTCAAAAGCGACACATCCTGCGGAAATCGGATATCAGACGGCGCGCAGGTTGCATCCACAATCAGAGTGCCGCTGTTACCACCGCCTGTGGGAGTGTTATGGTCGTCGTTGTTCTCTGATGTGGTTACAGTTTTGAGTATCATCTCGTTGATTTCTCCCAGCACTTCCGGCGTCAGGCGCTTACGGAAGTACACCATAAGAGATGGGTCAAAGGGCTGCTTGCTGTCGTCGTAGCCGGGATTGCCGCAGAAGTATTGAAAATACGGATTCTCCTGAATCTGCAGAGCTGTTTCTTCGTCGGAAAAACCGTACTCCGCCTGAATGATGCAGGCTCCTAAGGCTAAGCGTAGTGGCTTTGCCACATTGCCCTTGCGATTGGTGAACCGCTTGGCATAGCGTTTCTCAATATCCAGCCAGGGTATTGTCTGTGCCTTTTTGACCCAGCGATTGCTTTCTTTCAGATTCATGCCTGCCGGTTGATTGAAGTCAGAAAGGCTGATCTGACCGTTACTGTATCGATACATGGCCGCCTCCAAGTGCAAGGTTTTTCGCGTGTTTTCCCGTTTTTCCTTGCACTTATTATACCGCAGAAACGGCGCTATTTCTTGATATCACGTGGCCTTTTTTTGTTCAGTGGACATTAATTATATATAACATATTTTAGGCGTTTTTGCAGCTACTTTGTCAACGGCCCCACGATGGCCAGAAGGGACAGGAAACGACAACGCCCGCACAGCGTTGTACTGTTCGGGCGCACAGATACCAGCCGCCGAAACAACGGTTTTTTTATTTCCCGTTGGGCGGTGAATTTTATTGTGCGCACAAAAGCCGAGCATTACTTTATTTTTCACTGTAACGCTCAAACATAACCGTGTCACATAATGGTTTCCGTTCAGTCTGATGACGGTCTGGACTTAAAAAGCCGTTTGCAGGATAGCCCAGTATTAGTAATGCAGTCGGCTCTATATATTCTGGTAAATCAAACTTCTTTCTGATAATGGCAGGATCAAACAGGCCGACCATTACACTCCCAAGCCCCAACTCTCTTGCCTCTAACATCATGTGATCGCAGACAATACCGATGTCCAAATCGCCGGAACATTTGTTGTCAAAAGGACGTATCAGTTCATTTCGCCTGTCCCTGCAAACGATTAGGACACAAGGCGATCCAAAGGTTTTGTATGCGTTCTGAACTTTTAA
>ENA-UEYL01001670-UEYL01001670.1-human-gut-metagenome-genome-assembly--contig:-NODE-1670-length-18298-cov-4.065364_pt1 | contig 18298 bp, 16 predicted proteins | sample MGYA00242941_ERZ507946 | MGnify/ENA primary metagenome ERZ507946 (study PRJEB26167, sample SAMN06115482) | human gut metagenome | host: Homo sapiens | place: China:Guizhou | collected 2015-03-11...
CGGTCACACTTTCTGGTAGCATGATACTCATCAAGCCGTTGCAACCATAAAATGCACCCTGACCTATCTCTGTCACACTATCTGGTAACGTGATACTCGCCAGTCCGCCACAACATCTAAATGCGTCGCCACCTATCTTTGTCACACTATCTGGTAACGTGATACTCGCTAGTCCGCTACAATCTTCAAATGCAGAGGCTCCTATCTCCGTCACTCCATCCTTAACAATGACATTTACTTTTCCCGGTATATCCTTAATTTCATCTGAATTTGTTCCATCATACACAATCGTCACAATTCCTCCCGGTTCATCGGTAACTTCCGGTGTAGCTGTCGCTGGTATTTCTGTTTCCTCTGATGCAGGGGATACACTTGGTCTCTTACTTACCTCCGGTACAGGAGACACACTTGGTCTCTTGCTTTCTCCCACCTTGTTTTTTGCCTTTACCGTAACCTTGACCTTACAACTGTATTTCTTTGCTCCAATTACAGCCTGCACGGTAGCGTTTCCCTTTTTAATGCCCTTTACTGTACATCGTTTCTTGCTCTTCTTCACAATCTTCACATACTTTTTACCTTTACTTACCTTCCACTTTGCAGCCCGCTTGTTGTTCTTCAGCTTCAAAACTTTTTTTGCTCCAACAACTACTTTTGCAGTCCTTGGCAGAGTCACCTTTGCCGCCATTGTCGGAACACCGGTGCCATAACTACTAACCATCATTGCAGCGATTGTTCCTGCTGTGAAATATTGTTTGGTTCGTTTTTTCATACTTTTCTTCCTCCTCTTGCAATCTATTTATTTCTTGATTTTTACTTTCTTTACGCTACTCCATTTTCCATACACCTTTTTCCCATTCGAAAGTGTATAGGCACGAACTCTCACATAATATGTTTTTTTCTTTTTTAATTTCTTGACTGTATACTTTGTCTTTGTTGTTGATTTTGTCTTCTTTGCCTTAAATTTTTTACTGGTTGCATATTGTAATTGGTAGCCTTTTGCTCCTGCAACTTTTTTCCAGCATATTTCAAATTTCTTATTCTTTTTGCACACCAAATATTTAATCATAGGCTTTCTTGGAACCATTTTTTTATTTGTTGTTTTTTACCCGGTTTTGTGGTAAACTGTCGATAAAGTTCTGACGAATTAAGAGAGGATAACATCATGTTGGATTCCAAGACGACCGGGATCGTGGCATATATCACCTGGATCGGTTTGCTGATCGCGCTGGTTGCCGGCGACCGGGAGGGTGCCAAGTTCCATTTGAATCAGGCGCTGGTCATTTGGCTGGCGGGCCTTTTCAGCGTCATCCCCTGTATTGGGTGGCTGTGGGGCATTTTCTGCTTTATCTGTGCCGTGATCGGTTGCATTGCCGCCATCAACGGAGAGGAAAAGGCGGTCCCCCTGCTGGGTTCCATCAAACTTCTGAAGTGAAAGAAAAGGCCGCATCTGCGGCCTTTTCTCATTTGGAAACGGAGAGATCTATGGGTAAAATCTCAGATAAAGAAGTGTATCCTGCCATGTGGGTCGCGCTGTTTTGCGCAGCAGGGGCCTATTTGCTATGGCGCTATGTGTTGGGGGCACCTACTATCAGCAGCTGCTGGATCTGGAATCATCTGCACCTGTATTGCCCGGGGTGCGGCGGTACCAGGGCTTTGATCGCTCTGTTCCATGGGCAGTTCTTCCAGGCACTGTGGTACCATCCGGCACTTACTCTGGGGGCGGTCTGGTGGATCGTCTACATGGGCTCTCAGACGGCCTGGCGGCTGCGCGGGCAAAAGGGCTGGGTGCTGCGATACAGTGACCGGTGGCTGATAGGATTGGTACTGGTGACGGGAATCAACTGCGTGGTACGAAATCTCTTGCTGGTGACACTGGGGATCGGCATGTAAAAGCACGATGGGCTTTGCCCATCGTGCTTGATGTTTCTTATAGGGAAAGGGTTTGGCCTGGCTCCAGCACGGCGTCCCGGAATCCAGCGGCAGTGACGGCTTCCGCAAAGGCGTTGGGGTCCTGGACGATCAGCGGGAAGGTATTGTAGTGCATAGGAATCACCAGCTTGGGGCGGATCATCTTCACAGCACGCAGTGCGTCCTTGGGACCCATGGTATACACATCCCCGATGGGCAGCAGAGCCACATCGATCTCCTCGTCTGCCAGGAGCGCCATGTCGGAGATGAGCGCCGTGTCACCGGCATGATAAATTTTCTTTCCGCCCATTTCAATCAAAAAACCGCAGGAAAGACAGCCGGGCACACCGCTGCCATGGAGGGCGGGAACCAACTTTACGCTGCCGAAGGGCAGTTTGCAGGTGCCGCCCAGATTGGCAGGGATCGTCTCCAGCCCTTGTGGGGCAAATACGGCAGATCCCAATTCCACCGGGCAGCAGATCCTGGCACCGGTCCGCCGGGCGATCGGCGCCGTATCGCCGATGTGGTCGCCGTGCCCGTGAGTCACGCAGATATAGTCTGCTGTCACATCGTCAGGCTTCGCTGCGGCCAGGGGATTTTCTGAAAGATAGGGATCTGTCAGCACCCGGCAGTTTCCGTCATCCAGTAAAAAGCAGGCGTGTCCTAAAAATGTCAGATTCATACGACCACTCCTTTTATCCACATAGATTTTTGCTTCAGTATAACAGCATTCTGCGGGCAATACAATCCTGCGCCAGGAGATCAAAACAAAACGGCATGCGCCGCCCTAGGGGCGGCACATGCCGTTTGCTTGTTGGAATCAGTCTTCCAGTTCGCCGATGACCGTTACCTGGCTGCTGTCGATACCGGAAAGACGCAGGGGGGCAACGACCACCCACTTGAGCGGCTTCCCGGAAGAGAACAGCGGCTTCAGGTCCATATCCTCAATGGCGGGGAGGAATTTCCCGTTGTGGCATCCAAACAGGATCTGGTGCGCACTCCTGGAAAGCCGGTTGGCGGGAGTTCCCACAGAGAGGAAATCCAGGCCGATGGCCCGCAGGTCCGGAAATGTCTCTACCAGGTATTGGCATGCCTCCGGCGTGAGGTACGGGCCCTCAGACTCATATACCCGAGGCTGTGTGTCCCGCTGCAGGCAGAAGCCGGTCTTGATGAGCAGCAGATCCGCCTTGCGGATCTCCGGTTCCCAGGCCTGCAGATCTTCCCGGGTGACACCCTCGCCCTTGCTCTTAGGCACGTCGATTGCTGCCACATGGTCAAAGCAAAAATACTCAATGGGGAGTTCCATCAGCGAGGGACCGTCCGGATTGAAATGCCTGGGGCCGTCCATATGGGTCCCGTGATGATTGGGCAGGGTGGCTTGGAACGAGTTGTAGCCGTCCTGCGCGATGGTGGTCGTCTGGCGGATCTGCACAGTGGGTTCTCCCGGCCAGACAACGCTCTGCTCGTCCAGCAGATAGGAAAGATAGACCTTCATAGAACGATCCTCCGCTGTATCAGCTCTTGGCGATCACATTCAGGTTTTCGTCATACAGCTTTTCGTCGTTCTTTTCTTCCTTCGTCCAGCCCAGGCCGAAGTGGATGGCCAGCAGCGTGACGACAGCCAGGATCATGCAGTAGTAGTTATGGCCCACCACGGACAGGGGAGAGATGTCCGCAAAGGAGGCGCACAGGAGGACCTGCGCACTGTACGGCAGCATGCCCTGGAAGATACAGGAGAAAATGTCCAGAATGGAGGCCACGCGCTTGGGGGAGATGTTGTGCTCGGCGGCCATGGGACGGCACAGAGGCGCAGCCATGATGATGGCGATGGTGTTGTTTTCCACGGCGATATCAAACGCAGAGACCATGGCGGCCATGGAGTACTCCGCACCCTTGCGGGTCTTGACGTTGCGGGTCATCTTGTGGACGACCCAGTCCACACCGCCCAGATCCTGGATCACGCCGATGACGCCGCGCAGGAACAGAGCAAAGAAGCTGATCTCAAACATACCGGCCATGCCGTTTCCTGCGGCCTGGGTCATCTCCACCACGGTGAAGCTGCCGGTGAAAAAGCCGATGACGGCAGCCACGGCTACGCCGGCGATCAGGAGGATGAAGACATTGCAGCCCAGCAGCGCACCCACCAGAATGAAGATGTAGGGGATGACCTTGATGATGCTGTACTCAAATGCCTCGTTGATGGTGCTGACACCGCTTCCGGTGGCCACGAAGATGGCGATGGCAATGATGGCGGACACGCCGGCGATAGCACCGTTCATTTTGAACTTGTCCCGCATCTCGCAGCCGGTACCGCGGGTGGCGGCGATGGTGGTATCGGAGATCATGGACAGGTTATCGCCGAACATGGCGCCGCCCAGGACCGCTGCCATGGCGGTGGACATGGAGATGCCGGAGCTCTCCGCCACAGCGAAAGCGATGGGGCCGACGGCGGAAATGGTTCCCATGCCGGTGCCCATGGCCGTGGCGATCAGCGCGGAGATCAGGAAGATACCGGCGCACAGGAACTGGTGGGGCACCAGGCTCAATCCAAGGTTGGCAGTGGCTTCCACGCCGCCCATGGCGCTGGCAACGCCGGAAAACGCGCCGGCCAGCAGGAACACCACGATCATCATGATGGTGTCCTTATCGGCGGCACCGTTGCAGAACGAATCCATACGATAGGTGAAGCTGCGCTCTTTGCCGCCCATAAGCAGGCAAGCCAGCAGTGCCACGATCAGCGCAAACGTACGGGGTACCTGTTTGAACGCATCGCTCCCATATCCCAGGATCGTGAACAGGATACCGGAGCCCAGATAGATCAGGAGAAAGACAACCAGAGGAAAGAATGCGGATAGGCCATACTGCTTTTTCTTATCGCTGTTTGACATTAGAAAATCTCCTTTCTGGCGTTAAAATTTTGCGCGAAGATCAAAGATCTTTAGATTTTCTCAAAAGCCTGCTCCAGATCGTTGATCAGATCCTTTGCGGACTCCAGGCCCACAGACATGCGCACCAGGCCGTCGGTGATACCGGCTGCCAGACGGGCTTCGGGGGAGAGGCCCACGTGGGTCATGCTGGCGGGGTGTTCGATGAGGGTGTCGGGATCGCCCAGGGAGACGGCGATGGAGGCGATCTGCATGTTGTTGAGCAGCTTCTTGCCGGCTTCAAAGCTGCTCAGGCCCTTGACGTCGTCCTTGAGCTCGAAGCTCAAAATACCGCCGAAGAGGCCGTTTTCCATCTGACGGCAGGCCAGCTCATGGCTGGGATTGCTCTCAAGACCCGGATAGTAGACCGTTTTGACATAGGGATTCTGCTCGAGATACTTGGCAACGGCCATGGCGTTCTGGCAGTGGCGCTCCACGCGCAGGGCCAGGGTCTTCATGCCGCGCAGCACCAGATAGCTGTTAAAGGGAGAGGGCGGGCAGCCGTTGATCTTGGTCATGCAGTTGGCGCGCAGCTGCTTCATGTCCTCCGCGGAGCCGACTACCACACCGCCCAGGGCGTCGCCATGGCCGTTGATGTACTTGGTGATGGAGTGGAGCACGATATCAGCGCCCAGCTTCAGCACGTGCTGGATGGGCGGGGGAGCAAAGGTGCCGTCCACCACGACGCGGATGTCCTTGCCTACGGTGGCCTTCACAGCAGCCACGTCGGTGACCTTGATCATGGGGTTGTTGGGCGTCTCAAAGTAGACCATCTTGGTGTTGGGACGGATGGCGGCCTTCAGAGCCTCCAGATCGGCAGTGTCTACCCGGGAGACCTCGATGCCCAGATTGGGCAGGTTGGTGGTGGCTACGTGATTGGTACCGCCGTAGACAGAGTTGTCGAAGATCACATGGTCGCCGCATTTGAGGAAAGCGAGCATCACGGAGCCCACGGCGCCCATGCCGGAGGCTGTGGCAACAGCATCTTCGCCGCCCTCCATGGCTGCGCACTTGAGCTCAAAGGCGCGGGTGGTGGGGTTGCCGCCGCGGGTGTAGGTGGGGTGATAGCCGGGGATCTGTCCGGCAAACTTGGCTGCGCCCTCCTCCACGGTCTCAAAGCAGAAGGTGGAGGTCTGATAGATCGGCGTGGCCAGGGCACCATAGGCGCTGTCGTGTTCCTGACCGGCGTGAATGATCATCGTTTCGAAGTCTACGCTGTTCCAATCAAGCTTGCTCATGTTAGTACCTCCAAAATAAAGAATCTAGCGTAACATCAGATGTCTTATCTCATAGTTTAAAATATAAGACTTCGGACAACTGTTGTCAATCACGCGAATTAGCTAAGAAAAAATGGTTAAATTTGTATAAAAATACGGAACCAGCAAACTTATGTGCGCCGGGAAGAGAAATGGGTGTTAAAAAGAAAGTAGTTGTATGGAACAAGGAATTATGGTAAAGTGAACATATATTTTATAGAAGGAAACCGTCTGCCGGGTGCGGTGTTCACAAAAAAGAGAGGTTGATTAGCGTGACATGGAATGTGACTGGGCAGCACAAAAAGAGCCTGTCTCGCCAAGTGATGGAGGCCATTGAAAAGATGATCCGGGAGCGGGAGATGGGCCCGGGGGATGTGCTTCCCACGGAGACGCAGATCGCGGAAGAGCTGTCAGTAAGCAAAAGCAGTGTGCGGGAAGCCATCAAGATGCTGGAGGCGCTGGGCGTTGTGGAGATCCGGCGGGGATTGTGCACGGTCATCAGCGAGAATCCGGAGCAGGGCTACATGAATGTGATGCTGGCGCACCTGTATCTTACCAGCGGCGGCGGAGAAGAACTGCAGACCTTCCGCCAGACGGTGGAAGCGGCTTATACAGAGCTCGCCATCGATCAGGCCACGGAGGAGGACCGGGAGCAGATCGCCCAGGCCCTGGAGACCTTCCGGGAGAATCTGCAAAAGGGCGCACTTTCCCCGGAAGACGATCTGGCGTTCCATAGCCAGATCCTCAAGGCCACCCACAATTCCTTTATGATCAGTTTGGGCAGTGCCCTCAATGAGCTGTTCCGGGAGTCCATCGGCATTTCCATCCAATCCAGACCGGAAATCGCTTTGGCCGACCATGAAAAGATCTGCGACGCCGTCTTGCGTCGGGATAAATCCGCTGCCCGTGAGGCCATCAGCGGCAGTGCAGAGCGGTGGGCACGGACCATTTCCGTCTATCAGAAAAAAGAGAATCCATAAGATGAGCTCCCGGTGTGCCGCGGTACACCGGGAGCTTTTTGTGTGAAACGTAAAAAAACCTCTTGACAAAAGGCAAAGCAATGTTATACTAAACACATCAGATGTCATATGTCAAAGCCGAATCTCAAATTTTCAGACGAAGGTTGATCAAAAGGAGGATATTCTCATGGGCAAGGTTTATTACGATCAGGACGGGCACATTGAGGCGATCCAGGACAAGGTCATCGCCATCATCGGCTACGGCAACCAGGGCCGCTCCCAGGCGCTGAACATGCGGGATTCCGGTGCCAAGCACATCATCGTCGGCAGCATCCATGACGAGTCCTGGAACACCGCCAACGCCGACGGCTTCCAGACCTACTCCATCGCCGAGGCGGCCAAGAAGGCGGACATCCTGTTCCTGCTGCTGCCCGACGAGGTAGCCCCTGAGATCTATGAAAAGGACATCGCCCCCAACCTGCACCCCGGTGCCGCGCTGAACTTTGCCTCCGGCTATAACATTACTTATGGCTTCATCAAGCCCGCCGCCGATCTGGATGTGATCATGGTGGCGCCCCGCATGATCGGCAAGGGCGTCCGTGAGACCTATGAGAACGGCACCGGCTTCCCCACCTTCGTGGTCATCAACCAGGACGCCACCGGCCATGCCAAGGAGATCGCCGTGGGTCTGGCCAAGGCTCTGGGCTCCACCAAGGCTGGCGCCATTGAGGTCACCTTCAACGATGAGACCTATCTGGATCTGATGAGCGAGCAGGCCATCTGGCCCCTGATCATGAACGTGATGGTGACGGCGTTTGACTTCTTCCATGAAAAGGGTCTGCCTGCTGAGGCCATCCTCACGGAGATGTACATGTCCAAGGAGCCCATGGTCATGATGGAGAAGATGGCGGATATGGGCCTTTTCAAGCAGCTGCCTCTCCACAGCCGCACCAGCCAGTACGGCCAGCTGTCCCGCTTCAAGATGGTGGACAACTCCTCCATGCGCAAGTTCATCGAGGAGCAGTACAACAACATCGTCAACGGCACCTTTGCCAAGGAGTGGGAAGAGGTCAAGGCCGACGGCATGAAGAAGTTCGACGAGCTGTGGGCCGAGACGGAGCAGCTGCCCATCTCCCAGGTGGAAGCAGAGGTCAGAAAGAACCTCTCCGGCGGCAAGCACGCAGAGTAAAAAAGAGTATAAAAAGACACCCGGCGAACAGCCGGGTGTCTTTTTTTGCTTATTGAATTGTAAAGGTATAGCAGGGGCGGTCGTCCAAGGAGACCGCATCCCCGGCGGCGGAGAAGCCGTAGTCATCCAAAAGCAGTTCCGTGTCCCCGGCCCGGAGGAGTCGGGCGGTCTGACTGGTGAAGGTCAGAGAGGAGCCCAAGGCAGTGGCAAGCGCAAAGCTTCGGGTGCTTTCGTAGGGGCCGCCGGTGCCGGGAAAATCGAAACTGGGGGATTTTTGCCCTGCGGCAGTGATGGTGACGGAGCCGCCGGCGGGAATGGTGACCGGGAAGGAGAGGTAAAAGACCCGGCTGATGGTCCCGGCCTCGGCGATGAGCTCATCCAGCCGTCCGTCGGCGTAGCGTTCCACGGGGGAGAGGGACAAGGGGCCGTAGTCCGTCAGCAGCTGGGCTGCGGCGGCGGTGAAATCGGACAGGGAGAGGGTCTCCGCCCAGGCCTCCTCGCCGGGCAGCTGGTGGGCAAGATAGGCTTTGCACAGCTCCTCCAGCGCCTGGCCCAGGGTCGTCTCCCGCCGGACCACCTGGCCGGTGACGCCGGTCAGCTCCGGCGCATCCAGGCCGTAGCCGTCCAGCAGGGAATAGGAGGAGATGTCCTCTCCCACCACGATCAGCGTGGGGCAGCCATCAGTCATGGCCCGGCCGCCATACTGGCGCCAGCTGTTGGTCTCATCCCAGTTGCCGCCGCTGAAATCATAGCTCAAAAGTGTGGTGGTGCTGGAGTCATAGGCGCAGGAGACCACCAGCTCCTGGTCCGGGGAAGCGGTGGAGAGGGCTGAGAAATCATAGACCACCACCGGCGTCTGGGGAAGATTCATACCGGCAAGAGCGGCGGAGGCGTAGCTGCCGTCCTCCAACAGAGCGGCGTAGTCCTGCCAGGAGGAGGGCTGAAGCAGGTTGCACGTGCCGGGCTGGCCGTCTCCCGTGCCGGTGAAGCTGCCGGCGTAGGCACCGGGGTGCAGCTGCGGCGTGACTGCCTGGCCATCCATGGTGATCCCAGGCTGCTGGGCGGCCAGGTCCCGGAAGTTCCCGGCGAAGGGATAAAGCGCTGTCACCGTGACGGACTGGTCCGTTGGGTTGGTGAGAATATAGGCGTCCTCATAGTGGGCTGGCCCGGTGTCGGAGGATACGTCCCAGGTCACCTCCCGCGCGGCGGTGATGGGCATGTCCTGCTCCAGGATCGTCAGCGGCAGCACCGGCCCGGCATAGGAGAGGTAGGAAACGCTGTCGCTGCCGTTGTCGGCGACATCTTCACTGACCTCCCCGCCCTCTGCCGTGGATTCTGCGGGGGATTCCTCCGGCGCGGCGCTGCCGAAGCCATGGAAGCCGCCGGTAACCAAGTAGAAAAAGCCGAATGCGCAGAACAGAGTGCAGCAGGCCGCGGCCGCCAGACCGTACAGGGCGGGGCGGCGCTTCCGGGCCGGAGGCTGATAGTCCCAGGCCTCCTCCACCCATTTCTCGTCCACCATGCTCAGTGCTTTGAAAAGACGCAGGGCTTTCATAGATCGATCCCCTCCTTTTGCAGGTAGGCACGCAGCTTGCTGCGGGTACGGAACAGGGAGGACTTTACCTTGCCGGCGGAGCAATTCATGCCGGCAGCAATGACTTCCAGACGGTCACCGTACCAGTAGCGCCGCAGGAAGATCACCCGGCTCTCCCGGCTGAGGGTGCCCAAAAAGGTGTTCAGGGCATCAGCCAGGGCCTGGTCCTCCAGATGCTGCTCGGTGCGGCCGGGGGCGGGGACGCACTCGGAGAGCTCTCCCAGCAGCACATCCATGGTGCTGCCGCCCCGCTTTTGGGCCCGGGACTGGTTCCACCGGTCCAGGGACAGGTTGCGGGTGATGCGCCCCAGCCAGGCCCGGAAGGCGGAGGGCCGGGAGGGCGGAATGGCGTTCCAGGCCCGCAGGTAGGTATCGTTGACGCACTCGTCCGCGTCGTCGTGGCTTTCCAGAATGTTGCGGGCGATGCGCCACAAAAAGGCGCCGTATTTGGCGGATGTCTCCGAGATGGCCTGCTCGGACCGGGCCCAGTACAGCTCGATGATCTGCGGATCTTCCATGGTATGCCCCCTCTCGTATTGCCGTTCACCTATCCAGACGGGAAAACGGCGCGGCGGTTTCGGGATAAAAAAAGATTTCCGGGGAATTTTCCCCGGAAATCATGGTATCAGTTTTTTACGCGCTCAGCAACCCGCGGCTTACCAAAAACTCCTGGGCCACGTCGTCCACGCTGCGGCCCTAGGTCATCTCCGCCATGTCCTCGGTGGAGATGGCGCCGGTGAGCTGCTCCAGGATGCCCTCCAGCTCCGGATACTGCTCCAGAATGTCCCCGCGGACCACGAACATGCCGTTGTAGTCGGGGAAGAAGCTCTTGTCGTCCTCCAGCACCTTCAGACCCACCTTGCGGTTGAGGCCGTCGGTGGTGTAGACCACGGCCACATCGAAGGTGCCGTTTTCAATGGAGGCGTACTTGAGTCCCATGTCCACGGGGATGTAGTCCTTGAAGTTGAGCCCGTAGAACTCCACGAAGGGGTTGTACTTCATGCTGCCCTCCAGGGTGAAGAACTCCTGCTCGGCGCCGAACACCAGCTGATCGGCGATGGGGATCAGGTCACTGATGGTCGTAAGACCATATTCCTCCGCCAGCTCCTCCGGTACGCCGATGGCGTAGGTGTTCTCGAAGCCCAGCTTGCCCATCACATGGAGGTCGTAGTCCTCCAGGGCCTTTTCCTTCACATAGTCGTAAATGGTCATGCCCTCGGGCACATCCGGGGTATCCTCATGGAAGAAGGTGGTCAGCAGCGTGCCGTCGTAGGAGATCATCAGGTCGCAGGTGTGGCCGTCGCCCTTGAGGGCGTTCCAGTTGTTCACCTGGGACATCTGGTCGCTGATGTTGACGGTCAGGTCCGTCTGATCCTCCACCAGCATCTTTACCATGTGGTGCATGAGCTGGGTCTCGGAGTAATCGCCGTCGTAGAGGTTGATGTCGCCGGTGCTGCCGCGGCCGTAGGGCAGCAGCAGGCAGAAGGCCACCAGAATGGCCGCCACGGGGATCCACATTTTCTTGGAGCCGCCCTTGTCCTTGCGCATCTGGCTTTCAAACCAGCCCATGATCAGATCCAGCACCACGGCGATGACCATGAGCACGGCGGTGGTGCCCAGGATCAGCTTCATGTCCATGATGCGGATACCCTGGGTGATGATGCCGCCCAGGCCGCCGCCGCCCACGAACGCGGCGAACACCGCGGTACCGATGGCGTTGACCACGGCGATGCGGATGCCGGTGAACACGGTGGGGAAGGCCAGGGGGAACTCCACCATCAATACCCGGTAGGGCTTGCTCATGCCCATGCCCCGGGCCGCCTCCTTCACACCCGGGTCCACCTCCTGGAGGCCCAGGCAGGTGTTGCGCACGATGGGAAGCAGGGAGTAGAGGGTGATGCCCACCACCACGGTGAGCTTGCCCGGGTCCAGCACCACCATGATGATGCCCAGCAGCGCAAGGGACGGGATGGTCTGCAGCAGGTCCACCACCCGCAAGATCACCGGGCGGGCGCGCTTGGATACGTACGCCCAGATGCCCAGGGGCAGTCCCACGGCGATGGAGAGGATGGCGGCGGCCAGCACGATAAAGAGGTGTTCAAAAATAGCGTCCCAACTCATTTTCCCGCCTCCTTCCGAAGACCGCGGGGCGTGACCTTCTTTTGCAGCAGGTCGATGACCGCCCCGAACACGATGGCCAAAATGGCCGCCGGAATGGCGCCCAGCAGGATCAGGGTGTTGTTATTGGAGGTGGTGCCCTGGTAGACGAACTCGCCCAGGCCGCCCTTGCCGATCATGGCGGCCAGCACCGTCCAGGAAACCGTGTAGATGGCGGACATGCGCAGACCCGCAATGATGGTGGGCATGGCCAGGGGCAGCTCCACCTTCACCAATGTCTGGAGCCGGGACATGCCGCAGCCCTTGGCAGCCTCCACATACTTGCCCTCCACGGCCAAAATGCCCGTGTAGGTGTTTTTCAGCACAGGGAACATGGCGTACACGCTCAATGCCACGATGACCGTGGCATAGGTGTTGCCCCAGCAGATGTACAGAACGCCGATGAAGACCAGTCCGGGGATGGTCTGGAAAATGGACAGCACCGGCAAGATCACCCCGGACCAGCGGGGGACCCGGGACAAAAGGACGCCCAGCAGCAATCCCAGCGTAAAGCCGATGGCCACGGCCACCAGCACATAGAGCGTGTGGTCCACGATGGCCTGGCCCAGCTTGCTGCCGTAGTCAGCGAACAGGGTCTTTATGGTCTCGAAAAAGCCCGTCATTTGGCATCCCCCCAGAGGTTCTCCGCCACGGATCGCGCCACGCTGGTCTTGGTCACGATGCCGGCAATGGTGTCGTCCTCATTGAGGACCACCACATAGTTGGCGCCGGAGTCCAGAAGATAGTCAAAGCTTTCTTTTGCCTCGTCGCCCACCCGGACGGTGCGGGCACTCTGGCGGATCAGCGGCTCAATGCTGGTGAGCTCCCGGCCCCAGTGGCGGATGTCGCCGATGGAGACGGTGCCCACATAGCGGCCGGCTTCGTCGGTGACCAGCAGCGTGTCCACGCTGCCGCGGGCCATACGCTCGGCGCACTCCAGCACGCCACGGTCCCTGCCCACGCTGAAGACGTTGGTGCGCATGAAGCTCTCCACCTTGGAGGGGGCGGGAGCCTCGGGAGAGTGCTTGCCCAGGAAGTTGCGCACCAGGTCGTTGGCCGGGTGCTCCAGCATCTCCTCCGGGGAGGCCATCTGCACCACGCGGCCGCTCTCCATGAAGATGATCACGTCCGCCAGCTTCAGTGCCTCGCCCATGTCGTGGCTGACAAAGACGATGGTCTTGCCCAGCTTTTGCTGGATCTTCTTCACCTCGTCCTGCAGTACCTCGCGGGTCATGGGGTCCAGAGCGGAGAAGGGTTCGTCCATCAGTACGATGGGGGGAGAGGCCGCCAGGGCCCGCAGCACGCCGATGCGCTGCTGCTGGCCGCCGGAGAGCTCGGAGGGGTACTTGCCCGCGTACTGCTCCATGTTGACCATCTTGAGCATCTCCCGGACGATGCCGTCCTGCTTTTGCTTGTCATACTTCAAAAGCCGGGGCACCACGCAGATGTTCTGGGCCACCGTCATGTTGGGGAACAGGCCGATCTGCTGGATCACATAGCCGATGTGACGGCGAAGCTCGACCTTGTCGGAGGAGCGGATATCTTTCCCGTCGATGGAGATGGTGCCCTCGTCGATGTCGATGAGGCGGTTGATGGTTTTGAGGGTGGTGGTCTTTCCGCAGCCGGAGGGACCGATGAGGACCACGAACTGCCCGTCGGGGATGGTGAAGTTCAGGTCCTTTAAAATGGGCGTCTTTCCGTAACTTTTGGAGACATGCTCAAACTGGATCATAGACATTCACTCCTTTGCACTGACCAGGTGGTGTGCTGCCTCCGCGGCGGCGGGACTGCCCACCAGAACGATGATATCCCCGCCGTAGAGCTCTGCGTACGGACCGGGGGAGAGGATGACGGTCTGGCCCCGCCGGATGGCCACGATGGTGCCGCCGGTGGACTGCCAGAACTTCAGCGCGCCGATGCTTTTGCCGATGAGGGGAGAGTCCTTGGGGACCGGCACCTCGTAGTTTGGAAGAGGCTCCCCCGCGGCGGCAAAGGTCTCGCGGCTTTTGATGAGGGCGGTGACGGTCTCCGTCAGCCGGCGGCTGAGATGCTCATACTCCTCCAGCAACGATTTGAGCTGGGCGCGCATGGCGTGTACGTCGGCGCTCTCTTCAAAATTTTCAATGTAGCGGCGGGCGCTGTCGGCAGAGAGGACCTTCGCCCCGCTCTGGGGCTTGACCTCCACCACCTTCATGTCCGCCAGCAATCGCAGGGCCCGGCGGATGGTCTCCGGCGAGACGTTGTACTCCGAGGCCATGACGGAACGGCCGTAGATCCGGCTGCCCTCCGCCAGCTCGCCCTTGGCGATCCGGGTGGCCAGATCCAGGGCGATTTGTAAGTATTGGGATGGAACAACGGACTGTTTCACAGGCAAACGCCACCTTTCCAGCCTATGGCTGCTTGAAGGTATTATATACTGACAACTTGTAAAAGTAAATAGAGATGGCAGTTAAAAAACTGTGAACAAATCATAAAAAAAGGGGAAAAATCAAGAAAAAACACAAAACTGTACTGAAATAGGACAAAAAACGGGAGGCGCGGACACCGCGCCTCCCGTTTGAGCAGGATGTGAAGTTCTGTTACAGGGCGTTTTTCCCCCGGGCCAGATACTGCCCGGCAGGGGTCTGGTCCAGCACGCCGCCCTCCTGGACGCTCAGGTGTCCCCGCAGCCATACCTGGCGGATGCCGCCGGCGGTGACAAATCCCTCATAGGGGCTGTAACCGGCCCGGGAGAGGCTGTCCTCGCCCCGGATCACATGGCTGGCGGAGGGGTCGTAGACCACGATGTCCGCGTCGCTGCCCGGGCGCAGAATGCCCTTGCGGGGGAACAGACCGTACAGTCGGGCAGGGTTCTCACTGAGCAGACGGCACATCTGGGCGGGGGTGATGCGGCGCTTGGCCACGCCGTAGGAGTAGAGCAGCTCGCCCCGGGTCTCCACGCCGGGAAGGCCTCCGGGGATGCGGGTGAAGTCCTCCCGGCCCATGTCCTTTTGCTCCAGAGTGAAGGAGCAGTGGTCGGTGGACACGGTCTGGATGCTGCCCCGGCGCAGGGCCTTCCACAGGTGCTCCTGCTGGCTCTTTTCCCGCAGAGGCGGGGCGCACACATACCGGGCGGCGGAGGAGTAGTCGGGGTTGAAGTAGACGCTCTCGTCCAAAAGCAGGTACTGGGGGCAGGTCTCCACATAGACCCGCTGGCCCCGCCGCCGGGCGTGCTCCACCTCCTGGAGGGCGTCCTGGTTGGTCAGATGAACGATGACTACCGGGCAGTCCGCTGCCTGAGCCAGACGCAAAAGCCGGCTGACAGCCTCCGCCTCCAGATAAGGCGGGCGGGTGATGGGGTGGGAGTCCGGGCCCAGGTGTCCGGCGTTTTTCCGCTCGGCGATCATGCCGTCGATGACGCCGGCGTTTTCACAGTGGACGCCGCAGATGCCGCCCAGACGCCGCAGCTCCTTCAGCGCCCAGTACATGTCCCGGTCGCCGATCATCATGGCGGGGTAGGTCATGTACATTTTGAAAGAGGACACGCCCTGGGCGAACATGTCCGGCAGCTCCGCGCGGATGGACTCGTTCCAGTCGTCGATGGTCATGTGGAAGCCATAATCGCAGAAGGTTTTGCCGTCGGCTTTGCGGTGCCAGAGGTCCAGACCCTGGTGCAGGCTCTCGCCCTTGTTGGGACAGGCAAAGTCGATGATGGTTGTGGTGCCGCCCCGGAGCGCGGCGCGGCTGCCGGAGTAAAAGTCGTCGGCGGTGGTGGTGCCCGCCACGTCCAGGTCAAAGTGGGTGTGGGCGTCGATAAAGCCGGGGAACAGCAGGCAGCCGGTCACGTCGACTACCTGGTCGGCGCCGCCTACCCGGCGTCCCACCTGGAGGATCTTCTCCCCCTCCAGCAGCACGTCCGCCCGCTTCACGCCGCTGCCGGTGACCACGCTGCCGCCCTTGAGCAGAGTTTTCATGCCTCATTCGCTCCTCTCGTTGAATTGATGCCAGTATAGCACCCGGCGCGCCGGATTTCCACCCCTCCTTGACAAGTGGAAAAATTCACAAAAAACTTCTGTTAAATTTTCTCAAAGGACGGGAAAAGCCCATGTGCTTTCCCAAAAGAGTGTGATATACTGCAAATACAAAGGCGCGGACGAGCGCGCACAAAACAAAGGAGGTTCAAGAATGAAAAGGAAAGTTCTGTCTTTGTTCCTGGTCGTGGCCATGGTGCTCTCCTTGGGCATCACGGTCTCTGCCGCGGAACCGGCCGATGACCTCAGCGGCGCTGTGGTGATCCTGCACACCAACGATGTGCACGGCGCCATCGACGGCTACGCCAAGGCTGCGGCACTGAAAAAGACCTATGAGGACATGGGCGCCTATGTGCTGCTGATGGACGCCGGCGATTTCAGCCAGGGTGATCCCACCGTCAGCGCCAGCCAGGGCGCCACGGCCGTGGAGCTGATGAACCTGGCGGGCTACGATGTGGCCGCGCCCGGCAACCACGAGTTCGACTATGGCTACCAGAACCTCAGCACTCTGGCGGGCGAGGCGGAGTTCCCCATCGTGGCGGCCAACGTGCTCTACAACGGCAAAACCGCCTTTGAAGACAACGTGACCTTCACCGCGCCCGACGGCACCAAGATCGGCGTGTTTGGCCTGGACACCCCGGAGACGGCCACCAAGGCCCATCCCGCCAAGATCCAGGGCGTTACCTTCCTCTCCGGCGATGAGCTGGTGGAGTGCGCCCAGGAGCAGGTGGATGCGCTGGAGGCTGAGGGCTGCGACGTGGTCGTGTGCCTGGGCCACCTGGGCATCGACGAGGAGTCCACGGGCAACCGCTCCATCGACCTTCTGGAGAAAGTGGACGGCATCGACCTGTTCATCGACGGTCACTCTCACTCCACCATGAGTGACATCGCCGCTCTGACCGGTGAAGACTGCATGGTGGGCGACACCATCGTCACCTCCACCGGCACCAAGTTTGAAAACATCGGCCTGGTGGTCATCGCCGATGGAAAGATGGAAGCGACCCTGATCCCCACCGCCGACATCACCGTCACCCCCGACAAGACCGTTTCTGACCGTGCTGCCGCCATCCAGAAGGAGATCGACGACGACTACGGCACTGTGTTCGCCAAGACCGAGGTGGCGCTGGACGGTGAAAAGGCCAACGTCCGCACCGGCGAGACCAACCTGGGCAACCTGATCGCCGACGCCCTGGTCTGGGGCGCTGAGGAGACCGGCGAGCAGGTGGACGCGGCCGTCACCAACGGCGGCGGCATCCGTGCTTCCATCGCCGCGGGCGACATCACCAAGAAGGATATCAACACCGTGCTGCCCTTCGGCAATACGCTGAGCATCGTCAAGGTCACCGGCGCGGAGCTGCTGGAGGCCCTGGAGGCGTCCACCTACTGCACGCCTGAGTCCATCGGCGGCTTCCCCCAGGTCAGCGGCATCGAGTTTACCGTCAACGCCGCCAAGGCCTATGACCAGGGCGAGTTGTATCCCGGCTCCACCTACTATGCCCCCAAGAGCATCAATCGTGTGACCATCCAGACCGTGGGCGGCAAGGCGTTTGATCCCGAGGCCACCTACACCATCGCTACCAACGACTTCCTGGCCGCCGGCGGCGACACCTACTATGCTTTCAGCGCTGCCACCGTCAACTATGACCTGGGTCTCGCCATGGACGAGGTGGTCATGGACTACATCACCGACGAGCTGGGCGGCACGGTCACTGCCAAGGATTACGGCGCTGCCCAGGGCCGTATCACCATCCAGGGCGTCAATCCCTTTACGGACGTGACCTCTGCCTCTCCCTACTATGAGGGCATCCTGTGGGCTGTGGACCAGGACATCACCAACGGCACCACCGCCACCACGTTCTCTCCTGCCAACCCCTGCACCCGCGCCCAGATCGTAACGTTCCTGTGGCGTGCTGCCGGCAGCCCGGAGCCTACCCTCACTGAGCAGCAGTATACGGACGTGACCAACACCAACGCCTATTATTATAAGGCATTGCTGTGGGCTGCGGAGCAGAAGATGGAGACCGGCGAGACCTTCCGTCCCGATGATCCCTGCACCCGCATGGAGGCCGTGTACTTCATGTGGTGTGCCGCCGGCAGCCCGGAGACGGAGGCCGACCTGCCCTTCACCGATGTGGCCGCAGAGAGCGATGACTGCGTGGCATGGGCTGTGGAGCAGGGTGTGACCAACGGCACTACCGCCACCACCTTCTCTCCCGACAACTCCTGCACCCGCGGCCAGATCGCGACCTTCCTCTATCGCGCGGCCAACGCCGCCTGATGGCTTCCTGACAGCTGAACCCC
>ENA-UEYL01001678-UEYL01001678.1-human-gut-metagenome-genome-assembly--contig:-NODE-1678-length-18248-cov-4.140389_pt1 | contig 18248 bp, 16 predicted proteins | sample MGYA00242941_ERZ507946 | MGnify/ENA primary metagenome ERZ507946 (study PRJEB26167, sample SAMN06115482) | human gut metagenome | host: Homo sapiens | place: China:Guizhou | collected 2015-03-11...
GTGGGTACCATCCGGCTGAGCAACCTGGCCCGAAACAGCGATCCCATAGACCTGCTGCTGGCGGACGGGCGGACGGTGTTTGCGGATGTGGTGTTCAAGGAGACCACCGCGTTCAAGCGGATCTATCCGGGAGGGTATCAGTTCCTGCTGGCACACACGGATCTGGAGCCTCTGCCCCAGTGGCAGCCGGTGGAGACCATGGACAGCGCCTTTATCGGTGCTTCCCCCCTGCCGACCGCTGTGGCCACCTTGTTCCTCCAGGTTCGGGCAGGCGTCAACTATACCATCTTCCTGCTGAGCGCCGGGAGCGCCCAAAACGCGGTGCAGACGCTGGTGGCGGAGGACCGATAAAAAAAGCATCCGGGAGAAACTCTCCCGGATGCTTTTTCCTTTATTCGCGGGGACCGGGCAAAAACTCCTCCCCTGCCGCCGTCATGGCAAGGCTGCCTGCGGAAAGCTCCGTCAGCCGGGGGGCAAACCGCTCCGCGCCGCCTGCCGGAAACGCGCCCCGCAGCAGGATATCTGCCCCGTAGTCCGCGGAACGGACCACACCGCCGCAGGACTCCACCTCCAGCTTCACCCGCTCATAGAGCGGGTAGGTGCAGGGAATGTCCCACAGCGTCCAAAGGCTCATGCGGCTGATGCCCGCCGCGTCCAGGGCGTCCTTGGCCCCCTTGGCATAGGCGCGGGTCAGTCCGCCTGCTCCCAGCAATATGCCGCCGAAATACCGGGTCACCACACAGCACACGTTGGTGACCTCCTCCCGGACAAATACATTGAGCATGGGCTGGCCGGCGGTGCCCTGGGGCTCTCCGTCGTCGCTGTAACGCACCACGCTGCCCTGGCGGATCAGATAGCACCAGCAGTTATGGCGGGCGTCGTAATAGCGCTTTTTCATCTCCTCGATGCGCGCTCTGGCTTCCGCCTCCGTCTCCACCCGCCAGATGTGGCTGATGAACCGGGAGCGCTTTTCCGTAAATTCACTTTCCGCGTCCTCAAAGGGCACCAGATACTCGCTCACGCCAAGCCTCCTCCGTCTGTGCGTAATAATAGCATTGCCGCGTCTGCCCCAGCAACGGCACGGCCTCCGTGCGGGCAAAGCAGTAGAAAAAGCCGCACTTACCGATCACCCGGGCACTGCGCCAGTTGCCGCCGTAGTGGCCGCACCAGATGCGCCGCAGGCCACGCTGAGAAAAGCCGTAGGCCAGCACCGCTTCCAGTGCCTCCGGCACCAGTCCCTGCCCCCAGAAGTCGTGTCCCAGGGCATAGCCGACCTCTTCTTCCAGCGCGGAGTCCCCTGCCGGGCTGCGGCCCACAAAACCAACCGAGCCGATGACGCGGCCGGTTTGCCGCAAGACCATGGCAAAGACATGGGGGGCAGAAAATACCGTCTGGATGATCTCGCGGCTCTCCGCCTCACTGGTATGGGACGGCCAGCCGGCAATGGGCCCCACCCGGGCATCCCGGGCGTAGGCGTATACATCGGCGGCGTCCTCCGGCGCAAAGGGACGCAGCTGCAGCTGTTTAGTCTCCAGGATCATTGCTGCGCACCTCCCGCTCAGCCTTCCGCCTTTTCCAAGTAGGGCTCCACCTGGCCCAGGGTCTTGGGGCCGCACACGGCGGTCACGTCGATGGTCTGGCCGTACTCCACGGACTCCACCTTTGCCTCCCGATAGAGCATGTCCAGAAGGCCGCCCTTGTCGTAAGGAAGATGGAGCGTCACCCGGCGGGTGCCCTTGTCCAGCCGCTTGTCGATCATCTCCAGCAGCCGGTCCACGCCCTCACCGGTCTTGGCGGAGATGGCGCAGATGTCCTCCCCGTGGGGCAGGATCTCCCACACCGGCACCCGGTCGGACTTGTTGTATACCTCAATGCGAGGCAGTTCTCCGGCGCCCAGCTCCTGGATCAGGTTGTCCACCACCTGGGCCTGCTGCTTCCACTCCGGGTTGGATACGTCCACTACATGGAGCAGAAGGTCCGCGTACTCCAGCTCCTCCAGCGTGGCCTTGAAGGCCTCCACCAGCTGATGGGGGAGCTTGCGGATAAAGCCGACGGTATCGGACAGCACCACATCCAGCGTGTCGCTGACGGTCAGCAGACGGCTGGTGGTGTCCAGCGTGTCAAACAAACGGTTGTTGGCGGGAATGCCCGCATCGGTCAGGCGGTTGAGCAGCGTGGACTTGCCCGCGTTGGTGTAGCCCACGATGGCCACTACGGGGATCTCGTTCTTCTGCCGCCGCTGCCGCTGGGTATTTCGTACCCGGCGTACGTCTTCCAGATCCTCCCGGAGCTTGTCGATCTTGCGGTGGATGTGGCGGCGGTCGGTCTCCAGCTGGGTCTCGCCGGGGCCCTTGGAGCCGATGGGGCCCTTACCGCTGGTGCCCGCCTGCCGTTCCAGGTGGGTCCACATGCCCGTCAGACGGGGCAGCAGATACTGGTACTGGGCCAGCTCCACCTGGAGACGGCCCTCCCGGGTGCGGGCCCGCTGGGCGAAAATGTCCAGGATCAGTCCGCAGCGGTCCAGCACCTGCACGCCCAGACTCTCCGTCAACACCCGCATCTGGGACGGGGACAGGTCATTGTCGAAAATCACCATGGTGGCGCCGTTGGCCCGGCAGAAATCCCGCACCTCCTCCACCTTGCCCTCGCCGATGAACGTGCGGGGGTCCGGAGAGGGACGATTCTGCAGCACAGTGCCGATGGTCTCGGCCCCCGCCGTCTCCACCAGGGCGGCCAGTTCCTCCATGGTGCCCTCGTCTGCGTTTTCCTCTTTTTTCAGGACCGGGGAGCTCAGGCCCACCAGAACCACCCGGTCACGGATCTCTTCTGTTTTCTGCATAGTACTCCTTATCCGGCGTAGGCCTCCACGACCTCGCCTACATACATCCTGTGCCAGCCCTGGGCGCCGTAATGGCGCAGGATATGGGTCCCGTCCTGCACGCACGCCTCGCTCAGGTCCTGCGCATAGAGTTTCCTGCACACCAGCACCCATTCCGCCTCGTCAAAGAACGGGGCGTCCCCTGCCCCACGGCGCAGCGTCAGGCCGCAGGCAGCCACCTTATCCACGTCCCGGCCGCTCTTCGTGCCGCAAAAGCGCAGGATGTCTCCTGCCTCCTCGGGAAATACGGAGACGGTGAAATACTCCCCCTGCTCCATCAGTGAATAGGTATAGCGCTCCGGACGCACGTACACGGTGCACACAGGGATGCTCCAAAGGCGTCCCAGCTGGCACCAGCCGATAGTCATGGGGTTGACTTTCCCGTCCGCTTGGGCGGTCAGCAGGGCGTTTCGCTGGCCAAAGACGGAAAAGATCTCCGGGGTCATGGTTTGGATCTCCACGGGCTGCAGCTTCATGGCGGCACGCTCCTTCCCTTGGTTTTCAGATATCATCAGTATATGCGCACCAGGGAAAAAAGTAAATAAAAAGGGTCTGCCAAATGGCAGACCCTTTTGTGATCGTGTCAGACTTACTTGTCCAGGCCGAACTTCTTGTTGAACTTGGCCACGCGTCCGCCGGTATCCACCAGCTTCTGCTTACCCGTGAAGAAGGGGTGACACTTAGAGCAGACTTCCACCTTGATATCCTTCTTGGTAGAACCTGTCTCAATCACATTACCGCAGGCGCAAGTAATCGTAGTCTGCTGATAATTGGGATGGATTCCTTCCTTCATTGCTCTTGTTCACCTCTTTCTTATCTAGGCTACCTTTTACAAAGGCAAAATTAGTGTAGCATATGTTTTCCAGGATTGCAAGTGTTTTTTCAAAATTTTTTCTTTTTCTCACACATCCACCGTCTTGCCGGCATTCAGGAAATACAGCACCCGCCGTTCCACCGGCCGCTCCAGCACCTGCTCCAGCGCCAGTGAGTACGCCTCCAGCTGGGGCCGGTAGTGCTCCGCCCGCTCCGCCAAAGCCGCTTCGCCGTGGACATGATCGGTCTTGAAGTCCACCACCGTCAAGCCCGCTCCGCTTTCAAAGCAGCAGTCCACCACGCCCTGCAGGAGGATCGTCTCCCCCTCCGCCGCGGCGGGATCGTACCGCCGGGCGTCCACCAGCAATGTAAAGCGGTACTCCCGCAGCACCCGGGAACTCTTGCGGATCTCATCGGCCAAGGGACTTGCCAAGAACCGCTCCAAAGCCCGGACCTCCACCGCCTGGGCCTGCTGGTCCGTCAGCAGTGCCTTTTGGTGCAGTGACGCCACCTGCCCCGTCACGTCCGGATTGGAAAAGTCCAGGTACTGCAGCACCAGATGGGTGGCGGTGCCCCGCTCCGCCGGCGTGAGGCCCGCCTGCTCCCGGCGGAACTTGGGCTGGGACAGGGGCCGCAGATACGGCGTGTGGGCGGCGTGCTCCGCGATCTCCTCATCCAGGGCCCGGCCCTTGAGCTGGGTGGCCGTCACCTTGGCCGGCAGCTGCGTCTCCTTCTGGTAGGGATATTGGAAGGTCAGAAGCGGCCAGTCAAAGGCGGGACCGTCCGCCGCCTGCTCTACCGCCGTCCGGCGCTGGGGGCGCTGCTGGAAGTCCTCCCCCTGGTGGACCGACACTTCCCAGTGATCCGGCGTGTCCAGGGGCTCCTGTTCCGGCGTCAGCTCCGCCAGAGCCCACAGCGGCGCCGACTCCGCCCGGCATAAAAGGGGCAGCAGCAGCCACTCTCCAAAGGTCTTGCACCCGGCCACGGTCTCCGGTGCCACGGGGTACCGGGCCACCGCCGCCAGCCGGGAAAGCCGCGTTTTGGCGTGGTACATGGCATCCACCAAAATGAGCTTTTCCTTGGGCCGGGTCATGGCCACGTACAGCACCCGCTGCTCCTCAGCCAGATTCTCCCGCCGGAGGGTCTCCTCCATGGCCAGGCGGGCCAGGGTGGGATACTGGATCTTCCGCTCCAGGTCTACCCGCCGGGGCCCCAGGCCCATCCGGGGATGGACCAGCACCGGCGTGTCGAAGTCCTGCCGGGAGAAGGTATGGTCCAGGTCCGCCAGAATCACAATGGGGAATTCCAGGCCCTTGGATTTGTGGATACTCATGAGCTGCACGCCGCTGACTGCGGCGGACGCCTTGGTGGAGGGTGCCTGGCCTGACTCCAGCAGCCGCCGCAGCTGGGTCACAAAGGCGAATACCCCCCGGTAGCCGCCGCTTTCAAAGCGCTGGGCGTGGCGGGTCAGGGCGATGAGATTCTCTCTCCGCTGGGCACCCTCATCCATGGCGCCGAAAATGCCCAGGACGTTGAGGGTATTATAGATGTGCCAGAGGAAGCGGTGCAGGCTCATGTCCCGGGCCGCCGCCCGGAGCCCGGCAAGGGTCTGCAAAAAGGCAGCGCAGTCCGCATCTTCCCCGCAGGCGCACACCGCGTCGTAGTATTCCCCCGCCGGGGCCGCCGCCCGGATCTGGGCCAGACGGTCCGGCGTGAAGCCGAACAACGGCGAGCGCAGTACACTGATGAGCGGCACGTCCTGCCGGGGATTGTCCACCAGCTCCAGAAGCGCCATGAGCACGGAGATCTCCATGCTCTCGAAAAAGTCACCGCTCTCTTCAAAGGAACAGGGCACATCCCGCTCCGAGAGAGCCGCGGCATACGCCGCCGCCCGGGTGCCGGGAGAGCGCATCAAAATCACGATGTCCTCCGGACGGCAGGGCCGCAGCTGTCCGTCCCCGCCGGTGACAGGATACCCCGTATCCAGCAGCTCCCGGATCCGCCGGGCAACAAACCGGGCCTCCGTCGTCAGCTTCTTCACCGGATGATCATCGCCCTGAGTCCGCTGCTGCACGGAGATCAAATGGAACTCCACGGCACAGTCCTCCCGGGGCGGGTAGTACTCCGCGCCGAAGTGCAGCGCCTCGTCCTCCCCGTAGGCCATCTCTCCCATTTCCGGGGAAAGGATGCCGCGGAATATGAAGTTGGCCGCGTCCAGCACCTCCTTCCGGGATCGGAAGTTCTTGGAGAGCAGAATCTTGCGCTCCTCCCCCGGCTGCGCCTCCTCCCAGGGCAGGAAGCGCTGGTACTTCTCCAGGAAGATGGTGGGGTCTGCCAAGCGGAAGCGGTAGATGCTCTGCTTGACGTCGCCGACGGTGAAAATGTTCTGTCCGCCCTTGGACACCGCCCGGAAGATAGCGTTTTGCACCTCGTTGGTGTCCTGGTACTCGTCCACCAAAATCTCCTGATACCGGGCGGCCACCTGCTCGCCCAGCTCCGTGGGTGCGCCGTCCTCCTTCACCAGTAGACGCAGCGCCAGATGCTCCTGGTCGGAAAAGTCCAGACTGTTGAGCCGCAGCTTCTCCACCCGGTAGCGCTCGGCAAAGTCCGCTGTCAGATTCACCAGGGCCTCCATGGCCGGAGCCACCGCCCGCAGATCCTCCATGGCCTCCTGGCCGCTGACCTCCAGAAGGCTGTCCAGCTTCTTCTTGTCGGCCTTGCAGCTGTCCCAGAGCTGCTTGAGGGATGCCGTTTCCTCCTTGCGGCCCCGGGGTGTGGTGAGCCGGGGGAAGGTCACCGCTTCACAGCGCTGCCGGGCCGTCTCCCAGGTGGAACTCTCCCCCAGGGATGCAAACCCTCCGGCAGCGGTGAGGAACTTCTCTCCGTATCCGGCGGACAATGCCTCATCCTCCGCCACACGCTCCGCCGCGTCCGCCAGCAGCGCCGCCCAGTGGCGGGCCCGGCGGCGCACCGTCTCCAGCAGGGCCGGGGCGTAGGGCGTATCGTCAAAGCTCCCGTTCAGGGCGCCCCAGCTCTCGGCGCTGCGCTCCAGCCACGCTTCCGGATCCGCGTGGCTCTGGAGCTTTTCATAGACCTCCAGCACCAGCTCCGCCAGGGCGCTGTCGTCCCGTCCGGCGCCCAGCGTGTCCGCCAGCTGCTCCTTGCCCGGGTCCAGCGTCTCGTAAAAGGTCTCCAGCGTCCGCTCCAGCACCCGGCGGCGCAGCAGATCCGCCTCGCTCTCATCGAGCACCTTGAAGTCCGGCGTCAGGGCGTGGCGCTCCCTCTCCCGGGCCAGCAGGTGGGTATTCTCCCGCAGCAGCGCCGTGCAGAAGGCGTCCACCGTCTTGATGTCCGCCTGATAGACCCGCAGCAGCTGCCGACGCAGATGCGCGTCTCCCGGGTCCTCCCCCAGCCGCTTGGAAAGCTCCGCAGCGATCTTGCCCCGCAGCTCCGCGGCGGCGGCTTTGGTATAAGTAATGATGAGGAAGTCGTCTACGTTGCACCGCTCCTGGGTCACATAGCGGAACAGCCGCTCCACCAGCACCTTGGTCTTGCCGGAACCCGCGGCGGCGGAGACCAGCAGGCTTCCGCCCCGGTTCTCCACCACGGCCTGCTGCTGGGGCGTCAGGGTCAAGCTTGCCATATCAGGACTCCTCCTCCAAAGACTTCCAGAATTCCTCCGCCTTCACCGGCAGAATGTAGTGCAGATGGTCGCCGTCCCGGCCGTCCTGGAAATGGCAGGCCCCTGCCCAGTCGCAGTACTGACAGTAGCTGTCATCCTCGCTGTGGCAGCAGGGATCGGCGTCGATGTTGCCCTCCCGGACCTCCTGGGCGATCTCCCGGAGCAGCCGGTCCAGATAGTTCCCCAGCCGCCCCAGCTGAGCCGCCGAGGCAACGCTGCCGGAAAGACTCCCGTCCCGGCCCACCCGCACCGGCAGATAGTGGGGCTCCGTCAAGGACTCATGTTCCATGGCCTGGAGTACCTCCGGCTCCGCCAGAACCAGGCCGCTGCGGCGCAGTTCCTTCTCCCGCCGCCGGGTCAGCTCCTCCGGCGTGACGCTGCGCTCCGCCGTCAAAATCTCATCCCGGGCAGGCAGGTACAGCACTCCCGCCGGTTCCACCGGACGGTGGAAGTAGGCCTGTCCCTCCTTTTGCAGAGTGAAGAGATAAAGCAGCATCTGGATATCCAGGCCCATCTTCACCGCCGAGAGGTCGAAGGCCTTCCGGCCGGACTTGTAGTCCACCACCCGGAGGTACAATTTGCCGTCCCGGACCCAGCCGTCCACCCGGTCCACCTTACCGCCCAGGCGCAGCTCGCCGTCGGGCTCCGAGATCACCACCGACGGCAGGTCTCCCCCGTCGCCGAAGGAGAGTTCAAAGGCCAGGGGCACGAAATCCGAATGGCGCAGCTCCCGGGCCACCTCGTCGATGACGGCATAGGCCGTCCGGCGCAGCCGGGCGAAAAGGTAGCGGAACCGGGCGTTGCGGTCCCGGAAGTTGTGCAGCTCCCGCTCCACATACTCCTGGATGTACCGGCGCACCAGGGCGTGGAGCGTCTCGTCCTCCACCGCGGCAAAGCCGCCCTGGTGCAAAACGTCCCGGGTAACATGCTCCAGAAGGTAGTGGAGGAAGGTGCCGATCTGGGGCGCGTCAAAGGCCGCCGCTTCCCGGGGCCTGGCCCGCAGGCCGTACTCCATGAAATAGGCAAAGTGGCAGCTGCGCAGCCGCTCCAGCCGGGAGGCAGACATGGTGATCTTCTCCCCGTACAGAGCCCGCACCGCCGCCCGGGACAGCGCGCCCCGCTTCAGCGTCCGTGCCCGGTCCATGGCGCTCAAAGCGGCGGAAAACTGCCCATCCGACGCCAGGCGCTGCCAGAGCTCTCCGCCCGGAGCCTGACCCGCCATCTCCAAGGCAGGCTGAATTGCTGTTAAGCGATATTCCTTGTCATTTCTTTCTTTTCCAATGTGAAGCGACGGAAACAGATTGCACAGCCGGTCGATGACGAAGGCCGGGCGCAGCTGCGCGCCGGTGACGTCTGTCACCGGATAGCTCACCGTCAAACCACAGGTAGGCTGGGCCAAGGCGGCGTAGAGATTCTGCAATTCCAGTCCCATACGCTCCATGCCCGTGGGAGCCAGCTCCACCCCACGCTGGGCCAGCTCATCTCGGTCGTCGTCATTGAGGATGCCGCCGCTCTGACCCGGGTCCGGCAGGACATGGTCATTGGCCCCCAGCAAGAACAGGTACCGGTCCGTGTGCCGGTCGTTGCGGGTAATCTCACTGACGGACACCTGATCCAACGCCACCGGGATGGTGCCCACACTGTACTGGGTCAAAATCTGGCGGAACAGCCGGGTAAACTCGTCCAGGTCCATAGGCTCCGGGCCCAGGATCTCCACGAACTGATCCAGTACCCCGCACAAAATCTCCCACAGCTGGGCCGTCTCCTCGGCATCCTGGAGCCGTCCCGCCTCCGCCTGGGCGTGCATCTGGGCCTCCAGAGCATCCTGGAGAGAGAGCCCCTCCATAAAGCTGTAAAGCGCACCCACTTTCTCCCCCGCGGTTTTTCCGGATTTCAGGCCTTCGGCCAGCTGTCCCAGCGGGACGGCGATCCGGCGGCGCAGAGCGTTGACCGCATCCAGCCGCTCCTGACGGGCCTGGGTCCAGGGCGCGCCGTAGCCGTCGGGATTTTCCGCCCAGTCCACATCCCGCAGCCACATGGAGCCGTGGATCTGCCACTTGAGCACGTAGTTTTCCAGCAGGTCGCACTCCTCCGGCGTGATCCCGGCCAGACCCGTTTTCAGCCAGCGGAACATATCCTCGTACTCATACCCATTGCCGATGGCGGAGAGCACCCCGGTGAGCAGGCTCAGCACCGGCTTTTCCAGAATGTCGCTGCGGCGGCTGAGGTAAAACGGAATCCCGTAGCGCTCAAACACCACCTCAATGACCCCGGCGTACTCCTCCAGGTTCCGGGCGGTCACAGTGATATCCCGGCAGCGGCACGCCCCCGCCGCCAGCAGGCGGCGGATATCCGCCGCGGTCTGCTCCACCTCGGAAAAGACGTTGTCCGCCTCCCGCACCCGGATGCACTCCGCCGGGCCGTCGTAGGGAATGCTCTTGCCGAAAAAGTGCCGCTCCAGATGCCCCAGGGCGGAAGCATCCTCACGGTGCAGCGTCTCCACCCGCACGGGCTTTCCCGCCTGCTCGGCCAAACGGCACAGCTGTCCCATGGCCCGCAGAGCCGACTGGAAGATCTCCTCCCGGCTGTCCGGCTCTCCCAGCAGCGTCACCGTCACGGAGCGGCTCTGGCGCAGCAAGATCTCCAGCACCCGCCGTTCCTGGGCGTTGAAATAGGTAAACCCATCGACGAAGAGATCCTTCCCCACGGCATAGCCCGAGGGCTCCAGACTGTCGCACAGACGGCTCATCCGGTCCCGGGCGTCCAGCCCCGGCCGCCGGAGGCGGGCTTCATAGGCTCCATAGAGCAAGCTCAGATCCCGGAGCTTGTTCCGGGTGGCGCCCTCTATTTCCTCCGCAGCGTCATAGAGGGTCCGGGGCGTCACCTCATAGCAGCGCAGCTCGTCAAACAAGTCCAGCATCTGCTGCAAAAACGCCGCCTTCTGGGACGGCCGCCGGTATACCGTCAGCTCCGGCGCCACTTCCAGCAAGGCCTTTTGCAGCGTCAGCAGCTTCCCGCCGGGGTCCAGTGCCACCTGGGAAAGTCCCCCGGTCAAACCCAGCACCCGGTCACTGAGCCGCCGGAAGCTCAGTACCTCCGCATGGCGGCTGGCCGTGGGGCCGCATACCCGGCACAAGTCCACCTCCGCCTGGTGGGAGGCATGTTCCGGCACCAGCAAAATCTGCTGGCTCTCATCCCCCAGAGCGGCAATGGTCTCCAGGATGCGGTCTGATTTTCCCGTCTTGGCCCGGCCCATCAAAATCGTCAGCATGGCGGCCCTCCTTCTCCTCGGAATCGTTCATTGTCTATCAGAATACCACAGTTTCCGTCTTCTGAACAGCCCCGTTGCCTTTTCCCGGCGGCTGTGCTATCCTGAAAAAAATGCCGAAAAACAGGAGGCCTCACCATGCACATTCCCCAAGGACCTACCGATTCCCTTACGCTTCTTCCCTTTGACGCCGCTTTGGCGGATGCCCTGCGGCCCTCTCCGGATTACGATGTGGCCCAGTGGCTCTATGTCCCCAATACTTACTCCGAATACCGGTACATCCTGGGCACCCGGGGCGCCCGGCCGCTGATCTGCGTGGGGATCAATCCCTCCACCGCCGCGCCTGACGCCCTGGATCCCACGCTCCAGTCTGTGGAACGCATCGCCCATTCCGGCGGGTACGACAGCTTTTTGATGTTCAACGTCTACGCCCAGCGCGCCACCCGCCCCGACGACATGGAGCGGACATACAATCCCGTCCTTCACGCGGAAAACCGCAAGGCCTTCCGCTACCTGCTCTCCCTGTCCCCCCAGCCTGCCGTCTGGGCCGCCTGGGGCAACATCATCGAAAAGCGGGACTATCTCATGGACTGCGTCCGGGATTTTGCCGCCGACGCCCAGGCTGCCGGCGCCCAGTGGTTTACCGCCGGACCGCCCCTCAAATCCGGCCATCCCCACCACCCCCTGTATCTGCGGCGGGACACCGCCCTGCTGCCCTTTGACATCCAGGCCTATCTGGATGCCCGGGCATAAATCCGAAACAGTATTCTGCTCCCCATACGAAAACAAGCGGCGCCGGGCACATGCCCGGCGCCGCTTGTTATATGTCCTCAGCCCTCCAGAGCCGCCCGCAGGCGCTCCCAGAGCTCCACCGTCTTGAATTTCAGCACATAACCCGGCTCCTCCGTGATGAGGTTCACATCCTCCTCCGTCAGCCCCGCCGCCAGTGCAGAGGCGGGAACATCCGCCGACGCGGTGGTGCAAAGGGGCGGAAATACCACACACCACCAGTTTTGCCCCGCGCCCTCACCAATCACAATCCGCAGTGCCAGATATTCCCCTGCCGGCAGGGTAAACCCGTCATACTCCCGGGTGGGGAAATTGGTATCGGTCAGCTGGGCGGTTACCGGATAGTCATAGCCCGCCGCGGCAATCTCCTCCGCCGCCAGCGCTTCCAGCTCCAGCAGGTTGCCCCGCAGCAATGCCTCGGCCTCCTGGCGGTTCTCCGACTGCTCCAGCAGCTCCGTGGCCCGTTCCAGCACCCGGTCCCGGACCCGGAGCTTGAGGGCCTGGTCCTCTTCCGAGTCGGAGTTGGCCAGCACATGCAGCCGCACCACCTTGTCGGCCAGCTGATCCTGGGTCTGCAGAGCCAGGGCCCCGCTCATCAAAAACAGAGCCGCCGCCACCATCAGCACAATCTCCACCCGCTTGAGATGGCGGGAAGTCCGTTTCAGTTTTTCCATATGTCTCGTCCCTTTCGTACAGGTCTTTGCCTGCATCATGGACGAATTGACGGAAAATTATACCGATTCAGAAAAAATTTCCAAATCTTTCTGGTCCAAGAGCTTTCCAACCGGCTGTGCAACAAAGGTCTCCGGCCAGGTCCGCTCCAGCGTCCGGGCCGCCTGCCGGGCCGTCTCCTCCTCCCGGAACAGCCCGAACACCGTGGGGCCCGAGCCGCTCATGGCGGCATTGAGGGCGCCTTCCTCCCGCATCCGGTCCCGGATGGCAAACACCTCCTGATAATCCGGAGGCAGCACCTGCTCAAAGACATTGCCCAGCCGGGCCGCCACCCCCTCCAGGTCTCCCCGCTCCAGGGCCGCCCGCATCCCGGCAAGATCCGGCCGCCGGGTGAGCGGCCGCTCATCCACCAGGGCAAACAGCTCCGGCGTGGGAATGCCGAAGGACGGCTTGCACAGCACAATCCAGCACGGCGGCAGGGGCGGCAGATCCGTCAGCCGCTCTCCCCGGCCCTGAGCCAGCGCCGTCCCGCCCCGGACGCAAAAGGGCATATCGCTGCCGATCTCCAGTCCAATGGCCTCCAGGGTCTCATCACGCAGGTCCGGCGCATACGTGTCCCGCAGAATCCGCAGCAGTGCCGCCACGTCCGCACTGCCGCCGCCAAGGCCCGCATAGGCCGGGGTATGCTTTTCCAGCTCCACGCAAAGCCCCGGCATCTCACGGCCCACATGGGCAAAAAAGGCCTCCGATGCCCGCTGCTCCAGGCTCTTCTTCCCCGCCGGGATCAGATCCCCGCCGGTGTGAATGGCAAATCCCGCCGGAGCCGGGCGGACACTCACACAGTCCCACAGGGACACTGTCTGCATAATCATGTCCATTTCGTGGTACCCGTCCGGCCGCCGGCCCAGAATATCCAGGGCCAGATTGATTTTACAAGGAGCCTTCCGTTTCATACTCCGCCTCCGCTTCCTCAAATTCCGGTTCCAGTGTACCACACCAATCCGCAAAAAAAAAGCCGGGCCGCGCAAATCGCGCGGCCCGGAACCACACTAAAACATCCCACGTTTTTGCCGGAAGCGCCAAATGGCCTCCGCCACCACATACACCAGGCTGATGCACAGCAAAAACACCACCGGCAGCAGCAGGAAGCTCACGAAAATCAACCCGCCGCTGAAATACAGCGCACTTCCAAACAGCTCTGCCATGGGAAACTCCTTTCTCCACTTTATGAATCATGCCCAAAACCAGCTACTAGCACGCCTCTTTTTCTGGTTCTATTGTACCATAGCCATCTACAAAAAGAAAGCCCCCGGTGAAAAAATTTTCACCGGGGACGCTGTATCAACGGGATTTGATTTTTCGCGCCTCCACATAATAGCGCTTATCCTGCGCGTGACCCATGGAAAAGGTCTTGCGGGGCAGTACCCCGTCCGCCATGACGGTTTTAAACAGCTGCTCCTTCCCCATGGCCGGCAGCAAAAAGCCCATGCGGCCCGGCTCCCGGGCCAACTGCCGGGTCACGTCCTCGCCGTGGATGTAATCCACCCGGCCGGGGTGCGTCTCCAGATACGCATCGATCACACCTTGCAGAGTTCCCACCGCCAGCTGCAGCTTGGGATCCGGCACGGTCACGGCCACATCATGATCCTGCCAGAGGAACTCGATCACATGGCCGTCTCCCCGCCCCTCATAGGCATTGGGGAAGCAGGTTTTGAAAAAGGCGCAAAAGTCCGCTGGGTCCACATCGAAGAGCACCCGGTGGATGGGCTCAAAGCCCAACGCCTCGTCGTGGTTGTTTACCACCTCCACCAGGGCATATCGCTCGGGCAAATCCGCCCACTGCTCCGGCGGCGTCACAGCCTTACGCTCCTCATAGCACCGCTTGGCCGTAGCCAGGGAGTGGTTCCCATCTCCCACGGCAAAGAGCAGCGGCGGCGCGCCGGCCATGCCGTAGCGGCGCTCCATGGCCTCCGGCGCGGCCAGGGCCTCCAATGCCCGGGCAACCCCGTCCATTTGCGCCATCGTCAGACGCCAGCCCGTCAGGTGACCGCCGCCCTGCTGGAGATCGAAATCGTAAAGTTCCTCCATCTGCGCCGTTCCGCCGCCCAGAGGTTCAATCACCGTCCGGTCCGGATCGTCGATGAGCAGCATCACATGGGGCAATTCAATGGGGGCGCCTTCCCGCACCCGAACCCGGGGCGGAATCCGGGAGAGCACCGTTCCCTCCGTGGCCCGAATCAGGGCGCCGGAGCCGGGGGTGAAGTCGTACTGTTCCAGATCCACCATGCCCACAAGGCCCTGGCGCACCGCTCCGTTGGACTGGGTACGGCGCAGATAAATCATACTGCCGGGCAGCGTGCGGAACAGTCCCTGGTCCAGATAGCGCTCCATAGTCTCGTTGATGGCCCGGATATGCCCGTCCACGTCCGGATCATGGAGATGGGACTCCGGCAGAATGAGACGCAGAGTGGACGGCGCATCCCCCACCGTCTCATTCACCGCCTGCCAATATTCCGGCTGGGAGGTGAACTGGTCGCAGGCCACCACCGCCCAGCGCGTCATATCCACGCCCTGGGGCAGCAGAATATCCGCGGGATAAAAGCCCAGGCGCTGGAATGTTTCATTCATGGACAGATTCCTTTCTTTTACTCGTTTCGAAATTCCTCAATCGTTTTCATTACAATGTAAATAAGATATGCCGCCATGAGCAGCAGTGGCGGAGCAATCCAGATCAGCAGCAGGATATTGACGAAGCATGCATTAAAAAAAGCGGCAAACAGTTCCATGCTTCCTCCCTCCGCCTTTCTTCCGGTAATTTCGTCCTGTTACAAAGCCGCCTCGATGGCTGCAAGCAGCTCATCAAACTCCTCGTAAGCGGGCAGTTCGGGATGGTCCGCCTTGATCTTCTCCGTGCTCTTGAACAAAAAGCCCGCCTTGCTGGCCTGGATCATCCCCAGGTCATTGTAGCTGTCACCGGCGGCAATGGTCTCATATCCGATGGACTGCAGCGCCCGGACCGTGGTAAGCTTGGACTGCTGGCAGCGCATCTTGAAACCGGTGATCTCGCCGGAATCCGCCACTTCCAGACTGTTGCAGAAAATGGTGGGCCAGCCCAGTTTTTCCATCAGGGGCTTGGCAAATTCCTCAAAGGTATCGCTGAGGATGATGACCTGGGTCTTGGACCGCAGCGCGTCCAAAAACGCCTTGGCACCGGGCAGCGGGTCAATCCGGGCAATGGTCTGCTGAATCTCCTTGAGACCCAGGCCATGCTCCTTCAAAACGCCCAGACGCCAGCGCATGAGCTTGTCGTAATCCGGCTCGTCCCGGGTGGTGCGCTTGAGCTCCGGAATCCCGCTGGCCTCGGAAAACGCGATCCAGATCTCGGGCACCAATACACCCTCCATATCCAAGCATACAATATTCATAAGACCCTCCTGCGTTTTTTGAAATTTGAAAGTACATTGATTATACAATATCCCCGGAACGCTTTGCAATTGCATTTCCAAATTTCACCCTTGGGTATACAGTTGCGCATACCGGGGCATGCTATGCGCAAATCCCAGGATTGGAGGTTTGAGCATGATTGTAGACAAAATCGCCCTGCTTCTGGCCATTGTCGGCGCCCTGAACTGGGGCGGCATCGGCCTGTTCGGTTTCGACACCGTCGCCTTTCTCTTCGGCGGCCAGATGTCCGTCTTCTCCCGCGTAATCTACGCACTGGTGGGTCTGGCGGGTCTTTGGTGCATCACGCTGTTGTTCCGCAACGGTGAGGAAACCGGACACGCTCCCCACACCGCTTCTTAATGGAAATAACGAATACGGTCCGCGGAAACGCCTGGCGCTTCCGCGGACCGTATCTGTATCCGCATAGACCGAATTCAGGAATTGCCTTTGTCCATCAGCTCCCGATCCTTGCGCAGCAGCTGATCGGACACCAGATCCAGCTGATCCACCTTCTCGTACCGGTCGGTCAGGCCGCTCTCCTCCATCGGCGTCTCCTTCTCGCCGCGGAAGGCCAGCTTCAGCAAAACCGGCGTCAGGATCGTGCCGCCTACTACGGTGATGATCACCGGAGTCATCAGGTTCTGGCTCAGGACGCCCATGGACAGTCCCCGGTTGGCCACGATCAGGGCTACTTCACCCCGGCACACCATACCGACGCCTACCTGCAGGCTCTCCTTTCCGGAAAATCCGCACAGCTTGGCACCCAGACCGCAGCCCAGCATCTTGGAAATCACGGAGATCACCAGCAGCAGTGCGGAGAACACCGCGATGCCCATGCCCACATCGTGAATCTGGGCATCAATGCCGATGCTGGCAAAAAACACCGGCGTCAGCAGCAGATAGCCCAGAGGATCATACTTGGACTGAATGTAGGTGGCCTTAGACGTGCAGGAGATGACCAGACCCGCAGCATAGGCGCCGGTAATATCCGCCACGCCGAAAAACTCCTCGGCACAATAGGCCATCACCAGGCACAATACAAAGGCCAGCACCGGATAGCGCCGCATGTTCCGTCCCTGCTGCTGCCGGATCATCCAGCAAAACAGCCGGTTGGCGCCCAGGCCCACTACCACAGCAAACACGAAGAACAGCACGATCTTGATCAGCACCATCACGATGCTCTCCTGTCCGCCGGCCACACTGCTGACAATGGTCAGGGCAATCAGGCCCAGCACGTCATCAATCAGTGCTGCCGCCAGGATCGTGTTGCCCACCCGGGTATCCAGCTTCCCCATCTCCTTGAGGGTCTCCACCGTAATGCTGACGGAGGTGGCCGTCAGGATCGTGCCCAGGAACACATTCTCTAGGAAGCCGCTGCTTTCGATAAGGCCCCACTGATCTGCGCCCCAGGCCAGAGCCGTGCCCATTACCAAAGGCACCATCACGCCCAGCAGCGCCACCAGAAAGCCTGCTTTTCCGCTGTGCTTGAGTTCCTGAATGTCGGTACCCATACCGGCGGAAAACATCAGCACAATCACGCCCAGCTCACTGAGCTGGGAGAGAAATTCTGTCTCCGAAAGTACATTCAGGCACGACGGTCCCAGAATCAGTCCTGCCAGCAAAGCACCCACGACCTGGGGCATCTGAAACTTTTGTGTTATAAGACCCAGCAGCTTGGTGCTCAATAAAATCAGCGCCAGGTCCATGAGATAATGATACGTCATATGGACTCCCCCCTCCAATCCTATGGTTTCAAGTATTGGTCCGTTCTTCTTGCGGGCCTTTATTTTAAAACTTTTCGCGCCATTTGCAACAGTCAATTTGCACAAAAACATGTTTCGATTTTGTTAAGTTTCCACACATTGGAAAAAGACACTGCCGGTTCGGCAGTGTCTTTTTCTCAAATATGCGGTTACCGGCGGACGCTCAGCCGGGTTACCAGCTCCTCCTCCGGTGTGACGTTCACCGTGCGGCAGGTGGAATAGATCACCATGCCGGGCCGGGCGCCGGAGGGCTTTTTCACGTTCTTGACCTGGGTGTAATCCACGGGCACATTGCCGCTTTCCCGGGCCTGGGAGTACCACGCGGCAATTTTGGCAGCCTCCACGATGGTTTCGTCATCCACTTCCTGCCCCTGCGTACATAAAATCACGTGGGAGCCATGGATCTTCTGGGTATGGAACCAAAGATCCCGGTGATCGGCGGTTTTGGTGGTCAGTTGGTCATTTTGCCGGTTGTTCCGGCCCACCAGGACACGGAATCCGCTGCTGGTACAAAATTCCCGGGGCTTGGCCGGGCGGTTGATTCCCTTTTTCCCCTGGGTACGCAGGAAGCCCGCATCCCGCAGTTCCCCGCGAATATCCGTGAAGTCCTGTTCCGTCTCTGCCTCGGCAATCTCCTCCAGCACGCTCTCCAGATACTCCAGATCCCGCCGGGCGATGGCCATCTGCTCCTGCAGATACCGCTCCGCCGTCTTGGCCTTGCTGTATCGCTTATAGTACTTGGCCGCGTTCTGCTGCGGGGTGAGCAGCGGGTCCAGAGGCACTGTCACCTGGGGGCAGTCCGCCTCGTAAAAATTCTCACACGTCAGCGTCCGGGCACCCCGCTCCATCCGGTAGAGATTGGCGGTAATCAAATCCCCGCAAATTCGCAGCTGATCCCGGTCCTGGGTCTGAGCATAGTCCTTTTCCTGCAATGCCAGC
>ENA-UEYL01001679-UEYL01001679.1-human-gut-metagenome-genome-assembly--contig:-NODE-1679-length-18244-cov-3.002202_pt1 | contig 18244 bp, 15 predicted proteins | sample MGYA00242941_ERZ507946 | MGnify/ENA primary metagenome ERZ507946 (study PRJEB26167, sample SAMN06115482) | human gut metagenome | host: Homo sapiens | place: China:Guizhou | collected 2015-03-11...
GCCGATCGTATCTTTATCATCGACGATGAATATCAGTTTCTTCTCCATAGTTTGCTCAATTGCCGCTTCTTTCCGGCAGATAATGGGACTCAATAAACCGCTTTCACTGGTAATTCGGACGGATTGCAGGCAGCGGATTATTATCACGCGGTAAAGATAAAAAAATAAATCGGTTTTCCGACGATTCCTCCATCCGTTTTTTCAGGCTGCAAAGCGATCTCTTCAGCCGCAGGAAGCTTTTTATGCATATTCTCGGCCGACGAATGTAAAAAAAGAGCGCGATTCGGCCTCTGTTTCATAAAAATTTGATATTTTTGTAAAAATTTACGACAGAACACTCACACTCCGTCAGGCGAGACGGAAACCCTAAATATGAAAATCATTCCGATACTCATCGTTATCGCAGCCGCCGTTGCGGCCGCAATCGTGATTCGATTCCTCCTTCACCGGTCCAGCGCGCATTCGGAAACGGCAGGCCCTTCGCCGGCACATCCGCACGTCGATTCGGAAATTACCGCCGTAAAACCCGTCGAAGCGCCCCGCACGACGCTGCCGCCGTCGGAAACGGAGATTCCGGCTGCAACCGCCGCCGCGCAACCCGCAGCACCGGCCCCCCGCGTTACACCGGAAGGCAAACCCACGATTCTCGTAGCCGAAGACAATCCGAGCAACTACAAGCTCGTGGAGGTGTTGCTGCGCAACGACTACGCCCTGCTTCACGCCGAAAACGGCGTGGAGGCGATCGCCCTCTTCCGCGAACACCGGCCGGAGCTGATCCTGATGGACATCAGTATGCCGGAGATGGATGGATACGAAGCGCTGCGAGGCATCCGGGCCCTCGACGCGACGATTCCAGTGATCGCCCTGACGGCTTACGCCTTCGAAACGGACCGGCAGCAGATGAAGGCCTGCGGATTCAACAGCAGTCTGGCAAAACCCCTCAACGCCCGCGAACTGAAGCAGACGATCCGCCGCGAACTGGGGCTGGAGGAACCAGATCCGAACCGGTAACGCCAGCGAACGAAAATCCCCTCAACCAATGATTCGACTGAAAATCACGTTTTGTCTGCTGGTAGCCGCGATGCTGCTCGTTCCGCTGCGCGGAGGGGCGTGGCATTCAAACGAGGAGGGGGTCATTCTGGTTATCTCCTCCTACAATCCCGACACGAAACGCATGTCGAGTTTTCTGTCCGTCTTCGAAAAGAAAATCACCGCGAGCAACATCCCCTACAACATTTACATCGAGAACCTCGAAACGAAAGGCATGACCGACGCGTCGGTCTGGGAGAAAACGGTCGAGACGCTCATCCACACCTACGAACAGAAAAAACTGAAAGCCGTCGTCCTGCTGGGACAGGAGGCATGGTCGGCATTCATGACGCTGGGCTATTTCCCGAAAAATATTCTCTTTTTCGGCGGTTTCGTCAGCTCCAACGGTATTCTGCTGCCCTCCGACCAAACGGTAGTCGAAGGCCGCTGGGAACCCCGTTCGATGGATTTCATCCGTATGCTCGACAGTATGGGGAACGGCGGCGGACTCTTCAACAAATACGACGTCGACCGCAACCTCGACCTCATTACGACGCTCTATCCGGGCGTCGAGAACATCGCGTTCGTGTCGGACAACACCTACGGCGGCATATCGCTTCAGGCGCTGGTCAAGGAGGAGATGAAACGATACCCGGAGCTGACACTGACGCTGGTAGACAGCCGCGACGGCGAGCAGCAGGCCAACCGGACGATCGCCGCGCTGCCGGAGAAATCGGTCATCCTCATCGGCACGTGGCGTCAGGGCAGCAATGGGCAGTACTTCACCCAAAACGCCCTTTCGGAGCTGGTCAGCAACAATCCGAGCCTCCCCGTCTTTTCGATCACCGGAACGGGCATCGGTACGGTGGCCGCGGGCGGCTTCATCCCGCAATACAACAACGGTGCGGAGACGGTCGCCAAGCAGATCATCGACGCCTCGAAAGGATACCTTCCGAAGATCAAGGTCGAGATCGACAAAGGCGAATACCGCTTCGACTCGAAGAAGCTGCGCGAGATGAAAATCTCGGAGTACTCGCTTCCAAAAGGGAGTATCGTCGTGGACACGGCCGCCGTCAAACTGGAGAAATACACCTACTACATCAATGTGCTGATTACACTGGTGATTATCCTGATCCTGCTGTTCGTCTTCCTGATCGTCATCAACATCCGCATCCGCGCACTCAAACGCACGCTCGAACATCGCGAGGGCGAACTGATCGAAGCCAAAGCCCGTGCCGAGGAGTCGGACATGCTCAAATCGGCCTTCTTGGCCAACATGAGCCACGAGATCCGAACGCCGCTGAACGCCATCGTCGGCTTCTCGACGCTCATGCAGGATGCCGATCTAACACCGGAGGAGCAGTCGGAGTACTCGTCGATCGTGGTCAGCAACTCGGAGATGCTGCTTACGCTGCTCAACGACATCCTCAACATTTCGCAATTGGAGTCGGGACGCATCAAGTTCAAATACTCGACGGTCGACGTCGTGCAAATCTGTCAGCACGTCGTCCTCACCACCTCGCACACGCGGGCCGAAGGCGTGGAGATGATCTTCAAACCGTCGTGCGAATCCTACCAGCTCTACACCGACGAGCATCGGCTGGCGCAAATCCTGATCAACCTGCTCACCAACGCCGCCAAGTTCACTTCGCAGGGGTCGATTACGCTGGCTTTCGAGGTACAGGCAAGCCGCAGGCAGGTGGTCTTTTCGGTCACCGATACGGGAACGGGCATTCCGACCGACAAACAGGAGGCGGTGTTCAACCGCTTCGAGAAGATCGGACAGAAGAAGGGAACGGGACTGGGACTTGCGATCTGCCGGCAGATCGCCATGATCTTCAGGGGTACGATTACGCTCGATCCGACCTACACCGCAGGCGCACGCTTCGTCCTCGTCCTTCCTATCAAAAAAGCTCCGAAAGGGGGTGCGGAACCCGATTTTTCGGGGGGGGGGGAATTTGAACGGCCCGACGGAGGAGAACCCGCAGAAAACGATCTGAAGGAGTAACTTCGCCGGCGAACGCCGTCCGAAACGCATCTTCCGACCCGCAGAAGCGGTCGTCCGCCGGCTGCTTTTCCGCCAATCCCGCCCCGAGCCGATTTGCAACCCTACGAGAATGAAAACAGGAGAGCTGAGGCTCTCCTGTTTTCATTCTGCGGTCCGGCAAAACCGATCAGTCGTCGATGTCGATCAGGTTGAACTTCAGATCGAAGGTCAGCTCCAGCCCGTTGGTGAGTTTGACCTCGTAGTCCCGCTTGTCGCGGTCGATCTGAACGACAGCCGTATCGGGGTAGTGCTGAGATACATAGTGGGCGATCTGTTGAGGAATGATCGCGGCGGGAACCGTCGAATACTTGCAGTCGACCTCTTTCCAGTCGCCGTTTTTCTGGAACTCGACCTTGGAACTGCTGGTGAAGATCACCTCGTAGGTCGTGTCGAAGAGTCCGTTTTCGACCTTCGCGAAGGAGACCTTCTCGTTGGGGAAGTGCTGTTGGATAAACTGCTGCGCCTTTTGAGGCAATTCGCTGACGGTGATCGGGCGATCGTTGTCGGCATGAACCGTCAAGGTTCCGAAGGTGAGCATCGCGGCTGCGAGAATCAGGAGCTTTTTCATACTGTTTCGATTTTTTATCGGTTAAACTTTCATTTCGTCCTTTGTTCGACGATACAAAGTTCATACTCGATTTTGAAATGGATTTGAAAAAATCCCCGTCTTCGCAGAATTTTTCCGTTTTTTTGGGAAATCAAGGCCAGCGAACCGAAAAACAGTGCCTCCCCCCGTCGAAACGATAGCCGACCTGCAATCCGTAATACCGCCCGACGGCACTGACAAGTGCAAGCCCCAGTCCGGTAGATCCCTCCTTGCGGGCACCCTGATAGAAGCGTTCGAAGATATGCTCCCCGTCGAGCGGCGCCGCACCGTCGTTGGCGACCGTCAACGTCCGGTCGCGCAGATCGATCGTCACCGTCCCCCCTTCGGCCGTATGGAGATAGGCGTTTTTCAGCAGATTGGTGACCAGCGTAGAAGCCAGCGATTCGTTCATGCGCACGACGAACGGTCCGGCGGAATTCACCGTACAGACGATGTCGCGGGAGGCATAGATTTCATCGTAGAGGGCCGCCTGCTCGCCGACGATCGCGGCGATATCCACCTCGGTGCTCTCGGGGAACTGGCCGTTGTCGATCTTGGTGAGCAGCAGCAGGGTCTTGTTGAGCCGCACGATCTGGCGCAACGTCCGCTGCATCTTGAGCAGCTCCTCCATCTGCGCTTCGGTAGGCTCGGTCGTATCGAGCAGCCATTCGAGCCGGTTGCCCAGCACGGCCAGCGGCGTCTGCAACTCGTGCGAAGCATTGCCGATAAACTGCTTCTGCTGATCGAACAAGGCTTCGGAACGGTCGACGGCCTGCTGCGCCGCCGCGCTGAGCTGCCGGAACTCCACGATCCGCGTAGAACAGGGAACGGGCGCCGTACTGCGGCCGGGCGTATAGCTGTCGAGCCAGTGCAGCAGCCCGTAGAGCGGACGCATACTGCGATGGAAGACCCAAACGGTCAGGAGGATGGTCGTCAGCAGCAGCAGCAGATAAAGGAAGACGACCCAATAGAGAATCGCCCGCAGCAAGTCGTCCTTCTCGAAGGTGGGCGTAGCGACCTTCAGTTCGTAATAGCTGCCGGCGGCATCTTGAAAAATCGTCGTCAGCACGCGGGCCGGCTCGGTCTCCTCCTTCTCGGGGATATAGACCTCGGCATCGCAGTAGTCGATATGCGGCCGTTCGGCCGCCTCGGCCGCGGCGATGGAGACGATCGAATAGCTGTTGTTCGAACCGTTGTTGGGTGCCGGCAGCTCGCGTCCCGCAAGCATCCGTTTGACGATCAGCTCCGAATAATCCTCCAGTGCGTCGTCGGCTTCGTCGTTGATCTCGTCGACCATCGTGAAATAGAACAACACGCCCCAAAGCGCCATCAGCGGCAGCAGGACGAGCGACAGGCGCAGCGCGATACGGTAGATGAGTTTCATACGAAGGCAGGAATTATTCGGGTTGCGGCAGCGTGAGTTTGTAGCCGAAGCCGTAGACGGCCCGGATCTCGACGGTCGCTCCGGCCTCGGCGAGCTTTCGCCGCAGATTCTTCATCTGGGCATAGACGAAGTGGAAATTGTCCGCATCGTCGGCATGATCGCCCCAGACCGCCTCGGCCAATACGGCCTTGTCGACCAGATGATTGGGCCGCTGCATGAAATAGAGGAGAATGTCGAACTCCTTCTTCAGCAGGGCGAGTTCGCGTCCCTCCACCAGCACGCGCCGTCCTTCCGGTTCAAGCGAGACGTTGCCCAGCGTGAGCGACAGATCGCCGCCGCTGCGGCCGCGCCGCAGTACGCTGCGGATGCGCGCCAGCAGCTCCGCCGTATGAAACGGCTTGGGAAGATAGTCGTCGGCCCCCTGCTCCAGCCCCAGCACCTTGTCCTCGATCGAGTTGCGCGCCGAGATGATAATCACGTTCTCGCGCTTGCGCAGCTCCTTGATCCGCTCGAGCAGACGCAGCCCGCTGCCATCGGGGAGCATGATGTCGAGCAGGATGCAGTCGTAGCTGTATCCCGCCACCTTGGCATCGGCTTCGGCATAGGTCGCCGCCGTCTCGACCACGTAGCGCTCCTGCACAAGAGCGCGATACATGATCTCGCGCAGCGAAGGCTCGTCTTCCACAATCAATATCTTCATGCAGCAAAATTACGAAGCAATTTTGAATTAAAATCAAAATAGAGGCCCTTCCGGCAAATTAATCGAAAAATAGTTCCGGTCCGTCAGAGGTATCGCATCGAAGAATAATTTGGGCGCAGAGTCATTTTTTACTATTTTTATGCGCAGATCGATCCGTTTCGACAAACCGAAAGATGATTATGGACTATGCGCAAATGATCCTGACCGTCAATTTCTCCAGCATCACGATGCTGGTGTCGCTGGCTGCCATTCTACTGGCAGCCACCAGCTTTCGGGGCGAAAGCGGATACGCGGCTGCGATTATCGTGCTGCCGAATGTACCGGTCTATCTCTATAATATGAGCCGGATGCTGGGCTGGCACGAATTCACGCTCTTCATGTTCCCGATCAGCTATTCGGTCAATACGCTGCTGATGCCGCTGCTGTGGCTCTTCACGAAAAAGAATTTCGATCCCGAGTTTCGTTTCCGTCCGTCACAACTGCTCCATTTTCTGCCCGCGCTCTTCTGTCTGATTGTTTGTCTGGCTATTCCGGCACAGGAGCGCATGGATTCCATCCGATACGAGACGACCGGCGGCGACACATGGATCGGCAACGTCAATACGCTGATTCTTATCGCACAGATCATCGTCTATTTTACGATGATCTTCCGCTTTCTCTATCGCAAGAAACGGGCGATACACGCCAGCGCTTCCGATGCCGAATGGGTGCAGAAGGAGTGGATTCCGAAACTGATGGTTCTCTTCGCCGCCCTGTTCGTTATCGTAATGACCTGTTATCTCGTCTGGCCCCGCACCGACGCATGGCTGATTCAGATCTTGAACGTCATCGCGATGAGTTTTCTGGTTTACAACGCCATCGCCCACCCGATGATGCCCGTGCAGCCGCAGCCGGAAACGATCGATACGGAGAATCCCGCAGCTCCTGCGTTGAGCAGGGAGCAGATGCGCGAACTGTGCGAGCGGACATCGCACTACCTCTGCTCGACGAAAGCCTACCTCCGTCCCGACCTTTCGCTCGCCATGCTGGCCAAAGAGACGCGGATTCCGGCGCGAAGCCTCTCCCGATCGATCAACACCTACCTGCGGCGCAACTTTTTCGAGTTCATCAACGAGATGCGGGTCGAGGAGGCGAAGCGGCGCCTGCTGGATCTGGACGCTTCCGGCTACACGATCGACAGTATTTTTGCCGAATGCGGGTTCCGTTCCCGCTCTACCTTCTTTCTCGTTTTCAAAAAAACAGAGGGTAAAACGCCCGCCGTATGGCTTGCAGAGAGGCAAAAGAGAGCGTAAATTCCTTTTTTAGTCCTGCTTTCCGATCTTCAGACCGATTTTCGAAGGAAATACACGGATGGACTTCGCATTTTCCGTTTCTTTACAAGGATATTTTTATGAACTGCAACAGCCCGTATACGCTATCTTTGTTTCAACTACTGCAAGGTAGCGGACATATCGGACACAATCAGGAAGTGTTTGGCTTTATTCCCGGAGATAAAATCTGGTACATTTTTCCGCAGGGGAATAAGCATACCTTTCACGTCACTGCAATATACTTCAAACCGTATATGCAAAGGGCGTGGGCTGTTGCTTATTTTACTGCAAAGGTTTACCAGAGCCTATCTCTTAAAATAAGTTAGCGGTTCCACGCTCTCTTTGTCGGGAAGATCGGCTGAAACCGAAGTTTACGAACGCATATACGACGGAATATGAAGAACACCCCCATGCGACCCTCGCCCCGACAACTCTGCACATCCGCACTTTTCCTGTGCTGCGTTCTCCTTTTTGCCTGCCGCGAACAGCCGCGAACGGCCTATTCCGGCGCCGACCGGCAGCAGGCGGACAGTCTGGTGCGGGCCAACCGCCGCAATCTCGACACGATGGCCGTGTGGCTGGAGCGCTATTCCGCCCAAGGCAACGATCTTCATGCAATGCTGGTATGCCGCGAGCTGGGCAAGCGCTACCGCGAAAAGGCCCGGTTCACCGAGGCGCTCACAACCCACCGTCAGGGACTGAAACTCGCCGCCAAACTCGGCGACACGCTCGAGATCGTGACGGCCTACAACAATATCGGAACCGATTTCAGGCGTATGGGAATGCTTTCCGACGCCGCGAGCGCCCATTATCAGGCGTTGGAGGTTTCGGAACGCTATTCGAAACTACAATCCACCGAGGGCCTCAGGAACTATGTGATGACGCTCAACGGCATCGGCAATATCCACAAGATGCTCGACAACCGCGACGAGGCGGAGAATTTCTTCCGAAGGGCGCTCAAGATCGAAACCGAAACCGGCAACGAGCTGGGGCAGGCGATCAATTGGGCCAACTTAGGTTCGATCAGCCTCTCCCGAGGCCAGTACGACTCGGCCTATATGTTCTTCGCCCGATCGCTGACCCACAATGAAAAAGCGGGTTCGAATCTGGGCATCGCACTGTGTCACAACCATTTCGGAAACATCCACGAATGCCGCGGCGAATACCGAGAGGCGTTCAAGGAGTATAAGATCTCCTACGACCTGCTCAAACCCACCTCCGACAAGTGGAACTGGCTCAAGTCGTGTACGGCCTTGGCCAATATCTACCTGCGGCAGCACGACCTGACCGATGCCAGAAGGGTGCTCGACGAAGGAGTAGCGACAGCCCGCGAAATCCGTTCGTTCGGCCATCTGGAAACCTTGCACCGCTACTATTCGCAATATTACGAACAGTCGGGCCAGTGCAGCGACGCGCTGCGTGAGACCAAACTCTCGATGCTCTACCGCGACAGCCTGCATATGGTGCAGGACGAGAGCGACGTCTACGAGACCCGCACGCGCTACGAGCGCGACAAGAAGGCGCACGAAATCGCCGAACTGAACAAAGAGAACGAATTGCAGGTGCGCAGCAAGCACCTGATCGCCGCTACATCGGGAATCATCCTGCTGCTGACGCTCACGGCGCTGGGATTTTTACTCTACGCCCTTCGGATGAAGTCGCGCACGCAGCAGGTGATGCAGAACTTGGAACGGACCCGTCAGAACTTCTTCACCAACGTCACCCACGAATTCCGCACGCCGCTGACCGTGATTCTGGGACTGGCCGAGAATCTGCGCTGCAAAACGCTGGATACGGAGATCGGTACGGAGATGGGGGTAATCATGCGGCAGGGCAACAACCTGCTGGAGCTGGTCAATCAGCTGCTCGATATTTCGAAGGTGCGTTCCGAGGTCGGAGAACCCGAATGGCGCACGGGCGATGCCGTGGCCTATCTGCGGATGATCGTCGAGAACTATCGCGCGTATGGCCGCCAGAGGCTCATCGACCTCGAATTCGCCCCCTCAGAAGTAGCCATACCGATTGATTTCGTCCCGGCCTATCTGCGTAAAATCATCCGCAACTTGCTCTCCAATGCCATAAAGTTTACGCCGCGCGGCGGACGCGTCTTCGTCACCGCCGCCCGCGAGCGGCAGTGTCTGGTCATAACGGTCGCCGATACCGGTGTCGGCATCGCACCGCAGGATCTGCCCCACATCTTCGACGCCTTCTATCAGGGCGGAAATCCAACGGCAGATATGGGCACGGGGATCGGTCTTTCGCTGGTGTGGCAGATGACCGAGGCGATGGGCGGGACGGTCACGGTCAAAAGCGCCCCGGGCAAGGGGACGGTATTCACCGTAAGACTGCCGCGCCGCCACGGCGAGGGGACGTTCGAACAATGGATTCTCGGAGCAGAAAACGGCGACGCCGCGACAATGCCGCCGATTTCCGACGAATGCCTGCCCGAAGAGGCTGCCGCAGAGGAGGAGCCGTCGCGTCCGATGCTGCTCGTGGTAGAGGACAACAGCGACGTCGCGGCTTATATCGCGGCGCTGCTGCGGAACAAGTACCGGCTGCAATTCGCCCGTAACGGCGCCGAAGGCATCGAGAAGGCCGAAGAGTACATGCCCGACCTGATTCTCACGGACCTGATGATGCCGGAGATGGACGGCTGCCAGATGTGCCGCCGCGTGCGAAACTCCGAAATTCTGAACCATATCCCCATCATCGTCGTTACGGCCAAGAGCGAAGAGAGCGACCGCATCGAGCTGCTGAAAGCCGGTGCCGACGCGTATCTTCTGAAACCGTTCAATGCCGACGAGCTGAACGTCCGCATCGAAAAACTGCTCGAACAGCGGCGTCTGCTGCGGGAGAAATACTCTCAGGCCCTGCGCAAGGGCATCGAGATCGGTTCGGTGGAGATTCTTCCGGCCGACCGCGAGTTCCTGTGCCGTCTGACCGACGTGATCTACGCCCGCATCGCCGACGGAGCGCTCTCATCGGGGCTGCTCGCCGACAAACTCTGCATGAGTCAGTCACAGCTCAACCGCAAGGTGAAAAGCATCACCGGATTCAACACTGCGGAATACATCCTCCAGATGCGCATGGAACAAGCTCGGCGTCTGCTGGCCTCGACCGAAATTCCTGTCGGGGAGATCGCCGCCCGCTGCGGTTTCGAAGATCAGAGTTACTTCACGCGGATGTTCCGTTCGACCTTCGATATGACGCCCACCCAATACCGCCGGCAGCCGAAATAAACCGGTTCAGAAACCGGCGTTTACGGAGCACACCCGTCCATGGGGTCGTGCTCCGTTTTTGTATTTATCAGCATCTTGATCATCAGCTGTTTATTTCTGAATAATGCGTCCCTGATCCTAATCGGGAACCGCATGAACGCGCTCCTTCTCCTAAAAGTTGCGCACAGCGTCCTAACCGACAAAAACCCGCTCGTTTAATTTTGCAAATAGGAAAACCAACCGCCGGCATTATGAAAAACGATAGCGACAAACCCAGCAAATCCCGACTCACCTATGAAGAAGTGCAACAGTTCATCAGCAGGCAGCTGGATGATATTGAGAAGGAGGAGAAAACGGCTCAGATCCTGCCGCCGCCCGCACCGCCTCGGCAATCCCTGCTCCGCCGTATCTTACGATGGTTCGGGTGCAGGCGCAGATAGACTCGCCCTGCGGCTTCCCAAAACCGACCGACTACAAACGCTTAAATACTCCCGCTTATGAATCTCATCGAACGTGTCAAAAACATCCTTATCGCTCCCCAAAAAGAGTGGGCGGTCATCCGTAAAGAGAACGACAGCCCGGTCAAAGTACTCACTTCGTACCTGATTCTTCTGGCCCTGATCCCGACTGCCGCAGCCTTTGTCGGCTGGGGATTCGTAGGGTACAAAGTCTACGCCGTTCGGGTGGCGAGCGTCGAACTAGGGATACGCTACGGGGCGATCCAGTTCGTCTCGGTTATCACAGGAGCCTATCTCACGGCTTTCGTTCTCGATCTACTGGCGCCCAACTACGGCGCCGAAAAGGGTTTCGACAGGGCCTTCCAGCTCTCGGCCTACTGCTACACGGCGTTTTGCGTGGCGGGAGTCTTCTATCTGCTGCCGTCGCTCTCGACGCTGGCATCGCTGGCGGCCCTTTACAGCCTCTATCTCTTATATGCAGGACTCAAACCGATGATGAAGGTTCCCGATGAAAAGGCCGGGAAGTATTTCATCGCGGCGCTTTTGTGTATGATCGCCGTGTCGGTGGTATTGTCGCTCGTATTGGGCGCTGCGATCGGACTGCGCGGAATCACTCATTTTTAATCACTCCTAAATACATATTGCATTATGAAACATTTCTCACACTTATTCAGAACAATGGCGGTGTCGCTGACGCTGCTGTTAACGGCTGCCTGCTCGTCGGACTACGACGACAGCGGTCTCAAAAGCGAGATCAACAATCTCGACGGACGTTTATCGGCGCTCGAGCAGCAGGTAAAATCGATGAACGGCGATATCACGTCGATACGAACGATCGTGACTGCATTGCAGAACAACGATTACATCACCGACGTCACGCCGCTGGCCAACGGCAGCGGGTATGAGATTACCTTCGCCAAAGCCGGCAAGATCACCATCCGCCACGGCTCCAACGGCAAAGACGGCGTCGATGGTAAAGCGCCTGCCATCGGTATTCAGAAGGATACCGACGGCATCTACTACTGGACACTCGACGGAAAATTCATTCTTGTCGACGGCAAGAAGGTCAAGGCTGAAGGCCAGAACGGCAAAGACGGAGCCGACGGCCATGACGGTGCTCCGGGGACTCCCGGTGCTCCGGGCGCCGACGGTACCGACGGCATTACACCGCTGGTATCGATCATCGACGGCTACTGGCACATCTCTTACGACAATGGCGCAACGTGGGGCGATCCGCTGGGTAAAGCCATCGGAGAGGACGGTAAGGACGGCCAAGACGGTCAAGACGGACTGCCCGGCGGCGATTCGATCTTTGAGAATATAAATACCGATAATCCTGACTACGTGATTATCACGATGACGGGCGGCAACGTAATCAAGATTCCGACATGGGCGGCTTTCGACGCTCTGTCGACGCTCTGTGCACAAACGAATTCCAACCTGACGGCATTGCAGGCGATCGTCGACGCCATGCAGAGTAACAAGTATATCACGAGCGTCGAACCTTTCATGGAAAACGGCAATACCGTGGGACAGAAGATCACCTTCTCCGACAATAGTTCGGTCGTGATTTACAACGGTAAAGACGGGGCTGATGGCGCTGACGGTGTCGACGGGACGCCCGGAGCTGCCGGCCACACCCCGAATATCAGTATTAAGCAAGACACCGACGGCATCTATTACTGGACGCTCGACGGAACGTTTATCCTCGTCAACGGTCAGAAAGTGAAAGCGCAGGGTACCGACGGCCAAGACGGAAACGACGCCGTCGCGCCTCAGCTGGAGATTCGCAACGGCTACTGGCATATCTCGTACGACGGCGGCGAAAGTTGGACTTCGCTGAATGTGAAAGCTGCCGGCGAAGACGGTGCTGCGGGCGTTACTCCGCAGTTGAAGATCGGCAACGACAACTACTGGTATGTATCTTACGACGAAGGTGCGACGTGGACCTCGCTGGCGGTATTGGCCACTGGTGCCACGGGCGCACAAGGCACGCCCGGCGTCACGCCGAAACTGAAAATTCAGGACGGCTATTGGTACGTCTCCTTCGACGGCGGCGCGACGTGGGAGTCCGAACCGCTCGGACAGGCCACCGGCAATGCAGGTGCTGACGGTAACGATGGTGCTGATGGCGCCGACGGCGATGCGCTCTTCCAAGGCGCACCCGTTGTCGACGACGATGCGGGAACCGTGACCTTTACCTTGGCCGACGGCACCTCGATCGTCGTGCCCAAATACATCCCGCTGAAGATTGCCGTCACCGAAGGTCTCTCCGTCACGCTGAGCGAGGAGGAGAGCGCCAAAAATCTGCACTACACGGTCACGGGCGGTCCGGGAGCGCCCGAGGTGAGTGTCTACTGCTCCGTGCCACTCCACTTCTCGGCACGAATCAACCCCGCTTCCGGCGGCACTTCGGGGACACTGTTCATCCAAGTAGGAAATGCAGTCGGCAACCCCGGCAGCTGCGACGTGATTCTGGTGGTGAAGGACGGCGCGGCACGGGCCTATGCCATCGTACACGTGAAAATGACGGGATTGTTCAGCAATACGATCCACGTCGAAACGGCGGGCACGCTGGGCGACCTGCTGACCGCCAGCCAGCAGTCGACGCTTACGAATCTGACCGTGACAGGCTATCTCAACGACGACGACATCACCACGCTGAACAACATGCCGCTGCTGGCGACGCTCGACCTCAAGGACGCGATGCTCACCGCCAATACACTGAAACGGGACGCATTCAAAAATAAGACAACTCTGACGAGCGTCAAACTTCCCTCGTCGCTTGAAAATATCGAAGCCTATGCGTTCCGGGACTGCACGGGACTGACGGGTAATCTGACGCTGCCTGTAACGCTGAAGAAGATAGATGGCGGCGCATTCCTCAACTGCAGCAACATTTCGGGAACGCTTATTATTCCTGCCAATGTCTCCGCACTCAACTCCGCGGCATTCTCAGGCTGCTCGGGCTTCACCGGACTGGAAATCCTCTCGAATAAGATTACCACCATCCAGCACTCCTGCTTCAACGGCTGCACGTCGATGACAGGGACGCTGACACTGCCATCTTCTCTCGAATACATCATCAACAGAGCCTTTAATCAGACCCAGTTCACAAAGATCATTCTGGGGAATTCCGTCAAAATGATCGGCAACGAGGCTTTCGCCGGAAACACGACGCTCAACACTTCGGTGACTTTTCCCGCCTCGGTGAGTCTCCTGAATGAGAGCTGTTTCGAGGGCAATACGAAGATGACCGGCGTAACGCTGGGCGAAAACCTCACCCAAATTGGCGTTAAGGCGTTTAACGGCTGCTCTTCGCTCACGGGGAACCTCGTCATTCCCGACAAGGTCGGCTCGATCGGCGACTCCGCATTCGCCAATACCAAAATCACCTCCCTGACGCTGGGCAGCGGCGTGAAAACGATCGGCACGAGCGCGATCAAGAGCGCCGTGAAGGGCGGAACGCTGATCATCCCCGCAGCGGTGACCTCCGTCGGCGCCTCGGCATTCGAGGGCTGCGCCATCACCGGCCTTACGGTAAACTCTACACAAGCCGAATTTGCCGCTGGCGCTTTCAAGAACGGAGTCAACAGCACCGGCGGTCTCTCCGTCGGCGGCCAAAACACGATCCGCAAAGGAGCATTCGAAGGGTGTAAGTTCAAAAACATCACCCTCACCGGAGAGGCGACCGTGGACGAAAAGTGTTTCGAGGGGTATACGCTGCTTACGGGCCAAGTGTCGATCGATGCGGGAGTCAATCTCGGCGATCATGCTTTCAGCGGCTGCACAGGCTTCACTTCCATCAAATTGAACACCGGCGTTACCAAGGTTCCCAACTATGCGTTTTACGGCTGTACCGGGGTTACCACCCTCACTATCGCGTCGACAACCCTGCAAACCATCGGCAACTGCGCCTTCAGCGACACCCAGTTCACGAATACGCTCACGATTACCGAAAGCGTAGCATCGATCGGCGTCTCCGCATTCGACGGCTGCAACAAGTTCAAAACCCTCACCATAGAGGGAGCTGTCCAACTGCAATGGAAGGCGTTCAAGGGCTGCACCGGCATTATCGGAACCGTTACGCTGCCGGAGGGTACTCAGCTGGGCGAATCGGTATTCGAGGGCTGCACGGGGATCACCGGACTGGGTCTTCCGACCTCGTGGCAGGTGACCTACGGAGAGAAGGCTTTCAAGAACTGCACCAACCTTACGAACATCGTCGTCAACGGCAATACGACCGTCGATGTGACCGTCGGCACCGGCATGACAACGATTCCCAAAGAGGTATTTTACGGATGCAAGAAACTGAAGGTCACTACGCTTCGCATTGCCGAAGGCGTCCAAACCATCGGCGATTACGCCTTCTGCGACTGTATGCAAATGGCCATGAAAACCGGCGAACTAACCCGCGTCACATCGGTCTACCTGCCCTCGACACTCACAGAGATCGGAACCTTTGCGCTTGCACCCTGCGGGACGACTACCGATCATTTCGCGGTCAACAACCATACATTCCAGCACTGCTACTCTCTGGCCGCAACGCCGCCGACGCTCGGAGCCAAGGTGTTCTCGAAATGGACGATTATGCCTTTCATACCCAATTCCTACCAGAAAACCTATCTCTATGTTCCGGGGGCATCGTATTTAAGCTATAAAAATTCGGACTGGGGGACGCAAGTCTTCCAAGACACCTCGAACCAGATTCTGGAATACCCCGCACAATGACGATTGCAACCCCGCCGGTTCTCCGGTTCCGGCGGGGATTTTATCAAAAACGACAGGCCATGAAACGAATGCTGTATGTTCTCCTGATTGCCGTCTTTGCCGCGGCACCACTCGAAAGTCCGGCGCAGAACTGGCTCGAACGCGTGGGCAAAAACGCCGCCAAGCGTGCCGAGGAGCGCGCCAAGAAGAAAGTCGAGGACAAGGTGGATCAAACCGTCGACAAGAGCGTCGACGAAGCGTTCGACGCTCCCGGGAAAGCCCTGCGGAATGACGGCGGACAGAAACCGGCAGCCGCCAATGCGGTTGCCGATACCGCCGCACCGGATACCGCCCCTTCGACAGCTCCTCCGGCAGCGGCCGAACCGCCTGCCGCGCAGACGCTCGAAATGGCGTATGCCAAGTCGGACTTCGTGCCGGGCGACGAGATATTCTTCGACGATGACCTCGCCGCAGAGCAGATCGGCGAATTCCCCAGCAAATGGGACTTGGTGAAGGGCGTGGCGGAAATCGCACAGCTGAACGGGCGCAACGTCATTCTCTACACCGAGGAAGATTCTGAAATCGCTCCGCTGATGGCCGAGATGAAAAACTACCTGCCCGACGTTTTCACACTGGAGTTCGATTTCTGGGTCAACGGAAACACCTATGAGAACTCGCATTGCTACATCGTCTACCTGATGCCGGCCAATGAAAACGGCGCGATGCATCAGATAACCGTCGGGACATGGGCTGGTGAGGATCGGAACGTGTCGTGGCGTTACAAATCCACCGGTGGAGAGATGCGCAACGGCACGACGGCGACGGCCGGATTCAGCGGCAATTGATGGAACCACTTCGCGCTGTGGTTCAACGAACGGGCCATGAAGATTTACTGCAACGGCGCGCGAGCGGCCAACATCCCCAACTGTACGGCTCCGGGACACCTCAAGATTCAGGGCTATCGGCCCGGCGGCTATATATGGACGAAATGGGCCATCTGCGGCATCCGTCTGGCCAAGGGCGCCGTGCCGCTCTACGACCGGATGCTCACCGACGGCAAATTCATCACCTACGGCATCACCTTCGACGTAGGCAAGGCGACGATCAAACCCGAATCGATGGGCGAAATCAACCGCATCGTGCGGCTGATGAACGAAAATCCCGCGTTGAAGTTCTCCGTCGAGGGACACACCGACTCCACAGGCAGCGCCGCGGGCAACCAGACGCTCTCCGAATCCCGCGCGCAGGCCATCGTGGCCAAACTCGTCGAACAGGGTATTGCCGCCGACCGACTGACGGCGGCGGGCAAAGGGCAGAACACACCGATCGCCGACAACGCCACCGACGAAGGCCGCGCCAAGAACCGCCGCGTAGAGTTCGTGAAAATCTAACCCTCTTTTATTTCAATACCTTAACCCTTTAATTCTTATTTTACGATGAAAAAACTTTTACTCCTTGTGGCGGCTGTCCTCTGTTTCTCGGCCGCAAGCGCCCAGAAGGGCCAGATGGCTGCAGGCGTCAACCTCGATCTGGGATTCGGTTATCCCGGAAGTTACAGCAACATCGGCATCGGGGCCAAATTCCAGTATTCGTTCACGGACCATATCCGCATCGAACCGGCCTTCACCTACTACCTCAAGAAGGACCTGATCTCGATGTGGGACCTTATGGCCAACGTACACTACGTCTTTCCGATGGCCAACGACAAACTGAACCTCTATCCGCTGGCCGGTCTGGGGGTACTGGGGGTGAAGTTCGGCGAAGGCGAGTACTCTGCGTCGACCACCAATTTCGGCGTCAATCTCGGCGGCGGCGTGGAATACAAGGTCTCGAAAAAGATCGCCGTCGGAGCCGAGATCAAATACCAGATCGTGAGCAATTACGGGCACCTCGGCCTGCAAATCGGCGCGACCTATCTATTCTGACCATTTAAAACCATAGAGCCATGAAAACACTTAAATACCTGTTCTGTCTGCTTTTCGCAGGCATATCGCTCTCGCTGGCCGGATGCGGCAGCAACGACGACGACAACAACAACGGCGATGTCGACACCAACGTGACGGTCGGCTGGAAAGAGGAGGCCAATAAACTGATCCTCACGACAAAATACGACTTCGGGACAGGCGCCGCAAAGATCTCGCTGATCGAGGTGCTCACCTTTACGTTCAACGGCGAGACCTGCTCCGGTGCGACGTGCGCCATGACTTTCCCGTCGAATTATCCCGATGCGGCACTCGACGTCGCTTTTGCGGAGTTGAAAAAGGAGTATCCGTCCGCCACCAAATCGGGCAAAACGATCACATGGCCGATTCCGAAGGCTTCGTGGGAGAATATGACCAAATCGCAGATCCGGGAGGCGTTTAAAAATTATGCGGGTTCCATAGGCTGATGCCTCGTTGAAAAGCGGGTCCGGTACACCGGGCCCGTTTTTATTTCCGACCACATATCAAACGATACGACCATGAAAAAAATACTTACTCTTTTAGCGGCCCTACTGCCGATAGCGGCGGCTGCGCAGATTACGCCCGAAGCGATCATCGGCGGCTGTCCGGTACTGCCGACAGCGGCAGAGCTGGTGACGTCGGTCACACGCTCCGTCGATGAGCAGAACGATCGAGTTCTGATCTATCAAAACCGTTTGTCCGAATACCGGAAGGCCTGCGAGGCGGAACGGCGGAAGGTCGAATCGGCCGGCCTCGAACGTGCCAAGACCGCCTTCTCTCGGGAAATGAAACAGTCGACCGGCAAGACCACCGAGCAGTGGCAGTCGATGAACGAGGAGCAGCTCGACCGCGAGTAGCA
>ENA-UEYL01001690-UEYL01001690.1-human-gut-metagenome-genome-assembly--contig:-NODE-1690-length-18197-cov-4.700552_pt1 | contig 18197 bp, 14 predicted proteins | sample MGYA00242941_ERZ507946 | MGnify/ENA primary metagenome ERZ507946 (study PRJEB26167, sample SAMN06115482) | human gut metagenome | host: Homo sapiens | place: China:Guizhou | collected 2015-03-11...
GCAACGCAGATGCCGTGCCGCAGCCGCCGGAGCGGTGCTTAAGCCGTCAGGCGGGAATTGTGCGGTGTTGCCTTAGGCATATAATTTGATATTACAAAAAGGTTGGTGCGTTCATGCGGAACATGCTGCGGTTTTTGAAAGGATACGAGAAAGAATCCATCCTTGCCCCGCTGTTCAAAATGCTGGAAGCCTGCTTTGAGCTGTTGGTTCCCCTTGTGGTGGCCAACATCATTGATGTGGGCATCAAAAACGGGGATTTGGCTTATATTGGCAAGCAGTGCGGCTTGATGGTGCTGCTTGCGGTTGTGGGTATGGCATCCAGCCTGACGGCGCAGTATTTTGCCGCCAAGGCCGCGCTGGGCTATGGCACGGCGCTGCGCGGGGCGCTGTTCCGCCACATTGATACCCTCTCTTACACGGAGCTGGACGGCATCGGCACGCCCACGCTGGTCACCCGCATGACCAGCGATGTGAACCAGCTGCAAAACGGCGTAAACATGACGCTGCGCCTTTTGCTGCGCTGCCCGTTTATTGTCATCGGCGCGCTGATTCTGGCGTTTGTCATCAGCCCCACCATGGGGTTCTGGTTCGTGCTGGTCACGCTGGCCATCTCGCTGGTGGTCTGGCTGATCATGCGGGTGACGGTGCCCCAGTACCGCGCCGCCCAGAATACCCTGGACAAAGTGACCCTGCTGACCCGCGAAAATTATGTGGGTGCCCGCGTGGTGCGCGCCTTTGCACGGCAGGATGACGAAATTGCGGATTTTACCGCCGTGAACGACAAACTGAAAACTTTCCAGCTGACCGCCGGGCGCATTTCCGCTTTGATGACCCCGCTGACCTATCTCATCGTCAACCTGGGCGTGATCGCCATCCTGATGCGCGGCGGGCTGCAGGTAAACAGCGGCACGCTGACCCAGGGCGAGATCATTGCCCTAATCAACTATATGAACCAGATCCTTATCAACCTGCTGCGCATTGCCGATCTGGTGGTTTCTGTCACCCGCGCACTGGCCAGCGGCATCCGTGTTTCGGAGATTCTGAACACCCAATCCACGATGACCGACCCCGCCGCGGCCGCCCTTGCCCCGGCAGCGGGCGCCCCGGCCGTTGCATTTGACCATGTGGGCTTTACCTACCACGGTGCCGGTGCCCCCAGCCTGACGGACATCAGCTTTGCCGCCCAGAACGGCCAGACCATCGGCGTGATCGGCGGCACGGGCAGCGGCAAATCCACCCTGATCAACCTGATTCCCCGCTTTTATGACTGCACCAGCGGCAGCGTTGAACTGTTTGGCCATGCCGTACAGCAGTACGGTTTTGCCCAGCTGCGCCAGATGATCGGCATTGTGCCGCAGCGCGCCGTGCTGTTTACCGGCACCATCCGGGACAACATGCAATGGGCCTGCCCCGATGCCACCGATGAGCAGATCTGGCAAGCCCTGGAGATTGCCCAGGCGGCGGACTTTGTGCGCGGCAAGCCCAAAGGGCTGGATGAACCGGTGGAGACCGCCGGGCGCAATTTCAGCGGCGGCCAGCGCCAGCGCCTGACCATTGCCCGCGCGCTGGTGCCTCACCCCCAGGTACTGATTTTGGACGACAGTTCCTCCGCACTTGACTTTGCCACGGACGCTGCTTTGCGCAAAGCGCTGAAAGAGCAGACCCATGGCATGACGGTATTTATTGTTTCCCAGCGCGCTTCCGCTGTGCAGCGTGCGGACCGCATTCTGGTGCTGGATGACGGCAATCTGGTGGGCAGCGGCACCCATGCCAACCTGCTGAAAACCTGCGATGTTTACCGCGAGATCTGCCTGAGCCAGCTGAGCCGCGAGGAGGTGGAAAAGACCTTATGAGCAATGCAAAGAAAAAGCGTGTTTCCCTGCGGGGCAGTAAAGGCACCATTCAGCGCGTGTTAAAGTTGATCCAGCCGTACCGCGGTTTGGTACTGTTCACCCTGCTGCTTGCCGCCGTTACCGTTCTTACCACGCTGTACGCCCCCATTCTTTCGGGCCGCGGCGTGGACCTGATTGTGGGCCAGAGCAATGTCAACTTCCCTGCCCTGGGTAAGATTGCCATCCAGTTTGGCGTTACCGTGTGTGTCACCTCCATCTGCCAGTGGCTGATGAACATGGTGAACAACCGCATCACCTTCCAGGTGGTGCGCGACATCCGCGTGCAGGCGTTCCAGCACATGGAGATTTTACCCCTGAGCTATATGGATGCCCACAAGCCCGGCGACGCCATCAGCCGCATCAACACCGATGTGGAGCAGTTCAGTGACGGCCTGTTGATGGGCTTTACCCAGCTGTTCACCGGCATTCTGACCATTGTGGGCACTTTGGGCTTTATGCTTTCCATTGACTGGCGCATTACCCTGATCGTTGTGGTTCTCACCCCGCTTTCCATCTTTGTGGCAAAGTTCATTGCGGAGCATACCTATGATATGTTCCGCGTACAGAGCGAGACCCGCGCCGAGCTGACCGGTCTGGTGGACGAGCTGATCGGCAACGAGCATCTTGTCCGCGCCTTCGGTTACGAAAGCCGCGCCGAGGAGCGCTTTGACAAGATCAACGCCGATCTGCAGATCTGCGGCGTAAAGGCCACCTTCTTTTCCTCCATCACCAACCCTGCCACCCGCTTTGTCAACGCGCTGGTGTATGCGGCGGTCGGCGTGGTGGGCGCGCTGGTTGCCATTGGCGGCGGCATTACGGTCGGCGAGCTTTCGGTTCTGCTGAACTATGCCAACCAATACACCAAGCCGTTCAATGATATTTCCGGCGTTATGACCGAGCTGCAGAACGCCCTGGCCTGTGCGCAGCGTGTGTTCGACTTTATTGACGAAGACCCCATCCTGCCCGATGCCCCCGATGCCGTTACCCTGCCCCACGGTGCAGGCAGTGTGGAGTTTGAGCATGTCAAGTTCCGCTATGTGCCGGATGTGCCCTTGATTGAAGACATGAACCTGCGCGTTCAGCCCGGCCAGCGCATTGCCCTGGTCGGCCCCACCGGCTGCGGCAAAACCACCCTGGTCAACCTGCTGATGCGCTTTTACGAGATCAACGGCGGCACCCTGAAGGTGGACGGCCACCCCATTGACACCGTAACGCGGGATTCGCTGCGCGGCAACCTGGGTATGGTCTTGCAGGAAACCTGGCTGAAAGCCGGTACTGTGGCAGATAACATTGCTTACGGCAAGCCGGACGCCACCCGCGAGGAGATCATCGACGCCGCCAAGCGTGCCCGCGCCCACAGCTTTATCTGCCGCCTGCCCCAGGGCTATGATACCGTAATTGCCGAGGACGGCGGCAACATCAGCCAGGGCCAGAAGCAGCTGCTTTGCATTGCCCGTGTTATGCTGCGCAAGCCGCCCATCCTGATTCTGGACGAAGCAACCTCCAGCATTGATACCCGTACCGAAGTGCTGGTTCAGGATGCCTTTGAGGAACTGATGAAAGGCCGCACCAGCTTTATTGTGGCGCACCGCCTTTCCACCATCAAAAACGCCGATCAGATCCTTGTGATGAAAGCCGGCAACATTATTGAGCGCGGCACCCACGAGGAGCTGCTGGCCAGGGGCGGCTTTTACGCCAACCTGTATGCAAGCCAGTTTGCCAAGGCGTAACGCCTGCCCCGCTGCATAACCCCAACTAAGGCAATACCGCATAATTCTAAGTGCCGATACGGCGAGCGAGGTGCGGCAGCTGCTAAGCCAAAAGCGCAGATAATACTTTGTGTATTATCGAGTATTTTGGCAACGCAGATGCCGTGCCGCAGCTGCCGGAGCGGTGCTTAAGCCGCAAGGCGGGAATTGTGCGGTATTGCCCTAAATATCAAATGGCCCGGCTGCAAATGCAGTGCGGGCCATTATTTTTAGTTTTGCTGTATATCCTGTACGTCATCGGCGAATTTTGTTTGACGCAGACGGACGCAGGGATTATAATAAATGCGGTGTAATTTGCCGGAATTTGTCACAGCCTGGCGTTCCGGCTCAAGGTGCAGTCATACGCTGCCCTGCAAGTAGAGAGGAAAAGAGGAATATTTATGTCCAAAACGTCCATTCCCAAAAACTATCATGATCTTTTGGGCCTGTACGATACCCAGCGGGCCATCGGCATCATCAAAACCATCTTTCAGGAAAAGCTGTGTGCCGCCCTGCACCTGAAGCGCGTTACCGCCCCGCTGTTTGTTTTGAACGGCAGCGGCCTGAACGATGATCTGAACGGCGTGGAGCGCCCCGTCAGCTTTGATGTACCCTGCCTGGATGAGCGCGCTGAAGTTGTGCACAGCCTGGCCAAATGGAAGCGCTATGCCCTTGCTGAGTATGGGTTCCGCCCCGGCCAGGGCCTTGTGACCGACATGAACGCCATCCGCCGCGACGAAGAGCTTGACAACCTGCACAGCATTTATGTAGACCAGTGGGACTGGGAGAAGGTCATCACCGCGAAGGACCGCACCCTGCCCTTTTTGCAGGAAACCGTGCGCGATATTGTGGATGCCGTTTGCTCCACTGCGGACGAGCTGCGCTGGAAGTTCCCGGAGCTGAAAGCCATCCGCCTGACCCGTGAGCCGACCTTTATCACCACCCAGGAGCTGGAAGACCTGTACCCCGACCTGACCCCCAAAGAGCGCGAAAACGCCTTTACCCGCGCCCATGGCACCGTCTGCATCATGCAGATCGGCGGCCAGCTGAAAAGCGGCATCCGCCACGATGGCCGTGCCCCTGACTATGATGACTGGACGCTGAACTGCGATATTCTGTTCTGGCACAAAGCGCTGGGCTGTGCACTGGAGCTTTCCAGCATGGGCATCCGTGTGGACCCGGCCGCCATGACCCGCCAGCTGGAAGCCGCAGGCTGCCCGGAGCGTGCGGAACTGCCGTTCCACAAAATGCTGCTGGAAGGCAAGCTGCCCCTGACGATGGGCGGCGGCATTGGCCAGAGCCGCCTGTGCATGTTGCTGCTGGGCAAGGCCCACATCGGCGAAGTGCAGGTCAGCCTGTGGGATGCCGAGACCAAAGCCGTGTGCGAGCGCGCTGGTGTGCAGCTGCTGTAATATTTGCAGTGGGCGACCTTCTTGATGCCCCGGACAAGCTGCTACGGCTTTGGGAAAATATATAAGTGACCTGCCCAAAGTGCTTTGCAGGTCGGCCATCTCCGCCTGAGAGCTGTCCCTGCGGTCCGTTTTGCCCCAAAGGCATCCCCCTTCTCCAAACGAATCAGTCGCCCTAAATAAAAACGTAATCCCTCGGATTCTATACGATCCGGGGGATTTTAACATTTCTGCGGCAAGCCAGGCCCTCTATGGCCAGGAACAAGGGTCTGCCACAAAATCTTCAATTACATCCATCAAATGGATGGGTTCCAGCTGCCCCTGTGTGCACAGCTGCGCCAGGCGCCGTGCCTGTTGGGCATTGGTGCAAATATCTGGGACAAATGCAATCTGCCGCCAGCCATCCGGTACCCGCTTTTGGGCCGCAATTCCAAAAGCAGTATAGCGGCCAAGTTCACAGCTGAACAGGGTTTGTTCCACCGCAAGATACTGGTAAATCGTTCTCGGCCCCCTTCCACAGCCCAAACAGTTTCCCCACCATACCGCAGTCATCCATTTTTTAACAGTTCTTACAATTCTTGACAAATTATAGAAGTCATACTAAAATAGTGGCATGTTTTGCGGCACATTTCGGGATGCTTCCTGCCGGGGGATCACGTTGCCCCTAGCAGCGGTTGGGTCTTTCCTGTTTCCCCATCGCCTTATGGAAACATCATGTGAATTGTAGCAGAGGCTGCCGGAATTGTAAACCATCAAATCTGAGAAACGCCCTTTTAGGCTTTCCCAGATTTGGGAAATGGAGGAGGTTCATGCAAGAATCTATTGTGGAAACGTTGAAAAATATGAAATCCGAACAAAACCTGACCCTGCAGCAAATCTCCAGTGCAAGCGGGGTGCCCCTCAGCACCGTAAACCGCATTTTGAGCGGCCAGACCGAGAATCCCAGCTTCCGTGATGTCGCCGCGATCGTTGCCGCCATGGATGGCTCGCTGGATGCGATCACCGGCCTACAAAAGTTGGAGAGCGAAAACGGCCAGTTGCTGGATTCCAACATGATGCAGCTGCTGCTTTCCATGCAGAACTATTATGCCAAAACCCTGGACGCCACCCGTCAGCAGTACATGCGGGAGCTTGAGAACAAAGACAAGCAGTACCGGGATATCCTTACCGATAAAAACCGCTGGCTGCGCCGCATGTTTTTCTGCCTGATCGGCATGCTGGCTGTCATCTCGTTTTTGCTCATCGTTGATTTTATCAACCCCACCATTGGCGTTTTCCATCCCTGAGCCATTCGGCGGCCTGCCTTTTGCAAGGCGGCGTTCTTCCCTGTCTATATCTCACTTATCCCTGTTTTATTTTTCGGCACCGGCGGTGTACCTGCTTTCACCGCCGGTGCCTTTTTTCATCCTTTTTTGCTCCGCGATGCCTTGACGAAAGCCCTGATTTTTTCGTATAATAAAAAGGTTGTCGCCCAATAAAAACCTTTGCGGCGGGCGGCGGCAATTCATTGTAATTCATTGGAGGGTATCACGTTTTGAGCTTGAACACCGAAACTTTGAACACGATCCTTGCCCCGTATATCCGCAGCCTGACCGATGGCGAAACCGCAGAAAATGGCGTTTGGGAAGCCATCAACTGCTTTGGCACAAACTGGGATATCGACGCGATGGATTTTCCCGCCATGTTTGCCCAGGCCACACAGCAGGCCCGTGCCGTGATGGACACGCCCGCCCTGCAGCCCATTGGCGGCATGCAGGCCCTGATGATGCGCCCCACGGAAGTTGAGCTTGTGCGCGAGTGTTTTCGCTGGCTGTTCAATGATGATGACGGTGACCTGAAAAAACGCCAGGGCCGCGTGGAAATGTTTGCCGACCAGATCAACGGCCGTTTCCGCCGTTGCCTGCCGCGCATGGCCAAGTTCACTCAGACGGCCGGCAGCGCCGCGCTGTACCTGAGCCTGCTGGAGCCGGAGGATAACTACTTCTTTGTTCCCGCCGAAGCCAAAGCCTGGGCCGCCTATTTCGGCTATGACGAAGACTTTGGCACCGGCGCGGCCTTTAGCCTGACCCAATATTACGCCATGTGCGATGACCTGCTGAACGAGCTGCCCAAATACGATGAGCTGACCCGCCTGCACACCGAGCGGCTGAAAAACACCATGCACGGCATCAATGACCAGCTGCATCTGCTGGTGTATGATATCATGCACAGCGCCTATGTAAACGGCTATTACCCCAAGGGCTTTTCCCGCACGGCAACCGCCAAGGAACGCACCAAGGCCGTAAAACAGAAAGCCGAGCGCGCCGACCTGTGCATGCAGATCGCCGAAAAGGAGCAGAAATTGCAGGAGCTGCTGGCAAGCCCCACTGCCCTGCCCGACCTGACCGGCTGCGAAGTAACCCACAAGATGTTCGGCGTGGGCAAGGTACTGCCCTCTACGGATCAGTTCCTGGTGATCGACTTTAGCGGCCAGCAGAAAAAGTTCAGCACTACCACCTCCATGACCAGCGGCTACCTGACTGCCAGCGACCCCGCCGTGATGGAGCAGATGCAGGACTACCAGGCATACACCAAAGAAAAAGACCAGTTGGAAAAAGAGCTGAAAACTATGAAGAGCAACTTGCTCAATATGGGCTAAGATCTGCTTCTCGTATTTGCCATTCAGTCCATCTCATTTTCCTGAATATACCGCCCCCCGGCTCAGGGCTGCCCCTGTGCCGGGGGTACTTTTTACCTTTTTGTGCTACAAAATATAGGATTGATACAAAAATATCCCGGCAGTTATAAAACTGCCGGGATATTTTGGAGCTGGCGACAGGAATCGAACCTGCAACCTGCTGATTACAAATCAGCTGCTCTGCCAATTGAGCTACGCCAGCACGGCTAAGAAATCCTTAGGTTGTATCTGAAAAGTCGAAAATATCGTCTATTTCTACAAACGCAGCCGGATTTTGCGTTAAAGAGCCTTAAACCCTGCTTGTGTTTGCGAAATATCCGTCATTTTCTTTGTTTTCAGATATACCTTAGGAATACCTAAGTATTCTAGCACATGTTACGGCACCTTGTCAATGCCGAATTATGGGGCAGTAGCGCTCCGAACGGCGCTTATTCTGCCGCGGCCAGGGCGGCCTGCAGCGCGCAGTAATCTTCCAGCGTCAGCTGCTCCGGGCGCAGGCGGATATCCAACCCGGCGGCCTGCAATGCAGCGTTCACTTTAGCTTTGGAGATGCCCAGGCCGTTCGCCACGGCATTGGCCGCAGTCTTGCGTCGCTGAGAAAATGCTGCCCGGATCAGGCGGAACAGCCCGGCTTCGTCCCCGTTGGACGGGGTAACAGGCGGTGTGGTGTGGACATCCAGCTGGATGACCGCGCTGGTCACTTTGGGGGCAGGGTAAAAGCTGCCCGGCTGCACAGTAAACAGCAGCTTGGGTTTGGCGTAATAAGCCACCGCATAGCTGATTGCCCCCGCCTCACGCGTGCCAGGGGCGGCACACAGGCGCTGTGCAGCCTCTTTCTGCACCATGACGGTAATGTTGCGGATGGGCAGTTTTTCTTCCAATAAGCGCATCAGAATGGGGCTGGTGATGTAATACGGCAGATTGGCGCAGACGGCAACGGGCTTATCACCAAATTCTTCCGCCAGTAGGGTGCGCAGGTCCACTTTCAGCACATCTTCCAGCACCAGCTTAAAGTTCTCGTACTCGGCCATTGTCTCGGCCAGGATCGGCGGCAGGCGCTTGTCCACTTCGATCGAAACTACCTTATCCGCGCGTTTGCACAGCTGTTCTGTCAGCACACCGATGCCGGGGCCGACTTCCAGCGCACCCCAGCCGGGGCCAATGCCGGCGGCCTCCGCAATGCGGGGGCAGATGCCGGGGTTGATGATAAAGTTTTGGCCGAACCCCTTGGAAAGTGCAAAGTCGTGCCGTGCGCACACATCACGAATGGTGGAAAGGTCCGTCAGGTTTGGCATGGGGCTGGCACTCCGTTTCTTCTTATACTGTGTTTAGGGCTGGGTCTCCCCTGCCCGCTTACTGGCCATTGGCGCCGGAAATGGCATTGATAGCCTTGGCGATCTGGGGGTCGTTATCGACAGTAAAGTCGTAATAGCTGCTCTGTTCATCGTTGGTCAGGCTGGCGTCCACATCCGGGGTCAGGCCGATGCCGTTCCAGTTTTTGCCCTCGTTATCCAGCAGAATGCCCACGGTGATTACCACCGCGCTGCCGTCCGAAAGGCTCTGCGGGTCGCTGAGCAGAACACCTTTGCCCGCCGTGGTGCTGCCCACGATGGTGGCCCCGGCCATTTTACGCAGAGCGTTGGCAAACAGCTCCGCACCGGATGCCGTGCTGTCGTTGACCAGGCAGATCATGGGCAGGGTGATCTCGTTTTCGTCAGACATACGCAGGTCTGCCACATTGCCGCCCTTATCCTGGCTCTGGGCAATCAGACCGGAGGGCACGCAGTAATCTGTGGCAACAAGGGCAGCGTTCAGGTTTTCGCCGCTGTTATCGCGCAGGTCAAAAATCAGCGAGGTAGCCCCCTGGTTGGTCAGGCTGTTGACAGCATTGCGGAATTCCACCGCCGTGCCTGAGGTAAAGGAATCAATGCGCAGGTAGCCAACGCCGTTATCCATCAGGCGCACCGTGCTGATGCTGGGGGTGGTATAGTTGGCGTGGATAATTTCAAAGCTCTGCTCTTCCCGCAGGGGGGTCAGGTATTTGATGTTGACGGTGCTGCCTTCCTCCCCCAACAGGGCGGAGGTCATGGCGGCGGCATCGCTCATGCTGCGGGTGCTGGTATCGCCGATAGCGGTGATAAAGCCGCCGACTTCCAGACCAACGTTGGTAGCGGGGGTGTTATCATACACACGGATGATGCGCGCATAGCCGGAGGACGGATCCTTGACAACGGCAACGCCAATGCCCATCAGGCGGCCATTGGCAAGACCGACTCTTTCACTGTAGGCCTTGGCGGAATAATAGCGGGCGTACCGGTCGCTGATGCCCAGCATATAGCCGGATGCAATGGTATCGTTCAGCGTATCATCGTTGATATCAAAGTACTCATTGGCGCGCACATAGCGGTCCACTTCGGACAGCTTGTTATACATGCGCTCCTTGTTTTTAACACTGGAAACCGTATTGTTGAACATGTTCATGGATACGGTCATGGTCATGGAAAAGGTCACGGCCATTGCAATCAGCGTGACGGTTGCGGCCACACCAAGACTGACTTTTTTGCTCATAGCGAAAATGTGCTCCCTTGCGTAAAAGTTGTGCGTTGCTGCCGGATCAAAGCAGTGCCATAAACGCCGTTGCGGCAAGGCTTGCCACCATCAAGACGGCGATCACCAGGCAGACAATGCGCACAACAAGCTTATGTTTTTGCTGGTTCATCGAAATTGATCTCCTTCAGGCTGTCAGGCCTAAGGCATAACTGAAAATAAAGTGTCGGCTGGCGCTTTTTCAGCTACACCATAACATTAGTGCGGAACATAGTTCAGCGGGTTGGTGCGCGCACCGTTCACACGCAGTTCCAGGTGCAGGTGGTTGCCGGTGGAGTTGCCAGTGGTGCCAACATGGCCGATGACATCCCCCTGCGAAACGTTCTGGCCCACACTGACCGGCGGGGTGCTGTTCATGTGGGCGTACAGGGTAGCATAGGTGTTGCCCTGGTCGTCGGTGCCGTGGTAAATCATGACATAGTTGCCATAGCTGTAGTGCCAGCCGGACACGGTGACAACGCCGCTTGCCACAGCGCGGATGTTGGTGCCGCCGGGCGCGGCAAAGTCAACGCCCTTGTGGCCGCCGCTGCCATACTGGCAGGAGATATACTTATAGCTCGGCAGCGGGCAGATAAAGTTCAGCGAGCAGCTGATGGGCGCATTGGCGTAGTTCCTTTGGGTCTGGGCAATCAGAGATTTCAGGTAAGCGTCATATTCATCAGCAGCCTTATCGAACTCTGCCTGTTTATCACTCTTGGCTTCTTCCAGAGCCTGCTCCTGCGCTGCGGCGGCGGAGATGCTGGCATCCTGGGCCTGAATGTTGCTGGCCAGCTCCTGGGTTTTGCTGTCCAGCTGATTTTTCTGGTTCTGCAGCTCTTCTTCGTCCGCTTCCAGCGATGCCTTCGCTTCTTCCAGCTGGGTGCGCTCGTTGGTCAGCTCAATGCCCTGCTGTTCCAGATCCTCGCAGGCCTGGGTGTTGGCATCCGAAATATCCTGCAGCACCTGGTCAAAGGTCAGCAGCTGATAAATGTTTTCCGCCGTGGAAAGTAGCGCAATACCGCCGCCCTGGTCCAGCATCTGCATACTGACGACCTGCTCTTTATATTTTGCCCAGCGGTCATCGTATTCTGCCTGCTTCTGGTCAATTTCAGCCTGCTTATCGGTGATCTGCTGTTCTTTTTCCACGATCTGTGCGCTGATATCATCAATTTGGTCATTCAGCGCTTTGATCTGGCCCTTGATGGTGTTTTTCTCCTGCACAAGCAGCTGTTTTTGCTGCTCGGCTTCGGCTTTATCGCTGGCAACGTCTTTCAGCTGCTGGCGGATCTGGTCCAGTTCCGACTGCAGCTCGTTCTTTTTGTTTTCCAGCTCTTTTTGCTTATCATCGGCATGGGCCGGCATGGCAGCATTCAGGCACAGCGCCGCGGCAACCACGGCAGCCATCAGCGCAGCCCCTGCGCGCCGCACATTGCGGCGGATGGCAATGGACATTTTCAACTTTCCCCCTTTGGTGGGATGCGGGTAAAACGGGTTTTGGCGGTTCAAAAAGCGCAAGGCAAGCGCCGGGTGCTCAGACCTGCAGATGTTTGCGGATGCTGGTTGCAGTGCCAATGCCGCACAGCACAAAGCCAAACAGCATAAAGCCCAGCACAACATAATACCACAGGTCCTGCAGCGGCAGCAGTGTGCCGCCAAACATTGTCGTCAGGTTGGTGGGGTTCTTGCCGTACCATTCATACACGGCATAGTATCCGCCGCACACAATGGCGGAAGCGATCAGCGCGGAGATCAGGCCGGAGGTAACACCCTCCACAAAGAACGGGAACCGGATAAAGCCGTTGGTTGCACCAACCAGCTTCATAATGCCAATCTCCTTGCGGCGGTTGAACACGGTAATTTTGATGGTGTTGCTGATGACCACCACGCTGACGATGGCCAGCACGATGACCAGGCCATAGCAGACATAAGTAACCGCCTTTTGCAGCGAAACAAACAGATCTGACATGGCCTGCGGCGAGTTGACCGCGCGCACGCCGTCCACATTCTGTAATGCTGCGGCCACGCTGGAGATGTTGGCCGGGTCATCGGCACGCACCACATAGTTGGCCAGCAGCGGGTTATCGTTCTGGAACATCTCTTTCAGGTTGGTGTAGCCTTCCAGGCGCTGGCTGTACTCGTCCAGCATCTGGTCTTTGGAGATGAACTCCACCCCGGCCACATGCGGAATGCTGCGGATGGCTTCCTCCACGGCGGCGGTATCAGCGTCATCATTGATGAACGCAACCGTTTCGTTCTGCTCACCGATATAGGCCACCATGGAATCAATATTAGCGCCGAACAAAAATGCTGCGCCAACCAAAATCATACAGACGATCAACACGCCCATAGAGGCAAGCGTCATCATTTTGTTTGCCTTGAGGTTATGCAGGCCCTGCCCCACGAGGTAGGTAAAACTGGAAAAACGCATGGTCTACCCCTCCTTAATCCTCATACTCGTATTCATCATCGTTCTGGCGGGCAGCAAGCCATTCTTCGTACTCCTGCGCCACTTCGGGGTGGGCGGTATCAGATGCCACATGCCCGTTGGCCAGCGTGATGATTCGGTTGTTATACTTGGCGGCCAGCTTGTGCACCAGCTCATGCTCATGGGTAACAACCACAACGGTGATATGCACTTTATTGATGGCCTCGAACAGCTGCATGATATCCATGCTCATTTCGGGGTCAATGTTGCCGGTAGGCTCGTCCGCAATGATCAGCTTGGGGCCATGGGCCAGGGCGCGGGCCACGGCAACGCGCTGCTGCTCGCCGCCGGAAAGCTCATCCGGCAGGCGGTCCATCTTATCCTCCAGGCCAACCAGGCTGAGGGCGAACGGTACACGGTTCTTGATGGTTTTGTTATTGATGTTGGTCACGCGCATGGCAAAAGCCACGTTCTCGTACACCGTCATGGTGGGGATCAGGCGGAAATCCTGGAACACCGCGCCCATCTGGCGGCGCAGATAAGGCACCTTGCGGCGCTTGATGGTGGTCAGGTCCTGATCGTTGATATAAATTTTGCCCTCGGTGGGCTTTTCTTCCATCTGGATCAGTTTGAGGAATGTGGATTTGCCCGCGCCGGAATGGCCCAGGATAAAAACGAATTCCCCTTCATCAATGTGGATGTTGATATCTTCCAACGCCACATTTTCATCATTTTGGGTTTCATATACTTTGGTAACATGTTCAAAATCGATCATGAATAGCGCTCCTAAAGCAATACAGCACTTCCCGGCCATGGCGTGCAAAATGGTACACTACACCCCAGGGCAAAACGATACATTTAATAATGTACCATAGGAAGCCCGCCCCGTCAAGATTCCGTGCAGCGGGTGCCTTGTGGAATATATCGCATTTTCGTCAATTTTGTGTTTTTGGGCAATTTGTGGAAACTTTGTAAATTTTACGGCCTGTGCGGGCTGTGTATGGCTATAGACTTGCCTTTACGCTTATTCATCCGCCCCTTTTTCCGTTCTCCCCTCTCCTATTTTTCTTCATCCATCCGTTTTGTTTTCCTGCATTCCACTTATCCGCTCATCTTCTCTTCCAGCAAACCTGCAACAAAAAACGCGCCCACCAAGCAGGGGGGCGCGGAAAAAGCGCTTATAGGATATTTTAGTAATGGGCAGGGTCAGAGGAAAGATACTTTTTGACCATCAGGGCTACCTTGAACACAATCGCATCGTCAAACTTGCGCAGATCCAGGCCGGTCAGCTTCTTGATCTTTTCCAGGCGGTAAACCAGCGTGTTGCGGTGCACAAACAGACCGCGGCTGGTTTCGGAAACGTTCAGGTTGTTCTCAAAAAAGCGCTGGATGGTGAACAGCGTTTCAGAGTCCAGCGAATCAATGCTGTCCTGCTTGAATACTTCGCGCAGGAATGCTTCGCACAGGGTGGTAGGCAGCTGATAAATCAGGCGGGCAATGCCCAGGTGATCATAGCTGATGACCTGCTTTTCGGTATCAAATACCTTACCAACTTCCATGGCGATCTGCGCCTCCTTAAAGGAGGAGGCCAGATCCTTGATGTTGTCGATGGGGGTGCCGATGCCGACAACTGCCTTGATATAATGTTCGCCCTGCAGGGTATCCACAATGGAAGCTGCCAGCTTTTCCATATCGCGGGTATTGTTATCAGGGCGGATTTCTTTCACCAGCACGGTATCTGTTTCGCTGATGTTGAACACGAAGTCTTTCTGTTTATCCGGGAACAGGCTGCTGACCACATCATAAGCGGAAATATCATTGCCGGAGGTAACGCGGATCAACAGAACCACGCGCTGCACATCCGAAACAAAGTGCAGCTCCCGCGCTTTGGCGTAAATATCACCGGGCAGGATATTATCCAGCACCACATTCTTGATGAAATTGGTTTTATCAAACTTTTCATCGTGGTACTGCTTGATGCTCTGCAGGCTGATGGACAGCAGCGAAGCGAACTGGGCGGCAGTGGGATCGTTGCCTTCCACAAACACAGCATAATCGTTATGTTTTGCGTTGGAGAACTGGTGGTAGGCATAACCGTCCTTTTCAAAGGCATCCCCGGCCGTCAGGCGGGCAACAGCAAAGCCTTCCCGCATTTCGCCGATCTGCCCCAGCTCGGAGCAGGCGATGACGGCTCCCGTTTCGTCCACCACGCCTACCACGCGGTCGATCGCGTCCTTCATCTGGTAGACCACGTTCTGGAATACCCTGTTTGCCATAATACTGCCTCTCCTTCATGTTTATATGCAAATTGACAATGGCCGAACAGAAGTTCCCATCGGCTCATTGCTGTTATTTTGACACAAATAGATTTAACTACAATGTATATTTTACACAATCAGGTTGACTTTTGCAACATATTTCAACGAAAAACTCAATATTTTCTTGGTCAATTTGGATTTTTTAGCAAAATATGTTGGTTTTGCAGTGGTTTTCTATTTGGTCAAATTGCCAAAGCGGGGATTATTTCTGCTTTTTTTGGCTGTTTTCGGCCTGCTGCATGGCACCGGTGCCGCCTTCTACCACGCCGCGGCGCTGGAACACATAAGTAATGCTATGCAAAAAGATTTTTGCATCGTTCAGGAAAGTGATGTCAGCGGCATACTCACCGTCATAGCGGGCTTTCACATCAATCGGCAGCTCATCGCGGCCATTGATCTGGGCCAGACCGGTCAGACCGGGGCGGATATCATTGGCATGCACGGCATCGCGCGCGGCGATCAGGTCATACTGATTATACAGCGCCGGGCGCGGGCCGATGATGGACATCTGCCCTGCCACAATGTTATAGATCTGCGGCAGCTCATCCAGGCTGGTGCGGCGCAGGAACGCCCCACTTTTGGTGATATAGCTGTCTGCGTTTTTCAGCAGGTGGGTGGGCACATCGTGGGGGGTATCCCCACGCATGGTGCGGAACTTTAAGATATTAAAGCATTTTTTGCCGCGGCCAACCCGGCGCTGCTTAAAGAACACCGGTCCCGGCGAATCTTTTTTGATCCACAGGGCAATAATTCCCATTGGGATTGCCAGCACCACACAGGCTGCCAGCGACAAAATCAGGTCAAGCAAACGCTTGATGCAGGATTCATACATAAGTCAAGCCTCCTTGGGGAAGGTTTTGCGCCCGCAGGCCCCGGCCAGGCCGCCGTCACTGGGCGTTCTGCTGGGTGGAATGCTGTTCGTCCAGCGCCTTTTGCAGCTCTTCCTTATCAATGGTTTCAGTGTTGCCATGGGCGGCGCTTACGGTGTGGTCCTCGTTCACCACGCGGTTGGGGTGATAAGTGCCCACCATGCGCTGCAGGCTGAGCACTACACCCTCGTCATTATGCTCCGCATCGTGACGCAGGTTCTGCAATTCCTCATAGAATGCCGCCAGGTCAATCTGCATGGGCGGGGCAATAAAGATTTTATCGTGGGCGGTTTTGGTCATGCGGTCCTGCTCGGAATCCAGCATCAGCTCCTCGTACAGCTTTTCGCCGGGGCGCAGGCCCGTTACCTTGATTTCCATGTTTACGTTCGGCTCATAACCATAGAACCGGATCAGCCGGGTGGCCAGGTCCATGATTTTGACCGGCTCACCCATATCCAGCACATAGATGCTGCCGCTCTGGGCCAGACCGCCGGCCTGCAGCACCAGCTGGGCAGCTTCCGGGATCGTCATAAAGTAGCGCACGATGTCCGGGTGGGTGATGGTAACGGGGCCGCCGTTCTTGATCTGCTCTTCAAACAGCGGGATCACGCTGCCATGGCTGCCCAACACATTGCCAAAGCGCACGGCCATGCACTTCATGGAAGTGTTCTTAGCAAAGGTCTGAATCAGCATTTCGCAGATGCGTTTGGTGCAGCCCATAACATTGGTGGGATTGACCGCCTTATCGGTCGAAAGCTGCACAAAGCGCTCCACCCCATGCTCCGCCGCGCTGGTCAGCAGGTTTTTGGTGCCGAACACGTTGTTTTTAACGGCTTCCGCCGGGCTTACTTCCATCAGCGGCACATGCTTGTGGGCAGCTGCATGGAACACAACGGATGGATGATAGGTTTCAAACACTTCATCCAGACGCTTGATATCGCGGATGGAGCCAATCAGCGTGACAACGTTGATATCTGCACCGTATTTATTGCGCAGCTCCATTTCCAGCTCGTAGGCGCAATTTTCGTAAATATCGAAAATCAACAGCTGGCGCGGGCGGTAGCGCATGATCTGGCGGCACAGCTCACTGCCGATGGAGCCGCCGCCGCCCGTGACCAGAACCACCTTGTCATGCAGGTATTCCGAGATCTGGGCGCTGTTCAGCTGCACTTCATCGCGGGAAAGAAAGTCCGAGGTGTTCAGTTCACGCAGACCTGCCACCACCGGCTTGCCGTTGGCATCCACCGCCTGCGGGTCAGACAGCATCCGCACGCGGCAATGGGTGGAGTTGCACAAGTTGATCACTTCGTTCAGGCGCTCGCCTTTCAGCGTGGTGATGGCGATGATGATCTCCACAATATGGTACTTGCGCACCAATTCCGGGATATCCGAAATGGTGCCGCGCACCGGCACGCCCTGCACGCGCAGGCCTTTTTTGGTCAGGTCGTCATCCACGATCACGACCGGGTTGCCAAAGCTGGAGTTTTTGCTTTTGCACAGGTTGACCGCCCAGGCACCGGCGTTGCCAGCGCCGACGATCAGCAGCGGGGTTGCATCCCGCGGGGCGGCGTTGCTTTTTTGTTTGGCGCGGTTATCCTTGCGCAGGCGGGTGGCGGTGCGCACAAAGCGCCACAAAAAGCGCACGCCCGCAATGGCTGCCGTGTTGAACACTGCGCCCAGAATCAGCACCGTACCGCTGATGGGGCGGGTGCGGAAGATCAGATCAAACAGCAGGATAAAACCCGTTGCCAGGCCGGATAGACAGGTCAGGCGGGCAAGGTCCCGCATGCCGGCATACTCCCACATGATCTCATACAGGCCGCCAAACCAGAACACGACCATATAAATAACCAGCACATACGGCAGCATGGGAGCCATGGCACGGATCACTTCGGCCCGCAGCACCGCGGCAGGCACAATGGAATCCTCACCGTCAAACCGCAGCAGAATTGCCAGATAATAACAAAACACAATCAGCCCGCAGTCCAGCAGCATTAACAAAATGCGGCGCGGCAAGCCGTTGATGAGTTGCCTGTTTTTCTGTTTCATTGCACTATCTTCCTGTTTCTTCAATAATGTCGCAGCCGGCTGTCCCCTGCACAGCTGCCGCGCAGCGCCTGCGCCGCCCGCGGCCGTTCCTTCCAAAACCAAGGCGCAGCGGGCATTTTTCTATTTTCTCAAATCTTGTTTGATTTGTGGCAATACCGCATAATTCTAAGTGCCGATACGGCGAGCGAGGTGCGGCAGATGCTAAGCCAAAAGCGCAGATAATA
>ENA-UEYL01001696-UEYL01001696.1-human-gut-metagenome-genome-assembly--contig:-NODE-1696-length-18161-cov-4.421643_pt1 | contig 18161 bp, 16 predicted proteins | sample MGYA00242941_ERZ507946 | MGnify/ENA primary metagenome ERZ507946 (study PRJEB26167, sample SAMN06115482) | human gut metagenome | host: Homo sapiens | place: China:Guizhou | collected 2015-03-11...
ATTCGAACCCTCGAGACCCTTTAGGGGCCTACATGATTTCCAATCATGCGCCCTCGACCAACTAGGCGACTTCTCCAAGTGATGCACTTGTCTGCTGCCTGGAACAGACAGCGTTATTATTATAGCAAAAGAAAGCGGAAAGTCAAGCCCTTTTTTCATGTTTTTCAAAAGAAAAAGATGAGGCCGGGAGTTTGCACTCCCGGCCCCGCTCTCAGTGCAGCTCGGAGACGATGCTGTCCACAGCCTCATCCATGGCGACACCCAGCTTGTGCAGGCTTTTGCCTACCTGTGACTTCATGGAATGGCGGTTGCTGGCAGTCATCATTCCCAGCACGGCGCCGGCGGCCACGCCCGCGCCCATGCCGACCCAAAATCCGGCATTGGTATGCATATTCAATCACTCCTTTGCGGCTTGAGGGTAGTATGTCCCGGAGGAAAGAAAAAATCCGCCGCCGGATTTGCCAAAATGCGGCTGCGGCGCTATAATGCCAGAAGAAAAGAAATTGCACAGCCAGGAGGAGCCTATGACCACCATTTATCTGATCCGCCACGCGGAGGCGGAGGGCAATCTGTACCGCATCGCCCAGGGCCAGTACAACAGCCTGCTCACCGACCGGGGCGCGCGGCAGGTGGCGGCGCTGGAAAAGCGGTTTGCCGATGTCCATGTGGACGCGGTGTATTCCAGCGACCTCTACCGCACCTGCGCCACCGCGGCCGCCATTTACAAGCCCAAGGGGCTGGAACTGCACCGGCGCACCGACCTCAGGGAGATCTGCGTGGGTGTCTGGGAACAGCGCACCTGGGGCGAGATCTATCGCCGGACGCCGGCGCAGATGGCGGATTTCAGCACGCACCCCGAGCGGTGGTATGTGGAAGGCGCGGAGACGCCCGCCCAGGTGCGGGAGCGGATGCTGGCCGCCCTGCAGGAGATTGCCGCGGAAAATGACGGCAAGACCGTGGCGGTTTTTTCCCATGGCTATGCCATTCGAATGGTATTGGCGGCTTTGCAGGGCATGACCTTGGCGGAGGCCGGAACCACGCCTCACGGCGACAACACCGCCGTGTCTTTGTTGGAGGCCAGCCACGGGGTGCTGCGGGTGATCTGGCGGGACGACAACGCCCATCTGCAAACGCCGGAATTCCTGGCGGGGGAAAAGGTCCGCCGCCGGGCCACGGCCCTGGAGCCGGGACTGTGGTTTGTTCCGTTGGATCTCCAGGCCCACGGCGCATTTTTTGAAGCATGCGCCGCGGAGGCGTGGGAGGATGCCGGAGAGAAGCGTCCGTTTTCCGCCCAGCAGCTGCTGGGCGGCGTCACCAGGCGGACCACGCTGGTGGGGTTCCGGGACGAGGAACCGGTGGGCCTGGTGCAGATGGGTCCGGCGCCGGGCTGGATTTCCCTGCTGGCAATCCGGCGGGCATACCGGGGCCGGGGCTTCGGCGTGCAGCTTATCGGCCAGGCGGTGCAGCTGGCCCGGGGACGCGGCGCCCAGACCGTGCGCATTGCGCCGCCGGAGGAAGCCGCTGCCCGGACATTCCTGGCTGATTACGGATTTGCGCCTGCCGAAACGGCTGCGGCGGACCGGACCGTGCTGGAAAAGGACATCGCATTCCGCAAAGAATTTCTGGGAGATTGACTAAAGCGGCGGCACGCCATTGGCGTGCCGCCGCTTTTCCAATTCAGACTTCGGCCAGGGACCGCACGATCCGCGCGGTCATGCCCCAGATCACGTGGGGGCCGTAGTGCCACACCGGGACTTCCACCCAGCCGGAGGCCCAGGGATAGTTCCGGGGAATGCCCACCGCCTCATAGGGGAAGGTATCCGGCACCTGGGGTTCCAGAGTGTAGCGATAGCATTCCGGCGGGGTCTGCCGGAAAAACGAGAGCGGAACCGTGAAGACCTCCGCCACCTCCGCCGGGGAAGGGCGCAGGGCCTCCAGGCCCTTGGGAGAGACCACCCCCAGCACAGGGTGGAGCAAAAAGCCCCGCTGATTGCAGATAAAATCCGGGGTGCCCAGCAGCTGCACCTGCTCCCGGGGGATGGCCAGCTCCTCCTCCGTCTCCCGCAGGGCGCAGGATTGTGGGGTCTCTCCGGGTTCCATCCGTCCGCCGGGGAAGCAGACCTCCCCGCCCTGGCTGACGGTGGGGGAGCGGACTTCAAAGAGAAGGTGCACGCCCTCCGGCCGTTCCACCAGAGGACAGAGGACGGCATAGCCCGCCCGGGCACCCAGCAGTCCCGGAACATGACCGCCGAACCGGCGGCTCAGATTCTCCAGCTCTCCCATCACAGCAGCATGGTCAGGGCCTGTTGGCAATTGGTGATGTCTACGGAAGGCATACTGGGGGCATACTCTCCATCCAGGGACCAGGGAAGATCTTCCTCGGTTTCCAGATGCAAAGACCGGACATGGCGGAAAATCACGCCGTCCCGGTCGTAGCGCTGTTCCAGCATGGCCAGGACCAGGTTCTGCAGTTCCGCGGGGGTCTTGGGGCTGCGGATGAGCAGCAGCTCAAACCGGCCGTCGTCCAGCACCACCCGCTCCGGGTCCAGCTTCATCAGTCCGCCGATGGAGGTGGAGTTGCATACCGCGCCGAAGAGGTACTCGCCGTCCAGGTTGTCGCCGTCGGCCTGGATGCGCAGCCGGTAGGGGCGCAGGGAGTTGAGATCCTTCATCCCCTCCAGAATGTAGGCAAAGTGGCCCAGAGCATTTTTGGCTGCCTGGGAGGCGGTATAGGACGTACTGGTAAAGGCGCCGAAGGACGCCACATAGATAAAGTGGCGCTGGTTCCAGCGGCCCACGTCCAGCATGCGGGGCTGGTGCCGGACAATGGCCTGGGCCGCCTCGGCGGGATTGGAAGAGATCCGCAGGCTGGCCGCAAAATCGTTGGTGCTGCCCTGGGGCAGGTATCCCAGAAGAGGCGGGTGCTGGAGCTGCATGAGCCCGCAGGCCACCTCGTTGAGGGTGCCGTCGCCGCCCACGGCGACCACCACGTCGTAATGTCCGCCTTCCCGGGCGGCATAGGATGCAGCATCTCCCGGGGCAGTGGTACGGTGGATGGAGAGCAGATACCCGCTCTCGCACAAGATCGCGGCAGCGTCAAACAGCGGTGCCGGGGACTTGTTCCGTCCGGCCCGGGGATTGACGATCATCAAAAGGGTTTGCTGTGGCATGATTCGATCCGGCCTCCTCCCAAAACGCAGGGAACGCACAGTGTTAAAGGCATGTGAAAGTCAGTATAGCACGGGAAAAACGGGATTGCAATTCCCTGGGGGGCCGTGTAGAATAAATCTTAACGGAAAGGAGGCGGAGCCTTGGCTCAGAAGAACCGGTATATCAAATGGGGGCTGACCGTTTTCTGCGTGGTGGCCGCGATCCTGCTTTTTTATGATACGCTCTTTGGCCACCAGGTCCTCCAAAAATTTATCAGACAGTTTTCCGGGGCGGTTCGCCCTGTGCTTTACGGCGCGTTTATGGCATATTTGCTGGTGCCGGTGGTGGATTTCTTTGAGCGGCAGTTCTGTTCCGTTTCAAGCGTAAAAAAGGCGGTTCAGACCGGAAAGGCTGCTATGGCAGTCCGGGCGCTGAGCATCCTGCTGACCTGGGTGGTCATCGGCGTGCTGCTGTATCTGCTGGCGTCGGTCCTGCTGCCCGAACTCTATAAGAGCGTCTTGCAGCTGGTATCCAATGCGGAGACATATTACTGGACCATCAGCGACTGGGTCCAGCATTTGCTGGAGACCAATCCCGCTCTGGAAACCTGGGTGGCCGCCCAGATGGACGGCATCTATGCCGACATCAGCCACTGGGTGAAAACCGATATGCTGCCCCAGGCCCAGATCCTGATGCTGGCCCTTTCCGGCGGTGTATTCAGCGTAGTGGGCTTTTTCGGGGATCTGCTGGTGGGCATCATCGTCTCGGTGTACTTCCTGGCTACCAAGGAGCGCTGCTGTGCCTATGCCAAGAAGGTCATTTACGGCCTGTTTTCCCTGGAGAATGTCAAGTGGATCCTGCGGGGAGCAGGCAAGGTGGACCGCATTTTCTCCGGCTTTGTCCGGGGGAAATTGCTGGACTCTTTGATTATTGGTATTTTGTGCTTCTTTGGGTGCAGTATTCTGGATTTCCCCTACACGCCGCTGGTATCCGTTACCGTGGGCGTCACCAATGTGATTCCCTTCTTCGGCCCCTTCCTGGGCGCCATTCCCAGCACCTTCCTGATTCTGCTGGTCTCGCCCATCAAAGCGCTTTATTTTGTGATCTTCATTCTGGCCCTGCAGCAGCTCGACGGCAATGTGATCGGCCCCAAGATCCTGGGAGACAAGACGGGCCTTTCCAGCCTGTGGGTGATTGTGGCGATCCTGGTGGGCGGCAGCTTCTTCGGGATCCCGGGCATGTTTTTCGGCGTGCCGGTGTGTGCCTGTCTGTACAGCGCGGCCAACTTCCTGGTGGAGACCCGGCTGCACGCCAAACACCTGCCGGTGGACGCGGAGTCCTATGGCCCGGAAAAGCATCCGGCGCAGGAGCAGGAGCCGAAATGACGGGCTGAAAAAAATCTTGCAATCAGCACTTAGATCGTGTACAATACAGCCTTGCAGGTTTTGTCGTTATTTTTATAACAACAAAGCCCGCAGGGCTGTATTCACGTTTGCGGACGCACCGCAGAGCGGCCCAAAACTGAATAGAGCCGAATCATTCTGTCTGGGCGGGGCAGTTCCCGTCCAACACTGACCCACAGAGGCAGTGATGAAAAGGAGAGCAGTATGAAAAAGCACCTGATGGCGCTCCTTCTTCTGGTGAGCCTCCTGTGCACCGTACTCAGCGGATGCGGAGACGGCAGCGCGGAGCAGACCCCGGAGGATCGGGCCCAGGCCAACACCATCAATGTTGGCATCGCACAGGATCTGGACGAGAGTCTTGACCCTCACAAGACCGTGAAGGCAGGAACCCGCGAAGTCATGTTCAATGTATTTGAAGGGCTGATGAAGCCCACTTCCAACGGAGATCTGACCCCTGCCGTGGCGGAAAGCTACACGGTTTCCGACGACCATAGAACCTACACCTTTACCCTGCGGGAGGGTGTCAAGTTCCATAACGGAGACGCGGTGACGGCGGAGGATGTGATCTATTCCATTCAGCGCTGCATCGCCCCTGCCGAAACGGGAATCGTTCCGGTAGAGGCGTTTTCTATTATCACCGACATCCAGGCTCTCGATGAGCGCACGGTGGCCATCACGATTTCCGAACCCAGCAATGAGTTCATCTCCTATCTGACGACCGCCATTTTGCCGGCGGACTATGAGGAGCAGGATACCGCCCCCGTGGGTACCGGTCCGTTCCGGTTTGTCTCCCGGACCGCGCAGGACTCCATTGTGCTGGAGAAGTTCGACGAGTACTGGGGCACGCCGGCCAATCTGGATAAGGTTACCTTCAAGATCATCGAAAATGCCGACAGCCTGCTCATGAGCCTGCAGAGCGGCGCCATTGATCTGTGCGCCCATCTCACCAGCACCCAGGTTGCCCAGCTGGGCGAGGATTTCCAGATCGAGGAGGGGACCATGAACCTGGTCCAGGCGCTCTACCTCAACAACGCTGTGGAACCCTTTGACAATGAGCTGGTACGCCAGGCCCTGAGCTATGCAGTGGACAAGCAGGGCATCATCGATCTGGCCTTCGATGGCTACGGCAGCCCCATCGGCTCCAGCATGTATCCCGCCTTCGGCAAGTATTTCGATGAGAGCCTGACGGATTATTACACCTATGATGTGGAAAAGGCCAAGGAGCTGCTGGCCCAGGCAGGGTATCCCGATGGGTTCGACATGACCATCACGGTTCCCAGCAACTATCAGCCCCACATGGATACGGCGGAGGTGCTGGTGCAGCAGCTGGCCGCCGTGGGTGTCCGGGCGACCATCCAGCCCATCGAGTGGGAGAGCTGGATCTCCGACGTGTACACCGGACGGCAGTTCCAGTCCACCGTGGTGGGCGTGGATGCCGCCAACATGACGGCCCGGGCCCTGCTGGAGCGTTTTACCTCCACGTACGGCTCCAACTTCATCAACTATAACAATGCGGAATACGACCAGCTGTTCCAGCAGGCGCTCGCCACCTATGACGACGCCGAGCAGACGGCTCTGTACAAGCAAATGGAGCGCAACCTCACCGAGCACGCCGCCAACGTCTATATTCAGGACCTGGCGGACCTGGTGGCGGTGCGCAGCGGACTGGAAGGCGTGACCTTCTATCCCATCTACGTACTGGACCTGTCCAGTATCCGATATACTGCCTGATATGAACGGCGGCATGCATGATGCCGCTGCGCTGAAAGGGAGGCGAAGACCATGAAATACGCGGCAAAGCGCATCGCCATGCTGCTGGTGACCATGGTCATCGTCTCTCTTTTGGCGTTTGTGGCCTTTGATTTGATCTCCGGTGACCCCGCCACCGCCATGCTGGGCACCGCCGCTACCCCGGAAAAGGTGGCGGCCCTGCGGGCGGAGCTGGGGCTGGACCGGCCGCTGCTGGTGCGCTATGGTGAGTGGCTGGCGGGATTCTTCACCGGGAATCTGGGCGTCTCCTACAGTTATGGCCAGCCGGTATGGGATCTGATTTCCTCCAAGGTGCTGGTCACTCTGGTGCTGAGCCTGATGAGCTTTGTGCTGATTGTGGCGGTGTCCATCCCGCTGGGACTGCGTTCTGCCATGGGCGGCGGAAAACTGGAGGGCGTGCGGGACGGCGTGCGTACCGTGGTCAACCAGCTGTGCATGGCGGTGCCGCCCTTCTTCACCGGAATTCTGCTTTCCTGGCTGTTTGGTACGGTGCTGCACTGGTTTATCCACGGCCAGTTCCCCGGCCTGAGCCAGGATCCGCTGGGATCTCTGGGATACCTGCTGTTTGCGGCCATTTCCCTGGCCATTCCCCGGATTGCCATGACGACCCGGATGCTCCGGGGCGCGATCCGGGAGGAACTGCAAAAAGACTATGTCCGAACCGCCATCTCCCGGGGCAATGACCGCAAAGGCGTGCTGCGGCGGCATGTTTTGAAAAATTCCCTGGTGGTCACGGTGACCTTCCTGGCCCAGACCATGGCGGAGATTGTGGCGGGCAGCATCGTGGTGGAGCAGGTCTTTGCCATCCCCGGCCTGGGGCGGATGCTGGTGGCGTCCATTTCCAGCCGGGATTATCCCACCGTGCAGGCCATTGTGGTGATTCTGGCGTTTTGGGTGGTGCTGGCCGGGACCGTGGCGGATCTCATCAACCAGCGTATCGATCCCCGCCTGCGGTTAGGAGGGCGCCCGGTATGAAACGAAGACGGATGAACGGCTATCTGCTGGCCGGCGGAATTCTGGCCGGTTTTTTGGCGGTTGTGATTTTGCTGGGAATCTTTTGGACACCCTATGATCCTGCGGCCATGTCCGTGGGACCCAAGCTGGACGGGCCCTCCCTGCTTCATCCCATGGGGACGGACAACTTCGGCCGGGATATTCTCAGCCGTGTGATGCAGGGGGCAGGGACCACCTGCACCATTGCCTTGGCCACCGTGGCCATCGGCGCGGTGGCGGGCACCCTGATCGGCGCCCTGACGGGATACTTCGGTGGCCTGGTGGATGAAGTCCTCATGCGGGTGGGCGATGCCCTGACCGCCTTCCCCAGCATTTTGCTGGCTCTGGTGGTGATCTCCCTGCTGGGACCGGGCAAAAAATACAACGTGGTGGTGGCATTGGGACTGGTGTTTATCCCCAGTTTTGCCCGGGTGACCCGGACGGCCTTTGCCTCTTTGCGGGATGTCAATTATGTCAAGAGTGCCCGGTTGATGGGTGCTTCCCCGTGGCGGATTCTGGTGGTGCACATGCTGCCCAATACCACGTCCGTCCTGCTGCCGGCCCTGACCATCGGCTTCAACAACGCCGTGCTGGCGGAGGCCTCCATGAGCTTTCTCGGGATCGGCGTCACGCCGCCGGATGCCTCTCTGGGATACATGCTTTCCGAGGCCCAAAGCATGCTCACCACGGCCCCGTGGTACGCGGTGGCCACCGGTGGAACCATTGTGCTGCTGGTGTTCAGCGTGGGCCTTCTGGGCGAAGGCCTGCAGCGCCGTGACAAGGGGGTGGCATGATGCTGGAAATTCAAGACCTGCATGTACAGTTCCATACCCGGAACCGGGAAGCGGTCTCGGGCGTGTCCCTGACGATCCATGACGGCGAGATTCTGGGCCTGGTGGGCGAGTCCGGCTCCGGCAAAAGCGTGACGGCCATGGCGGTGGCGGGGCTGCTGCCCCGCAGACAGTGCCGCTATTCCGGCCGCATCCTGCTGGACGGCACGGAGCTGCTCCATGCCGACCGGGCACAGCTGCGCCGGGTGCAGGGCAAAGCCATCGGCGTGGTGTTTCAGGAGCCCATGAGCAGTATGGACCCCTTGATGAAGGTGGGGCGCCAGGTGGAAGAGGTACTGGAGCTTCACACGGATCTGGATCCGCAGCAGCGGCGGCAGGCAGCCCTGGAGGCCCTGGCGGCGGTGGAGCTGCCGGATCCGGAGGGCGTGTATGAGAAGTACCCCCATGAGCTCTCCGGCGGTATGCTGCAAAGGGCCATGATCGCCGCGGCCATCGTGATCCGGCCCCGGCTGCTGCTGTTGGACGAGCCTACTACGGCACTGGATGTGACGATCCAGGCGCAGATTCTGGCCCTTTTGAAAAAGCTCAATCAGGAGTCCGGGATCTCCATGCTCTTTATCTCCCATAACCTGGCGGTGGTGCGCAAGCTCTGCAGCCGGGTGGCCGTGATGCAGCGGGGTGTGCTGGTGGAGGAGGGGGAGACGGATCAGGTCTTCTACCACCCGCAGGATCCCTACACCCAGCGGCTGATTGCCGCCATTCCCACCCGCCGGAGAAAGGAGGAGCGCCATGAGTGAAGATCTGGTGCTGTCACTGCGCCATGTCACCAGCGGCTACCGCGACGGCGGACTGTTCCGCCGGGGAGCGGTGCAGGAGGTGCTCCATGACGTCTCCTTCGACGTGCGGCACGGGGAGATCCTGGGGCTGGTGGGCGAGTCCGGCACGGGCAAATCCACCCTGGCCCGGACGATTCTGGGCATGCTCCGCCCGGACAGCGGAGAAGTGATCCACTATACCAAGCGGCCCCAGATGATCTTCCAGGACCCGTACAGTTCCCTGAATCCTGCGTACAGCGTGGAATGGACGCTGGAGGAGCCCCTTCGGATTTACGGCAAGTATGACCGGGCAGAGCGCAAGCGCCGGGTGCGGGAGATGCTCTCCCGCGTGGAGCTGCCGGAGGAGTGTCTGAAGGCCCGGCCCGGTGAGCTCTCCGGCGGCCAGCGCCAGCGGGTGAGCATTGCCGCGGCTTTGATCCGGCGCCCCCGCTTCCTGATTGCCGACGAACCGGTCAGTGCTCTGGATGTGACGATCCAGGCGCAGATTCTGGAACTGCTGCGGCAGCTGCGCCAGGAGCTGGATTTGAGCTATCTCTTCATTTCCCACGATCTCAATGTGGTCTATCAGCTCTGTGACCGGGTGCTGGTCATGAAGTCCGGCCGCATTGTGGAGCAGGGAACGGTGGAAGAGATTTTTGAGCATCCCCAGGATCCCTATACCCGGCAGCTTCTGGAGGCAGCCCAATGACGCGGCTGCGGCGGCTGCTGGGGCAGCATCCCCGGCTGTATGGGTGGCTGGCACTGGATCTGGTGGTGCTGGCGGCCTACGGCGTCTGCCGGGGAAACCGGGCATGGATGAATGCGTTTGCCTCCCAGGTCACCGGTCCCCTGAAAGAAGCGCTGGGACGCCTTTGCTACCGCACGGAGATTTCCGTGATGGAAGTGCTGGCGGCGGCGCTGGTGATTGGGACTGTACTCTACATCCTGGCCAGCGTGGTGATGGTGGTCCGGACCGCCCGGGGAGGCCGCGGCCGGCGCGCCTGGGGCGCCGTTTTGGGGGCGGTGTGCACCGGCCTTTTGATCTGGGACGGATTTTGTCTGCTGTGGGGCGTCAATTATTGGACGGACAGCTTTCAGGATCTGTCGGGCATCTACGCCCAGCCGGTGCGCCAGGAAGATCTGACTGCCGTGACGGCGGAGTTTGCCCAGCAGCTCAGCCAGGCGGCAGGGGAGGTCCCGCGGGACGAAAACGGCCTGTTTGCCGTCTCCCGGGAGGAAATTCTGGCGGACAGTCCCTATGTCTATGACGCGCTGGAACAGCAGTTTCCCTTCCTGACCTTTGACGATACCGGGGTCAAGGGGATGTATTTTTCCCGGCTGATGAGCATCATCGATTTTACCGGCTTCTACTGTCCCTATACGGGGGAAGCCAATGTGAATGTGGACAGCCCGGCCTGTCTGCTGCCGTCCACGGCAGCCCATGAGATGGCCCACCAGAGAGGGATTGCCTCCGAGCAGGAGTGCAACTTCCTGGCGATTTTGGCGTCCACGACCTCCGGGAACCCGGCGTATGTGTACTCCGGCTACCTGATGGGATTCATTCATCTGGGCAATGCCCTCTACCGGGTGGACCCGGAGACCTACTGGACCATCCGGGATCAGCTGCCGGAGTCTGTGGAGGCGGATCTGGCATACAACAATGCCTACTGGGACCAGTTCGAGGATTCGGTGGTGCAGCAGGCATCCAATCACATCTATGACGGCATGCTCAAGGCCTATGGTGATGAAAACGGGATTGCCTCGTATGGGACCGTGGTGGATTTGCTGGTGGCCTATTACGCTGCATAACATCTACATAAAAGAAAAGTACCGCCCGGCGCATATATGCGCCGGGCGGTATGCTTTTATGCGTGGGGCAATCCGAAGAATGTAAGCGCTGTGCGGATGGCCTGGTCCCAGTAGTCAAAGTTGTGCATGCCGGGATCGATTTGGAAGGTGTGGTCCAGGTGCGGGCAGTGGTCGGCAAAAAAGGCGGCCAGGTCCTCGTTGGCAGGCAGAAGCGGATCGTCGTCTCCGCACAGCTGCAGCAGCCGGGGCTTGGGGCCGGGGGCATCGTTGAGCTGCCGGGCCAGAGCCTTTAGGCTGTACGGGGAGGACTCATAGGCATCCTCCGGACCGAAGACGCAGCGGAAATTCCGGTCCACTTCCTCCAGAGGCGGAATGGCCAGACCGCGCTCCGCGGCCCGGGGAAGATCCCGCATCTGGTCCAGCCGCACCGCGGCGGACAGTCCTGCGGCAGCGGCGTACCGGTCCGGGTGCGCCATGGCGGCCCGCAGGGCGCCGTATCCGCCCATGGACATGCCGGCGATGAAGGTGTCCTCCCGCCGGGGAGAGAGATGGAACCAGTTTCCCAGAGCCACGGGCAGTTCTTCCGTCAGATAGGTGCCGTAGCGATGGGACTGCTCCCCGTCCACGTAACAGCCCCGTGCTCCGTTGGGCATGACGACCACCACATCTGTGTTTTGCAGATAGGATTCCAGCCGGGTCAGACGCAGCCAGCTGGTGTGGTCCTGTCCGTGTCCGTGCAGCAGGTAAAGAACCGGATAGGGCTGGCCCTGCCGGGAAGCGTGGGGAACACCCCGCCGCTCCGGAAGGAGCAGGGTAACCTGGGTGTTCATCGCCAGCTGATAGGAATAGAGATCCAACTGTACCACTGCCATGAAAAAACCTCCTTGGGAATCGGATGCGGGGGAAACGGGTCAGCCGTTTCCCTGCCAGGGCAGCAGGCGGCGGCTGTCGGATTCGCCGCTGCTGTGGGTCTTGGCATAGCTTTCCGGGCTGACGCCCATAATCCGGCGGAATGTGTTGTAAAATGTGCAGTAATTCTGAAAACCGACTTCCATGGCAATTTCGGTCAGAGGCGTGCCTTTGCCCATCAGAAGCGTGGCGGTGTTGATGCGTTTTTCATCGATATAGAGCTTGAGCGTGCTGCGCGTGATGCTCTTGAACGTGCGGGAGAGGTAGGTGGGATTGTAATTGGTGACCCGGCCCAGGGTCTTGAGACTCAGGTCCTCACCAATATGGAGGTTGATGTAGTTGATCAGCTCGCACACCAGGTTGTCCTGCCGGGTCAGGGGCGCACCGCCGCTGTTGAAGCGCAGGAAATCGTCCTGCAGGTAGGCCAGCATCTGGTGGAGAATTCCCAGCTGGAAGACCATTTTTCCGTGTTCCAGCGTGCAGTCCTGAAAGGCGTTGATCAGGTCGATATACTTGTGGATATCCAGTGAGCCCAGATGCAGTACGGGATAGCTGTTGCCGTTGCGGCTGAAGATCTGAATGAGGTTATCACTCTTGGTGGAGCAGGACATGACGAAGTTGAACGTCAGGCCCACGCAAAACCGCATGTGCTGCTCATTGTCGCCCACCAGCCACATGTGCTCGTCCATCAGGTCACAGCGCACGATATCGCCGAAATTGATTTCGTATTCCTGGTCCAGCAGCCGGTAGCGTGCCGGTTCCTTGCCCAGATAGATGGCAAATTCGTAGAAATCGTGAAAATGGAACAGGGGAGCCTTATTTTTTCCGCTCTGATGCAGTTCCGCGTCAAAGCCGAACTGGTCGGTATTATTGGAAAAATGAGCGGCGTTGGTCGAGACGGAAGCGGGTTTCATCTCATGTTGCATGGCAAGACACCTAATACGGCGGGGGACCGCCGTCCTTCCTTGAGATGTAAAAAACCGATTTTTTCCACAGGGAAAAGGACGGATTTATTGAAGTGCGCAAACGGTTTCGAAAAGTGATGAGAATTGCATTCTGCATTCAAGATTCTGGGTTTCCCGATGAAGAATGCGCGGAAATTCAAATCACTTGATCAAGAAAAAACGCTGCGAAAATCAAAAACTGATATTATTATAGCACCTTAGGAAAAGAATTTCAATCCCGGCTCGACAGACAAAAACACCCTCCCGCTTACACGGGAGGGTGTTTTTGTGCAATTAGCGAATGCCTTCTTTGGCCAGCAGTTCCAGAATGCGGGCGTCATCCTCAATGGTGGCGTTGGGCATGGGGAAGGTACCGGCGCTGGAAGAAGCAATGCCGCGCAGCTTAATGGCCTCCTTCAACACGGGGAGGAAGGGGCTGCGGATGGAATAGAGATCCATCAGGCGGTCAATCTTCTGCTGACCCAGAGCAATGCCCTCCAGATCGTTTTCACGGAAGGCTCTCACCCACGCGGAGGTGATCTCAGGCACCAGGTTGCTCAGGGCTGCAATGCAGCCGTTGCCGCCGGACATCACGTTGCGGGCGAAGTTGTCATCAAAGCCGGAGTAAATCTCGAAGGAGGGTACGCGGCTCTTGACAATCTTGATCAGCTCCCGGGTGTGATCCATGCCCATGATGGTGTCCTTCAGACCCACGATGTTGGGATGCATCAAAGCCAGCTGCAGCACCGTCTCGGGGGGGATGGTGTAGCCGGTGTTGTCGGGGAAGTTGTAGATGTAGATGGGACCGTGGATCTCCTTGGCCAGCCGGTCATAATACTGCAGCAGGGCCTCGGGACCAAAGTGGAAGTAGTAGGGAGGCAGGATCATGACGGCGTCGGCACCGGCGTCCAGGCAGTAGTTGGAGAAAGAAACGATCTCGTTGGCCACCATGCTGGAGGTACCGATGATCAGCTTGGTGCGGTGGGCAACCTTTTCGATGGCAAAGCGGGCCATCTCCCGGCGCTGCTCCATATCCATGGCGAAGAACTCGCTGGAGCTGCCCTCCACCAGGATGCCATCCACACCGTTTTCAATCAGATTGTTGTACAGCCGCTCCTGGCTGATGAGGTCCAGAGTGCCGTCCTCATTGAACAGGGTAATTGCGGGAACAAGATAAGCCGCATTCATAAAGTGCTTCCCTTTCTTAATCGTATTCTGTTTTGTGTCGGAATGTTGTTTCGTACCGGTCCGCTTGGGCCGGGATCCTTTTTTGGATGTATTGTTGGCCATGGGGGGCGGTGGATTATTCCAGACCGCCGCCCTGCATGGCGGAACGGGCATGCTCGGTGTACATGCGGTAGAAGCCCTTGCGAGGCTCGCGGGGGATGATGCCCTTTTCAGCGCGCTTGGCCAGCTCGGCAGTGGCCTCCTCCACCGTGCAGGGAACACCGTGGATACCGGTCATGTTGATGGTACGGTTGGCCACGCTGTAAGAGACCAGGTCGCCCTCCTCCAGGAACGCGATGGGACCGCCGGCAGCAGCCTCGGGGCTGACGTGGCCGATGGCGGCACCGCGGGTGGCGCCGGAGAAGCGGCCGTCGGTGATCAGAGCCACAGAGCCGTTGATCCGCTCGTCGCAGCAGATGGCCTCGGTCGTGGCGACCATCTCGGGCATACCGCAGCCGCGGGGGCCCTCATAACGGATGATGATGACCTCGTTGGGATTGATCTTGCCCTTGGCCACAGCATCATAGGCGTCGTCCTCGGAGTTGAAGACGCGGGCCTTGGCGTTGACGACCTCACGCTGACCCTCAGCGCAGGCGGCATACTTGACCACGGAGCCGTCGGGAGCGATGTTGCCCTTGAGGATGGCAACGGAGCCCTTCTCGTGTGCCTTCTCCACGGGGAAGATGACCTGATCGCGGGTCAGGCCGTAGTTGGCCAGGTAGCCCAGGTTGCGGTCGAACCAGTTGTCCTTCTGCAGGTCTTCCAGGTTCTCGCCCAGGGTCTTGCCGGTGACGGTCAGCACGTCCAGATCCAGCATATCCCGCAGCATCCACTGCACCATGGGAACGCCGCCGGCGAACCAGAAGGACTCGGTCAGCTGCGTGCCGGAGGGATAGATGTTGCCGATGTGAGGCACCTGGTGGTTGATCTCATCGAACAGCTCGATGGGCAGCTCATAGCCCATCTCACGGGCGATGGAGGGCAGGTGCAGAGTTGCATTGGTAGAACCGCCGATGGCGCTGTGGATGATGATGGCGTTGCGGAAAGCGGCGGGGGTCATGATCTTGCTGGGGGTGATGCCCTTTTCGGCCAGATCCATGATCTGACGGCCGGCCTGACGGGAATACTGCAGCAGATCCCGCATGGTGGCAGGCACCAGGGCGGCGCCGGGCAGAGTCAGGCCCAGGGCCTCAGCCAGGCACTGCATGGTGGAAGCGGTGCCCAGGAAGGTGCAGGCGCCGACAGAGGGGCAGCCGGTGAGCTTATAGTCCCGGACTTCCTGCGGGGTAATGGCGCCGTCGCGCTTTTCACGCAGGGAGATGTCGCCGGCCACGATGGAAGTGGTCATGTTGGGGCCGGGACGCATGGAGCCGCCGGGCATGAAGATGGTGGGGATGTCCAGACGGGCAGCGGCCTTGAGGTGAGCGGGGATGGACTTGTCGCAGCTGGAGGCCAGGATCATGCCGTCCCAGGGCACTGCGCAGCCGTGGATTTCCACCATGTTGGCGATGGCTTCCCGGGAGGCCAGGACGAAGTTCATGCCGTCGTGGCCCTGGGTGCAGCCGTCGCAGATATCGGTGGCATAGTACTTGGCAGGCTTACCGCCTTTTTCATACACGCCGTAGACAGCCTGCTCCACCATCTGATTGAGGTGATAGCTGCCGGGGTGGGAGTCGCCGTATACGCTCTCCACCATGATCTGGGGCTTGGTAATATCAGACTCGTCCCAGCCGGTACCCATTTCCAGCGCATCAAACTGCGCCCAGAAGCGTCTTTCATTCAAGCTCTTCTGAATCATAGATAATCTCCTCTTTATAAAAATGTATATCAACACAACGGCAGTGCCGAAAACAGCGCCCGGATGCCGTTGGTTTTTCCGGTGTGAAAAGGAACAAAGGGAAAGCTCGTCCGCCGGAGAGGGGGACTCTGCGGAAAAGCGCTCAGAAAATATGTGTTCGGGATGCCTTGGGGAAAGACGACCACCGCCGCCGCCATGCAGGCAGGGCGGCGGTGGTCATTGAATGCGGAAGGGCTTGCTCGCAAACCAAATGATAGGATTAAAGAATGCGCTGCCGGATGAGACGGCTGTTGGCCGCCTCATCCAGACACGGGAACATTACATCACACCGAGCATGATGAACACGACACCGGCGATACCGGCGAAGACACCGGCAACACCGCCGACCAGGGTGTTGTACTTGAAGGTACGAGGAGCATCCATGTTGAACATGGACATGCTGACCCACCAGCCGGAGTCGTTGACGTGAGAGACGATCATGGTACCGGCACCGATCATGACGGCGCAGGCAACGGGGGTGATGCCCAGGGAGCTGAGCATGGGCAGGCACAGACCGGCGGCGGTCATGCCGGCGGTGGTACGGGAGCCCACAGCGCACTCCATCGCGGCGCCGATGACGAAGGGAACCAGCATGCCGGGGAAGCCGGTAGCGGCCACGACGTCACCGAGCTGGGTGGCGGCGGGAGCGTCCTTGATGATCTGAGCGAAACCGCCGCCGAAGCCGGTGACGATCAGGGGGATCAGAGCGACTTCCAGAGCCTCGCTGACCCAGCCGTTGAACATCATCTGGAACAGGCTCTTCTCGCTCTTACCGCTGGTCTGGTTGTAGTTGGCCAGGGTCTTATCCTTGTGGGAAACAGCCAGCAGCCAGCCGCAGACCACGCCGATGAACATAGCGATGTTCCGGGCACCGATGATGTCCAGGAAGGTGCGGACGGGATCGCCCTCGGCCATGGTCATGTCGGCGAAGGAAGCCAGAGCAATCAGAATGACGGGCAGCAGGATGGGGGACATGGCGGCCAGAACGTTGGGCAGACCCTCTTCCTGGATCAGCAGGTCGCGGTAGTCGTTGCTCTTGGCCTCTTCCACACCCTCGATGTACTCGGGCTTGGGAGGATAGTAATCCTTGGCAGCCCAGCCGCGCATCAGGAACCAGGTGATCAGATACGCAATCAGGGAGCAGATAATACCCCACAGAATGACCAGGCCCAGGTCAGCGCCCAGCAGGACGGACACGGCCAGGATGCCGGGGGTGGGGGGAACCATGGAGTGAGTCAGGTTCAGGGGCAGAATGGTCATGGAAGCCATCAGGCCCATGGGCTTGTTCTGACGCTTGGAGATGATGGCGCACAGGGGGCTGATCAGAACCATGGTCACATCACCGAAAACGGGGATGGACATGATGTAGGCAGCCATACCGGTGGACAGCTCCAGGTTCTTGCCGCGGAACAGCTTGATGAAGAAGTTGACCATGGACTTGGCGGCGCCGGAGTCACGGATGGAGCAGGCGATGATAGAACCAAAGATGATGGTCATACCGATGCTGCCCAGAGTGGAACCGAAGCCGTTGGCAATGGTGGTGATGGTCGTCAGCGGGCTGTTGCCCAGAATGGAGCCGCACAGCATGCCGCCGACAAACAGGGAGATGACGGGGTGGACGTTCAGCTTGACGATGAGGAACACCAGCACCGCAATGGAGATGATGATCGCCAAAACGAATTGCGTCATGATTGTAGTACCTCCTAAACTTTTAACATGGCCACTGGGGATGCCTGCGGCTGTTCGCCATGGCCGGAGCGACAGCCGCCCGGGGAATGGAGTGGAAATACCATGCCATTCCGGACTGATGGATGGCGTGCCACATAACACGTCATACGTCCGCCGGAGGATCAAAATCCCGTGTTGCCACGGGATCATCTTCCCATACCACCGTGCGGACCTGTTACACTTCCCTCCCTTTTCTCACATTCTCTCTTCTCTTTGGTGCAAGCCGATTGGTTGGTATTCTTGTCGGAATCGACATTTACCAGTTCTCATTCTACCACAATATATGAACTTTTCAAGAACTGTATGGTTGTAGAAAGTATGCTTTTTAATTTCAGTTTGAGACTTTGATAAAAATTTGATTTTATGCAATTTGAAACACAAATTATCATAAAAAAATACAGATATATTAAACTGGTAAACGTTTTTATAATGTTAAAATGCACATTTAACCCGCTGCTGCCACCAAGGTTAATGTGGAAAATACACAATAGACTTTATGTTGATTTTTGATTTGAAGATATAAATATTTGATTTTCCAAACAATGCCACATTTTTGAGGCTGCTTTTTTACAAAAGAGAGAACCAGTTGTGATTATCACAAAAAGCAAACGGGGTATAGGAAAATGAATTTTTGCAAGGAGTACTGAATTTGGAAAAAGATCGGGAAAAGTGGGCGGTTTTTGACGAAAAAAGTTCTTGTTTGCTGATTAAGAAAAGCTTTGCTGCTTCAGCAATGAAGAAAAACAAAAGAAGATATGTAAAGAAACGAGAGGAAAAAATCAAAA
>ENA-UEYL01001703-UEYL01001703.1-human-gut-metagenome-genome-assembly--contig:-NODE-1703-length-18106-cov-6.921626_pt1 | contig 18106 bp, 19 predicted proteins | sample MGYA00242941_ERZ507946 | MGnify/ENA primary metagenome ERZ507946 (study PRJEB26167, sample SAMN06115482) | human gut metagenome | host: Homo sapiens | place: China:Guizhou | collected 2015-03-11...
ACCGCTTTTCCATTTTGATGGCACTTTCCGCCACCATGACTTTTTTCACTCTGATTTGAGTGGTGGCGCTTTTTGCCGTCACTTTGCTGTTTTGACGGCGCTTTTTGCCCCCACTTTTGCATTTTGACGGCACTTTTTGCCTCCACACTTTTTCGGCTCTGATTTGTGCGGGGCGCTTTCTGCCCCCATTTGCACGTTTCGGGGGCGCTTTTTGCCCCCACTCGCTGGATTCACCTATTCAGTTGTCTCTTTCACCATTACATCTGCATCCAACATCACATTTTCTGCTATCTCAGCACCATCTTCCGACAATTCATTTGTTTCAGGCGGTATATCCACTTCATCCTGTTCACTTATCACAGAATCCCCAACTGCCGCTTCATAATCCATTTCTTCTACAACCTTGCTTCGGTTACGCTGTGGCTCATAATCCAGATTGTAATAATCTTTGTGACCATAAATTTTCTGTTCAAAGTACTTCCTTGGACATTTACCCCGCATGGTGAAATAACCTTTTGCCTCAAGCTCTGCATTATATTCCTTTATAATTGCATATGCCTTCGTCATCCCGATACCAAGCATCTGGCTTATCTCACCTGCATCTATGAATGCTTCCTTTATACCCTTCATGCAGCTCCTCCTTTCATAAATTGTTATTTTAAATACGTGTTTTTACAAAACAGCTATCCTGTTCTTTATTTAATCCGTATTTCTAATTCGTGTTTATTTTAATATCCTTTTCAAAATTTGTCAATAGAACTTTTTATAATTACGCACTTGCAATTCGTTTTTGTCTATGATAAAGTAATCGTACAATCATAAACAAGTCACTTACTGATACGTATTTCATTTAATATCAACCTAATACGTATCTTTACAACGGACTATTTCATATAAAGGAAGGTGAACAGAATGGCTTACTCTGATTCCATTAAACTTACTATGTCCTCTTCAGAAGAAATCGGAAAGGCAATACAGAAGCAGCGCAGAGCACAAAAGATCACGCAAAAGGAGTTTGCACAGCGTCTGGGAAAATCAGAACGTACTATCCAGAAATATGAATCTGGTGAAATACTGTTAAAGATAAATGTTTTAAAACAGATTGCTAATGAATTAAATGTTCCATGGCAGGAGCTTTTATTTGCAAAAGATACTAATACTCCAAAAGATAATACTACCGCTGAATATCCGGCATATGAATTCCACACTATGTCAGATGTAATCAATGCTCTCTTTGCCATAACTGAACTTACTGATTTTTCATTTGAGCTGACCAACACCAAACCTCCTGAAAGTCCTGAATGGACTGCCGGGATCAAGGTTAATGGCAAAGGCAATGGAAAATATGATGCAGACTTCTGTCTCTTTATGGAAAACTGGATAGAAAAGAAGAATATGCTTCAGACAGGAAAAATTTCAAAAGAAAAGTTTGATTCATGGAAATCAGATATGTTGGCATATTATAAGGATTCCAGACTAGATAATGAAGCCGATTCAAAAACTGAATAATTTAAGGCTTACACCTTTAGTAAAGAAAAAGCTCCGGCACACTCCTTCTCGCAAAAGGAATAACCGAAGCTATGTAAGTGATTGACCCGAAGGCTTTATAATCACCCTGAACAAGTAGATTATATCATAGCCTTTTGATGATTGCACAACAATTTTACAAAAAGGAGATGATATTTATGCCAGCTTATAAAGATGAAAAAACTGGTAAATGGTTCGCCAAGTTCTATTATACGAACTGGCAGGGAATCAAAAAACAGAAGTGGAAAAGAGGCTTTGCCACCAAAAAGGAAGCCTTAGGATTTGAAAGGGATTTTCTGGAAAAGCAGTCTGCCAATCCTGACATGACATTTCAAAACCTTTATGAAATTTATATGGAGGATATGGCTGCAAGACTTAAGCAGTCAACTCTTCTGACAAAAAAGGCGGTACTACAGACGCATATTCTTCCATTCTTCGGTAGCAAGCCGATAAATGAAATCAAAGCCTCTGATGTACGAAGATGGCAGGCGAAGCTTATGAGTTCGCCGAATAATTACTCCCAGACCTATCTGAAAAAGATTAACACGGAGCTTAACAGCATCATCAATTACGCCAAGCGATTCTATGATCTCAACACCAATCCCTGCGGCAAGGCAGGCACCATTGGAAAAGCAAAGGCTGAGGAAATGGATTACTGGACTTACGATGAATATATTGCTTTCCGTGAGGGTGTAAAAGACAAGTCGCTATCGTATATATGCTTTGAAGTCCTGTACTGGACTGGTATGCGAGAAGGTGAACTGCTTGCTCTATCACCTGCTGATATTGACCTTGATAACAAGACAATATCCATCAACAGAACATATCAGCGGATAGAAGGAAAAGATGTATTTACATCACCTAAGACAAGAAAAAGTAAGCGAAAGATTCCGATTCCGGATTTTCTCTGCCAGGAGCTATCAGACTATATCCAGTCAAGGTATATGCTTGACGCAGATGAAAGGCTGTTCCCGGTAACAAAATCATATCTCTCACACGAGATGATAAGAGGTTGCAAAAACACAGGTGTAAAGAAGATACGAATCCACGATATCAGGCATTCGCACGCCAGCTTACTTATTAATCAGGGCTGTGATGCGCTGATGTTAGCAGACAGGCTCGGACACGAGAAAGTATCCACAACACTTAACACATACTCTCATCTGTTTCCACATAAACAGCAGGAGCTTGTGCATAGTCTGGAATCATTGCAGGCAACAGATTCGCCAACACCTGAACCACCATCTGATAACCCTCTGCTTGAAGCAGTAGGAATCACCTGTGAAGTATCTCATGCTCAGGACAGCGGCTCAGATGTAACAATCCGACCTCAGTTCGGATCTGCGTTAGTACCACCAAATACCGCATCCGGGAAAATCATCCAGATGCCACAAAGAAAGATCATATAGAAGAAATCCAGCAGTCATCAGGGTTTCTTGCTATTAAAGTTAATGACAACCAACTGAAAACGATAGAAAAAGAGTAGTTGCTATTAGTAGCAAATTAGTAGCAGAGCAAAAGAAAAAGTCTCGGAACCCGCTTGTTTAGCGGATTCCAAGACTTATGGCTCTTATTCAAACTCAATCGTCCCAGGCGGCTTACTGGTAATGTCATAAAAGCAGCGGTTTACCCCCTTCACTTCATTGATAATCCTGCTCATAACCTTCTGTAACACCTCGAACGGTATATTGGCAGCTTCCGCTGTCATGAAATCAACCGTATTGACCGCACGCAGTGCAACCGCGTAATCGTACGTTCTCTCATCGCCCATGACACCCACGCTTCGCATATTGGTGAGCGCGGCGAAATACTGGTTTGGCATCCACTCCGGTGCCTCTCCATGCTCTTTGCGGTATTCCTCTACCGCGGCATCCACTTCCTCACGGTAAATGTAATCGGCATCCTGCACGATACGAACCTTCTCTGCAGTTACCTCACCGATAATACGGATACCAAGTCCCGGTCCCGGGAATGGCTGACGGAAGACAAGTTTCTCCGGGATGCCAAGCTCCAGACCCGCTTTGCGGACTTCATCTTTGAAGAGGTTGCGCAGCGGCTCGATGATTTCCTTGAAATCCACATAATCCGGGAGACCGCCGACGTTGTGGTGGGACTTGATCACTGCGGATTCTCCGCCAAGTCCGGACTCTACCACATCCGGGTAGATGGTTCCCTGTGCCAGGAAATCCACGGCTCCGATCTTCTTTGCCTCTTCCTCGAAGACACGGATAAATTCCTCTCCGATAATTTTACGTTTTTTCTCCGGTTCTGTCACACCGGCAAGTTTTCCATAATAACGCTCCTGCGCGTTGACACGGATAAAGTTCAGGTCAAACTGTCCGTTTGATCCGAAAACTTCCTCGACCTCGTCTCCTTCGTTCTTTCGGAGCAGACCGTGATCGACGAATACACAGGTAAGCTGTTTTCCGATTGCGCGGGAAAGAAGTCCTGCTGCAACAGAAGAATCCACGCCTCCGGATAATGCAAGGAGAACCTTTCCATCACCGACTTTTTCACGGATCTCTTTGATTGTATGCTCCACGAAAGAATCCATGCGCCAGGTGCCGGCACATCCACAGATATTTCTTACAAAGTTGTGAAGCATCTTGCTTCCCTCTACGGTATGCAGTACTTCCGGATGGAACTGGATTGCATAAAGTTTTTTCTCCGGGTTTTCATCTGCCGCTACCGGACAGTCAGCAGTATGTGCTACCACCTGAAATCCCGGTGCCGGCTTGGAAATATAATCAAAATGACTCATCCAGCAGATGGTAGATCCTTCTGCCGAATCCGTTGCCACTCCCTCAAAAAGCGGAGAAGACTTGTCCACGAACACTTCCGTTTTTCCGTACTCACGTACCGGTGCCTTTTCTACTTTTCCACCGAGGATATGATTCATCAACTGCGCACCATAGCACAGACCGAGAACCGGGATGCCAAGTTCAAATAATTCTTTCGTGTATGTCGGGGAATCTGCCTCATAGCAGCTGTTCGGGCCGCCGGTGAGGATAATTCCCTTTGGATTCATTGCCTTGATCTGTTCGATGTCGGTACGGTAAGAATAAATCTCACAGTACACATTGCACTCGCGGACGCGGCGTGCAACCAGCTGATTGTACTGACCACCGAAGTCAATGACGATGACTTTCTCCTGATCCATATTGTGTTTCCTCCTGTTTTCTAAAATGCATTTTTGCATTTATGTGGTGCATTTTTCAAAAGTACACCATTTTTCTACCATTATAATAAAGCCCCTGTGATTTTACAAGTCACAACCTCACGTTTTCTCGTAAAATGCAATCACATCCGCGTAAACTTTTTCATTTTCTTTCTCATTCAGTATTTCATGGCGCATATGCGGATAGGTAATTGTGGAAATATTGGAAAAACCTGCCTGTTTCAGCGTGTCCACACTGTCTTTGGCACCTTTTTCATACCCGGTGCACGGATCTTCGCTACCGCGGATCATCAGAATCGGTAATGTCTCATTTACGTCCCGGTAATTTGACACCTGATGCATGGCAGTTGTCAGCATATACAGATCGTGAAAAGCGGAAACACTAAATCCGTGCCCGCAATACGGATCTTTCAGATATGCCTGTACCACCTGCTCATCGGAACAGATCCAGTCCGCTTCGGTTTTTGCATGTTTTACCTGCTTATTAAAATTTCCCACTGACAGTTGCTGCACCAGCTTGGAATGATACATCGGTCCACGCGCCCTTGTGAGCAGATTCGTCAGGAAAAACCCTATGCGGATAATCTGTGTTCCCGGATAATTCGGGAATCCGCTCAGTACCACCTTTGCGTAACTGTATGACTGGGTACAAAGCAGATTCCTTGCAATGATGGTTCCCATGGAATGTGCAAAAATCATCACCTTTTCCGTTTGAAACCGCTCCCTGATATATGCCGTGATCTGTACCTGATCCGACAACAGATAACGGTCACCGTCTTTTTCTTTAAAGAACCCCAGCTTTGGAGCATGTTCCCCATGCCCCCGCATGTCCGATGTCACAACCGTAAATCCCGCCTGCCGCAGCTGCTCAGCGAAAGCCTCATAACGCTCCTTATGTTCCTCCATCCCATGAATGATCTGAATGTATCCCCGCGGATGCTCACGTTCAAATACCGCCAGACTCAGCGCGTAACCGTCGGACGCTTTCAATACTATATTTTCCATTTATATCCTCTTCTGCGTTCGTACTTTTAAAACCAGTCCACATTTGTTCCATGTTCCAACTGTTCCGGTGTCATCAAAGACACGGCATCAATAAACCCGTTGCGAAACGTCATCGTTCCTCTCTTTTGTGCGGTCATTTCTTTCGCCGCAAGTTCTCCTGCAATGCCAGTAAACGCACAGCATGCCACTGCACTCTCCACCGAATTTTCCGCACTTAAAAAAGCACCAAGCATCACGGTGGACATACAGCCGCTTCCCGTAATCCTTGCCATCATCGGGCTTCCATTATGACACCGGTAGACGCAGCTTCCATCCGTGATCAGATCAGTTTCTCCGGATGCGACAAGAATCATCTGATTTTCCTTTGCATATTGCTTCATCAGCTCCGGCAAATCCGTTTCTTCTGCTTCCGTCAGCGCATCCTCGGCTGCATCCACCCCGGTAACCGTTCCACAGTTGTGCAGCAATGCCTGTATTTCCGAATAATTTCCCCGGATACAGGTCGGATGGATTATTTTCATCAACTCCAGACATTTTTCACGCCGATAGGAAGACCCCGACACCCCGACCGGATCAATCACGATCGGATGTCCCAGCGCATGCGCCCGCTTTCCGGCAGTCTTCATCGCCTCATAATCCGAGATGGCCCCGAAATTACAGATCAGTGCCGCTGTACCTGCCGTGATCTCTTCCACCTCACAGGGATGGTGTGCCATCGTCGGTGACGCACCTGCCGCCAGAAGGATATTCGCACAATCGTTGACCGTCACGGCATTTGTGATACAGTGGATAATCGGACGTTTCTGTTGCATTTTCTCATAAATTTCCACCACTTTTTCCCCGGAAAATTTCATCACAGTTTCTCCCGTCTTTGTATTTCACCGTCCAGAATTCCTGCCTTTTTCATTGGAATGGTCACGATAATTGCAATGATCGTACCACCACAGGTACTGATCAAAAACGGCACTACAAATGTAAACAATGCCGCTGCTTTATTCCCCATAATCAGATACGCAATCGGATAAGAAAGCATTCCGCCGATGATACCGGTTCCAAACACTTCTCCCACATATGCAAACGGAAGCTTTTTCCCATACTGGTAAAGTAGTCCTGCAAGCAGTGCACCACACATACTTCCCGGAAATGCCAGTGGGCTGCCAAGCCCTGTCAGATTACGGATCAATGCCGCCATAAAAGCCTGTGCCAGCCCACACCATGGTCCGACCGTTACCGCGCACAGTACATTCACCAGATGCTGTACCGGCGCACATTTTGAGCCCAATACCGGGAAAGAAAACATACTCCCGACCACAGCCACCGCCGTAAAAAGTGCCGTCAATGTCAATTTTTTTATCTGCAGATGATTCTTCATTTTACTTTTTTACTCCTCTTTTGTTCCCTTTATATGATCTGTTCTACAAGTTCTCCAAGATGCCGGGTGCCTGTCTCAATATCCTCACAGGCAAAAATGCCGCTGACAACTGCGACACCCGCGATGCCTCTGCCTTTTAACTGCAAAACATTCTCTGCCGTGATTCCCCCGATTGCCACAACCGGAATTTTCACGCTGTGGCAGATTTCTTCCAGCAGCTCGTGCTTCATCGGAATGGCATCCTTTTTGGTTGTAGAGCCAAACACAGCACCACTTCCCAGATAATCAGCGCCTCCCGCTTCTGCGGCTTTCGCCTGTTCCACGGTTTTTGCCGTCACACCAATGATTTTATCCGGTCCGAGAATCTCACGCGCGTGCGCCAGTTCCATATCGGACTGTCCGATATGAACCCCGTCCGCGCCGACTTTTGCCGCCAGTTCCACATCATCATCCAGAATGAGTTTCACTCCGTAACGATGGCAAAGTTCCAGCAATTCTTCTGCCTCCTTCTGCACATCCGCTTCCGGAAGTTCCTTCTCACGCAGCTGTACCAGAGTGGCGCCACCTTCCAGTGCTTTCTCTACCTGCTCATATAATGTTTCATTGCCCAGCCAGGTGCGGTCGGTCACCGCATAAAGGCGGAGCTGTTCTTTTTTCATATTATTCACTGTTTTTTCCTCCTGCATGTTATCCCATTATAACACGCACGACAGGAGAAAATCTATACTGCATGCAAATGTGCATATTTTTCCTTTGTTGCCATTCCTCCGCGGATATGACGTTCGGATTTATTCACATCAATAATCTTGCGGGTTTCTGCCGCAAGTGCCAGATTCACCTGGCACAGCCGGTCTGTGATATCCTTGTGAACGGTCGATTTTGAAATCCCGTAATGTTTGGCAGCCTGCCGCACAGTTGCCTTATGTTCAATGATATAGTTTGCGATTTCCACGGCTCTTTCTTCAATATAAGCTTTCAAAAAAATACCCCTGCATTCCTGTGTTTGTACAGTTTATGCAAGGATATGTTTGCTTATTACTTACTTTCTGACTTACTTCCCACAAAGACTCTTCTGTCACAACCTGTCCCACAACAGTTCCATCGGGTTTGACTCCAAAATAAAGTTTCCTTTTCAATACCAAGATTCAAATCAACATCTGCCTTCAACGCATATAATCAAATTATATACTGCTTATAATGATATGAGGTCATATAAAGCAAATATTCTTGTCTATGTCCCATGACGAACTGAATAGAGGACATATGGCAAAAAAATAGCCGTCCATGTCCCATGACGAACTAAATAGAGGACATATGATAAAAAAGTGCTCATTTATGTCCCATTAAACAGGTCCTGTGGGACTTTTTCATGCGCTTTTTATACATATGTCCTTTTACCAACTTCTCCTGGGATTTTTCAATGCACTTTCTCTACATATGTCCCTCCGGCAACTTTCACCGAGACTTTCTGGCTTACTTTTTCTCTATATGTCCCCAAAACACAAGGAAACGCGCACGAAAAAGGGAATGTTCCACACACGGAAACATTCCCTCTTTCATTTATGTATTTATTTTTCCAGTTTTGTCAGTTCATTGCTGTCCACATCCGCCGCATGACCGCCCTCATTATGGCTTGCTGATCCGTTCTCAAACCACCATGCCACACCTGCGGCCAACACAACAACTGCTACTACAACTACGATAATGACTTTTTCTAACATGAAATTTTCCTCCTGAACTCTTTGAAAATGGTCGCTTATTTCAAAGAGTCAGAAGCTTTTTCCCCATCCTGCCAGTGTATGTATGCCATGATCCACGCATGGCTGCGCACAAATATGTTTTCGATACGGCAGGATGCCAGATAAATCCGGGTAGCATTCCCGGCAAATCCGCTTGCAAGTCCTGCCCACAAAATGACGTTGCGTTCTGCATTCAGCCGCGTGATCCGTGCACTGACGGTCAGACGCGCCTGTTCGGACTGTGTCAGTTCGGAACGCCCGAGGATATCAAGGAAGGAACCCTGCTGCCGCTCCATCGTATGTACCGCAAGATGATCCGGCTCCGCCTGCGTGATATCGTACATATTTTGCACTCCATAGCTCTGCTGCAAAGCGAAAAAACATATCACTATTGCCAAAAAGATGCCTATCCACTGGTCAACTCCTTGGGCAATTTCTGATCTGCCCCATCGCATCCGGCGCTTTCGTATCCGCATGATTCCCTCCTTTCCCGGTGCCTGCCCGTGTTATGTAATCGCTGCTACTTTGTCAGGCCGGCTTTTTTCCGAAGCATGGAATACAGCCATTTGCCCTCATCACTCAAATCGCTTTTCTTAAAACCGCTGACTTTTGAACAACTGCTTTTAATAATCGAAGAAGATTCCTGTTTGTTTGACAGATTCCATGCAATGTAGCTGACGCCATATTCATCCATCGTCTGTACCCAGCGGTTTGCTTCTTCTTTGTCAATCGCTCCATTTCCGGAAGCGTCACAGATTCCATACTCTGTAACAAATACCGGAAGCCCTTTGTTGATGGCTGCGGTCATTTTATTGCGCAGGTCTGCCTTGTGGGTAGCCGCATAAAAATGCAGTGCATACATAAGATTCTCCCCTTTCATTGGGGCTGCCGCTGCCTGATCCACATCCTGTGACCAGGTTGGCGTTCCCACAACGATCACCGCTTTTTTATCATTTTCACGGATGGTAGAAATCACGCTTTTCGCATAAGACTTGATCTCTTTCCAGCTTGTTCCGTTGTTCGGCTCGTTGCAGATCTCATAAATCACATTGTTGTAACCTTTTAATTCCTTTGACATCTCCTTGAAAAAGGCTTTTGCTTCTTTTTTATGGGAATTTGGATTGCCATCACTTAAGATGTGCCAGTCCACAATCACATACATCTTGTGTTTCTTTGCCAGCTTTACACCTTTTTTTATGAGTTTCTTTAAATCACTGCGGTTCTTTGCATCTCCGCTGCAGTATCCGTTATACTCTTCGGTATACATCGCCAGGCGCACGACATTTGCTCCCCATTTATCATGCAGCTGGGCAAAACACTTGTCATTGACGTACTGCGGATACCAGCTCAATCCATGTGTGCTGACTCCGCGAAGCTGTACTTCATGCCCCTTTTTGTCCACAAGTTTTGTTCCTTTGACGTGCAGCCTGCCTGCCGATGCGTCATAATACGTTGTTGTTTTTGCCTCTGCTATTTGCAGTCCCCCTGTCAAACACAATCCCAGCGCAAGCACACATACCAGTGCAAACCCACGCAGGATTTTTATTTTTTTATTAAAAAAATACATGTTCCACTCCACCCTTCTCCGACGGAAACAGGCGGCTCCACGTTCCATTGGACCGCTGTAACATTCTTAATCAATCGCTGTAACCTTGTAATCTTTCTCTTCTACCGTTTTCTTTAATACATCATCTGCCACTTCCGTGGATGAGGTCACAACGGCAGTGCCAGCCTCATGGCTGACTTCTGCAGATGTTACTTCCGGAAGTGCCTCAAGTGCTTTCTTTACCGTTGCCTCACAGTGTCCACACATCATTCCTTCAATATGCATTGTCTTTGTCATTACTTTTTCCTCACTTTCGCTTGTTTTTATTTCTACCGGTTCTGCTGCCGGTGCAGCATCTTTATTTGCTTTTCCGTGTACGGAAAACAGGTTCAGCCGTAATGCGTTGGTCACGACACAAAAGCTGGATAAGCTCATAGCTGCCGCGCCAAACATTGGATTTAATTTCCACCCAAATATAGGATACCACACTCCGGCTGCAAGTGGAATCCCTATTACATTATAAAAGAATGCCCAGAACAGATTTTCATGGATGTTCCGCAGCGTTGCCCGGCTTAGGCGGATGGCCGCCGGAACATCCCGCAGACGGCTCTTAACCAGGACAACGGATGCCGCATCGATTGCCACATCGGTTCCGGCACCGATGGCGATTCCGGTATCTGCTCGTGTCAGTGCCGGGGCATCGTTGATTCCGTCTCCGACCATGGCTACTTTGCCCTGTTCCTTCAGCTTACGGATCTCTGCCTCTTTGCCTTCCGGCAGTACACCGGCTATGACTTCGTCCACTCCTGCCTGTGCACCGATGGCTTTTGCTGTGCGCTCGTTATCTCCGGTCAGCATAATGACACGGATTCCCATGTCACGCAATTCGGCCACCGCCTGGGGGCTGTCCTCTTTGAGCGTGTCTGCTACGGCAATCAGACCGGCACAGGTATGATTTTTGGCAAAAAGCAACGGTGTTTTTCCCTCTTCTGCCAGCTTTTGGGCCTGATCGAGCAGGGTGGAATCTACTGTTACGTTCTCTTTCATGTAAGAAACGCTGCCACCGAGCAGCAGATCTTCCCCACGCACCGCGGAAAGACCATTTCCCGGAAGTGCCTGAAAATCATGTACCGCCGTCTGGGAAATCCCCGTCGCTTTGGCATGCTCCATAACTGCTTTGGCCAGCGGATGTTCACTCGAACTCTCCAGATCTGCAGCAAGCTGCATGAGATCACGCTTCGTGTAGCCTTCTGCCGGTAAAATATCGGTCACGCGTGGCTCTCCGGTTGTGATCGTTCCCGTCTTATCCAGTGCTACAATCTGTGTTTTTCCAGCATTTTCAAGTGCCACCGCATTTTTGAACAGGATTCCGTTTTTAGCGCCCATCCCATTTCCGACCATGATCGCTACCGGGGTTGCAAGTCCAAGCGCACACGGACAACTAATGACGAGCACGGAAATACCGCGCGCTAATGCAAATCCGATATCTTTTCCGGCAAGCAGCCATACCATAATGGTGATTACTGCAATGGTGATAACGGCCGGTACAAAAACACCGGATACTTTATCCGCAATTTTTGCAATTGGGGCTTTGGTCGCCGCTGCATCCGATACCATTTTAATGATCTGGGAAAGCGTCGTATCCTCGCCCACACGGGTTGCCTCGCAGCGCAAAAATCCGGACTGGTTCGTGGTTGCCGCACTGACAGAGGAACCTTTCTGTTTATCGACGGGAATACTCTCGCCGGTGAGTGCTGCCTCGTTGACCGCACTGCTTCCCTCTAGGACAATCCCATCGACCGGAATGTTTTCGCCAGGACGCACGACAAAGGTATCTCCCTGCCGCACTTCGGTGATCGACACGATAACTTCCTTCCCATCCCGCACTACGGTCGCAGTCTTCGGTGCCAGCCGCATCAGGCTCTTTAAGGCATCGGTCGTCTTTCCTTTGGCATGGGATTCAAGCATTTTTCCGACGGTGATGAGTGTCAGAATCATGGCCGCGGACTCGAAATAAAATTCATGCATATATCCCATGACTGCATCCATATCGCCGCGCACCTGCGCTCCGGTCATGGCAAACAGGGCATACGTACTGTATCCAAACGATGCTCCGGCGCCGAGTGCCACCAGTGTATCCATATTTGGTGCGCCGTGGAGCAGGCTGGTAAATCCGCTTACAAAGAATTTCTGGTTGATCACCATGATGATAATGGTCAGAAGCATCTGTAAGAGTCCCATTGCCACATGATTGTCTTTCATGGCAGCCGGAACCGGCCAGCCCCACATCATATGTCCCATGGAAAAATACATCAGTACCACAAGAAAAATGACAGACGCGATCAAACGTTTGCGCAATTTCGGTGTCTCGTGGTCTTTTAGTGCTTCTTCCTCTTCTGCTGCGGCCTGTTCTTTTTTTGCGCCTTTGGGTGCTGCGCCGTATCCGGCTGCAACGACTGCGTTTACGATTTCCTGATCGGTTGCCGTGCCCTCCACACCCATGGAGTTGGTCAGCAGGCTGACGGAACAGGAAGTTACGCCCGGCACTTTGGATACGGCTTTTTCCACGCGGGCGGAGCATGCCGCACAGCTCATGCCGGTTACTTCATATTGCTTCATAGTTGCCTCCTACATTTCTTACTTCATTAATTTTTGTAACATCGTTACTAATTCGTCTACTTTATCGTCCTCGCCGTTTCGGATGCCATCTGCGACGCAGGTACGGATATGTTGTGCCAGCAGGACTTTATTAAAACTGTTGAGTGCCGCATTGGCAGCCGCTACCTGTGTGATGATATCCGGGCAGTAACAGTCTTTTTCTACCATGCCTTTGATGCCGCGGATCTGTCCTTCAATGCGGCTCAGGCGATTGATCATATCTTTCCGTTCCTTCTCGGAACGCTCTTTTTTCTTACAGCATTCACAAGTATGTTCTTTTTCCATTCGGATTATGTCTCCTCTCTCTCCGATACCCTGTATGGGTATCCTTCTGCATCGCATTATATACCCCCTGTGGGTATTATGCAAGAATTATTTTTCTCAATAAAAATGAGTGTCTTCCGGTTTTTGGAAAACACTCATGTATTATTTATTATTCCTCTATGGATACAAAAGGAAATTCTTTTGTGAGATTTCGATCCATCTCCATCATATGCAGAAGACGGCTTGCTGCACCTGACGGATGATTGATTCCAGATTCCCATGCCTCCACAGTCTTACAGGAAACACCAAGATAACTTGCAAATGTCTTTTGCGACATTCCGGTTTCGTTACGAATCTTCTTTACTTCGCTGGCATTGTATTCCTTAACAGGAACAACTGTCACGACACGGCGCGGAAGTTTTTTTTCTTTACTTTTTGCATCCTCAATGGCTTCCTGTAATCCAGCCACAATACTTTCATATACATCGCTCATATTATTTCTTCTCCTATAACTTCAATTTCAATTGTTCAATTAAACTTTTGATACCATTACGTTCAGCTTGCGACAGATTTTCTTTTTCATTTTTAGAATACACGGTAATCAAATAAATAACCTCTTAAACCACAAAATCCACATAGCAAACACGGGCACTGCCACTTTTCCCTTCATTCTGTTTTTTAAATTTCATGGAGTCGTGGGAGAATCCCCCGTGATTTGTTCCTGTTGACATTTACTAATATAATATTCAGAAACAATATAACTTTATGAAATAACATTATCAAACACGTTTTTACCTGTCAAGAACAATTTCTATTATTTTCTCCAAAAGTGTGGTATGCTCTGTCATAGATTATATTTAAATGAGGAAGAAAACATTGAAAAAATTAGTACAAAGATTATTATTCGGAATCGGCATCCTATCCCTTGGCATCACGTTCACCGGTTGTCATGCCAGCCATTCACAGACGGATTCACAAAAAACTATTTCCAGACAGACAGAACCGCAGGCCGGACCAACAGAAACGGAAACTTCTTCCACGCTTTCTCTGATTGACGCTTCCGGCATGACATTAGAAAGCCGCATCCACACACCGGACGGTTACACAAGAACCAAAGAAGCCGACGGAAGTCTTGCAGAGTTTTTGCGAAACTATGCCATGGAGCCTGATCAAAGTCCCGTTCTATTATATGACGGCAGTAAAAAACGCAATCAAAAGGCTCATGTTGCCGTATTTGATCTCCCACTTGAACATGAGGATCTCCAGCAATGCGCGGATTCCGCCATCCGGGTATATGCAGAATATTTTTGGAGTACAAAGCAATACGATCGCATTGCTTTTCATTTTACGAATGGATTTGACGCCCAGTATACGAAGTGGGCAGACGGTTACCGTATCCGTGTAAACGGAAATAATGTAAGCTGGATCAAAAGTGCACAGCCGGACACTTCCTACGACAGTTTGAAAGACTATCTGCGTATCGTTTTTTCTTATGCCGGTACCGCCTCCATGGATACCGAAGCACAGCCGATCCCGCTATCTGATCTGCAGGTGGGAGATGTGTTTTTAAAAGGCGGAAATCCGGGGCATGTTGTGATGGTCGTTGATCTGTGCGAAAATGCAGACGGCAAAAAAGCCTTCCTGCTTGCACAGGGATATATGCCGGCACAACAATTTCATGTATTAAAAAATCCGGCGCACGAAGATGACCCATGGTATTATGAAGATGAAGTCACCTATCCGTTTCACACGCCGGAATATACCTTCCAGAAGGGAAGCTTAAAACGATTAAATTATGGGATTACCCACACTGCTCCTGAATAAGCCTGTGGATTTCCTCTGTGTCTTTATCCAGTGCCACTTCCAGTTCCCCATACAGCAGATTCTCTGCCAGTTTAAAATAACGCCCATCCACCGCCGTAACTTTTCTGCCCTGCCGGACACGCTCTTCTTTCCGGTCGCAGATCAGTTTGATGATCCCCACCAGACGCTCCGGATCATTGCTGGTGATAGTACAGTTTTTTAGAATCTGTATCTGAAAAATCCAGATGCACCAGATCCTTTACCTCACATACTCCGTTTGCAGCTTTGACAATAAATTCTCCTATCTGATACAAGATAATTCCCCCTTTTCCCTGTATTTCTATTGTACCACAAGGAAAAGAGGGCATTCAAAGGTCGAATTCAACGAAAATTTCTCATTATGAGGTTGGGGACGTTGCACAATTTTTCAAAATCTGTCTCACTTTTGAAGCTGCTGCAACACGGGCTTTCTTTCCCTTATCGATCTGCGTAAGTACCTCTGACCACGCATCATACAACCGATCTAAGTCACCATTCTTTGCATTTTTCCACTGTGTTTCATCGGACTGTAAATTTTCCAGATACCCTTCAAACTCAGACACCATCTGTTGAAGATCATGTTCCTTCCATGATGCCCCATAACTTGTTGTTATATACGCGTTTACAGCCTCACGGCAATACCCAAACGCCACCCCGATCCTAAAATCTTTTTCGTCCGGCTCACATGTTTGTAAATATAAAATCTCCTCCTGTATGTGTCCCAGAATACCCTGAAACATCTGATCCTCTGTCGTTTGGTTCCATACAATCTGGGCGTCTTTGTTCCGTATCACCCTGTACTGATAAACATTTGCTGATACGGATACTATGCATACCGCAATTGTGATTATCAACGCAATTTTTTTCTTCATCTTATCCCTCCCACCAAATGAAAATCTTCCATTTTGATATGCCCTTGCTATCACATAGGATGGTTCATAAAATGCACTGCAATTATAATTATCATATTTCCTCTTCCAGTGCATAGTCTTTTATCCAGTCATCTTCTACTTTTAGCGGATTTTCACAAAATCTGGTAATACTGTAGCATTTTTCAAACAGAAAATCAATCGTTTTCCTCACCTTGGTTGTTTTTGGACGGTAACTATAAATTTTCATGTTCTACTATGAATAGTACCCACAATTTCACGTAAAATCAATGTAAATGATTTATAATGTTGAACTCAAACGTACATTCCGGGTCACTACAGTGGTATTTTGGCTTAAAATGGGCAATCTTAAGAAATTACGAGAAAAGAAAAAACTTTCACAAGGTCAATTATCAATCAGATCCGGTGTAAACCTTCAAACGATAAAGGCGTACGAACAGCGTACTCGCAACATCAATCATGCACAGGGAGATATTTTGAACCGACTGGCAAATGCTTTGGATTGTGCAATTGAGGATCTGTTAGAAGATGATCCTGCTTCGAGGGCATAAGAAAAGGACCACCTCATCACTGAGATGGTCCTTAAATAGGCAATTATACATTTACGTGTTTAGAAGAAACAAAACGTTTCTTTCCAGCTTCAAACTGTTCTGGGTACATTCGCTGTACCACGGATTCATCCACATTTGCAACAAGCATGTTATACACTGCTTCAATATTGCTTTCATTCCTGCTTTCATTCCTGATCCGTTTTGCTTCATAATCAAGTATTTCTCCACCCATAACAGAATCAACTCCTTCCTTCACGTTATCGTATTTATTGGTTAATGATTGTGCTACCTTGTCACACATTGCTTTGATTGCAGATTTTTCAAATTCCGATATTTTGCCTTGTTGAACCAACGATTCCAACTGATCCCACAACTTAAGATATGTATTTTTCATATCTTCAATCAACGCATGATCTTTTTCCATTTTTTCAAGTGAGTAATTGAAAAAATAAAACGGAATTAAGAAAAACAACTTCTTACTAAGCATATCATCCAAACTGTAATCTTTGATCTTTACAATTGGAATTTTATAGCTTACAGTTCCTCCAGGTGTATTTACCACAATTTCATGGGAATCTGGTGTACTATCATTGCATCTTAAATATAAAATTCCAGATGCAGGCATTGTGAATACCGTTTTTGAAACATCTGATTCTGCAGTAGTAATTGCAATCTGCGTCGAATACTCAAAAATCCGTACCGTCATTGTGCCGTCTACGCTACTTTGACATTCAATGTGATACCGTCTTGAGTTACCGGTGGTAAAATTTGAATCTGTGATTCGCTTTTCATCGGCTCCTGTTGTGATAAACACTTCATTCTGATACAGTTCCACATTCTCTGTTTCCTGCCAATTTTCTCCAAACATTTCGTTTACCAATGGGACAATCAATCGTTTACAGTCCGTCAGTAATGTGCGAAATGAGTCATCATAAGGTGTTCCATAATTGCTCATATCTTAGATATCCTCTCTTTCCCTACTTAAGTAGAATTATAATTTTATCTATATAAACAGGGAAAGTTTGGGCATCCCTGATTGTTTTCAGGGAATATCCCTTATTCATTTAGTCTTTATCAGACTTTGTTGTATATGCAGCCACGAGCATCTGCCGAGACTACATTTCTTGTACTATAATACTTTTACTTTACACATATATTATAGCATATGCCGTGAAATCTGCAATATACATTCACCGGCATTCAGACTTCAAGACCGTATCGGTATCTACAGACTCTTTTTCCTCGACTCAAACTTAATACATATTCATTATAAGGCAGAACACGTGTTCTTGCAAGAAAAATCCTTTTCAACTTCTCCATTCGTTTACTCTATTGATAATAGTATGAACTGGTTTTTTGTCGCATTTCGACTTCTCAAGGTAAATGCAAATTTTTAATCCTTTTTGCATTTACTTTGAGAATAAGTCCTAACATCATTAGATGCCATGAGCTTTGCCCTTGATTTAAGCGGCAATTTTGAATTTTGTTCATAATAAAACAGGCACAAAGTAGAGCCAAAAAACCTATTTTATGC
>ENA-UEYL01001710-UEYL01001710.1-human-gut-metagenome-genome-assembly--contig:-NODE-1710-length-18027-cov-4.660947_pt1 | contig 18027 bp, 18 predicted proteins | sample MGYA00242941_ERZ507946 | MGnify/ENA primary metagenome ERZ507946 (study PRJEB26167, sample SAMN06115482) | human gut metagenome | host: Homo sapiens | place: China:Guizhou | collected 2015-03-11...
CGGGACCGGACCTGCCTTCGGGGGCCGGGCAGCGTGGCCGGATGTCGCGCGCACGCCGGGATCTGCTGGAGTACAGCCCGTTTCCCGAATGACGGAGCTTTGGGGCGGCAACTGGTCCAGCCCGGCTGGAGAACGGACCTCCCACTGGGGGCAAGTGTCCCAGGAGAGTGGCGTTCCGGCGGCAGAACGCATTGCCCAGGGAGAAACGGAGGCCCGGTTCCGGGAGACGCGCTCTGCCGGTACGCCGGATGCCCCTCAGATCCGGATGGTGACGGAGCTGGCCGAAACGCCGGCTCGATCCTCTGCGGCCACTCCGGCGGCTTTGTCCCGGGCCTTTGAGCGGGACGCCCGCCGCTATGACGGCGGATTCGAACTTTACCCATGAAAGGAGGGACCGGTTTGCGTCTGACGCCTATGCGCTTCAAGGACTACACCTGGCCCCATAACCCCGAGATTTACTCCGTGGAGTACCGCCGGAGAATGGCGGTCCATGCTGTGCCGTTCGGACGCTGTGTTCTTCAGGATCTGGGGGGCGCGTACCGGGTTTTGGAGGGAGAAGGGGCCTTTGCCGGAGCCGACGCCTATGCGGAGTTCCTGCGCCTGGCGGAGGTATTTCGTCAGGAGGGCCCCGGCCTGCTGGTCCATCCCGTTTGGCCCGCGGAGCGGGCGTACTTTGTGGAGCTGCAGGTGACCCAGCAGCCCCTGCCGGACTATGTGAAGTACCGCTTCACCTTCTGGGAGGACTGGGACGGCTATGAAAGCGCCCTGACGGAAAACGACGACGGCGGTACTGCTCCCTGGACCGGCGGCCAGTCCGCTGCCCAGACCGCCTCCGGCGGGGTATACACGGTGAAAAAGGGGGACACCCTCTGGGGCATTGCGCAGCGTTGGGGCGTCTCTTTGCAGGACCTCATTGCCGCCAATCCCGGTATTAAAAACCCCAATCTCATCTATCCGGGAGACAAGGTGGTGATCCCATGACCGGCCGAATCTTTACCGCGGACCACCATGTCTATGATCTGCCTGAGCCGCTGGCCTGGACCGTTACCCACACCGGAAGTGTCCCCTGTGACAGTTACTCCATGACGGTTCTCTATGAAGCGGACATGGCACCGGTGCTGCGTCTGGCGGCAGGCTTTGCCGCCATCGAATCCGGCCAGACAGTACTGCGGGGGATTGTGGATGAGTATACCGTGGACCTGGATGCAGATGGCCTCCGCGCCACCATCGTGGGTCGGGGCTACGCCGCCCGGCTGCTGGACAACGAGTCCCGGCCCGCGACCTATCAGAGTGCCACGTTGGAGGAGATCATCCGCTGCCACGTGACGCCCTACGGCATCTCCTGCGATGCCGTGGCTCCGGTCCGGGCCAACTCCGTCTACACCGTGGCCTCCGGGTCCAGTCAGTGGAAGGCGCTGGACAATTTCTGCCGGACTTACGGGGGCTTTTCCCCCCGCTTTGCCCGGGACGGCAAGCTCCTGGCAGTGCCTGAGTCTCAGCCCCGGCATCTGGCAATTGGAGAATGGTCTCCGGTGCTGTCGTGTTCCTTTCGGGAAAACCACTACGGTGTGCTGACCGAGGTACTGGTCATTGATAAAACCCGAGGGGTGTCGTACAGCGTGGAAAACCCCGCCATGATCCAAAAAGGCGGTCAGTGCCGCCGGGTGGTCTATACACCCGGTCAGAGTACCTGGGCCGCTATGCGCTATACCGGTGAATATCAAATCGAGCAGTCCCGGCAGGATGAGTCCGTGGTGACACTGTGTCTGCCCGGCAGCTTTTTGGCCTATCCCGGGGACTGCCTGGACCTGGAGCTGCCCCGGCTGGGCCTCAGCGGTACCTTCCGGGTGGCAGAGGCGGAAAACGACTTTTCCCAGGATCAGGGAGCTGTGGTGACGCTCAAAGCAAAGGAGCTGGTGTAACGATGTGGCTTTCTAAAAAGATGCGCCCGGCCCCATCCACCGTGGATGCGGATCTGGGGGTAACCACCATTGCCGGGAGCAATGTGGGCGTGGTTACCCGGGGCGAGGTCCGGGATCTGCCGGTCTATGGACCCGGCGGCTGCGTGTGGATGCCGGAAAATGGATCGGCAGTGCTGGTGATCCGGGGCGGCCCCGGCGGTGAGGAACTGTGCGTAGCCGGGATGCGTCAGGAGGCGCCTCCATCGGGCATGCGCCCGGGAGAACTCTACCTCCACGGACCCGGCAAGACTTCCATCTACCTGCGGTCCGACGGGACCATCGAGCTGCGGGGGCGTGTGGAGATCTCCGGGGAGGTCTGGGTGTCTGGTGAGTTTTCCGCTGCCAAGGTGACGGACCGGTCCCTGAGCCAAACGGAAGGGGGAACGTGAGATGGAACTGGAACTGCAAAACGGCGACTATGTGCCTGACGGCATCGGCGGCGTGCGCCGGGTATCCGGCCGGGAGGCACTGGCACAGCGGATCATCTTCCGCCTGACGGCCCGGCGGGGAAGCTTCCCCTTCTGGCCGGAGCTGGGCAGCCGCCTTTATCAGCTGGGAAGTCTCCCGGCCTCCCAGAGAGCCGCTGCCGCAGTGCAGTATGTGACAGAGGCGCTGGCCCAGGAACCCGTGGCCGTGGAGGACGTGGAGCTGACGCAGCGTGCCAATGGTATCGCTGAGCTGCGAGCGCGGCTTTCCTATCAGGGCACCGGGCTGGATGTGACGCTGGAGGTGCTGGTATGAGAGAGGACAAAAACCATGAAGACTGTGGAAGAAATTTATGAAGCGCTGAAGGAGGATATGGCCCAGCGGGCGGGATTCGTCCCGGAGGACGGATGTGATCTGGCTGTGCGGCTGTGGGCCGCCGCGGCCCAGATTCAGGCCCTGGAGATCCAGAGTGACTGGGTGCTGGACCAGAGTTTTCCCCAGACAGCGGAGGGCATCTATTTGGACCGCCATGCCGAAATGCGGGGTCTGACGCGGCTGCCGGCGTCCAAGGCTGTGGGGGTGCTGCGCTTTTATGTGGAGTCTGCCCCCGCCGGAGAGCTTCCAATTCCGGAGGGGACGGTGTGCATGTCCGCCGACGGCACCCGCTTTCAAACTACGGCGGAGGCCGTACTCACCCCGGAGGTGCTGTACGCCGACGCCCCCGCCGAGGCCCTGGAAGGCGGCGCCGACGGCAATGTGGTGGCCGGCGCCGTGAACATTCTCACCGCATGTCCTGTGGCGGTGACCGGATGCTCCAATCCGGCCGCGTTCTCCGGCGGCAGCGATGCTGAGAATGACGAAGCCCTGCGGGAGCGCATCCTGGCCAGCTACCGCCGCCTGCCCAATGGCGCCAACGCTGCCTGGTATGAGACCACTGCCATGTCCCACACTGGAGTGGCGGCGGCGAAAGCCGTGGGCCGGGCTCGGGGCATCGGCACCGTGGATGTCTATATTGCCGCCGAAAACGGCACGCCGGAGGAGGAACTGATGGAAGAAGTCCGGGAGGACCTGGCTGCCAAACGGGAGATTGCCGTGGATGTTCAGGTCAAGGCCCCCACGGAAAAGACGGTGGATGTAACCGTGGAGCTGGATGTGGGAGACGGGGACTTTAGCACCATCAAGACGGAAGCGGAGCAGATGCTCCTGGGATTTTTCTCGGGGCGGCTTTTGGGCTTGCCGGTGCGCCTTGCGGAGCTGGGAGACAAGCTTTATCATCTGGAGGGTGTGGAGAATTACCGGATTGTTTCCCCGGCGGAGGATATGGACGGCGATGCCACGGTGCTGCCGGTGCTGGGAGAGATGACCGTTACGCAGATGGGAGCATAAGATATGTATGAAGTGTTTTTGCGGGAGCTGCTGGAGCCGCTGGGTATTTATGACCTTTCCGAGGAAAGCGTCAGCGGCGCGGAGATTTTCGCGCTGGGGGCCGGTCTGGACACGGTGAGCCAGCAGCTGGAGCGGACGGAACGGGAGGCTCTGACAGCCACTGCTCAGGAAGAAGGGCTGACGCGCCGGGAGGCGCTGTTTGCCCGCCGTCCTGCTGCCGATACCCCGGAAGAGCGCCGCAAGGCCATTGCGGCCCTGCTGCAGATCGACGGGGAGAGCCTCACCCCCGAGACCATCAATCTCACCATTTCCGGCTGCGGCATCCGGGCACGGGCTCTGGAGGTCGACACCGGACACCTGCGGGTGATCTTTCCGGACATCGGCGGAGAGCCGCCGGAGTTCGAGCAGATCCGGGATATCGTGCTGGACATTCTGCCCTGCCATTTGGAGGTGGAGTTCTACTTCCGGTATCTGACCTGGGATGAGTGCGAACGGGGAGCGTATACGTGGGATTCGGTGGAGGCGGCGGGCTTTACCTGGGATACCTTCCAGATGTCCCCGCCCGCAGAGGCATGACCGGCCTGCAGACAAGATCCGAAGAGGAGGATTCCATGACAGCTGAGACAATCCTGGCGCTGGCCCGGAAGGAGCTGGGGACGGCGGAGTCCCCGGCTGGCAGCAACCATGTGAAGTATAACACTGCCTATTACGGCAGAGAGGTCTCCGGCGGAGCGTATCCCTGGTGCTGTGTGTTTTTATGGTGGCTGTTTCAGACCGCCGGAGTGCCGGAGCTTTTCTACGGAGGCGGACGCACCGCCTCCTGCTCCGCCCTGATGACCTATGCCAAGAGCCATGGCCAGTTCGTTACGGACTACCAGCCGGGAGACCTGGTATTTTTGCGGTTTTCCGGCCAGAGTAGTCCGGAGCACATTGGCTTGGTGGAGTGCCTGGACGGCACTTCCCTGGTAACCATTGAGGGCAACACCGGCGCCTTGAGCGACGCCAACGGCGGTCAGGTTCAAAAGCGTATCCGCAGCCGGAGCCTGGCACTGGGGGCCTACCGGCCCGATTACGAAGAGGAGGACGAAATGGATCAGGCAACCTTCAACCGCATGGCCAACGCCTGGCTGGAAAGTCGGGCGGACCTGGGACCGGCCAACGACTCCCAGGAAGGACGCGACGCCCGGGAATGGGCGGAGCGGAAGAATATTCTCATGGGCGATCTCCAGGGACGCAAGCAATACCAAAGCCTGTGCACCCGGGAGCAGGCGCTGATGTTTTTGTACCGCGCCGTGGAAAAAGACTGAAAAAGCAGCGCACAGCCGCCGGAGCCGTTTGGCTCCGGCGGTTTTTTCCCTTTTCCGGGGAGCGGTGGCAATTTGCGGCGGATTATGCTATAATACTCTCTCTATGTAAGTTTTGCGCCGGGGATACGCCCGGCGTCCGCATCCGGAGGAGTTTATGACATTTTCGCAGTTTCAGGAACAATTTCATATCTCCCTGGACCCGCAGCAGTCTGCCGCTGTTCAGGCTGTGGAGGGGCCGGTACTGCTGCTGGCGGTGCCGGGCAGCGGAAAGACCACCGCACTGGTTACCCGGATCGGATACCTGTGCTATGCATTGGGAATCCCTCCGGAGCAGATTCTCACCATGACCTACACCGTCAGCGCTGCACGGGATATGCGTCAGAGGTTTATGACGGTGTTCAACCGGGAGGAACCGCTGGCATTTTATACGATCAACGGCGTGTGCAGCCGGATTATCCGCTTGTATGAGCGGACCATGGGCCGCCGGGCATTCGAACTCTTATCCGACACCGGCCGCCAGAGCGCCCTCGTTGCCGAGATTGCCAGGCGTCAGTCGGGGGAATTTGCCAATGAGGGTACCGTGAAAGCCATTCAAACGGCTATTGCCTATGTGAAAAACCAGATGCTCCGGGAGGAGGAAATCCGGGAGGTGGAGGTCGAGGGAGTGGACTTCCCTCCCATCTATCGGGCCTACTGTGACACGCTGCGCCGGGAGAAATGGATGGACTACGATGATCAGATGGTCTATGCCCGGCAGATTCTCCTGCGGTATCCGGAGCTGCTCAATCGGCTGCGGGCGCAGTATCGTTATATCTGTGTGGACGAGGCCCAGGATACGTCCAAAATTCAGCACGCCGTCATTGAACTGCTGGCCGGGAAGGGCGGGAACCTCTTCATGGTGGGCGATGAGGATCAGAGTATCTATGGCTTCCGGGCTGCCTATCCCCAAGCCCTGCTGGATTTTGAAAGGACCTACGGCGGACGTGTGCTGTATCTGGAGCGCAATTACCGGTCCACCCGTCAGATTGTGGAGGCTGCGGACCGGTTCATTCAGAAAAACCAGCAGCGCCGGCCCAAGCATATGACTGCCGTGCGGGGAGCGGGACCGGACATCGAGACCATCAGCGTCTACAACCGGCAGGAACAGTATGCGCTGTTGGCGCGGATGGGAGCCCGTTGTCAGGAGGAAAGCGCCATCTTGTACCGGGATAACGACAGCGCCCTGCCGCTGATCGATCTGCTGGACCGGGAAGGAATCCCGTATCGATGCCGCCAGATGGACGCGACCTTCTTTACCCACCGTACCATTCGGGATCTGACCGATATCATCCGTCTGGCGCAGCAGCCCCGGGACGGGGAGCGGTTTTTGCGGGTGTATTACAAGCTGGGCGCCGGGATCAGCCGGGCCGCGGCGGAGGAGGCGGTGCGCCTGGCCGGGCCGGAGGAGCCCCTGCTTGCCTACATCGCCGGGATGGAGTCGGTGTCTCCCTGGACGGCCCGGCAGTGCTGGGCCCTGCTCACCCATATGCAGGGATTGCTCAAGGAATCCGGGGACCGGGCGATCTATCGCATCGTCCATTTTATGGGATATGGAGACTATCTGGAAGAGCGGAAGATGGACGCTGGCCGGACTGAGATTCTGGAGGCGCTGGGCGCCCGGGAGGCCACACCCCTTGCTTTGCTGGAGCGTTTGGAGACTCTGGAGCAGGTGGTCCGTGCAGGCGCGGAGGCGCCGGAGAGTCCCCTGATTCTCTCCACCATTCATTCCAGCAAGGGACTGGAGTACCGGCATGTGATCTTGATGGATGTAGCCGACGGCGTTTTCCCCCGGACGGTGCCCGGGAAGGATGCCGCACCGGAGGAGCAGACTGCGTGGGAAGAGGAACGGCGTCTTTTTTACGTGGGGATGACCCGGGCCAAGGACCGCCTGAGCCTGGTGCGCTTCCGCAAGGCGGAGCTGCCCTCCGCGTTTGCACAGGAATTGTTGGGGCCTGTGACGCTGCCCCAGTTGGTGAAGCGGATTCTGCGGCCGTGTCCCAAACCGGCCGCCACGGTGTTCCGGTCCGTTGAGCGGGAGGCGGAGGACTATCAGCCCGGCGTGCCGGTGCGTCACCGGCGCTTTGGCAGGGGACAGGTGGTTCAGAGAAACGGCGACGTCATTGTGGTGTCGTTTCAGGATGGGGGACGGCGGAAACTGTCCCTGACGGCTGCTCTGCGGGCCGGACAGCTGCAGATGGAATGAGATTGAGAAAAATCAAACGGTCAGGAAAGAAAAGGAGAGGACACTATGCTGGCTTATACATACGTAAAGCAGGGAACGTTTGCCTTGATGGAAAAGCCCAGGCCGGTGGTGCAGGATGCCCGGGATGCCGTGGTGCGGGTGAGCCTTGCCAGCATCTGCACCAGCGACCTGCACATTCTCCACGGCTCCGTGCCCCGGGCAGTGCCTGGGATTACGGTGGGCCACGAGATGGTAGGCGTGGTGGAAGAAGTGGGCGATGCCGTCCGGCGGGTGCGGCCCGGAGACCGGGTGACGGTGAATGTGGAGACTTTCTGCGGGTCCTGCTTTTTCTGCCGGCACGGCTGGGTCAATAACTGCACAGACCCCAACGGCGGCTGGGCCCTGGGCTGCCGGATCGACGGCGGACAGGCCCAGTATGTCCGGGTACCCTATGCCGATCAGGGGCTGGACCCCATTCCGGACACCGTCACGGACCGCCAGGCGCTGTTTGTGGGGGACATTCTGGCGACCGGCTACTGGGCATCCCAGATTACGCCTGTTGGCCCGGAGGACACCGTCTTGATTTTGGGAGCGGGTCCCACCGGGATCTGCACCCTGGAGTGCGTACTGCTCCAGTCGCCCCGGCGGGTGATTGTATGTGACAAGGACCCGTCCCGGCTGGCGCTGGTCCGCGCCCACTGGCCCCAGGTACTGACGGTGGGACCGGAGCAGGTCCGGGAACTGACGGCGGCGTACAGCGCCCACGGCGGCGCCGATGCCGTGCTGGAGGTGGCGGGCAGTGAGGAGACCTTCCGCCTGGCCTGGCAGTGCGCCCGGCCCAACGCGGTGGTGACGGTGGTGGCCCTTTACGACGGACCCCAGACACTGCCCCTGCCGGAGATGTACGGCAAGAATCTCACCTTCAAGACCGGCGGCGTGGACGGCTGCCGCTGCGGCGAGATCCTGGAGCTCATCGCCCAGGGCAAGCTGGATACCACGCCGCTTATTACCCATACCTTCCCTCTGCGGGACATTGAGGCGGCCTACCGTCTCTTTGAAAGCCGGGGCGACGGCGTCATCAAAGTGGCCGTGGACCCCTGGGCGTGAAGCAAACGATCAAGGAGGGAGCGCCCCATGTTCAAACGTCTCAAAACAAAACTGGATATTGAAAACCAACTCTATCTCATCCAGATTTTCGGGATCGTGGTGACGGCCGCTCTTTGCCTGGTGGTGATGCTGACTCTGACGCTCAGCCGGAACAACCGTCAGCAGGAAGAAGAGCTTTTGGATGAGTGCGTCACCCTGACTCGGGCCAAAAATGTGATATCAGCGCTGGAAACCGGCGAGGGAGACGAGTATCTGAGCAACTATCTCAACATTTACATCAAATCCATCCCCAATCTGGACTTTGTGGCGGTGTGCAACACGCTCAACGTCTGTTTGTACTATCCCAACACGGCCTTCGTGGGCCGGACCCTGCGCTTTGGCGGGGAAGACCGGGTTTTGGCAGGGGAGGGACCCTACATCGTCACCGTGGAGCGGACCGGCTACGGTTTGGAGATGGCCTATGCACCGGTGCGGGGGCAGAACGGCTCCCTGCTGGGATATGTGATTTTATCGGTGTTTCACCAGTCCTCCACGGAGGATGTGCAGCACCTGCTCTATGGGTATATGGTGGTGTCCTTTGTGACGGCGTTTGTGGGAATTTTTGTGGCGGTCTCCATCCGCCGCCGGACGCTGCGGGTACTCCAGGGCCGCCGGGTGGAGGAGTACCGCCGCCTGGCCGATGAGCGCAATGAGGTCCTCGACGCCCTGGATGAGGCCATTGTGGCCATCAACCTCAAGGGCGAGGTCATCATGATGAACAAGGCCTTTTTGAAGATGATGGGCTGGTCCGCGCGGCTGCACCACTATGAAGGCGAGCTCAAGGCCATCTTCCCGGAGACGGCGCTGGTGCGGGTGCTGGAAACCGGCACCGCCCAGTATAACCTCAGCGTCCGCATCCATGGCGAGGACTATGTGGCCAGCCGGATTCCGGTGTATGAAAACGGGCGCCTGATCGGCGCGGCCTCCATTTCCCGGAACGTTACAGAAGTGCGGCGGCTGGGGCAGGAGCTTTCGGAGACCAATCACATGGTGGACACGCTGCGCTCGTTCAACCATGAGTTCAACAACAAGCTCCATGTGATTTTGGGGTATCTGGAGCAGCAGGACCCCAACGAAGCCAAGAACTTCATCATGCACAACGTGGGGGCGGCCTCCGTCAACATCAGCAAGGTCACCAAGGAGATTGAATCCACCGGCATTGCCGCCATCATCATCGGCAAAATGGTGGAGGCCGGCAGCTGCGGCATCAAGCTGGAGCTCCAGGCCGACAGTTACTGCAAAAATCTCACGGAGGGCGTGTCCTTCGACTGCTATGTGACGGTGCTGGGCAATCTCCTGCAAAACGCCATTGACGAGCTGCGCCAGAGCGACACACCGGTCAAGGAGATCAGCCTGGGATTGTTCATCGATGAGCGCTATACCATTCTCACCGTAACGGATACCGGCCGGGGCATGTCCGAGGAGGTCCGGGCCCACCTGTTTGAGCGCAGCTTCTCCACCAAGGGCGCGCAGAGAGGGACGGGGTTGTTCTTGGTCAAGGAATTGGTGGACAAATACCGGGGCACGGTGGAAGTGGATACGGAACGGGGCGAGGGCACGTCCATCACCGTTTCGTTCCGGGCCTGGACAGAGGGGGCGGAGGACGCATGTACCGAGTAATCATTGTGGAGGACGAGCCGGAGATTGCCCGGGGTACCAAGGAGTATGTGGAGAAAAATCCCGAGTTCCAGGTCAAGGCCATCTTCTCCAACGGCCAGGAGGCCCTCAACTATATCTGGCTTAACCCGGTGGATCTCATCGTTCTGGATCTGTTCATGCCCAAAATGAACGGCAAGGAGTTCCTCTACCGTCTGCGCAAGGAGAATTTCCAGGTGGATGTGATTGTAGTCACGGCGGCCAGCGACGCCGGGAACATCCGGGAGGTGCTGCCCTTCGGCGTGGTGGACTATCTGCTCAAGCCCTTTGAGGCCGCCCGTTTTGCCGAGGCTCTGGAGCGCTTTGAACAGCGTCACCGGATTCTCAATGCCATGAGCGGATTGGACCAAAAGGGCATTGACGCGGTCTTTTCCACCCCGGGGGAGGCGGCGGCCGCTTCCCGCCGGGACCGGCTGGAGCGCAAGGGCCTGCGGGAAGAGAAGTACCAGGCGCTGCTGGACTGTCTGGACGCGCAGGGCGAAAACGCCCTTTCCGCCGAGGTCCTGGCGGACCGGACGGGGCTGTCCCGGGTGACAGTGCGCCGCTACTTGAGCGAGCTCATCGAGGCCCATGAGGTGGCCAGTTCCGTGGACATTACCACCGGGCCCAAGCCGGTGATGGTGTACCGGCGGCGGGGAAAGGGGACGGTATGACACTCAAGGAGATCAAATACCTGTTGGTGGTGGCCCGCTGTGCCTCCATCAGCGAGGCGGCCAAGCAGCTCTATGTGGCCCAGCCCAGCCTGACCCACGCCATCCAGTCCGTGGAAAAGGAAGTGGGCTTCCGGATTTTCCAGCGGGGCCGCTCCGGCGTGACGGTCACGGAGCGGGGCGAGGAGTTCCTGGGAGACATCCGGACGGTGTACGAGCAGATGTCCATGGTTCAGGGCAAGTATGTGGAAAAGCGGCCGGAGCGAAAAGTCTTTTCCATCAGCATGCAGCACTATTCCATGGCGGGTGCCGCCTTCGCCCGCTTCCTGCGGGATCTGGAGGAGCCTTACTACAACGCCCAGATTCTGGAGGGCCGCATGGCCGACGTCATCGCCGACGTGGCGGCAGGCCGCAGCGAGATCGGCTTTGTTCACTTCGCCGACGACAAGGAGCCTGCCATCGTCAAAACGTTGCATAACGAGCAGTTGGAGTTCTACGGCATTACCCATACCCAGCCCTGTGTTCTGCTGGGACGGGAGCATCCGCTCTGTGCCCTGGAGCAGGTGGAATCCAAGGACCTGGCGCCCTATCCCATGGTGGTCTACGACAGCGGCGGCGGGGCCTCCTATGTCTCTGAGGAGGGGGTGCTGCTGCTTCAGGCGGACCGGCAGATCGTGGTCAATGACAGTTTGATGCTGGTGCGCATGCTGGAGTCCACCCAGGCCTGCGCGGTGGGTTTGCCCCTGTGGGACCCGGCTTTGGAGGAGCGCCGGGGCATCGCCACCCGTCCCTTGGCCGACGGCAAGCCCCTCTGGGTGGGCTGGATCAAGAAGGCCGACACCGTTCTGCGCCCCCTGGCCAGGCGGTATCTTCAGACCCTCAATCAAAACTGAATCCGGCCCGGGAACTGTGCGTATCCATAGATTGAATCTATGGATACGCATGTTTTTTTGGTATTTGCACAAAAAAATCGAGCGTGTTATAGTTTTTTTGTAAATAAAATACAGGCTGCGGCCGGAAAAAGGGGTGAATGGCGTGAGTGAGGTCCTGATTGAGGCCACCAAGATCAAAAAAGTATTCTCCGGCGTGGTGGCCATTGAAGGCATCGACTTTGAGCTGCGGCAAGGAGAGGTTCACGCGCTGATGGGAGAAAACGGCGCGGGCAAGTCGACGCTCTCCAAGATCATCGCGGGAATCTATCAGTCCGACGGCGGTGAGCTGAAGGTAAACGGCAAGGTGGAGAATTTTGCCAGCGTCCGGGAGGCGGTGGACCACGGCGTGTCCATTGTGACCCAGGAGTTCAGCCTCCTGCCGGATCTGTCCATTGCGGAAAATATCTTCCTGGCGGACAAGAAGTATTACAAGGGCGGCTTCCTGGCCGACAAAAAGGCCATGGCGGCCCAGACATACTCCCTGCTGGCCCTGTTCGGCATGGAGAAGACCATCGATCCCTATGCCAAGGTTTCCCGGCTGTCGGTGGCCCAGATGCAGGTTATTGAGATTCTCAAGGCCGTCTCGACCCAGGCGCGGGTCATCATCCTGGATGAACCCACGGCGTCTCTGTCGGTCAAGGAGATCGAGATTCTCTTCGGCATTGTCCGCAAGCTTAAGGCCGAAGGGGTGGGCTTCATCATCGTCTCCCACAAGATCAACGAGATCTACGAGATCTCCGACCGCATTACGGTCCTGCGGGACGGGCGGCTGATCCTCAAGGGCGTGGAGACTGCCTCCCTGGCCCAGGACGAGCTGATCCGGGCCATGGTGGGCCGGGAAGTGGAGGACCTCTATGGCGCAGGCAGTTCCCGGGAAAAGCCCGATTGGGCGCATGCGCCGGTGGCTTTTGAGGCCCGGGATATCACGGACCAGAACGGCTATGTCCGGGACATCTCCTTCCAGGTCCGTCAGGGCGAGATCGCCGGATTTTCCGGTCTGGTAGGCGCCGGGCGGACGGAGCTCATGCGGGCCATCTTCAATGTGGATCCCCGGAATGCCGGGCAAGTCCTGGTGGACGGTCAGGAGATCACCGGACGGAGCATCCAGGCTTCCGTGGCTGCGGGACTGGGCTTCGTACCGGAAGACCGCAAGAGTGAGGGGCTGATTCAGGAGCTCAGTGTCCTGAAAAATGTGGGCCTTGCCAAGCTGGCCGCCCGGGGCGGCGCCATTTTGAACCGCCGGGCGGAGGAGGCTGACTGCAATGATATGGTCCGCCGCATGGAGATCAAGACCGCCAACATCGATCTGCTGGTGAAAAACCTCAGCGGCGGCAACCAGCAAAAGGTCCTGCTGGCCAAGTGGATTTTGCTGGACCCCAAGGTGCTGATCATTGACGAGCCCACCCGGGGCGTGGATATCGGCGCCAAGTCGGATATCTACGCGATTCTGCGGTCCCTGGCCGCCCGGGGAATGGCCATTATTCTGGTCTCCTCCGAGATCCCCGAGGTCATGGGCGTGTGCGACACGATCTACGTCATGCGGGAGGGCCGTGTGACCGCCAGACTGACGGCCGAGGAAGCCACCGAGGAAAAGATCGGATATTATTCTACCATAGGAGTTGAGAAGGCATGAACAAAGAACATTCCCTGCAGGGCGGTATGGGCCGGCGGATTGCCGGCGAGTACAAGACAGAGCTTTCCATGCTGGCGATCTTTGCCGTTTTCTTCGTGGTGCTGAGCTTTGCCTCGCCCTACTTCCTCACCACGCAGAACATCATGAACGTCATGAGCCAGGTGTCCTCCACGGCGCTGCTGGCCATCGGCATGACCATCGTCATCATTACCTCCGGCATTGACCTGTCCGTGGGCGCGACCCTGGGCCTTTCCGGCATGGTAGGCTGCATGGTGCTGATGAACACCCAGAACGTGATTTTGGGTGTGGCGGTGATTCTGGTCATCGGCATGCTGGTGGGCCTGGTCAACGGCGTGCTCATCGGCTATCTGCAGCTGCCGGCCTTCATTGTGACCCTGGGCACCATGCAGATCTGCCGCAGTCTGGACTACGTCATCTCCAATGCCAACACTGCCTCCAAGTTCCCGGAGGTATACAGCGTGCTTGGCAAGGGCAAGATCGGCGGGTCCTTCCCGGTGTACATCCTCTTCATCTTCGGTATGTTTGCCATTTTCATCTGGATCATGGGCAAGACCAAGTTCGGCCGGTTCCTGTATGCCATCGGCTCCAACGCGGAGTCCGCCCGGCTGACCGGTATCAACGTCAAGTTCAACGTCATGATGGCCTATGTGATCTCCGGCCTCATGTGCGGCCTGGCGGCCTGGATCATGACCAGCCGCCTCATGGCCTGCGACGCCACCTACGGCGACGGTATGGAGATGGACGCCATTGCGGCGGCTGTCATCGGCGGAACCAGCATGAGCGGCGGCAAGGGCACCCTCTGGGGCACGGTTATCGGTGTGTTCCTGGTAGGCTTCCTGCGCAACGCCCTCAACATTCTGGGTGTGAATCCCTACTGGCAGGGCACTGCGATCGGCGCGGTGATCGTGGTGGCCGTGCTGGCGGAGAAATTGTCCAAGCTCAAAGTCAGAAAGACCACAAAATAAAAGGAGGAACATGAAATGAAGAAAGCACTGGAACTCTTGCTCTGCGCAACGATGTTGATGGGACTGCTCGCCGGCTGCGGCGGCAGCAAGGAGCAGTCCACGGGAGACTCCGGAGACGGGGAGGAGAGCGCCGCGTCCGCGAAGGTTGCCTATTTGACCCCCTCCCTGGATGTTCCCTTCTGGCGGTATGTACGCCACGGTATTGAGGATGAACTGGGCAAGTCCGGCATTGAGTGCGTGACCTACGACTCCAAGGACGACGCCAATACCCAGCTCTCCAACGCTCAGGACGCCCTGACCAAGCAGGTGGATGCCATCATCATCTCCCCCACGGACAGTGCTTCCTGCGTGTCGGTGCTCTCCGCGGCGGAAGAGGCCGGCGTGCCGGTCGTCATCTGCGATATCGGTACCGACTCCGGTGAGTATGTCTCTTACATCAGCACCGACAACCTGGCCGGCGGCAAGGCCATCGGCGAGTACATCGCCTCCCAGCTGGAGCCCGGTACCGAGGTGGCGCAGATCACTCTGAACCAGGCCCGGATCAACGGCGTGCTCCGCAAGGACGGCTTCGATGAGGGCATTGCCACCAATGGCTTGGTGGACGTGGATTTCAAGCAGATGGAAAAGGTGAACCGCTCCGAGGGCGAGACCTATGCTCAGGACCTGATTACCGCCCATCCCAACCTGGGTGCCATCTTCTGCCACTCCGAGGATCCCACCATGGGCGCCGTGTCTGCTCTGGAAGCTGCCGGCAGAACCGACGTGCTGGTTGCCGCGTTTGACTGCTCTCCCGAGATTGTCGAGGCCATCCGTGAGGGGAAAGTGGCCGGCACCTCTGCACAGCAGCCCGTGCTGATGGGCCGTTACTCCGCTCAGGCCGTGACTTCTTACCTGGCCGGTGAGGAAGTGGAAAAGGAGATCACTCTGGATACCCTTCTGGTCACCAAGGACAACATTGATGAGGTATACGACACCCTGGTGGAAGTGGCTCTGACGGAAGAATAAGAGCGAGGCGAAACAACATGGCACCGTTTACAAAATTCTATGATCTGTCCCAGCCGGTGTACGATCATTGCCCGGGCTGGCCCACCTACGAGCCCACTGTGGTCAAGTATGAGGCCAGCTACGACAAGGATCGCTTCAACGCCGAGCAAATCCGGCTCAACAGCCACACCGGCACTCATCTGGACGCGCCGTTTCACTTTTTCCCCGACGGCCAGACCATCGATCAGCTGGATGTCTCTCTTTTCCAGGGAGATGCGGTGATTGTGGACCTGCGGAGTGTGATTCACCCTAAGGAGGGCATCACCGTTGCGCATCTGACCCCTTATGCAGACCGGATCGGGAAGGACAGCATTGTCCTCTTTGCCACCGGCTGGGGTCCCAAGCGCAGCTTTGACCAGGAGTACCAGTATGACTGGCCCTATCTCACCGGCGAGGCCGCCCAGTGGCTCCGGGACAAGGGGATCAAGGGCGTAGGCATCGACGCCATGAGCATGGGCGGCTGGTACGAAGGCACGGGCCGTCCCTGCCATGAGGCGCTGCTCTCCGCCGGCATCTGGATTCTGGAGGAGATCCGGATCCCTGATGAACTGACGGAGCGGGGCGGATGCTACCTCATGACCTTCCCCCTGAAGCTTCAGGGCTTCTCCGGTGCCCCCGCCCGTGCGGTGGCCGCGGTCTGAGGCTTTTGGAGCATCGTAATCCTGTAAAATGCAAAATGCGCCCCCGGAGGACAGAATGTCCTCCGGGGGCGGTTCTTTGCTCTGCGGAGCAGGGAGAGGTTCCGGCAGGGGCATATGCGGAAGCGCATATAGCGGACGCGGTGATGGATTGCGTTTGGAAACACGAGAACCGGCCGGTGGCGATCTGTCACCGGCCGGTTCTGGTTTAGAGCAGCCCCTCCAGAGTTCGTGTGAAGGAGTCCAAATCGATGGGGGAGGAGAACCGCAGGGAGCAGGTGTATCCGCCATCAGACCAGACGGCCAGGGACCAGTCGGTCCCGCTGCCGCGAAGGGTGACGGTGACTCCGTTAACGGCAATTTCCCGGGAGGCGGGGTAGTCGGTATAATCTCCGGAAGGGTCTTCGTTCCCCGGAGTCATCCGGAAAGTCATGTCCTGGGTGTCGCCGGAGCAGCGGATCTGTGCGGTGTTCCCACTCAGAGCGGTGTATGCGGTCTGGGTGACAGGGAAGGGGACATCTTCCGGCTCCGGGACGGAAAAGCCCACCAGTTCACTCAGTTCCTCCGCCGAGGAAGCGGATTGGATCTGTAATCCCCCACTGGAGACGGAGCCGGTTGGCGGCGTGGATGCCTGGCGGGGAAGCGCCAGGAAAATACCGGCAGTGAGCATGAGAGCCAGACACGCCGCAGGCAGCATGGCCCGCCAGACCGAGCGGCAGGGTGACCGGGAGACCTCCGTCCGCAGCCTCTGCCGGATGCGTTCCTGGGCAGGAGCGCTCAGCGTGATGTGAGACATGATCTCATTATAGGCCTTCTGATAGGTCATAGTTGTCTTGAAGCACCTCCTTGAGCCGGATGCGCGCCCGATGGAGATCCGAACGGACGGTGGACTCCTTCCGGGAGAGAATCCGGGCGATCTGCGCGGTGGAATACTCCTCCTGATAGAACAGGTGCAGCACTTCCCGCCAGCGTACCGGAAGAGCCGATACCGCCTCCCAGACGAAGGCCAGATCCGGCCGTTCCTGAGCGGTGAGTGTTTCCTCCAGAGGATCTGTGCGGCGCAGGCGGTTGTAACGCAGGCGGTTTTTGCTCAGATTGGCTGCCACGTGCAGCAGCCAGGCCTTTTCATGCTCCTGTGTCTCAAACTCCGGCGCGCTGCGCAGCAGGCGCACCAGGGTTTCCTGCAGGATGTCTTCCGCGTCCGACTGGTTGCGCAGATAGGAGTAGGCCAGACGGAGAACGGATTGCCCGTAGGTACAAAGAGCGTGTTCTGCCAGGGCCGCGGACTGCGCGGAGACGGGCGTTTCCCTGGCGGGAAGGAGCATCAAAATCCGGGTGTACAGATGCGCTGCCAGGCTCTGCGGCAGCGGCCGCGCCCCGGGGAGAAATTGGATCAACGCACAGCCCTCCTTGCTGCGCCGGAGAGCGGGAAGCGCTTCCGGCGGAATGTTACGCCACGGATTCCGCCATCGCCGTCATCGCCTCAGGGGTGAGATCCGCGTTGGTGGTGATGGAAAAAGTATACCCGTCCCGGGTCCAAATGGCAACCCGGGCGCAGTCGCCATCTCCGCGCAGCTCCAGGGTGATGCCGTCGGCATCTACAGTCTGCGTCCATTCGTAGGCGGTGAAGTCGCCGCTGATATCGCTGCTGCCGGGTGCTTTGCGGATGCGCAGTTCCTGATCGCCGCCCTGAACGATGACCTCGATCATGGCGTTTTCTGCCGCCCGGAAGCACATGGAGTCCATCCAGTTGGGAATACGGTCCGGCATCTGCAGGGAAAAGCCGGCGACGGCTTCCGCCTGTGCCAGTGTGTCGTATTCTGTGAAAGGATTGGCCAGGGAGGTGCTGCCGGCAGAGGGGGCCTCGCTGAGGCCGGCGATCTCCACAGGCACGGAGGGACCGGCAGAGTCCACACGCTTGCCCTTGCTGTCGGTCATGGTGCGGACACGGCCCACAGCGGTGCCGGCGATGATGATGTCGCCCTGGTGCAGCGTGCCGTTCTGGACCAGCAGCGTGGCCACAGGGCCGCGGCCCTTGTCC
>ENA-UEYL01001722-UEYL01001722.1-human-gut-metagenome-genome-assembly--contig:-NODE-1722-length-17952-cov-3.779972_pt1 | contig 17952 bp, 12 predicted proteins | sample MGYA00242941_ERZ507946 | MGnify/ENA primary metagenome ERZ507946 (study PRJEB26167, sample SAMN06115482) | human gut metagenome | host: Homo sapiens | place: China:Guizhou | collected 2015-03-11...
TTGAACTTGCCCGCAAACCCGCATGGTTACTGGCTTTTCGGCAGTTTGGACTTCCAAAGTGGAAACATGATTTCGAGACCAGTCCCTTCAGCCACTTGGGTACATCTCCAAAGGTTATCTTAAACAGTATAGCAGAAGAAGGAAGAAAATGCAACGTCTGTATACAGAGAAGTGTTCTTTGATTGAAAAAGCGCGGCGCGCATGATATCATTTGAAGAATGAGAGGAGGCAAAAACGCATGGAATCCATCGGTTTATATATTCATATCCCTTTTTGCAGGCAAAAGTGCCTTTACTGTGATTTTCCCTCGTGGGCAGGAAGGGAAGGACAGATGCAGATGTATGTAGATGCGCTGACGGCAGAAATTCGAGCGCAGGGCAAGCGGTATAAAAATCGTGAGGTTGTTTCGGTATTTTTTGGCGGCGGAACGCCAACAGCACTGGAAATTCCTATGCTGGCACAGCTGATGCAGGCGATTTGGGAAAGCTTTCGGGTTACGGCAGATGCGGAGCTGACTACAGAGGCGAACCCGGGAACGCTGAGCTATGAGATGGCGGCTGCCTTAAAGCAGATGGGTTTTAACCGCCTGAGCATGGGCGTGCAGGCATGGCAGAATTCCATTCTGCGTAGGCTGGGCAGAATCCACACGATAGAGGAATTTCTGGAAAACTATCATGCGGTGCGGCAGGCAGGCTTTGAGAATGTGAATGTGGATTTGATGTTTGCATTGCCGGGGCAAAGCATGGCAGAATGGCAGGAAACAGTGCGGCAGATTGTGGCATTGGAGCCGGAGCATATTTCTGCCTACAGCCTGATTATAGAGGAAGGTACGCCGTTTTATGAAAGCTACCGCGCAGGAAAGCTGGAATTGGTATCGGAGGAGATGGACAGAGAAATGTACCACTGGACAGTGGACACCCTTGCGGAGTGGGGGTATGGACAGTATGAAATTTCCAATTTCGCAAAGGCGGGCAGACAGAGCCGTCACAACCGCATTTACTGGCAGGCGGAGGAATACCTTGGAATGGGCTTGGGCGCACATTCTTACATGGATGGAAAGCGCTTTCACAACAGCTATGATTTGCAAAAATATATTTCTGCGAAAGGAGATACTTCCTTATTCAGAGAGGATACAGAGTTGATTACAGAAACGGATGCGTTGGCGGAATTTATGTTTCTGGGGCTGCGGCTGACGGAGGGCGTTTCGTTTGCGCGATTCCGACAGCGATTCGGGAAGGAAATGGACGCTGTTTACGGGAAGGAATTACAGGAGCTGACAGAGCTGGGACTGCTTTTGCGCGACGAAAGCGGTGTGCGACTGAGCAGAAGGGGGATTGATGTAAGCAATGCGGTGTTTGAGCGGTTCCTTTTATGAAAGAATATGAATGAATTGTAAACATTTTCAAAAACCATAAAATTTTTCAGATTAGCACTTGACATCTTCGGTGGCTAGTGCTATCTTTATATACAGAAGTTAGCACTCAAGCTAAACGAGTGCTAATAAAAGAAAAAGGAGGCGACGGTATGGCATTAAGTGACAGAAAGATACAGATTTTGCAGGCCATTATCAATGATTACATTGAAACGGCGGAGCCCGTCGGTTCCAGAACCATTGCAAAGAAATACAACTTAGGTATCAGCTCTGCAACGATTCGGAATGAAATGAGCGATCTGGAGGAAATGGGGCTGATTTTACAGCCGCACGCATCCAGCGGCAGAATTCCTTCCGATATGGGCTACAGGCTCTATGTAGACCATCTGATGCAGCAGAAGGAGCTGAAGCCGGAGGAAAAGAAATATCTGCAAAGCGTGGTCGCGCGAGATATCAATCAGATTGACTATCTGATGGAGGAATCCGCAAAGGCTTTGTCCCTGCTGACAAATTACACGACCTTTGTTTCGGAGCCTGTCGGGCAGAGAACGAGAATCAAACAGATTCGCCTGCTCCCGTTTGACAGCAGCTCCGTGCTGCTCATCATCGCAACGGGCGACAACTTCATTAAGAACCATGTCATCAAGATGGACAGCGCACCAACGGAGGAAAAAATCTTCTATATGGGCTGTTGCCTGAACAACGTGCTACAGGGCTGCGCGCTGAATGAAATTGATGGCGCGGTGGTCAGCAAGTTGCAGGCAGAGCTGAAGGAGTATCAGGAATTATTGCAGCCGATTCTCAAAGCGATTGAAATTACGATGCGGTCGGCGGAAAAGGTACAGGTTCACATGAGCGGTGCCAAGAATATGCTGGCGTTCCCCGAATTTTCGGATATCCAGAAGGCAAAATCTCTGATTCAGACCTTGGAGGAAAAGGATCAGCTGGTAACGATGCTGAAGGAAAGCTCCGGCAATGATATCCAGATTATGATTGGCAGTGAGAACAGCGTGCAGGGCATGCAGGATTGCAGTGTAATCACAGCGACGTATAAAATGGGGGATAATACAAGAGGTACCATTGGCATTGTCGGTCCAACCCGAATGGATTATTCACAGGTTATTTCCGTATTGAATGGAATGGTGCAGAGCATTGAAAAAGTATTGCGGAATCTATCCGATGGGAACCATTAAAATACTTAGAAATGAGGGAACAACGTGGAAGAAATGAAAAAAGACGAAGTTCTGGAGGAACAGCAGACGACGGCAGACGCAGCAGAAGCTGCGGAAGCTGAGGCAGTTCAGGCAGAAGAGATTCCGGATGCTGTGGATGAAACGGCAGAAAAAATCGCGAAGCTGGAACAGCAGGCTGCGGATAATCTGGACAAATATCAAAGAACACTGGCGGAATTTGATAACTTCCGTAAGCGTACAATAAAAGAAAAAGCCGTGATGTATGATGACGGCGTAAGAAGTACCATTGAAAAGCTTCTGACAGTTATCGACAATCTGGAACGTGCCGTTGCGGTACAGGAAGGAAAGGTCGATGCGGACGATGCTTTCTTCAAGGGCGTGAAAATGACTCTGGTGCAGTTCCGAGAAATTCTGCACAGCATGGGCGTGGAGGAAATTAAGGCACTGGGCGAGAAATTCGACCCCAACCTGCACGCGGCAGTTGCGCATGAGGATGATGAAAGCTATGGTGAAAACGAAGTCATTCTGGAAATGCTGAAGGGCTATAAGTATAAAGATAAGGTGATTCGCCACAGTATGGTTAAGGTGGCAAACTGAGTACAAAATAAAAATGAACAATGTTCTTTTAGGAGGAATTGATTATGGGAAAAATTATTGGTATTGACTTAGGTACAACAAACTCTTGTGTAGCAGTAATGGAAGGCGGTCAGCCTGTTGTTATCGTAAACAGCGACGGTGCAAGAACGACACCCTCTGTTGTCGGCTTTGCAAAAAACGGCGAAAGACTGATTGGTGAAACGGCAAAACGTCAGGCAATTACAAACCCTGACAACACGATTTCTTCCATCAAGAGCCACATGGGTGAAAATTATAAGGTAAACATTGAAGGTAAGGCATATTCTCCTCAGGAAATCTCTGCTATGATTCTGCAGAAGCTGAAAGCAGACGCAGAGGCTTATCTGGGCGAAACCGTAACAGAGGCAGTTATCACTGTTCCTGCTTACTTCAATGACTCTCAGAGACAGGCAACAAAGGATGCCGGCAAAATTGCAGGTCTGGATGTAAAGCGTATCATCAACGAACCCACATCCGCAGCACTGGCATACGGTCTGGATAACGAAAACGAACAGAAAATCATGGTTTATGACCTGGGCGGCGGTACCTTCGACGTTTCCATCATCGAAATCGGTGACGGTGTTATCGAGGTTCTGGCTACAAACGGTAACACACATCTGGGCGGCGATGACTTCGACCAGAGAGTGATTAACTTTCTGGTAGATGAATTCAAGAAAGCAGAAGGCATGGATTTGTCTAAGGATAAAATGGCAATGCAGAGACTGAAAGAAGCAGCAGAAAAGGCGAAAAAAGAGCTGTCCACAGTAACCTCCACAAACATCAATCTGCCTTTCATCACAATGAATCAGGATGGTCCTAAGCATCTGGATATCACACTGACAAGAGCAAAATTTGACGAACTGACACATGACCTGGTAGAAAGCACCATGGGCCCCGTAAAACAGGCGCTGGCTGATGCAGGTCTGTCCACAGGTGAAATCGATAAGGTTCTGCTGGTTGGCGGTTCCACAAGAATCCCTGCCGTACAGGATGCAGTAAAGAAATACACAGGCAAGGAGCCCTTCAAGGGCATCAACCCCGATGAATGTGTTGCAGTCGGTGCAGCAATTCAGGGTGGTAAGATGGCAGGCGATGAGGGCGCAGGCTCTATCCTGCTGCTGGATGTAACGCCTCTGTCTCTGGGTATTGAAACTCTGGGCGGTGTTGCAACAAAGCTGATTGACAGAAACACAACCATCCCTACAAATAAAAAACAGATCTTCTCTACCGCAGAGGATAACCAGACAGCTGTTGATATCCATGTTGTACAGGGGGAAAGACCTCTGGCAAAGGATAACAAGACACTGGGTCAGTTCAAGCTGGACGGTATCGCTCCCGCAAGAAGAGGTGTGCCTCAGATTGAAGTAACCTTCGATATCGATGCAAACGGTATTGTAAATGTATCTGCTAAGGATTTGGGTACAGGCAAGGAACAGAAAATCACAATCACAGCAGGCTCTAACCTGAGTGAGGATGAAATCGATAAGGCTGTCAAAGAGGCAGAGCAGTTCGCAGAAGCCGACAGAAAGAGAAAAGAAGCAATCGATGCGAAAAACGAAGCAGACTCTCTGATTTTCCAGACAGAAAAGGCAATCGAAGAGCTGGGCGATAAGCTGGACGGTGCTGATAAATCCACAGTAGAAGCAGAGCTGACAAAGCTGAAGGATACGGTAAAGGATCTGGCACCCGAAACAATGACAGATACAGATACAGAAAATGTAAAGGCTGCAACAGAAAGCCTGAAGCAGGAATTCTACAAGCTTTCCGAAAAGCTGTATCAGCAGGCACAGGCTGCACAGGGCGAAGCTGCACAGGGCGGCGACTCCGATGTGGTAGACGGTGACGGGAAAGAAATCTAATTGACAGAAACAAACAAAAAGCAAGGGTGCCTACCGACAGGGCAGGGCATCCTGCTTTGCTGTTAAGATAGCATAGGGGAAGATCCCCGGCAAGGTGGTGAGTGAGTTGGCAAATAAAAGAGATTATTATGAGGTACTGGGCGTAAAGAAGGATGCCACAGATGCGGAGCTGAAAAAGGCTTACCGTAAGATGGCAGTAAAATACCATCCTGACCAGAATCCCGGGGATAAAGATGCAGAAGAAAAATTCAAGGAGGTCAACGAAGCGTATGAGGTTCTGAGCGACAGCCAGAAGCGCGCGCAGTATGACCAGTTCGGTCATGCGGCCTTTGAACAGGGCGGCATGGGAGGCGGTGGCGGCTTCTATAGCGGTCAGGGCTTTGATATGGGCGATTTGGGTGATATCTTCGGCAGTATGTTTGGCTTCGGGGGCTTTGGCGGCGGCGGAGCAAAAAGAAACGGCCCCAGACGTGGGAAGGATGTAAACGTAAGCATTCAGCTGACCTTTGAGGAGGCAGTTTTTGGCTGCAAAAAAGAAATTTCTATTGCAATTTATGATGAATGTGAAACCTGCCATGGCACAGGCGCGAAGGCAGGCAGTCATCCCGAAAGCTGCCCGACCTGTCATGGGACAGGGCAGGAGAGAGTGATACAGCAGTCCATGTTTGGCTCTGTAACCTCCGTAAGAACTTGTTCCAAGTGCGGCGGTACGGGTAAGGTTGTGAAGGACCCCTGCAATACCTGCCATGGTAGCGGCAAGGTGCGTAAAACAAAGAAATATGAGGTCAACGTACCCAAGGGTATTGATAACGGGCAGACCATTCGTCTGGCAGGCAAGGGCGAAATCGGCGAAAACGGCGGCGGCTATGGCGATTTGCTCGTAACGGTTTATGTACAGCCGAACCGCGTATTTGTGCGTAAGGGCTATGATATTTATTGTGATGTACCGATTACCTTTGTGCAGGCGGCACTGGGCGGCGAAATTACAATTAAGACCATTGATGGTGAGGAGAAATATACCGTCAAACCCGGTACACAGCCCGATACGGTGGTAACACTGCGAGGCGTGGGTGTGCCGAATCTGAGAAATCCGAAGGTAAGAGGGAACCAGATTGTAACGCTGAAGGTAAAAATCCCTACGGATTTGAGCGAGAGACAGAAGGATTTGCTGCGTCAGTTCTATGGGGAGGCACCTAAGACAGCGACAGAAGCAGAATCTCCTAAGGAGGAGAAAAAATCCTTTTCAAAAAAAATGAAGGACTTCTTTAAAGAAGACTAAGAGAAAAGCGATCAAACAGTTCCCCTGTTCCCGAAAAAGGAATAGGGGACTTTTTTGTGCAGAGCTGCGATGGTTTGTGGTTGTAATTCGTTTTTCAGAGTGATATGATAATACGATAACCTAATGAAAAAAGAAGATGAAAAAATTGGGGGAAGTGGGTATGACAGGGCTTTTGTTAAGGCTTTTTGTAAAAAATTATACGGATGTAGAGAATACGCAGGTGCGTACCGATGTAGGCAAGCTGGCAGGCGTGGTCGGCATTTTCTGCAATGGGCTTCTGTTTTTCGGCAAGCTTGTGGCAGGGCTTCTGTCCGGCTCGGTTGCGATTGTTGCCGATGCGGTGAATAACCTTTCGGATGCATCCTCCTCTGTGGTGACGCTCCTTGGCTTTCGTCTGGCACAGCAGCCTGCGGACGCAGACCATCCCTATGGACACGCCAGATACGAATATCTTTCGGGGCTGATGGTGGCAGTGCTGATTCTGGTTATCGGCGTGGAGCTGGTGAAATCCTCCGTGGAAAAGATCATTCATCCGGAGGCAGTGGATTTTTCTGCGCTGACAGTTGTCATTCTGGTTGGCTCTATTTTGGTAAAGCTGTGGATGTCCTTCTTTTTCGGTAGCTTGGGGAAACGGATTCACTCTCTTACCCTGGAGGCAACCGCGGTGGATAGTCGCAATGACGTAATTACAACGGCGGCGGTTCTGCTAGGGTGTTTCGTGGGATTTCTGTTCCGTATTAAGATTGATGGTTACATCGGTCTGCTGGTTGCGGTGTTTATTCTCCATTCGGGTGTGAATATCGTAAAAGAAACGATTTCTCCTCTGCTTGGTGAACAGGCGCAACCGGATTTAATTGAGAAAATCAAGGAACTGGTGACAGCACCGGACGAAATTCTGGGTGTGCATGATTTGCTGATTCATGATTATGGTCCGGGGAAATGCTTTGCTTCGATTCATGCAGAGGTCAATGCGGATTTGTACTCTCTGGAGGGGCACGACATCATTGATGAGTTAGAAAGCAGGGCTTTGCGAGAGTTGAATGTCCATTTGGTGATTCATTATGATCCCATTTTGGTGAATGATGCGGAATGGAATGAAATGTCAAACGGTGGAGATATTGAAGATTTGATAACCTATTCTCTTAGTCGAAATATAAAGCCTATGATTTGGTATAATTCGTCAACTGCTTGGATGGGGCCGGGTCCTCTTTACCGCTTGAATAGTAAGGAAAACAGAATAAAGGAATATACTTGGCTTCAAAAGTCAGGTGTAGTAGGGGTTAAGATTGATTTTTTTCCTGATGATTATTCGTCTAATATGGATTATTATATTGATTTGCTGGAAGATGCAGCTAAATATAAATTAATGGTCAATTTTCATGGAGCTACTATTCCTCGTGGATGGCAAAGGACTTATCCTCATCTGATGACTATGGAAGCCGTTTATGGGGCAGAGTGGTATAACAATAAGCCAATACTTACAGATCGTGCTGCTGAACATAATGTAACATTGCCATTTACCAGAAATGTCATTGGCTCAATGGATTATACACCTGGTACATTCTCTGATTCCCAACATCCTCATATCACTACTTGTGGGCATGAACTAGCTTTGTCTGTTGTGTTTGAGTCAGCATTGCAGCATATGCCTGATAGGCCGGAGGTGTACAGTTCATTACCTCGAAAAGTAAGAGAATTCCTTTCGGGATTACCTACTGCCTGGGATGATACAAAACTGTTGTGTGGTTATCCGGGTACTGACATCGTACTGGCACGACGTAAGGGAGATGTATGGTATATTGGAGGATTGAACGGAACTAACGAGAATAAAACTCTTTCTTTTTCATTGGCTCCTCTGCAAGTTGAAGGAAAAACGATGGATGTATTTAAGGATGGGGTGGACGATAAGAGTTTTGCCATCGAAGAAAACATCCAGTTATCAAACGATAAAATGGATATGTCATGTCTTCCTCGTGGAGGATTTGTGGCAGTAATAAAGTAAGGATAATAAGTAAATAGACATCTGTGAAAAAGAAATAGACAAATCATGCTGTGTTTCAATAAAAATACACTATATTGCGGTATTGTTTAACCTTAAAATATGATAGCCATGAACACAAAATTATTCGGTTTGTTTATCGCATTGTTGGTATGCCTGCCTTCGCTTGCCCAACAAAAGCCTGTAGAGAAGGTAGATAGTGATGGAGTTTATCTGATGCCCGATCAAATGCCGGAGTTTCCGGGTGGGATGCAGGCGATGATGAAGTTTTTGACTACAAATATTAAGTATCCTGTAGAAGCACAGAAGAAAGGCGTTTCCGGTCGTGTGATCGTACAGTTTGTCATAATGGAAGACGGAACATTGGATCAGGCTAAAGTTGTAAGAGGAATCGATCCCTTGCTGGACGAAGAAGCCTTGCGCGTAGTGAAATTAATGCCGAAATGGAAACCGGGAATGGATAGAGGCGAGGCAGTGAAAGTACGTTTTACAGCTCCGATAATGTTTAATCTGTCCAGACCGGAGGCACAGAGACCTACTTTCCCCGAACTTGTAGTACCTATCGGGCAGGAAGTAGAAAACAGGTCTTTGCAAGGAGTATGGCAGAGTTGTGTTGTGCAACCGGGCGAACATGGATATAAAATTCTGTTATTGCCTGTTATAAAGATCATATCGCCTGATCAGACATTCATGAATATAATGACAGCCGGTATGAACGGCAGGTCAAATGCCATCATCTATTGTCAGGGAGAGTACAGTTTGCCATCGGATGGCACTTACGTGGAGATGGTGGAAAAATCGGTTGATCCGGTTTTTATACAAGGAGTAAAGAATGAAATCAGTGTGGAACGATTGCATGATAATCTGATTAAGTTGTCTTTTACGGTTCCGGGACAGGGAAGAAAAGTGACGGAATATTGGTTCCGGGCCCCTTCGCCGGATGTGAAGATAATGGCTAATTGATATTTTAGGCACGGATTTCACGGATTACACGGTCTTAATGAATAAAAGCCGTGTTCATCCGTGAAATCCGTGCCTAAAAAGCTCTCTGTACTTTCTTATCTTCGACTCAGCTTATTATTAATTCTTAAAGAATCCGTTATCTTCCCATTGTCCCGCTTCCTGTGGCTGTGCCGACGTGGCGCTTACATCGATAGGCAGCCATACTTCCATGTCGCCTTCGCCCCGATGTGCCCAGGCATAATAGGGTATCAATGTGAGTTCTACGTCTTTAGTTACCAGTTTTCCTGCTTTGTCATAACTTAATGCCTGCGCATCGGTCGTTATCTGACGGATGCCGTAAAGTAACTCCGGTTTGTCTGTTACCTTGAATTGCGGATGTTGGTTGAGAAGTATGCTGTGGACGTTGAATCTGTTGTCCGGCCATTCTGCGCAATAAACGATGGGGCCGCGTTCAACGGCAACACGTCCGTGATCGGCTTCTACTTTGGGATTTGCCTTTACTATTCGGGGGATCATGTCGAAATGTACTTCTACCACATCTCCCTTTTTCCATTTGCGGGCAATGCTGAGATAGCCATCATTGACATCGCTTTCTACTGTCTGTCCGTTTACGGCTACTTGGTAGGCAGGTTTCTGATTGTCGGTGTAAGAATACAGATCACCGGGAAGTACATTGCCGCGTACCCAGCCGGGGATACGGAGTTTCATGGTGAAGTCCTGATTGCCCTGCGTTATTTTCAGGCGGATGTCCCCATTCCAGGGATAGCCGGTTTCTTGTTCCAGCAGAATCTTTTTCTTGTCTACCTTTAGCTCGGCTTTGTTGGAAAGATAAAGGTTCACGTATACCTGATCGTTCTTCACGGCATATACATATCCCGGTAATGACGGAATGAAACGGCTGACGTTTGAAGGGCAGCAGGCGCAGCCGAACCAAGGTTTGCGGCTGTATTTTCCGTTAGAAGACAGCGGGTTGGGGTAGAAGAAAGAACCTCCGTCCAGTGATACACCCGATATCAGACCGTTGTATAGTGTGCGTTCCAGGACATCGAAATATTTGGCGTCTCCGTGCAGCAGGAAAAGACGGTAGTTCATGTATACATTGCCGATAGCAGCGCAGGTTTCACAATAAGCGGACTGGTTGGGCAGCTCGTAGTTGTTACCGAATGCTTCGCCTGCGTGACGTGCACCGATGCCTCCGGTTATATAAATCTTTTTAGAAACGATGTTGTCCCAAATCTTGTCTATCGCTTTGATGTAGCTGCTGTCTCCGGTGATGGCTGCCACATCTGCCATGCCTGAGTACATATATACGGCACGTACGGCATGTCCTACGGCTTCATCCTGTTCTACCACAGGTTTGTGTGCCTGACTATAGGCGTCTTTCCGGCTGGTATATCCACGGGTATCCAGGAAGAACTTTGCCTGATCAAGATACTTTTTGTCTCCCGTCACCATGTATAGTTTGACTAAAGCCATTTCGGCTATCTGATGCCCCGGTACGTATTTCTTTTGTTGAGGGCCGTTGCCGATTTCGCGGCAGACACAGTCGGCATATTTAATGGCAATATTGAGGAAGTTTCGTTTTCCGGTAGCTTGATAATGTGCTACAGCTCCTTCTATCATGTGCCCGAGATTGTAGAACTCATGACTTAGGTTCTCTACCGCTACCCAACGCTCTTTTCCTGCCCAGTTGTGCGGGTGCTTCGGGTTCATGGTGCGGGCTGTATAAAGGTAACCGTCCGGTTCCTGTGCTCCGGCAACGATGACGAGTACGCTGTCAATGTACTTTTGCAGTTTCTTGTCCGGATAGGTTTGCAGAGAGTAACTGGCTCCTTCTATTGTTTTGTATACATCGGTATCGTCGAAAGAGAAGCCCTCTACTTTGTAGGTATCGCTGGGATGTGCTGCCTTTACAAAGTTTTCGTAACGTCCCGTCTCTTCACATTTGCTGAATGCCAGAGGAATGGTTACTTCACGGCTTGCTTGAAGGCGCTGTCCCCAAAAGTTGTCCGTCACTTTAACGGAAGTAAAGGGGACAGGGTCTATAGGATATCCATGATTTATTTGCGCGCTGCCTGTTATGCAGATGCAGGTCAGGAATGTCGCAGTCAGAACGTTTTTCATCTTGGTATTATTTTAGTATGAATCTCTGTTGTGGTGTTATGGTGTCGGGATTACCTGTTTGATTGTTCCGTCCGGATTGAATTCCATCCGGTCAATACATACTTCGCGGTGCCAGCCCGGTCCGTCATTCAGATGGTTCTTGTTGATACGGTGGTATACGATATACCATTTGTCTTTTCCCGGTACTTGCAGGATAGAGTTGTGGGCAGGTCCGTAGATTTCTTCTTTTGGATTTTGAATGAGTACTATCGGGGCTTTGGCTACTTCGATCGGACCGAGTGGTGACTGGGCGGTACCATAAACAACGTGGTAGTTGGGTGAGCCGGTGTCGTCTACAGACCAGAAGAAGTAGTAAACTCCTTTTCTATAAATAACGTAAGGAGCTTCACGGTATGCGTAAGTCTGCAAAGTCCCTCCTTTGGGAGTTAAGACTACCGTTGTCTCTTCTTTGACGGACAGCATGTCGTCGTTGAGCTCGGCTCCTGCCATGTAGCCGTTACCCCAATAGAGGTAGCTTTTGCCGGATACGGGGTCGGTGAATACATCCACATCAATCTGCTGTCCCCGTCCTGTGGGAGAAGAGGTGATGATAGGTTTGCCCAGATCTGTGAAAGGTCCGGTGGGGGAGTCGGCTACGGCAACTCCTATTTGCTTGCCTTTGTTGGTCGTTGGGTTGGCACTATAATAAAAGAAGTATTTATACTTCCCGTCTATCTTCTTTTCTTCGATGCAGGGAGCCCATGCGTTTCCGTTTGCCCAAGACACATTTTTGCCCATCTCCAGAATCACAGTCTCTTCTTTCCATGTCTTTAAATTCTTCGATGAAAAGACCTTAAAATAACTTCCGCCCCATCCTGGAAATCCGTCACTGGTGGGGTAAATATAATAGCGTTTTGTCTGATGAGAATACAGTACTTCCGGGTCGGCATGGAACCCCGGTAGAATAGGGTTACCGGATTTCTTATTTTGTGCCGTTACTTGTACTGCTCCGATGAGTAATAAGTGGAATAGAAAGATTTTGGTAAATAAATGCTTCATGATATTTACAGTTAGATTTTTGTTATATTATAAGTACGACAAAGATAGGGGATCCACCTAAATAAAAAGGTTACATATCTGTCAAAGGAGGGTAATTATCATTCATAATAGAGAAGATGATCTAAATTTGGACTTTAATGAACGGTATTCGGATGTCCTTTTGTATCTAAAGCATTATTTTTGCGCTGAATCTAAAAAATAGTTGGTTACCATGAGAGCAAAGCTGATTTTACCTTTTCTGATTTTATATTTGTTCTGTCATTTGCTGTCGGTGCAGGGACACGAAGTTGACACTGTAAATCCCGGCAGTGATAAAAAAGTAGCATCTTCTCAAGTGTATGAAGTAACTTCCGAAGGAGCTTGGTGTTGGTTTGCTGATCCGCGCGCATTGCATTATGAGAATGAAAAAGGTACAATAAACAAGACATATATCGGCTATATTGATATACACGGCAATATTAAAGCGATGCAGTATGACTTTAAAAAGAAAAGACAGGACGAGGTACTGATCCGTTCTTATTTTCAACCGGATGATCACAATAATCCGACGTTTTTGGTATTGCCGGATGAACGGATTATGATCTTTTATTCCCGTCACACGGATGAGCCTTGTTTCTACTATCGTATTTCTCGCATTCCCGGAGATATTACGACATTGGGAGAGGAAAAGGTGATTAAAACAAAGGACAATACCACCTATCCGTCCCCGTTTATTTTATCGGATGATCCGGAACATATCTATCTATGTTGGCGGGGGATTGGCTGGCACCCTACTATCGCCAAGCTGTCGTTGCCCGATCAGAATGATCGGGTGGCGGTGGAATGGGGACCGTATCAGATAGTACAGTCTACCGGGGCCCGTCCTTATGCCAAGTATATGTCGAATGGGAAAGATAAAATTTATTTTGCTTATACGACCGGTCATCCGGATAATGAGAATCCTAATTTTTTGTACTTTAATTATATAGATGTTCATTCTTTGCAGTTGAAGGATGTTAAGGGGAATACTCTTTCGACTATTGCTGACGGTACTTTTAAAGTGAATAAGACGGGTGACTATGTGCGTCAGTATCCATCTACTCTGGTAGATAATCCATCCGCACGTGATTGGGTATGGCAGGTTGCTTTGGATGAGAATGATAATCCGGTCATTGCAATGGTGCGAATCAGCAGTGATAAGAATTCCCATGATTACTATTATGCGAAGTGGAACGGACACGAATGGAAGAAGACATTCCTTGGCAACGCCGGTGGTCATTTTCACCAGACACCAAACTTGGAGAAATGTTACAGTGCCGGTATGACTATAGATCCGTCGAATACGAATCATGTTTATTGCTCGTTGCCTGTGGAAGGAAAGCAAGGGAAGGTTTACGAGATCGTGAAATTTATCTTGAACGAGGCCGGGGAGGTGGTCTCTACAGAAGCGGTTACGCAAGACTCGCAGCAGAATAATGTCCGTCCTTATATAATACCTGATTCAAAAAATACGCCTTTGCGGCTCACATGGATGTATGGCAATTATTACGATTGGATTGTCAGTTCACGGTATCCGGAAGGTTATTGCACAGGGATTGCCTGTGATTTTAAAGGTTTCCCGGGTGCGAAGAAAAAGAAAAATGTTGTAGCGGAGAAGGATTTTAAGTTCAACCCGAAGGTGGCTTTTGTATTGGAACAAACGGTCACTCTGGATGCGGACAATTATCAAGGGTGCCTTTTACAATTGGGCGATCTTCAATATTATCTGAACGGACAAACCATGAAACCGGAAGTTAGATATAACGGAAAGGTATATCCTAGCACAAATATACTTGGAACATCTGATTGCTGGAAAACAACTTCGCGCAATACAGGCGGTGAGTGGTACACTCCACAAAAGTACGGGAGTTTCAAGTTAGAGCTAGAGTATAAGAAGGGAGTATTATGTGTGTATATTAACGGATTGCTGGATCAAAAAATAGAAATACAATGAGAAGGAAAGTTTTAAGAGATTTTGTGATAGGAGTTCTTTTATTATTTGTTCTCCCGTTGGCAGAACTGTCAGTCGCCATTGCTCAGGAGAGTGTGTTTACTGTACAGCAGCCTGACTTTCAAAAGAGTCCTTATACGGGAATGACACGTCAACACTGGATACAGGCGGGTGAGTATCTGCTGAAAGGAGCATTCGGTTATATCCATACGTTGGATGACCAGATGTACTTTCCGAAGCAACTGGACAAAACATATCCCAATAATGACGGCCAAGTTCCGGTTGCTAAGCTGGAGGGGCTGGCACGAACCTTATTTATTGCAGCACCCCTGTTGAAAGATAATCCGGAACTGGTAATGAATGGAATAAGAGTAGCAGATTACTATCGGCACCAATTAGTCGGTATCTCTAATCCGAAAAGTCCGAGTTTTATTCCTCATCGTAAAGGAGGACCTAGTCAGACGTTACTGGAGTTAGGGTCTTTGGCTATTTCAATGAAAGCGGCTCAGGCTGTTTTGTGGGACCCGCTAACAAAAGCGCAAAAGGATTCGCTTGCTGCAACCATGCTGAGCTACGGAGAAGGACCGACCATCGGCTCTAACTGGATGTTCTTTAATGTCTTTATTTTAAGTTTTCTGAAAGATCAGGGCTATGCAGTGGATGAGAGCTATCTGGAGTCGAATTTAAAGAAACTGCTGGCACGTTATCGGGGTGAAGGCTGGTACAATGATGCTCCGGCTTATGATTATTACAGTGCGTGGGCTTATCAGACATACGGCCCCATTTGGGCAGAAATGTTTGGCAAGAAGCAATTTCCCCAGTTGGCACAGCAGTTCATGGCAAACCAGCATGATATGGTAGCTAACTATCCATATATGTTTAACCGGGATGGTAAGATGAATATGTGGGGACGAAGCATCTGCTATCGTTTTGCAGCGACTGCCCCGTTGTCTCTGTGGGAATATGATAAAAGTGGCGATGTAAATTATGGCTGGATAAGGAGGATTGCTTCTTCTACTTTGCTGCAATTTCTGGAAAATCCGAAATTTCTGGAAGAAGGGGTTCCAACGATGGGATTTTATGGTCCGTTTGCTCCTGCTGTGCAGATTTATAGTTGTCGGGGTAGTGTATACTGGTGCGGAAAAGCTTTTTTGAGTTTGCTGTTACCGGAAAACTCAGACTTCTGGTCTGCTACCGAAAATAATGGTCCTTGGGATAAAGAACTGAAAAAAGGGAATGTCTATAATAAGTTTCAGCCGGGAACCAATTTGTTGATTACGAATTATCCGAATAGCGGAGGCGCTGAGATGCGCTCATGGTGCCATGAAACTGTTGCAAAGGACTGGCAGAAGTTTCGTAGTACGGAGAATTATAACAAATTGGCTTACAATACGGAATTCCCGTGGATGGCGGATGGTAAGAACGGAGAAATATCCATGAATTACGGAACAAAGAATCAGAAAGGTGAGTGGGAAGTATTACGGCTTTATACGTTCCAAGGTTTTAAAGACGGTATCTATCGCCGTGATGCTGTACTTGAAACAGACAGTACAGTAAGATATCAACTGGTCGATATTCCGCTACCGAACGGAATCTTGAGAGTGGATAAAGTTTCGGTCTCCGAACCGACGGAAATCTGTTTGGGACATTATTCACTGCCTCGTTTGAATGGTGTATTTAAAGAAACATTCCGAAGGGTCGGCAAGCTGGATATTCCGGTTATTGATAACGGAGAGTATGAACTGGCTATGATACCATTGGCTGGATGGGATAAACTATATACATCGTATCCGAAAGGGTTGCATCCTGTCAGTGATGAGTGTGCTTTGATTATGGCTTCTGATAAATTGGCTGGTAGCAAGATTTATATGACACTTCAACTTTGGAAGAAGAATGAAGCTAAGAATGGCTTTACAAAGAAAGAGTTGAATCCGGTCCGGTCGATAGAAATTTCGGAAGATAAGAAACAAGTGACAGTGCGTCTGGATACGAAAGAGATAAAAACGATTCTATTTGAGTAATTTTAAAATATGAGAAGTGTACAGTGGAAGTGTTTTTCCACTGTATTTTTTTATGTATAGTGATGAGTCTTAAATGCCTATATGGTGAATTTCCCTTCAAAAAGTTCTACTTATCAGTATATCTGTAAAGCTAGAACTGTCTAATCGTTGTTTATTAAATTTTTTATTCATAATTTTGGTCGTATATACAGTTATGAAGTATTATATTTGTATTTAACGAACAAAATATGATCATATGAAAAACACGCGAATCGTTATCCTTTATTATAAGCTGAGTTTTTTGATTTTGTTTTTGCTTTTGAAGTCTGCTTTGTTATTGGCGACAGAGGATGTCATCTACAACCTCAAATTTAAGCAACTTTCTGCTCCATATTTCTTGCCGACAAATGAAGTACAAAAAGTGTATCAAGATAAAGATGGATTTATCTGGTTCGCTACTCGTAATGGACTTTGCCAGTATAATGGCTATGAGACCACTCTTTATAAATCTAATCTTTATTCTCCGGATTTATTGACTACCAATAGCATCACTTGTTTGGTTGATGATAATAATAATAATCTTTGGATTGGTACATCGGAAGGACTGAACGTGATGGATAAAAGAACCGGAGAAATAAAAAAGTATAAAGCACCATATCTTTCTAACAATGTAGTGTCTGCTCTGTGTGTGACTCGTGATAATACAGTTTGGGTGGGGACGGATAACGGTTTATGTCGTTATGTTGCAGAGAAAGATACTTTTGTAGTTTGTGGAGATGACTTTGGAGATAGTAGACTGCGGTATGTTACCATAAAATCATTATTAGAAGATTCAGATGGCGATCTCTGGATTGGAACTTGGGCACAAGGCTTATTTCGTTATTCTCCATCCACAGATAAAGTGGAAATATATCCGAAAATCAATGACCAATATTCTTCTGGCTTCGGGTACTTTTGTATAACCGAAAATACCGTGCGCCACCCGCTTTTGTAAGGCATCGATAATAGCGGGTGCTGTACGAAAATCCATATCCGCCACCCACATGGGCAGTACATTCTCCTCTTCGGGAATATCCCATTTATAAGAATTCGTCCCGCAACGCGAGATGATTGTATCGAAATCGTATTTCATAATTTATAAATCCAGTTACCATCCCAAAGCCTCAACTCACAGTCGGCAGGTGCCTTTATATTTTCATCGAGAATGATTTCCCCATAGCTTTCGGCAGTGATACTGCCTGTCCGTGGATTCTTCACCCCACCTATAGCCCCCTTGATGGTTGCCTGCACCGAACTATATTCAAAAGCCCGGTCGCAGTCGGGACCAAAGGTGCAATTCTCCAGTACGAGGTCGTGGGCATAGCAGAGCGGTTGCTCACCGGTTATATGGCAATTCACCAACCGGAGATTGTGCGAATGCCAGCCGAGATATTCGCCGTTGAGTTCAGAATCGTAGATTGTCACATTCTCCACCTCCCAGAAGGCATCCTTCGTAGTGATTTTGGCATTGCGCAACTCCACATTCTTCACATACTGGAAAA
>ENA-UEYL01001726-UEYL01001726.1-human-gut-metagenome-genome-assembly--contig:-NODE-1726-length-17914-cov-5.035937_pt1 | contig 17914 bp, 17 predicted proteins | sample MGYA00242941_ERZ507946 | MGnify/ENA primary metagenome ERZ507946 (study PRJEB26167, sample SAMN06115482) | human gut metagenome | host: Homo sapiens | place: China:Guizhou | collected 2015-03-11...
TGTCGGAGATCATGCTCCAGCAGACCCGGGTGGCGGCGGTATTGGGCTATTATGCCCGGTTTCTGGAGGCCTTCCCGTCGGTGGAGGCTTTGGCCCAGGCACCGGAGGAACAGCTGATGAAGCTTTGGGAGGGCCTGGGCTATTACAGCCGGGCCCGGAATCTGCACAAGGCGGCCCGCCTGGTAGCGCAGGAGGGCGGCTTTCCCCAAAGCTATGAGGGATTGCTGGCCCTGCCGGGAATTGGAGAGTACACCGCCGGAGCCATCGCTTCGGCGGCCTTTGGACTGCGGGTGCCTGCGGTGGACGGCAACGTGCTGCGGGTGGTGTCCCGGCTGATGGACAGCCGGGAGGATATCGCCCTGCCCAAGACCAAACGGACCATCCGGGCGGCGCTGGAGACGGTGATGCCCCGCGAGGCGGAGCAGATCCGGATTTTTAATCAGTCCACCATGGAGCTGGGGGCCACGGTCTGCGTTCCCAACGGACCGCCCCGGTGTGAGGCGTGTCCCGCGGCGTCGTTTTGCCTGGGACGGATGCGGGGTACGGCGCCGTCGCTGCCGGTGAAATCCGGAAAGAAGGAGCGGCGGCGGGAGGAGAAAACCGTCTTTTTGCTGGTGCGGGAGGGCCGTCTGGCCCTGCGCCGGCGGCCGGATACCGGTCTTTTGGCCGGCCTTTGGGAGTTTCCCAATGCAGAGGGCGCGCTGGAGGAGGCGTCCGCAGCGGCGGAGGTGGAGGCCTGGGGCCTGACGCCGCTGGAATGGCGGCAAAAGCTGACCGCGCGCCACATCTTCACCCATGTGGAGTGGGAGATGACCGGCTACGTGCTGCAAGTGCGGGGGCCGGGCCCGGCGGACTTTATCTGGGTAGATGCAAAAGCATTTTCAACCCGGGCGGTGCCTTCGGCATTTGCCCGGTACCGTGCCGAAGCAGAACGGATTTTGCAGCAGGAAGCGTGAGGCGTCCGCAGCGTCGGACGAGAGAGGAGAAGCCGATATGGGGTGGCTGCTGGGATTACCGCTGAAACTGTTGAGCCTGCTGGGCGGCATTTTGATGGTGCTGCTGCGCTTTGCGCTGCCGGTGCTGATCGGTGTGGGTGCGGCAATGCTGCTGCGCCGTCAGCGCCGGGGGAAGGTAAACGAGGAAGCCACATCCTGGAAAGAGCCGGAGGAGCCGACCTTTGACGGTCCGGTGTATACCGTGGATTATCAGGAGGTGCAGCCGGTGTGCGACACACCGGGCCGGCCGCTGCCCTTTGGTTATAAGACGATTTGGATGGCGGCGGCGTCGCAGGATCCGCAGCAGGTGCTCCGGGCCCTGGGTGGACGGGATGTCCGCCGGGCCAACTGGCAGACGGGACTGCAGGCGGCTGGGGAGGATGCGAACTGCGTGTTCGTCTCGCCCTGCCTGGATGGGTTTGTGCTGGTGATCGGGCTGCCCCGCTTCCCGGAGCAGGGACTTGCGGGCGCGTTCGGGCAGGTGCAGGCCTTTGCCACTCATCGGGTGACGGAGTATCATGCCTGGGCCCGGTGGAACGGCGGCACGCTGGAGCGGATGTATGCGTACGACGGTTCCCGGGGCGTGGTGACGGTCCAGGTCGGGGAGATGACGGCCCAGGAGATTGCCCTGGGCTTTGGCCGGTTCCCCCAAAAAGGGCGGGAGGACCGCTGCGAAGCCAATCCCACCGAGGAGGATGTGCTGGACCTGGCCGCTGCCTGGGGCGTGGACCCCAGAATGGATGGGGCCGCGTATCCGCCCTCCGTGGGGTGGATCTGCACGGTACGGTAAGGAGGCGTGGGAGATGGAGCTGGTGAATCTGGCGGGCGCGGCGCTGTTGCTGCTGCTGATTCGGAAACTGGCGTGGTGCATCCGGTGGCTGTGGTGCTATTATCACGGCCGGGAGACGCCGGAGCCCATTTCCTTCCTGCCGCATCGGTCGGGAAAGGATTTTGACGAGCATGTCCGGCAGGCCAGAGAGCAGGATAAGGAGGCGTGAGCATGCCGTTTTGGAAAAAGAGCGAGGATCCCTGGGATCAGCCGGTCCGGCGGCCCCAGCCGCGCCCGGCGCCGGACTCCGGAGCCGAGACCGGTCAGGAGGAGAACACGGCTCAGGAGCTGCGGGAAATGTTCCGGGAGCTGGGCAAGGGCGCCCGGGAGTTTTTCGGCATGGAAGAGAAAGAACCGGAGCCGGAGGTTCCGCCGCAGATGTGTCCCTGGTGCGGCAAGGAGATGGAGCGGGGATACCTGCTCAGCGGCCAGTGGATCTATTGGCAGCGCAAACGGCCTACGGCCCTGTCCCTGCGGGGACATGCCGCCGATGCCCTGGTAATCAATACCGAAGGGGGCACAATGGCAGGTTACCGAACCGCCTGGCGCTGCGGCGCGTGTGAAAAGATGGTTCTGGACGTGTCGGATATCCAACCGGAAGCGTTTCTGGGCATTCCCGCCCGCGCCCCGGAGGCGGACACGCAGGTCCGGAAATCCGAGGAAGATCAAGAGTAAGGGAGAAACAGTGTTTCATGGCACAGCTATACTTTAAATACGGCGTCATGGGGTCCAGCAAGACCGCCAACGCCCTGATGGCCCGGTTCAACTATGAGGAGCGGGGGCAAAAGGCCCTGCTGGTCAAGCCCCGGATGGATACCCGGGATGGAGATCATCAGGTGGTCTCCCGGATCGGACTGACGTATCCGTGCATTTACTTTGACGAGATGCAGCAGCTGACGGTGATGGAACTGGAGCAAAATGCCTGCATCATCGTGGACGAGGCCCAGTTCCTCACCCGGGAAGAGGTCCTGTACCTGGTGTATCTGGTGGATGACCTGGGGATTCCGGTGATGTGCTACGGCCTGCGGGCCGACTTCAAGGGCGATCTGTTCCCGGGCAGCGAGGCGCTGCTGGTCATGGCGGACAAGATTGAGGAGATCAAAACCGTGTGCTGGTGCGGCCGAAAGGCCACGTTCAACGCCCGGTTTGACCGTAACGGCAAGGTCCTCAAGGAAGGCGAACAGGTGGTGCTGGGCGCCAACGACCAGTACATCGGATTGTGCCGCCGCCACTGGATGACCGGGGATCTGGGACCGGACTTTGAGGTAGACCGGCGATGATCTGCAATCTCTGCCCCCGCCGCTGCGGCGCGGAGCGTACCGACACCCGCTCCGGCGGGGTCTGCGGCCAGCCGGCCATGCCGGTGGCGGCCCGGGCCATGCTCCATCAGTGGGAGGAACCCTGCCTGGTGGGAGAGCACGGCGCGGGAACGGTGTTCTTTTCCGGATGCAACCTGCGCTGCTGCTTCTGCCAGAATCAGCCTATCTCCCGGGGCGGCGTGGGCAAGGCCATTACGCCGGAGCGGCTGCGGCAGATCTTTCGGGAGCTCATTGACCAGGGGGCAGCCTGCCTGGACCTGGTGACGCCCACCCACTTTACACCCGCCATTTTGGAGGCGCTGGGAGACGAGGTCTGGCCGGTGCCGGTGGTGTGGAACTGCGGCGGCTATGAGGACCCGGAGATGCTGCGGCAGCTGGAGGGAAAAGTGCAGGTGTACCTGCCGGACCTGAAGTATGCCCTGCCGGGACCGGCCAGGCGGTACTCCGGCGCGGAGGACTATTTCCAGTGGGCGTCCGCGGCGATTTTGGAGATGTTCCGTCAGACGGGGCCGTATGTGATGGAGAACGGACAGCTCAAGCGGGGCGTGCTGATCCGCCACCTGCTGCTGCCGGGGGAGATGGAGAATACCCGCCGGTGCATCGATTTCGTGGCCGAGCACTTCCGGCCGGGCGAGGTCCTCTTTTCCCTCATGAGCCAGTACACCCCCCAGCCCGGGGCGGAGGGGAACCTCAGGCGCCATGTGACCCGGGCGGAATACCGGGCGGCGGTGGCGTATATGGAAAACTGCGGCATCACCGACGGCTACACCCAGGAGCGGACCTCTGCCAAAGAGGAGTACACCCCGGATTTTGACGGCCGGGGCGTGTGAGCGGAGACGCGGGCTGCCCGGTTTGAGCTGAATGCCTGCATTGTGGTAAAATCAGGGCTTGCAAACTCCAAACGGTGTATTATAATGATGGGACTGCCGGTGGTGCGGCAGTCCCATTTTTGTGTGTGAAAGCGGAGAGAGATGTTATGAAACTGGAGAACAACCTGGGAACGGATCCCATCCGGCCCCTGGTGTGGCGGATTGCCATTCCCAGCATGCTGGCCCAATTCGTCAGCGTGCTTTACAGCATCGTGGACCGGATTTATATCAGCAATATTCCCCTAATCGGCGACACGGCCCTGGCGGGCGTGGGTGTGTGCGGTCCGGTGGTGACCATGATCGGTGCCTTCGCCTCCTGGATCGGGGTGGGCGGCGCGCCGCTGATGAGCATTCGTCTGGGAGCCGGAAAACGGGAAGAGGCCCGGCAGATCCTGGCCGACAGCTTTTTGATGCTGTGCGTGTGCGGCGTTGTGCTGACGGCGGCGGTGTTCCCGTTGCGGGAGCCCATGCTGCGCACCTTTGGTGCCAGCGAGGTTACGTACCCATATGCCGAGACCTACTTCACCGCCTATCTGTTCGGAACGGTATTCAATTTGCTGGCGTTGGGCCTGAATCAGTTTATTATTTGTCAGGGCTATGCCAAGCGGGGCATGATTTCCGTCATGCTGGGAGCGGTGCTGAATATCGTGCTGGACCCGGTGTTTATCTTCGCCCTGGATCTGGGCGTGGTGGGAGCGGCGGTAGCCACCGTGCTCTCGCAGATTGCCAGCTGTGCCTATGTACTGCGGTTTTTGTTCAGCAAGGAGGTGCCGGTCCCCATCACCTTCGGCGGCTATCGGCTTCGGCGGATGGGGCGGATTCTGCTCACCGGCCTGACGCCCTTTTTGATTGTAGCGGTAGACAATGTCATGATCATCACCATGAACGCAGTTTTGCAGCGTTACGGCGGGCCGGAGCTGGGGGACCAGATGGTGACCTGTGCCACCATTGCCCAGAGCTTCATGCTGGTGGTCACCATGCCCCTGGGCGGAATTTCCTGCGGCACCCAGACGATTCTGGCCTTCAATTACGGTGCCCGGCGCAAAGACCGGATCCTGCAGGCACAAAAGCACATTGCTCTGATGTGTGTGGGGTATACGGCGCTGCTGTTTTTCCTGGCCCGGGCAGCAGGCGGACTGTTTGTGAGCCTGTTTACCCGCTCTCCGGACCTGGCTGCGGAGGCTGTGGAAGCCATCCGGATCTGCACCCTGGCGGTGATTCCCCTGGGCGTGCAGTATGCCCTGGTGGACGGGTTTACCGGCATGGGGTTGGTGCAGCTTTCTCTGCCGCTGTCTACTTTCCGAAAGGTGACCTACTTTTTGGCGCTGTTCTGGCTGCCCGGAGCCTTCGGCGTGCGTGCGGTTTTCTATGCCGAGCCCATCTCCGACATTCTGGGTCCCCTGGCCAGCGTGGCGGTCTACGCGCTGTGCATCCGCAAAATTCTCGACTTTTCAGACGATACCCCGGCATAAACAACGCGCCCGGCAGGCAAAATGCCTGCCGGGCGTGTATTTGTTATTTGCGGATCAGATTGCGCAGGGTTTCCAAAGCTTCCCCAAAGTCCCGGGCTTTGGCGGTGGGGTTATCCCGCAGCAGACGCAAAGCGGCGCGGTGCGCGCCAGTCTTGCGGGTGCGGATTGCCGCCCGGTAGTCCCGGATTCGCTCCAGAGCCTCGGCCAGTTCCTCCCGGCCGGATGCGGCGGAGTCTTCCGCCACACTCTCCAGACGGGCCTTGCCCCGCTCCAAAGCTTCGGAGATGGTGTCCAGAATCTCCAGTTTGGCCTGGTCCCGGTCCCGGATCCGGGCCTCTTCCAGCTCGCGGCGGCGCAGTTTGCGGGCCTGACGGGCCGCTTCGGAGGTCTGCCGCTCCGCTTCTACCCGTTCCCGCAGCAGCTGAGCGTCCAGGGCGGTTTTGGCCCGGAAGCGACGCAGATCATCCTCGGCAAAGGCTGCGGCCACTTCCGCCCGTTTGGCCAGACGCCGCAGTTCCTCGTTCTCCTCCGTCACACGCATGAGCACTTCCCGCAGATCCATGGCTGCCTGAACGGAGCGGACCACATCGGCGGTGAATGCAACCGTCAGCGCCAGCGCCAGGGGATCCACGCACCAGCTGGGAATATCCAGCAGCAGCCGGCCGATGGGCGGGTGGAGAAAGCGTACCAAAAAGATGGAGAAAAATCCCCAGGCGATGGAACTGGAAAGGCAGATGTGTCCGTTGAGCTGAAAGCGGTGCTTGGAGTAATCCCAGTACCGCACCTTGAAGAGGGCTTCCATGGCCGCGCCGGTGACATATTCCAGCGCTGTGGCGGCAAGCATGCCGAACAGCCATACCAGATACAGGTTGTCCTCCACCGGCAGCGTGGCAAACAGAATGATGATGGCGCCGAACCCGTAGATCGGCAGCAGGGGGCCGTTCAAAAAGCCCCGGTTGACCCAGCGGCGCTGGCAGATCGATACGTAGCACGATTCCCAGACCCAGCCGCAAAAACAGTAGAAGAAGAACAGCAGAACCCACTGTCCCGTGGTATAGACGTGCATGGACGCTCCTTTCTCAGTCCAGATGGACCCGGAAGTCTCCCCGGGCGGTGGCTTCCGCACGGCGGCGCTTTTCTGCCGCCAGCGCGTCCAGCATGCCGCCGATGATGCGGTTGGATACCAGGAAGCCCTTGGGGGTCAGATGCCAGCGGCCGTCCTCTTCCACCGCGTAGCCCGCCCGGGAGCACTCGGCCAGGAAGGGCAGGAAGCAGTCGAAGCGGCGGCGGAAGCGGGTTTCAAATTCCCGGGGGTCCAGGCCCTGCACAGTGCGCAGACCCAGCATCAGCCATTCCGTGTCCCGGTCCAGGGGCGGAATCCGCTCACTTTCCGAGAGCAGAGGCATGTGGTGCTTCACACCGTGAATATAGCCCTCCAGGTCCTTTTCGTAGGCATAGCGCACGCCGCCGAAGTCGGAATGGGCGCCGGGGCCAAATCCCGCGTATTCCTGCAGCGTCCAGTATTTCAGGTTGTGCCGGGACTCCCGGCCCGGCCGGGCAAAGTTGGAGATTTCATACTGGGCATAGCCGTTCTGGGCAAGATACTCCACGGTATACAGATACATGTCCGCCTGGGCTTCATCGTCGGGCAAATCTTCCTCCGCCTGCCGGGCATAGAGGGGAGTGCCCGGCTCCACCTTCAGCCCATAGCAGCTCAGGTGCTCCGGCGCCAGGGACACGGCGGCGGAAAGGTTTTCCTGCCACTGCTCCGCACTCTGGCCGGGGAGACCGTAAATGAGATCCAGGGAGAGGTTTTCAAACCGGGCTTTCCGGGCGGCTTCCACGGCTGCGGTGACCTGCGCCATGGTATGTACCCGGCCGATGTGCTGGAGTTCTGCGTCGCTGGCGGACTGCATGCCCAGGGACAGCCGGTTGAATCCGGCCTTGCGCAGCGCCTTGAGTGCTTTCCAGTCGTCGGCGGATTCCGGGTTGGCTTCCAGGGTGATCTCCGCGTCCTTGGCCACGTGATACCGCTTGCAGACGGTTTTGAGCAGGGTGGTCAGGCGCTTGACACCCAGAAGGCTGGGGGTGCCGCCGCCGAAATAGATGGTGTCGATCTGATGCGCGGAGGCGGAGGGCGCGGCTTCCGTCAGGTGGGCACACAGGGCGTCCACATAATCATCCATCCGGGCATCCTGGCCGGACAGGGAGTAAAAGTCGCAATAGGCACACTTTTGCCGGCAGAAGGGAATATGAAGATACAGCCCCAGGGGGCGCGGCGTAACATGCATCGATGTGATCCTCCCATTCACTGATTCTTTTAGTCTACCGCGTTTGCGGGATATTTGCAAGAACGCATATTTCCCGTCCGCAGAGGCCAGACTAGGAAAAACGAATGGGAAGGGGACATGATCCGTGGATATGACACCTGAGGAGTATCAGCGCTTTGTCAGTGCCCGTGCCAAGAAATCGCCCATTGTGCGGGACACCGCGCTGGCCTTTGTCATCGGCGGAGGGATCTGCGTACTGGGACAGCTGATTCAAAACGGATGGATTGACGCGGGGCTCAGCCGTCAGGATGCGGGAACGGCCACCTCCTGCTCCCTGGTGGCGCTGTCGGCTCTCTTAACCGGTTTGAACCTTTATAACCGGCTGGCCCGCTTCGGCGGCGCGGGAACGCTGGTGCCCATTACGGGATTTGCCAATGCGGTGGTTTCACCGGCCATTGATTTTAAAAGCGAGGGGTTTGTAACCGGCATGGCGGCCAAAATGTTCCAGGTGGCCGGACCGGTGATCGTATTTGGAACCCTGGCATCGGTCCTGTATGGCGTGGTGCTGATGCTGCTGGGATAAAAAACGTGCCGCCGGAGAACCGGCGGCACGTTTTTTATTCGGTTTGGAGCAGGCGATGCTTGGTGGCGTCCATGCCCAGGGCGCCCAGGGGAGCGGTAATCAGGATCCCCAGCACGGCCACCGACAGCACCAGATTCCCGCAGGCCAGGCCCATGGCCAGGGGGACGGAGCCGATGGCGGCCTGCACCGTGGCTTTGGGCAGATAGGAAATGACGCAAAACAGCCGTTCTTTGGCAGTGAGGGCTGTGCCCAGCAGGCACACCAGCACGCCGCACGAGCGCACCGCCAAGGCCAGGAAGATCATCACCAGGGCACCGGCACCGGCGGAGAGGGTATAGCGGATGTCCACTGCCGCGCCCACCAGCACGAAGAGAATGACTTCCGCCGCCAGCCACAGCTTGCCGAACTTTTCAGACAGCCGCCGGGAAACCACTTCCGCGCTGCGCATCTGCAGAGCGCAGGCCATGGCGATGACGGCCAGCAGTCCGGAGAAGGGGACCAGGCCGTCCAGCCAGTCCTCCAGGGCCGTCAGCAAAAACGCCGCGCCCAGAACGATGATGACTTTCACGCTGCCCCGGACCTTGTGGGAGCGGGCGTAGCGGGTTTCAAAGAACCAGGCCAGTCCCACACCGCTCACCGCGCCCACGGCGATGCCCAGCACAATGGACACCGGGATGCCGGTAAAGGCGCCCAGATCCGCAGTGCCGCCCTGGGCCATCCCGGTGAAGGTGGAAAAGAGCACGATGACAAAGACGTCGTCCAAGGAGGCACCGGCCAGAATCATCTGGGGGATGTGCTGCTTGGTGCCCCGGCCCTCTTCCATCAGCTGCACCATCCGGGGAACCACCACCGCCGGAGACACCGCCGCCAGCACGGAGCCCATGACCGCGGCTTCCACCCGGGTCAGTCCCAGCACCAGGGGTGCGAAGAGCGTATAGGCCACAATCTCAAAGCTGGCGGGGACAAAGCTCATCATCAGAGCCGGGCGCCCCACCGCTTTGAGGTCCTGGAGCTTGAGCGACAGGCCCGCCTTGATGAGGATGATGACCAGGGCCATTTCCCGCAGGTCCGCCGAGATCATTAAAATGGAGTCGTCCAGCAAGTTCAGCACGTAGGGACCCAGCAAAATGCCGGTCAGGAGCATACCGATGATCCGGGGCAGACGGATCATCTGGCACAGCGCGGCCATGGCCAGTCCCACCAAAAAAATCAGAGCCAGAGATGTCAGCATGACAATGCCACCTTTCCATAAAAAAAGCCGATGATTCCGCGATGGAGTGCATCGCAGAAGTCATCAGCTCACTACAAGCGGTTTCGGGTTGCCCCGGGGGAGAACTTCATTCCCTGGGCGGTATCATATCATATGCCCCCGTCAACGTCAAGGCATTTCTTCCAGAGGCATCCAGTCAGCGCGGCTTTTGCCGAAGGTCAGATTCCCCGCAACGGCCAGGCTCCTCTGGGCCGTGCCGGTTTGAGCCGTCACGGTGACCTGATAGGATTCCAGGGGATCCAGCGCCGCCGTGCCAGTGCACACGCCGCCGCTGTACCCTGCGTCAAAGGTCTCGGTCTGTCCCTGGGAGTTGGTAAAGGAGATTTGATAGGTGATGTCCGGCGCGGCGGTACTGGGTGTAAAGGTATAGGAAAGGATGTTGTTCTGGCTGGAGAAGGACAGCCCGGAGACGGTGAATGCCTCCGGCAGGTCTGCGGCGGCCGCCTCCTCGGAGGGGACCAGCTGAGACTGACAGATGCCCCACACGGCGCCGCCCGTCAGCCCTGCGCCCAGGAAAAAGGCAATGACCAAGGGGAGGATGCGCCGCAGCCGGAGCCGGGCGGGAGCGGAGGCAGTGCCGGAATCCGGACAAGGGGGCGGTGCGGGCTGGGAAATATCGGCCGGAGCAGAGGAGTCTGGTTTGGGAGCCGTTCCGGGAGCAGGCGGTGGGGGCGGGGATGGAGGCAGATCCCGGCCGCACAGGTCGTCCAACGGAAGCTCCAGTGCATCGGCAACGGCCAACAGCCGGGGCAGGTCCGGCAGGGCTTCACCGGTTTCCCACTTGCTGACCGCCTGCCGGGATACGCCGACCTGATGGGCCAGGGCCTCCTGACTCATTCCGCGGGTCTTGCGGGCCTGGCTGAGGCATTGGGAGAAGGTCATGGGGCATCCTCCTTTCGTTCTGCATCCATGATAGCAGACGCCGCAGTTGCGCGCAACCAGCCCAAACTGGCATTCCGGCAACCGGCGGTTGCGGATCGGAATTTTTCCGGGAAGTGAAGAGTTTACATAACGGTGTGGAAAACCCTGTGGAGAATGTGCAAAACCCTTTATTATGAAGGAATTATGAAGGTGACAGCCAGGTTATGAGAAAATTTGCGCAATAACATTTTCTCGAAAAATGCCTCTTCCCGGCGGGAAACGGCGGGAAAGCCGGGCCGGCGGCGGCAGCCCTTGAACTGCCGGACGGGTTGTGGTACAATAACACCCGATCAATCACGGCAGTTTTTGCCGTTTCGGAGGCACTATGGCAACAAGAAAGCAATCTTACGGCAATGAGAGCATTTCCGCATTAAAGGGAGCAGACCGGGTCCGGAAGCGGCCCGGTGTCATTTTCGGCTCCGACGGGCTGGATGGCTGCGAGCATGCGGTCTTTGAGATCCTCTCCAACTCCATCGACGAGGCCCGGGAAGGCCATGGCCGGGTCATCACTCTGACCCGGTATGCCGACCGCTCCGTAGAGGTGGAGGATGCCGGCCGGGGCTGCCCGGTGGACTGGAACGAGAAAGAGCAGCGCTACAACTGGGAGCTGGTGTACTGCGAGCTGTACGCCGGCGGCAAATATGACAACCTGGCCGGAGACAACTACGAGTACTCCCTGGGCCTCAACGGCCTGGGCGCCTGCGCCACGCAGTATGCCTCCCGGTACATGGACGTGACGGTCTGGCGGGACGGCCAGGAGTACCGCCTCCACTTTGAGCGGGGCGAGATCGTCGGGGGACTGGAAGCAGCGCCGCTGCCCAAGAGCCAGCAGAAAAAGACCGGTACCCGCACCCGCTGGCTGCCGGATCTGGATGTGTTTACCGACATCGCCATTCCCGCGGAGTACTTTACGGATGTGCTCAAGCGCCAGGCGGTGGTCAACGCCGGCATTACCTTCCGCTTCCGCAATGAGACGGAGCCGGGCAAGTTTGAAGAGACGGAATTTCTCTACGAAAACGGCATCGCCGACTATGTGGCGGAGCTGGCCGGGACGGAGACCCTGACGGCGCCGGTGTTCTGGCAGGCTGAGAAGAAGGGCCGGGACCGGGCGGACAAGCCGGAGTACAAGGTCAAGCTCAGCGTGTCCTTCTGCTTTTCCAACAAGACCTGCTGCATCGAGCACTATCACAACTCCAGCTGGCTCGAGCACGGGGGCAGCCCGGAAAAGGCCACCAAGTCCGCCTTTGTCTCGGCGGTGGACGCGTATCTGCGCCAGCAGAACAAGTATCAAAAGAGCGAGAGCAAGGTGACCTGGGCGGACATCGAGGACTGCATTGTGCTGGTGTCCAACAACTTCTCCACCCAGACCTCCTATGAAAACCAGACGAAAAAGGCCATCACCAACAAGTTCATCCAGGAGGCCATGACGGAGTTCCTCCGGTCCAATCTGGAGATCTATTTCATTGAAAACCACTTTGACGCCGAGAAGATCGCCGAGCAGGTGCTCATCAACAAGCGCTCCCGGGAGAGTGCGGAGAAGGCCCGGCTGAATATCAAGAACAAGCTCTCGGCCAACATCAGCATTGCCGACCGGGTGCAGAAGTTCGTGGACTGCCGGTCCAAGGACGTGTCCAAGCGGGAAATCTATATCGTGGAGGGCGACTCCGCTCTGGGCAGCGTCAAGCTCAGCCGGGACGCGGAGTATCAGGGCATCATGCCCATCCGGGGCAAGATCCTCAACTGTCTGAAGGCGGACTACGCCCGGATCTTCAAAAGCGACATCATCATGGACCTGATCCGGGTGCTGGGCTGCGGCGTGGAGGTTCAGGGGCGGCATGTCAAGAACATGGCAGCCTTTGACCTGGCCAACTTCCGCTGGAATAAAGTGGTCATCTGCACCGATGGCGACGTGGACGGCTTCCAGATCCGCACCCTGGTGCTGACTATGCTCTACCGGCTGACCCCCACCCTGATCCGGGAGGGCTATGTCTACATTGCCGAGACGCCCCTCTTTGAGATCAACTCCGGGGAGAAGACCTGGTTTGCCTATTCCGATAAGGAGAAAAACGACATTGTCAAGAGCCTGGAGGGGAAGAAGTACAAGATCGACCGCTCCAAGGGCCTGGGCGAGAACGATCCGGATATGATGTGGCTGACCACCATGAATCCCGAGACCCGGCGGCTGATCCGGGTCATGCCGGAGGATGTGGAGCGCACGGCGGAGGTCTTTGATCTGCTGTTGGGAGACAACCTCCAGGGGCGCAAGGACCACATCGCGGAAAACGGCTACAAGTATCTGGAAATGGCGGATATCTCATAAGAGCCGAAGGGAAGGCACCTTTGCGCGATGAAGGCCGCAACTGCGCGCAGTGTGTGCCGGCGTGCGGGATGTGTGGAGGAATCATATGAGTAGACTGAATTTTGCCTTGAGCATCGGACTGCTGGCCGTGGTGCTGGCACCCTACTGGTGGGAAGACTTCCCCGCCATGGCCGCGCTCTATGCCATCATGACCGTCTCATCGATCCTGTACGGACTGGGATGCCTGCGGGGACCGGGAAATGCGTACCTCTGGCAGCAGCGGAAGGTTCCGGAGGCGGTTCAGCGGCTCTGGGCCCGGCGGATGGGGGCGCTGTACCTCCTCAACGCCGTCCTCTGCCCTCTGGGCTGGCTGCTGGCCGCGTTTGTGTCCTTTGACACGGACTTCATTCTGCTTGCCCAGATCGTCGGCCTTCTGCTGGTTTCCCTGCTGGGCTTTGTACCCCTGCTGAGCACCGGAAAGAGCTCCGCCTGAGCCGACAAAACGCCTGATATACGGATAAAGGATAAGGAATCAACACCATGCCAAAGAAGAAGCAGCCGGCGGAAAACCGGCATAAAGCGAATAATCCCAACGTTATGGGGCTCCACGCCGCAGTGGTGGAGCAGCCCATCACCGATACCCTGGAAGTCAACTACATGCCCTACGCCATGTCGGTGATCGTCTCCCGGGCCATTCCGGAGATCGACGGGTTCAAGCCCTCCCACCGCAAGCTCCTGTACACCATGTACAAGATGGGCCTTTTGACGGGAGCGCGGACCAAGTCCGCCAACATCGTGGGCCAGACCATGCGCCTCAACCCCCACGGCGACGCGGCCATTTACGATACCATGGTGCGTCTGTCCCGGGGCTACGGCGCTCTGCTCACCCCCTTTGTGGATTCCAAGGGCAACTTCGGCAAGGCCTACTCCCGGGATATGGCCTGCGCCGCGCCCCGGTACACCGAGGCCAAGCTGACTCCCATCTGCGCCGAGCTGTTCCGGGATATTGACGCCGACACGGTGGACTTCGTGGATAACTACGACAACACCATGACGGAGCCGGCCCTGCTGCCCACTACGTTCCCCAATATTCTGGTGTCCGCCAACAGCGGCATCGCCGTGGGCATGGCCTCCCAGTTCTGCGGCTTTAACCTCAAGGAGGTCTGCGAGACCACCGTGGCCTACCTGAAGAATCCAGAGTGCGATCTTACCGCCACGCTGCTGGGGCCGGATTTCCCCACCGGCGGCGAGCTGATCTGCGATCCCGATGCCCTGCGGGAGGTCTACGATACCGGACGGGGCAGTGTCCGGGTCCGGGCCAAGTACCGCTATGTCAAGGAAGAAAACCTCATCGAGATCTATGAGATCCCCTATTCCACCACGGTGGAGGCCATTTTGGATAAAGTGGCCGAGCTGATCAAAGCCGGCAAGGCCAAGGAAATTGCCGACATGCGGGATGAGACGGACCTGTCCGGTCTGAAGCTGACCATCGACCTCAAGCGGGGAACCGATCCGGACAAGCTCATGGCCCGCCTGTTTAAACAGACCACACTGGAGGACAGTTTCTCCTGCAACTTCAATGTCCTCATTGCCGGCAGTCCCAAGGTGCTGGGCGTGCGGCAGATCCTGGAGGAGTGGACGGCCTGGCGCACGGAGTCCGTGCGGCGGCGGGTGTACTTCGTCATGAAGAAAAAGCAGGACAAGCTGCACCTTTTGAAGGGCCTCAAGCGCATTCTGCTGGACATCGACAAGGCCATCAAAATCATCCGGGAGACGGAGGAGGAGTCCGAGGTCATTCCCAACCTGATGATCGGCTTCGGCATCGATCAGGTCCAGGCGGAGTACGTGGCGGAGATCAAGCTGCGCAATATCAATAAGGAATACATCCTCAAGCGGGTCCAGGAGACCGACGCCCTGCGGGATGAGATCGAGGACCTGGAGGATATTCTGGCGAAGCCCCAGAGAATCCGCAAGATCCTGGTGGATGAGCTGACGGCCGTGGCGGCCAAGTACGGCGAGCCCCGCCGCACCACCCTGGTCTACGGCCATGAGCTGCCGGTGTATGAGGAGGAGCAGGCGGAGGAGTATCCCGTGCACATCTTCCTCTCCCGGGAAGGATATTTCAAGAAAATCTCGCCCCAGAGTCTGCGCATGAGCTCGGACCAGAAGTTCAAGGAGGGCGACAGCCTGCGCCAGAGCTTTGAGACCACCAGCAATGCCGAGATCATGTTCTTCACGGACCAGCATCAGGTCTATAAGACTCGCCTGAGCGAGTTTGAGGACAGCAAGGCCAGCGTGCTGGGCGAGTATCTGCCCGCCAAGCTGGGTATGGACCCCGGAGAGAGCGTGATTTATGCCGTGCTGCCGGGAGCAGATTATGCCGGTGCGCTGCTGTTCTTCTTTGAAAATGGCAAAGTGGCCCGGGTGGAGCTCACGGCCTATCAGACCACCTCCAACCGCCGCAAGCTTACCGGCGCCTATTCCGACAAGGCACCCCTTTGCTGCATCCGGCGGGTGGACGAAGAAGGGGAGCTGGCAGTGTACTCTTCGGAGCCCCGCTGCCTGATCTTCCACACGGCACTCCTTGCTCCCAAGACCACCCGGACGACCCAGGGCGTGGCGGTGATGAACCTCAAGCCCAAGTACCATCTGGAGCGGGTCGTGCCGGTGGAAGAGAGCGCCATTTCCAATCTCAGCCGTTACCGGGTCCGGGCCATTCCGGCTGCCGGTGCGCTGCTGCGGCAGGAGGATACCGAGGAGCGGCAGCTGGGTCTGCTGGATGAGAACACATGAAGCAATTTATAAAAAGCTATGCCATCATTGCCCTGGGTTCGTTGATCTTTGCCCTGGGCTTTGACTGGTTCTTTGCGCCCAATCAGATCGCCATGGGCGGCGTCACCGGCTTGGCCCAGGTGATCAATGTGCTGATTCCGGCGCTTCCAGTGGGTGTTTTGACCATTATATTGAACATTCCGCTGTTTTTGGCCGGATGGAAGCTCATCGGCTTTCACCTGCTGGCTTCCTCCCTGTTTTCCATGGCGGTGAGTTCGGTGGCCATTGATGTGATTGCCGCCTGGTATACGTTTCCGCCCATGGACCCGCTGCTGGCGTGTTTGTGCGGCGGCGCCGTGATGGGAGCGGGCTTTGGTCTGGTGTTTGCCCAGGGGGCGACCACCGGCGGCACCGATATCGTGGCCCGGCTGCTGAAGCTGCGCTTCCCGTGGCTGCCCATGGGGAAGCTGCTGCTGGTGCCGGACGGCGTGGTGCTGGCACTGGCGGCGGTGGCCTTTGGCCAGGTGGAAACGGCGCTCTATGGTGCGGTGGCCCTGGTGGTGATGGCCAAGGTGATGGATGCGGTGCTTTACGGAACCGATGCTTCCAAGGTAGCTATCATCGTCTCCGACCGCTGGCGGGAGATTGCCGACGTGCTGCTGCGGGAGCAGGACCGGGGCGTGACGATCCTTCGGGGACAGGGGGCCTATACCGGCGCGGAAAAACAGGTGCTGATGGTGGCCTTTCCTCAAAAGGAGATTGTGCAGCTCAAGCGAACCATCCGGGATCTGGACTCCAGCGCGTTTTTGATTGTCTGCAACGCCCATGAGGTATTGGGCGAGGGATTTGGGGATTATCATAAGGAGGAACTCTGACATGGCGTTTGAAACGGTAAAAAAGAATCTGGAGAGCCGGGGATTTTCCGTGCAGACCTTTGCCACGGCGGCGGAGGCGGCGGAGTACCTGAATCGTGCCATTGACGGTGTCAGCGTGGGCATCGGCGGCAGCATCACCGTGCAGCAGATGGGGCTCCATGACCGTCTGGCCTCCCACAATACGGTTTATTGGCACTGGACGGACGGGCCGGAAGTCCTTTCCAAGGCCATGACGGCGCAGGTGTATCTCACCTCCGTCAATGGTCTGGCCGAGACGGGAGAGATCCTCAACATCGACGGCAACGGCAACCGGGTGGCTTCCATGCTCTATGGACATCAGAAGGTCTATCTGGTAGCCGGACGGAACAAGCTGGCTCCTACTTACGAAGAAGCGCTTTGGCGGGCCCGGAACATTGCCGCGCCGAAAAATGCCCAGCGGCTGGGGAAGAAGACACCCTGTGCTGTGAAGGGGGATCGGTGCTATGACTGCAAGAGTCCGGAGCGGATCTGCCGGGGCCTGGCTGTATTGTGGGAAGCCATGTCCGGCGTAGAGATGGAAGTGGTGCTGGTAGACGAAGACCTGGGCTACTGATCCGGAAAGGAGGCCCGCCATGAAGCAGATAGTGGCAGGTATGCTGATGCTGCTGGCGCTGCTGGGCATGAGCGGCTGCGCACCGCTGCTGGAGCGGACATATGTGACCGCAGAACCCCACAGCAGCAAGTTCTGGGAGAGCGAGGCGGCAAGCACACTGCGGGCGGAGAATTATCAGGATGTGGTCAATGATTTGCTGCTGCTCATCGGCCAGCATACCGAAAGCGCCACGCTGCGCCTGTACAATTTTCAGGACGATATGACGGTAGCGGAGACCCTGGAGCAGGCAACTACGGAAATCCAGCAGGAGACCCCCATGGGGGCGTATGCGGTGGAATATATTACGTCCACCAGTCAGGCTCAGAGGGGGTATTATGAAATTGCGGTTCGGATCAGTTACCGCCGTACAGCCGAGCAGATTCAAAATGTAGTCAACGCCACCAGTACAGAGGCGCTTTATACGCTGCTGCAGTCTGCGCTGGACGAGGAAAAAACGGAACTGGCGGTGCGGATCGGCTATTGGGGCGACAACGGCGTGCACCGGGTGGAAGAAGCTGTGGCCCAGGTTCGGGAAGAACGGGGTCTGACGCAGACACCGGAGTGGACCATCTACTATTATCCGGCTGACGGCCCGGTAGGATTGGTGGAGTTTTTGTTCCAGCCTGAGGAAGCAGAGGTGCAGGCATCCGGAGAGCAGGAGGTCCCTGCAAAATAAAATCAAAAAAATTGGAGAAATCCCTTGACAAGGAGCATAATGTCTGGTAAAATACTCCTTGTTCCGCGGGCATAGCTCATCTGGTAGAGCGCCACCTTGCCAAGGTGGAGGTAGCGAGTTCGAGCCTCGTTGC
>ENA-UEYL01001728-UEYL01001728.1-human-gut-metagenome-genome-assembly--contig:-NODE-1728-length-17904-cov-4.078196_pt1 | contig 17904 bp, 14 predicted proteins | sample MGYA00242941_ERZ507946 | MGnify/ENA primary metagenome ERZ507946 (study PRJEB26167, sample SAMN06115482) | human gut metagenome | host: Homo sapiens | place: China:Guizhou | collected 2015-03-11...
CGGGATGACCACATCTCCCTGGAGAGCCGCCAGTTCCACCTCATCGTACCAGAACCGCAGGTGCTGGAAGATGCTGCCGGAGAAGAATACATCCTGACCGGTGCTCTCCGCCTGGAGCCAGTAGGTTTCGCCGCTGTCGGTGCAGCAGACCAGATCACTGCCGGTCCAGACCTGGATGGCATACCGGCCGTCCGGAGAAGATAGAGTCAGGGATGCCTCCGGCTCCGGGGAAGGCGGCATACCGCCCTCTGCCCGGGACCAAGTAAAGAGGTTAGGAGATGTGAAGTTGTGGGCGGTATAATCGGCGTTGTCGGCTCCGCTGGGAGTGGTCACATACCGCCCGCCACCCACGCCGTCGGCGCGGGTGAGTTCCATCACCAGCGTATCGTTGCTGCGGATGGCATCCATCAGCAGCCCCACCTGGACGTCGGCGGTGAGCGGAGCGTTCCGCTGTTCATCATACCAGGCCCGGACGACCGCCGCCGCGCTCTGGGTGCCATTCACGGGCGTCACCTGGTAAATCACGGAAGTTCCATTCCCACTGGTATACTGCACGTAGGGACTGTCCCGATACACGCGGAGGCTGCAGCGGGTGTCCGGAACGGAAAGGGAAAGGAAGTAATCCCCGTCCTCCTCCGAGGCCCAAGGATCCGTGGCAATTGGCCAGGTCCAGGGGGTCTCCACCCAGCTGTACCCATCGCCGGTCAGGGTGTCCAATAGCGTCTGGACCGACAAGGCGGAGGTGGATACGGACAAAGCATCCGCCTGCCAGATGCCGCCGGAGTTGTAATCCAGCGTCGCTTCCAGCCGCCCGGCGTCGTTATCCAGCAGAACGATCAGGTCCTCCGCAGCCTCCTCATTGCCGCTGTACGGAGCGGAGGAGTAGACTTCGCTGAGCGCAAAGCTCTCGGACGTGGCGTTGAGATGGCCGCCCTGGAAGGAGTGGGCATACCGTAAGCAAACCTCTATGGGGTCCAAAGCCCAGTCTGCCTGCCCGGCGTCTGCCTGAGCCTGGAGCTCGGCGTAGTACTCCGCCATGGGCAAGTCGGTGTCAGGCCGGACTACCTGCCGCTGGGGAAACTCACCCGCAAACCAGATCTGCTCCACGCACCAGATGCCGCCCTCGCCCTGCGTCACCGGGCGGGAGAGAATGAACGTCCAGGTGATCTCCCGGTCACCGTTGACGGCGTAATAGGGGTAGTAGGTGGCGGTGATGTGGTCGCCCTGGAACTGGAAGGGCTGGCTGCGCAGGGCCTGAACATCCTTCTCCGTAAAGGGCTCTACGCCATTCACGGCCAGCACGGTTGCCTCCGCCCACTCCAGCAATCCCTCCTGAACAGCAAGATAGTCCTCGCTGTTTTCCGGGGAGAAGTTGACATCCGTTGGGCAGTGGACGGCGTAATAGTACCCATCCACATCCCTGGCAAAGCAGGATACACCGCTGGTGTCTATGGCGCACAGATGATTCTCAAACTCCGCCTGGCTCCACTGGTCGACCCAGAACAGCCAGCCGCCGTAATCGCTGTCGTAGTCCGGGGCGTAATAGTAGGCAAAGTGGAACGTTTCGCCATCCTCCGACGGCTCCTCCAGAACTACCTGGTCGGCGTATTCCGCGGGGATCTGGGTGAGTGCTTCCCGTACTGCCGCGGTGCGTTCTTCCGCTGTCAGGACATTGCCGGATTCCTGCGTAAATTCCACAGACCGGGCAAAGGAGATCACATCCTCCCGGGTGAACTGTTTGGCATTGAGGCTCAGCAGGATGCCGGTATCGTCTCCGGGCTGAGCCAGAAATACGTACCAGTAGGCGGCGGAAGTCTCTAACGTGGACAAATCCACTCCACTCGTCTCCAACTCACCCAGCTCCGCCGCGGTGTAAAGATCATGCTCCGCATACAGCAGCGCCGCCGGGGCGGCCATGCCCGTCAGGGACTCCGCTTCCTCGTAGACCGTGTGGTTCCATCCGGGGGAGACGTTGGCAATGGCGTCCCCGTCCCAGGTCAGCCAGGCTGTGGGAAAGCTGCCCGCCATGCCGCCGGCGGCCCACTGGGGCGGCGTACCGTCTCCATGGTCGGAATAGGCGTCGGGCGAGAGCAAATATCCGCCGCCGTATCCCAGAGTTGCGTTGTAATCTTCCAAAGTCAGGCCCTCCGGAATGCTCAGGGAGATCCCCAGCTCCGGCAGCTCCACGGCGTCGGTACGGTCCGGCTGGGCACCGGTGAAGGTGCAGGCGGCTACGATTGCTACCGCGGTAAGGAGCCCTACTGCCGTTATTGCCAGCATACGGGGCTGCCGTGCAATCAGTCCGATGCGCTCCCGCAGACCGCCGGATCCGCTGCGCATAGTGGTAGCGGTCTGCAAAAGTCCGGCAGGAGAGCCGCCGGCAGCTACCAGATCCACCAGAGTCCGGCCATAGGCCAGACGCTCCGGCTGCCCCAGGCGATGAATGGCACCTTCGTCGCAGGAGAGTTCACAGTCCCGCCGGGACAGTGCAGCTGCCCACCACACCAGTGGGTCGAACCAATACAGGCACAGGCAGATTCCCCGCACCAGGGACCACCAGGGGTCGCCGTGGCGCCGGTGGGTCAGTTCGTGGGCCAGGACGTGGCGCAGCCGCGCCGGGTCCTCCAGACACGCGGGTGTCACATAGATCCTCTGGCGGAACAGTCCCACAAGACAGGGGGAGGGCACCGTGTCGGTGACGTAAACGGGCACAGGACATGCTGCACATGCCACGGGCTGAGCAGAACGGGCGGCCCGGCGGCGGAAGATCAGGTTGACGCTCAAAAACCAAACTGTCATCACCGCTGCGCCGCCCAGCCATAGGGTCCATAATATGGTGTGCAGGTCATAGATCTGCTCCGACGGAACCGTGGTATAGTGGGCTTGCGCAGGCGGCGCTTCTCCCACGGGATAAAAGTGACGGGCACCTGCGTCGTCATAGTAAATGGAGACTGCCTCGTCATCAGCAGTCCAGCCGGTGGCCGGAGCAGGCGGCGAGGTGGAGATCCCCTGAGAGGAAACGTAGAGGGTGGTTGCCGTGTCGGTTCCCTGAGGCACAGCGTTGAGCACGCTCCATGGCGCAGCCGGAAGGGAGAGGGGCACCAGCAGCCGGATTGCCACCAGCAGCCACAGAGCATATTGCAGGTGCAGATTGATGCGGCCCCGCAGCAGATAGCGCAGCAAGCCCAAAACCAGAATCAGAATGCTGGAGGTCAACAGGATCTCTTTCATTTGGCTCCCTCCTCCGCTTTGCGCAAGATCGCATACAGCTCGTCAATATCTGCTTGTGTCAGAGCTTCCCGTTGGGCCAGTGTGTTGACCAATAATCCCACGCTGCCATGGTATGCCCGCTGCAGTAAGGAGTCCGTTTCTGCGGCAGCCACAGCATCCCGGCTGACCGCTGCCCGGAAGACCTTGGTTCGGCCTTGTTGATCATATGAGATGAGGCCTTTTTCCTCCATCCGGCGGACCATGGTGGTCACCGTACTTTTGGCCCACCCGGCGGAGCGCTCCAGATCCCGGACCAGCTCCATTAACGTCTTTGGGCCATACCACAAGGATTCCATCACCCGCCATTCACTCTGTGAAAGGGTTAGTGCGGAATGCTCCATTGTTCTCCCTCCCTTCGGTCTACTTTTGTAAACCAATTATAGCAAGTAGGACTACAAATGTCAACCAAATACCGGTAACAATACGGAATCAATTTTGAAAGGAGGGGGGATGGAACAATGCGGGTTTGTGGCGATGATAAAAAAGACGTGGCCGCAAAGCGAACTTTGCGGCCACGCGGAATATCCAAGCAGAATACATGACAAAGTTTTCAGATTCGTACCCAAAACCAAATCGCAGCCCAGCGCAGCGGGTGTGGTTTGGAGAGGAGGAGCAGCGGCATGAGTGCGCTCTGACTTTTGAAAAAAGTCGGAGCAAGCGATATAAAGCTTGCTCCGACGTGGAACATCAAAACACTATGGATGCTGGTTTGGACATGACATATCCGCTTCATGGACATCCTCCAGGGCCATGCGGACTGCGGCAATCACAAAGGCAGAAAAAGTACAATTTTTGCTCTGAATCGCCTTTTCCACTTCTTCCACTACATCGCTTGGAAAGCGGATGGTTTTGTTGATGGTAGGCGGCGTGGATGGTATCTGAAATCTGCCCATAGAGTTTTCCTCGCAATACATTTGTATTGCAATTAGTCTATATCACCATTTCTCGAAAGTATGCATTGCATTTGCAATGCATACTTGGTATCATGAAGTAGAGGTGGTATCAATGGCAGAATTTTGTCCGGATTGCTGGAATAAGATCTCCGGCTCTGGATACAATCCCCGGTGCTTTCATCTCTCCAAAGAGCCTGATCTCTGTGAGGAGTGCGGAGAATGGAAGCCGGTAATCATTCGCTTCAAGAGGCGATATCTTGTTGCGGAATGGTTTCATGAAAGATTCAACGGCCTTTCGGGGAAAGGATCGTAATAAGAACACCTCACTGGCCATGAAAAAACGCTCTCCCGGCAGTTGCGCCACAGGCGGGACGCAGTGGGTTAGCCTGTTCGAGACCTCACCATGGTGTACAAAAAGAGACCCCTTGAAGAGGTAAAAATCCCGAACGCGATCGCGTTCGGGATTTTTGGAATATCGCAACAGGATAGATGCCACAGTTTGCAAGTTTGTACCCAAAACCAAATCGAAGCCCAGCGCAGCGGGTTCGATTTGGAAGCGAGGAGCAGCAGAATGAGCGTACGATGAGCTTTGCAATGAAATGAAAAAGCTCGTCGCAAGCGATATGGCACTTGCGACGAGCTGGAATATCGCAACAGGATAGATGCCGCAGTTTTCAGGTTTGCACCCGAAACCAAATCGCAACCCAGCGTAAGCGGTTGTGATTTGGAAAGGAGGAGCAGCGGCATGAGCGCGCTCTGACTTTTGGAAAAAAGTCGGAGCAAGCGATATAAAGCTTGCTCCGACGTGGTGCCGGTGGTGGGACTCGAACCCACACGGTGTCGCCACCAACGGATTTTGAGTCCGTCACGTCTACCATTCCATCACACCGGCGAGAATTCTTGTCTATTATACAGGAAGCAAGAGAGAAATTCAAGAGGAATTTCTAGAACTTCGGATGCTTTTCAAACGGATCACTGCCGGGGGAGAATCCAAAATGGAAAGAATCAAAAATGGCGGGAAAATCGGGAGAGGGGGTACACAAACCTTGGAAAACGTGCTATCATACATAAGTTAAAGTATCTGAAAGGCTGGAAAGGGGACAACGCGATGAGACGGATATGGCGGACAGTGCTTCTGATCGGACTGCTGACCCTTTTGACTGGGCTGGCCACAGGCTGCAGTTCTGATATCAAGATGACATTTGATCCCCAGGAGTTGTACAGTCTTCCCAAGCTTCCGGCGAAGTATACGGAGCTGAACAATCAGATCAACAAGATCCTGGAAGGCGGCGCGGAGTATGCCGCACCGGTATCCGGAACCAATATCCAACCGGTGCAGCTGTGGGATCTGGACGGAGACGGCCGGGAAGAGGCTTTGGCTTTTTTCCGTAACGCGGCGGATGAAAAACCCCTGAAGATCTGCATCTTTACCGCTACAGGGGATACTTATGAGCTGACGGCTACGATTGAGAGCAGCGGTACTGCGATTTACAGCATCAGCTATAATGATCTGGACGGGGACGGCCGAACGGAGCTGGTTGTCGGCTGGCGTGTGGGCACGGAGCTGCAGGCCCTGACCGTGTATGCGCTGCGGCCGGACGGGCCCACGGAACTCCTGCGGACGGATTATGTCAAGTATGGAATTGTGGATCTGGACGAAAACCAGATGGAGGATCTGGTGGTGCTGCGGTCCCTTCCGGATGGAGAAGGGTGCGCGGAATATTATGTGTGGCAGGATGGGGGACTGGTGTCCCGCTCCATGGCACGGGTGTCCATGACCATGGCCGAGCTGAGCCAGCAGGGGCGTCTGACGCAAGGAACCCTGCGCGGCGGGGAACCGGCACTGTTTGTTACCGGCGTGGTGGAATCGGCCCAGACCGTGACGGATATCCTGGCCATGCGGAACGGGGAGCTGACCAACATCGTGCTCTCCGCCGCTACCGGTGTTTCCACGGAGGTGGCCATGTTCCGCTCCCTGTATCCCATGGATATCAACGGTGACGGCCTGACAGAGGTGCCCAAACCGGCATATTTGCCGGCATGGGATAATTCTGAGGATTTGTATCAGAGAATTGATTGGAATAACTATGACATCAACGGCAAAGCCCAAACGGTGATGAGTACCTATCATGATATGGAAGACGGTTGGTACTTCCAGCTGCCGGAAGAATGGTTTGACCAGATTTTGGTCAGCCGCAGCGTTTCGGCGGATGAGGCGGCTGTTACATTCTATATCCGCGGAGGACATGGGCAATCGCCGGTGCCGTTCCTGCGGATTACGGCCATCACCGGAACCAGCCGGGAGAGCAAGGCCGTGCGCGGCGGACGGTTTGTACTGGTCCGCAAGGCGGAGACCATTTATGCTGCCGAGCTGCTGGAGGCCAATGACTCCTGGAGCTACGGCATGACGGAGGACGAGGTTCGGGCCGCGTTTAGCCTGATCGCCACAGAGTGGGCGGAAGGCGAGAATTAAAAGAAAGGATATTTGCCATGAGGAAGGTTCTGGTTCTGGAAGATGAGTCCAGCATCCGCAGCTTTATTGTTATTAACCTTCGCCGTGCGGGGTATGACGTCATCGAAGCCGAGACCGGCGAAGAGGCATTGGAGCGCCTGAAGGAAAATCCGAATACCAAAGTGGCGCTGCTGGACATCATGCTGCCGGGGATTGACGGATTTGAAGTTTGCCGCCGGATTCGCGCAACCAACACGAAGATCGGCATTATCATGCTGACTGCCCGTTCTCAGGAGATGGATAAGGTGACGGGCCTGATGACCGGTGCGGATGACTATGTTACCAAGCCCTTTTCTCCTGCGGAGCTGACTGCTCGTGTGGATGCTCTGTTCCGCCGGGCCGGCGGCGAAGAACCTGCCCAGACCGGGGAGATCCGGCAGGATCCCTTCCTGCTCAATACCCGCAACCGGACGCTGGAGAAAAACGGCCAGCGCATCAAGCTTACCCAGGTGGAGTACTCTATTATGAAGGTATTCATGGAGAACCCGGGTAAGGCACTGTCCCGGGAGGAGATTCTGGACATGGTGTGGGGCCGGGATTATTTCGGAGAGCTTAAGATTGTGGATGTGAATATCCGGCGGCTGCGGCTGAAAATTGAGGACAACGTGCAGAATCCCATGTATATCACCACAGTCTGGGGTTATGGATATAAATGGGGATTTTAAAACGCACCGATCCCTGGGAGCATTCCTACCGGACCATGTGGCGCCGGGAACAGAAATTTTTGTCGGATTACCGGGCCGCACAGCCGGATGTGCTGTGCAGGGTACTGGCAGAACGGGTTCCTCAGGGATTGACGGAAACACTTCACCGCGCTTTCTTCCATGCTTTTTCCCTGCTGTTTGAAAAAGGGGAGGGCATCGTCCGTTGGGCGGGGCGGCAGCAGAGGCGGGAGGAGGCGTATCAGGTGCGCCGCTTTGCGGCAGATCTGCGGGAAGACCGCCGATCTCTGCAGGCCTTTTCCAAAGCCGCAGACAGGACCGGCCAGGGCAGCGTGGTGCAGGCTGGTGTGCAGGGCGTAGGATTGGGGCTGTTGGGGATTGGATTGCCGGATATTCCGCTCTTTACCCTGACGCTCCTGAAAACCATTCGGGAGACGGCAGTGAGCTTCGGCTTTACCGGATCTGAACTGGAGGAGCAAATCTGGATTCTGCGCCTGATCGAAGCGGCGCTTTCCGATGGTGCGGAGCTGGAGGAGCGGAATCAGGCCCTGAACGGTTTTATACAAGACGGTACCTGGCCGGATTCGCCGGTACTGGAGCAGCAGATGCAGCAAACGGCGCACAGTCTGTCCCAGGCCATGCTGTACTGGAAATTTGTCCAGGGCATCCCCCTGGTGGGTGCTGTGGGAGGCGCATGGGATGCCGTTTGCCTGCGGCGTGTACAACGATATGCCGCGATCAAATACAGCCGCCGATTTCTGATTGACCGGAAATTGGGACGGCAGGCCAGGGAGAATGCGAGGTGAGGAACCGTGGCCGAAGAAAAAAATGCCAGATGGAAGGTACTGCAGCTGCGGGGCCTGCGCAAACGCTGGATTTTTAATACGGTGATGCCGGTACTGGCTCTGCTGGTTTTGATTGTGGTGCTGTTTTCCACCGGTGTATCCAGCTATTATTACCAGTCTATGGAAGACGGCCTGACCAAGCAGGTACAGGCGCAGGCTGGAGCGTTCAATGACTACTTTATGGATAATGGCTATACCAGCTACTATCAAAAAGCGGTCCAATGTACAACGGATTTTGAGGACAAAGGCCGCATTGAAATGCAGTTTATCAACAGTGCGGGCCGGATTCAGATTTCCTCCACATCCAACCTCCTGGCAGGAACTGCGCCGGGCACATCGGATATTACCGACGCCATTACCCATAATGAGATTTCTTCTTATCACGGGCGGGATCCTGAAACGGGAGAGACCATTTTGGCAGTCTCGCATCCCTTGACCTCGAACGGCAAAGTGGTGGGCGTGATGCGCCTGGTGACATCCCTGCGGGCAGTCAACCGGCAGGTGATGCTGGCGGTTCTGGCCATCTGCCTGATTGCCGCATTGTCACTGGCATTGGTGATCATCTCCAATCTGCTGTTTATCAACAATGTGGTTGAGCCTGTGGCAGTGGTGACGGAGGCGGCCAAGCGGATTTCCGCCGGAAGCTACGGCTTCCAAATTGAAAAGAAGTATACCGATGAGCTGGGAGAGCTGGTGGACAACATCAACGACATGTCCCTGAAAATCGGTCAGAATGAGAAGATGAAAAGCGAATTCATTTCCTCGGTGTCCCATGAGCTGCGCACACCCCTGACGGCCATCAATGGCTGGGGTGAGACGATCCTGGAGGATCCCACCGGAGATCCGGAACAGCTGCGCCGGGGAATTCGGATCATCCTCAATGAATCCCGGCGCCTTTCCACCATGGTGGAGGAGTTGCTGGAGTTTTCCAAAATGGCGGACGGCCGGTTTACCCTGCGCATGGAGCAGGTAGATCTGCAGGCGGAGTTTGAAGATGCCATCTTCACCTACCGGGAACTGTTCCGGCAGGAGGGCATTGAGCTGAGCTATGAGGCCGGTGATGAGGATTTGCCCCTGATCCCGGGAGACTCTGAGCGGCTCAAGCAAGTGTTCTGCAATGTGCTGGACAATGCGTCCAAGCATGGCGGATCCGGAAAGCGCATTTCCGCGTCGATCTGTGAGGAAGGCGATTGGCAGGTGGTCCGGGTGCGGGATTACGGCCCCGGCATTCCCGAGGAAGAGCTGCCGTTTGTGAAGCAGAAATTTTACAAGGGTTCCTCCAAGGCCCGGGGCAGCGGCATCGGTCTGGCGGTATGCGATGAGATTATCGGCCTGCATGGCGGAACGTTTACCATCGGCAATGCGGAGGGCGGCGGCGCCATTGTGACCATTCGGCTGCCCGAAATCGAATAAGACCACGATTCTCGGAGAAATTAGAACAAACGTTTGATTTTCTCCGGCGGATGTGATAGAATCCCATATCATAGAAAGGAAATTTCATGGCAGAGAATAAGTCCTGCGCCTTCCGCACCAGCATTGGCGGACAGGCGCTGATCGAGGGCATCCTGATGCGTGGACCGGAGAAAGAAGCCATTGTGGTCCGGAATCAGGAAGGAGAGCTGGTGGAAAAAGTCGAGGAGCTGCGGTTTATCCGGGACCGGTACCCCATTCTGGGGGTTCCGCTGATCCGCGGAACCGTCAACTTCCTGGACTCCATGGTTCATGGCGTGCGGGCTCTGATGTATTCGGCAGATTTTTACCCCGATGAGGAGGCCTCCCAGCCCTCCAAGTTTGAATTGTGGCTGGAACGGCATCTTTCCAGCAAAAAGCTGGAAAGTGTCCTGGTGACTTTGGCGGTTGTGCTGGGCGTGGGAATGAGCGTCTTTTTGTTTATGGTGCTGCCCACCTTCCTCACCGGCGGACTGCTGCATTTCTTCCCGTCCTTTCCCCTGTGGGGGCGGAATCTGCTGGAGGGTTTGCTGAAGATTGTCATCTTCCTTGTGTATTTGATTGTCTGCTCCCGTCAGAAAGATATCTATCGGGTCTTTCAGTACCATGGGGCAGAGCACAAAACCATCTTTTGCTATGAGGCGGGCCTTCCGCTGACTGTGGAAAACGTCCGCATTCAGCCCCGGCATCATCCCCGCTGCGGCACCAGCTTCCTCTTTGTGGTGATTTTCGTCTCCATCCTTCTTTCCAGTCTGGTGTTTGGGATCTGGCCGATCACCAATGTCTGGCTGCGGACGGCTGTCCATCTGCTGCTGCTGCCGTTGGTGGTGGGAATCACTTATGAGTTTAACCGCTGGGTGGGCCGCCATGTGCAGGATAATGGCTTGGCCCGGATTTTGACCGCCCCGGGCCTGTGGATGCAGAATTTCACCACCAATGAGCCGGATGACTCCATGATTGAGTGCGCCATCCGGTCTTTGGAATTGGTGATCCCCAGTGAAAAGGGAAAGGACGCCTGGTGAGCGCAGCCTTTCCGCAGACGGCAGCGAGCCGGAATGGAAAAAGAAAGAAGAACAACGGAGCGTATCATGGCCATCACATATAACAATTTGTATTTGGATATTCGCCAGCAGCTCCACCGGGCAGGGATTGAAGCCGCCACGCTGGAGGCCCGGGAGCTGGTGTGTTTTGGCACCGGGAAGAGCCGGGAGGAGCTGAGCCGGGACGGAGGACTGTATGCCTCACCGGAGCTGGAGGCCCGGGTCCGGAATTTGGTGGACCGCCATCTGGCCGGTGAGCCTGTGGCATATCTGATCGGAGAGTGGGAATTTTACGGCCTGCCCCTGGATATTTCCCGGGATGTGCTGATTCCCCGCCCGGATACGGAGGTGCTGGCTCAGCAGGCCATTGAGTATGTCCGTACACAGGGTGAGTGCCGGGTGTTGGATCTGTGCGCTGGGAGCGGCTGTATTGGCCTTGCCATTGCGGCGCAGGTGACCAGTGCCCGGGTCGTGCTGGGAGAGTGGTCTGATGCGGCGCTGAAGATCTGCCGCCAGAATATCCGGCGCAACAGCCTGTCCGGCCGGGTGGTTCCCATGCAGACAGATGCACGGGAGAAGCCGGAGAAATCTCTGGGCGAATTCCAGTGCATTGTCTCCAATCCGCCCTACATTCCCCGGGCCGATATTGGTGGCCTGGATGTTTCCGTGCGGGACTATGAACCGCATCTGGCTCTGGACGGCGGGGAAGACGGTCTGGATTTTTACCGCAGCATTTCCGAGAAATGGAAGGATGCTCTGGTGCCGGGTGGAAGGCTGTATTTTGAGGTCGGCATCGGCCAGGCGGACAGTGTGCTGCGGATCATGCGGGCACAGGGATTTGGAGATATCCAGGTGATCAAGGATCTGCACGATATTCCCCGGGTAGTATTCGGAACGCTGTGCACAGAAGTCTGAGCTGACCGTTTTTTGAGAAATGAAAATTTGGGAGGCAGCGAATCGCCTCCCGACAAAAGCGCTTTCGTTGAGTAAAAAGCAGGAGGAACAACATATGGCGAAGGAGAAAGCACCGCTGCCTTCCGCGGCACCGGCGGATGATAAAAAGCGCGCCATTGATACCGCAATGGCGCAGATTGAAAAGATGTACGGCAAGGGGTCCATTATGCGCTTCGGCGACCGGACCAGTCTGGATGTGGATTACATTCCCACCGGATCCCTGGCGCTGGATGTGGCGTTGGGAATCGGCGGATTGCCCAAGGGCCGGATCATTGAGATCTACGGACCGGAGTCTTCCGGTAAAACCACCCTGGCACTCCATGTGGTGGCAGAAGCCCAGAAGCGCGGCGGCGAAGTGGCGTTTGTGGACGCGGAGCATGCACTGGATCCTACCTATGCCCGGGCATTGGGCGTGAAGGTGGAGGACATGCTGATCTCCCAGCCGGATACCGGTGAACAGGCCCTGGAAATCACCGAGGCTCTGGTGCGGTCCGGCGCCATCGACGTCATCGTGGTGGACTCCGTGGCGGCCCTGGTGCCCCGGGCGGAAATCGAGGGCGAAATGGGCGACAGCTATGTGGGTCTGCAGGCCCGGTTGATGAGCCAGGCCCTGCGCAAGCTGACCGGCGCCATCGGCAAGACCAATACCATTGTCATTTTCATCAACCAGCTGCGCGAAAAAGTGGGCGTGATGTATGGCAACCCGGAGGTCACCACCGGCGGCCGTGCCCTGAAGTTCTATTCCTCCGTGCGGATCGATGTGCGGCGGATTGAGGCTTTGAAAAACGGCAGCGAGATCATCGGCAACCGGACCCGGGCCAAGGTCGTGAAAAACAAGGTGGCCCCTCCCTTCCGGGAAGCGGAATTTGACATTATGTACGGTCAGGGCATTGCCCGGGAGGGCGAGCTCCTCGATCTGGGCGTGAAGCTGGATCTGGTGCAGAAAGCCGGTTCCTGGTTCTCCATGGGAGAGACCCGTATCGGCCAGGGCCGGGACGCCGCCAAGAAGTATCTGCTGGATAATCCGGAAGTGGCTGCCCAGCTGGAGGCGGATATCCGGAAGAACTTTGATAAGCTGATGAGCAACCAGTCCCGGATTGCGGCCCGGGCTGCAGGGCGGGCGGTAGACGTCAGCGCCGACGACTTCAAGGATGAGGATTGAGCGGATCACGGCGTCCGGCCGGGACCGTTATACAGTGACGCTGGAGAGTGGGGTCGCACTGGAGATTACAGACCGGGAGCTGCTGCGCTTTGGCCTGCGGGTCGGAGATGTTCTGGATGAACAGATTTGGGAGCAGCTGCGGGAGTCGGCCAGTTTATCCCATGTGAAGGGCAAAGCGGCGGATTTGATCGGCCGGCGGGCCATGAGCCGGGCAACCCTGGAAAAGAAGCTGCGGGAAAAAGGCGCCAGTGAAGCGGAGACCCGATATGCCGCCGAATGGCTGGAGGCCATTGGCGCCATCAATGACGCGGAGTATGCCGCGCTGTTGGTGCGCCATTGTGCCGGCCGGGGCTATGGTCCCGCCCGGGTCCGGGAAAAGCTGTATGAAAAAGGAATTCCCCGGGAGCTGTGGGAAGAGGCGCTGGAGACCATGCCGGATCCCGCAGAGCAGATTGACCGCTTTCTCCAGGAGAAGCTCCGGGGACGGATACCCGATGAAAAGGAGAAAAAGCGCCTCTCCGATGCGCTGCTGCGCCGGGGATTCGGCTGGGGCGACGTCAAGGCGGGACTCAACCGTCTGGGCGCGGAGCTGTATGAGGAATAAGGCAAAACGGAGGAGACAGAGTTGGGTTATAAAATCGCGTTTATTTCCCTGGGATGCGCCAAAAACCAGGTAAACTGCGAACAGATGATGGCCACCGTCACGGCAGCGGGACATACGGTCCAAGCGGCGCCGGAGGGTGCCGATGTGGTGGTGGTCAACACCTGCGGCTTCTTGTCCTCTGCCTGCGAGGAGGCCATTGACAACATTCTGGAGATGGCGGAGCTGAAAAAAGCCGGAAAGGTGAAAAAGATCCTGGTCACCGGCTGCATGGCCCAGCGCTACAAAGAGGACGTGCTGCGGGAGCTGCCGGAGGAGGACGGCATCCTGGGCACAGGCAGCTACGACGATATCGCCCAGGCCATCGCGGAAGTCATGGAAAAGGGGCAGCGCCCCTGCCACCTGGGCAACATCCACACCGCCAACCAGAGCGGCGAGCGGATCTTGTCCACGCCCCCCTGGTATGCCTACCTGCGCATCGCCGAGGGCTGCGACAACCACTGCGCCTACTGCGTGATCCCGTCCCTGCGGGGCAAGTACCGCAGCCGCCCCATGGCGGAACTTCTGGATGAGGCTGCCGAGCTATGCTCCGCCGGCGTCAAGGAGCTGCTGGTCATCGCCCAGGACATCACCCGCTACGGCACGGATCTCAATGGCGAGCACCAGCTGGCTGCGCTGCTGCGTGAGCTTTCCAAGCTGGACTTCCACTGGATCCGGCTCCACTATCTCTATCCCAGCGACATCACCGACGAGCTCATCGACACCATCGCCTCTGAGCCCAAGATCCTGCCCTATCTGGATATCCCCATCCAGCACTGCAACGACGGCATTTTGAAAGCCATGAACCGGCGGGACACCAAGGAGTCTTTGACCCGTGTGCTCAAGGCCCTGCGGGACCGTATCCCCGGCCTGGTGCTGCGCACCAGCCTCATTACAGGCCTGCCCGGCGAGGATGAGGCCGCCTTCGAGGAGCTGTGCGAATTTTTGCGGGAAATGCGCATCGAGCGGGCCGGCGTGTTCCCGTTCTATCCCGAGGAGGGGACCCGCGCTGCCCTCATGGACCATGTGGACATGGAGGAGGCCAAGCGCCGGGCGGAGCTGGTGGTGGATGTGCAGTCCGACATCATCGACGCGTACAATGAATCCGTTCTGGGCAGTGAGCGGGAAGTGCTGTGCGAAGGCTTCGACGGCCAGGCTCAAATGTTCTTTGGCCGCAGTTATGCCGAGTCTCCCGACATCGACGGACGTATCTACTTCACGGCGGATGAGGAGGTGTCCCCGGGCACGTTCGTCACCGTTCGTCTCACCGGCGTCATGGATGGTGAGCTCACCGGCGAGCTGGCTCAGTAAGGGCGGAAGGAGCAGAAAGACATGAATTTGCCCAATAAATTGACTCTTTTGCGTATTATTCTGATCCCTGTTTTTATGGTGGTGCTGTACTGGGGCTTCCCGGGGGCCAATTATGTGGCTCTGGCCATCTTCATTGTGGCCAGCCTCACGGACCTGCTGGACGGCAAGATCGCCCGCAAGTACAACCTGGTGACGGACTTCGGAAAGTTCGCCGACCCCCTGGCGGACAAGATGCTGGTGACCGCCGCCATGCTGTGGTTCGTGGAGATCGGACAGATGGCCGCCTGGATGCTGCTCATTGTCATCTGCCGGGAGTTTGCCGTCAGCGGCCTTCGGATGATCGCATCCGACAAGGGCCGGGTCATTGCTGCCGGCTGGTCCGGCAAGGTGAAGACCGCCTCCACTATGGTGTGCATCGTTTTGATGTTCCTGCCCATCCCGGCCGTGGTGAATACCATCTGCGTGTGGGTCATCACCCTGACTACCCTCTACTCCGGTGTGGAGTACTTTGTGAAAAACAAGGACGTGATCGCCTCGGCATAAGAGGCGCGAAAAAAGCCGCGGATCTTCCGCGGCTTTTTCTTTTCAGAGCAGGGCGGCCAGCACCAGCTGGAGGAGAAAGATCAGCGCCAGCGCCGCCGTCACGGCTCCCACCACCCCCCAGAAGTCCAGGCCCCGGGGCTCCGGCTCCGGCACCGCCATGGCGGTGCCGCCGCCGGGGAGGGATTCCGCCGGACCTCCATCGTCGGCCACCACCCGGACAGAGGAGAACATGGCCCGGTTGAGGTTGGCGGCAAGGTACCGGGCGGCGCCGTCCGTTAGTCCCCGCCGCAGTACGGTTTCCTGGTCGTGGGAGTCTTGCAGTGTCCGCCGGGCTTCTTCCCGGCTAAGACCGCAAAAACGCATCAGATGCTCCTCAGCATAGGGGTTGGCGTAGTACTGGCCTACCGCCGTTACCGCATAGCGCTGATGGGAGGGCGGCGCGTCGGGCAGGGGATAGCCGCAGTGGGGACAGATGGCCCCGTCAATGGACCGGCCGCAGCAGGGACAGCGGTCCGGCCGCGTCCATGCGGCCGGCTCTGCGTCCGTCTCCTCCGGCTCCCTGCCCAGTAGCACATAGTCTGCTGACACGTGGAGGGCCAGGCACAGCCGACCGATCGTGATCGCATCCGGCACTGTCTGGCCGCTCTCCCACTTGCTTACTGCCTGGCGGGTGACGCCCACCAGCTCCCCAAGCTGCTCCTGGGTGAGGCCGGCGGCCTTGCGTACCGCGGCGATCCGATCTTTCAGTTCCATATCCGCCCCTCCTTTTGTTCTGCTTTATTGTACCAAATCTGCTGAGCAGGAACAAGCGACGGAGGCAGACATGCTGTCAACAGGCAGTTGACACGAGGCAAAAATTGCCTGCCCTCTTGACACGCCGGATAAGTCCTGCTACTATACTGGGGTAAGATGATTGCGCGAGGAACGGAAAGAGTAACAGTTCATCTGAAGGACAGAGAGGGCGCGCCGCCGGCTGTAAGCGTGCCTACGGAGGAGACTGCGAAGTGCATCCGGGAGCGCGGGGCGTAATGGCCCCCGGCGAGGCCGCCGTTATCGGGCTGGTCCGGCTGTTAGGCCGGCGTGAGTGATAAGCGAGAGTGGAACCGCGTGTCAACGCCTCTTGCACCCTGTGGGGTGCTGGAGGCGTTTTTGTATTTTCCCGGTAAAGGAGGTAAAGCTATGATGATTCGGAACTGTTTGAATTCCTGTGCAGTACGATGTTGGGGACTTTGCGCCTGTACTGTCACACCCAATTTACTGAATAAAGGAGTTTTTGAATATGAGACATCATCCCTTTGCCAGCCTTTCCGACTTACTGGGCGCTTATCAGCGCCGTGACCCGGCCGCCCGCAGCAAGCTGGAGATCTTTTTGCTCTATCCCGGCGTTCACGCCGTCCTCTACCACCGCCTGGCCCACTGGCTCTACCGGCATCGTGCCTTCTTCCTGGCCCGGACCGTCTCCCAGTGGAACCGCTTCTGGACCGGCATCGAGATCCATCCCGGCGCCACCATCGGCCGCCGCCTGGTCATCGACCACGGCATGGGCATCGTCATCGGCGAGACCGCCGAAGTGGGCGATGACTGCCTCCTCTATCAGGGCGTGACCCTGGGCGGCACCGGAAAGGACCAGGGCAAGCGCCATCCCACATTGGGCAATGGCGTGCTGGTAGGTTCCGGCGCCAAGGTGCTGGGCCCCTTCACTGTGGGGGACAATGCCCGCATTGCCGCCGGCGCCGTGGTGCTCACCGCCGTGCCCGCCGGGGCCACTGCTGTGGGTGTGCCTGCCCGGGTGGTGCGTATGGACGGCATGCCCGTCCGCTACGCCGACGCCGTGGACCAGATCCACGTGGAGGACCCCGTCTGCCGGGAGCTGGATAGCCTCCGGGAGCGCCTTGCACAACTGGAAGAACTGATGGAACACCAGACCCATACAAAAGAAAGGACTGCCTGAATATGTATCTTTATAACTCTGCCACCCACAAAAAAGCGGAATTTACCACCCATACCCCCGGCCATGTGGAGATGTATACCTGCGGCCCCACGGTGTATCACTTTGCCCATATCGGCAACCTGCGCTCCTATATCATGGAGGACGTACTGGAGAAGTATCTGCGCTACGCGGGCTATGATGTCAACCGGGTCATGAACATCACCGACGTGGGCCACCTGAGCTCCGACGCCGACACCGGCGAGGATAAGATGCTCAAGGGCGCCAAGCGGGAGCACAAGACCGTCATGGAGATCGCCAAGTTCTACACGGACGCCTTCTTTGAGGACTGCCGCAAGCTCAACATCAAGCGCCCGGACGTGGTGGAGCCTGCCACCAACTGCATCCAGGAGTATATCACCATCGTCAAAAAGCTTCAGGACACCGGCTATGCCTATTTTGCCGGCGGCAATGTGTATTTTGACACCAGCAAGCTCGACCGCTACTATATTTTCAACGACCACGACGAGGAGGATCTGGCCGTGGGCGTCCGGGAGGGCGTGGAAGAGGACGCCAACAAGCGCAACAAGAACGACTTCGTCCTCTGGTTCACCCAGTCCAAGTTTGAGGACCAGGCCCTCAAGTGGGACTCTCCCTGGGGCGTGGGCTATCCCGGCTGGCACATCGAGTGCTCTG
>ENA-UEYL01001737-UEYL01001737.1-human-gut-metagenome-genome-assembly--contig:-NODE-1737-length-17828-cov-3.856290_pt1 | contig 17828 bp, 19 predicted proteins | sample MGYA00242941_ERZ507946 | MGnify/ENA primary metagenome ERZ507946 (study PRJEB26167, sample SAMN06115482) | human gut metagenome | host: Homo sapiens | place: China:Guizhou | collected 2015-03-11...
CTATCTTAGACATTCCCATTTGTCAGGAAGATAGCAAAGCCAGCCGAGCCAGTCAACGGTCAAGATGAACGGCGCATAAATGCGCCGCCGTTGACAGTCCCGCCCGTCTTTGCTAAAGGGTAATCAAGGCGGGAAAGCCCTAAAATGGCTTCACACCTATTTCAATAATTGGAGGAGATAAAAATGAGATCAGAAAAGGAAGTTTATGATATTGTTTTGAATTTTGCAAAAACAGACAAACGCATTCGCATGGTTACTTTGGAAGGATCTAGAACAAATACAAATATTCCGCCTGATGATTTTCAGGATTTTGATATTACTTTTTTTGTTACGGATATGGACAGCTTCACAAGTGATGATAAATGGCTAGATATATTTGGTGAAAGGTTGATTCTGCAAAAGCCGGAAGATATGGAATTATTTCCAGCTGTAGAAAAGGGATTTTCATATTTAATGCTGTTTACTGATGATGTTAAGATAGATTTAACTTTGCTGCCGCTGGAACTGATAGACGAGTATTTTACATGGGATAAACTGGTAAAGTTACTGTTGGATAAAGACAACCGTATCGTAAAGCCGCCAATACCAACGGATATAGACTACCACTTGCAGAAGCCTACTCAAAGAATGTTTGACGATTGCTGTAATGAATTTTGGAATACTACAACATATGTAGTAAAGGGCTTATGCCGCAAAGAAATTCTTTTTGCTATTGACCATATGAATGATATAGTACGAAAAGAATTGCTTCGCATGATTTCCTGGCTGATTGGTATCAAACAGGGATTTCATTTCAGTTTGGGAAAAAACTATAAATTTATGAAGCAATATGTCCCAGAGGAATTGTGGGAACGACTTATGTCCACTTATAATATGGATTCCTATCCCCATATGTGGGAATCCTTTGAACAATGTATGGCATTGTTCCGGGAGGTTTCGTCAGAAGTGGCATGCCAGTTGGATTACCAGTATCCACTATATGATGAAAAAATCAGTAATTATGTGATTCGGCAAAAGAAAAAATATGGCATTGAAGATGATAACAAATAAAATTTTTTCAATCGAAAAAATTTATTTTGATTATTCAATTTTGAAAAACTGAATACCTCAAAATCAGAAAGAGCGCGGCCAAGCACTTTGAGGGATTGGCCGCCTTGTCCACCCATCCAGCGGGGCGGCGGGCGGCGGTCAAGGCCGGGTGTAACCCCGTTCATTTCAGCCTTGACGGTTGCCCGCTGTCCTGCTACTTTTCCGGGAGTGTGGCCACAACTTCGGGACACTTTGTCCACAAGTCGGAGCGTAGGACGAGGGACGGGGGCTTTCATATACGCCCTGTCTGCTGATGAAACCAGTCCTGCGCTTGCGGCTCCACGCCACGCAATCACAGCCCTGTTTTCCTGCCGCTTCAAATGCCCTTGCCCTCCCCGGCGGCAACGGCATTTTCACGGCAACGCCGACAGAGCGTATAACACACTACACTTTGCTTCGCAAAGTCGTGTGCCAAATGGGGGCGTTGCCCCCTTTGGAAACCCCCACAAGAAAAGGCGGTACGCTACCCCTCCACGGGGCGCATACCGCCTTTTCTTGTTATCCAGCCCTCCGGCTGTATCGGTTGAGCAAAAGTCCGCGTGGGATTGATGTGGTATCTTTAACTTTGGGAAACTCCCGTCTCCCACTTGGAAACGGCCTTGCTGCTGACGTGGATGGCCTCCGCCAGCTGGGCCTGGGTCATGCCCTGCTCTTTGCGCAGACGGCAGATGAGCCCTCCGATTTTCACTGCGTCCATTTGGATCCCCTCCTGGTGATGAATGATAGCATATGAGGCGGAAAACATGCAATCCACGCTCCGTAGACCCGCATCTTACGTCCCGGGTGCGGCCTGGCCGGAGGCAGGAAGCTCCAGCGCCATATAGATCAGCTCCGGCATGGGGGAGCCATTGTAGGAGGGCACATCTCGAAATTCCAGGTCCCGGTAGAGGGCGATGGCGCCGGTGAGAAAGGGGAAGGTGTCCAGCAGCACCTGGCGGTAGCCCATGGCGGCCGCGTCTGAAAGAACGGTCTCCACCAGGCGGCGGGCATAGCCGTGCCCCCGGAAGTCCGGGTGAACATACAGCCGCTTGAGCTCGCAGCGCGATCCGTCGATCCGGCGCAGGGCTACGGTCCCGGCAGGAATACTGTCGCAGCGCAGCAGATAGAGACGGCCGCGGGGGCGGCCGTATTTTTCCTCCAGGTGGGAAAGCTCGTGGCTGTAATCCTGCCGGGCCAGGTACCCGGCAAAGTCCGGGGCCTGCCGCAGAAGGTCCCGGGTATAGGCTTCAAACAGGACGCCCACCTCGTCCGGGTGGCGGCATCCGTCCAGCAGCAGCGTTTCCATGGCCATGTCTCCTCTCGGTATGGATGCTGTCATTATAGCACAGAACAGGAAAAAAACCATGGAAAAGGAATTTGCCTCCCGGGCGGATTTGCGGTAGTATAGGGAAAGCAAAACGGCCGCCAGGCGGCCGGGAAACGAGAGGAACATCCATGCCCATTTGCGTTAAACAAGCGGTGGAACTGAGCCGCGCTGCCGCCCGCTTGCTGGAGGAGGAGCAGATACCGCTGTCCCAGGCCCTGGGCCGGACGCTGAGCCGTCCGGTCCTTGCGTTGCGCCCCCAGCCGCCCTTTGACCGTTCACCCCTGGACGGCTACGCCCTCCGCGCCGCCGATATCGCGTCAGCGTCGGACGAGGCACCGGCCCTGCTGCGTGTGGTGGAAAAGGTGTGCGCCGGGCAGGTGCCCTGCCGTTCGCTGGCGCCGGGAGGAGCAGTGCGGATCATGACCGGGGCCATGCTGCCGGCGGGGGCGGACTGCGTCATCCGGCAGGAGGACACGGATCTGGGCGAGGAATGGGTGCAGGTATTCCGCTCTGCGGCGGCGGGGGAAAACTGCTGCCTTGCCGGGGAGGAGTATGCAGCGGGGACGCTGCTGCTGGACCGGGGCACCCGGGTGGACGCCGCTGCGCTGGCGGTGGCCGCCGGTGCCGGCATGGAGGGGCTGTGGGTGCGCCGCCGCGCCCGCACGGCCGTCCTTGCCACGGGGGACGAGCTGGGCGCACCGGGATGTGTGCTGCCGCCGGGAAAGGTGTACGACGCCAACACGGCCTATCTGGAAGCGAGGCTGCGGCAGCTGGGCACGCCGCCGGACGCGAGCATCCGGTCCGGCGACACGCTGGAGGGCATCATCCGCGCGCTGGAGGCGTGCGCCGGGTGTGATCTGATCGTCACCACCGGCGGGGTCTCCGTGGGAGAGCGGGACCTGATGGAGCAGGCACTGACGGCCTGGGGCGCGGAGGTGATCTTCCACGGCGTTGCCATGAAGCCGGGCATGCCCACGCTGCTGGCCCGCCGTGGCGGCACGGTGATATTGGCCCTCTCCGGCAATCCCTTTGCAGCCGCGGTGGCGTTTGAGCTCTTTGCCCGGCCCGTTTTAGGGCGGATGATGGAGGATGCGGGCCTGGAGATGGAACGGACGACAGCCCTGGCCGCTGCGGACTTTCAAAAGCCCGGCGGCGCGTCCTGCCGATATCTGCGGGGGCGGCTGAAAAACGGCACCGTCACCGTGCCCGGCGCCCAGCGCAACGGGCAGATGCGGAGCATGGTGGGATGCAACTGCCTGGTGGAGCTGCCCGGCGGCGTCATGCATCGGGGCGACCGGGTGGACGTTTTGATTTTGTAAGGAGAGGAGGCGGCCGGATGGCGATTTCCCCGGAGCGTTGCGGCGCGGTGATTTTGTGCGGGGGACAGTCCCGCCGCATGGGAAGGTGCAAGGCGCGGCTGATGGTGGACGGAGAGCCGGTGCTGCACCGTTTGGCCGGGACGCTGTCCTTTTTTGAAGAGCGGCTTCTCTCCGCAAACGATGCCGCCCTGGGTGCGGACCTTCTTTCCTGGACCGTGGTGGAGGACCGCTTCCCGGGGCTGGGTCCTGGAGCGGGACTCCACGCGGCGCTGCTGGCGGCAAAAAAGGAGGCGCTGCTGTGCGTTCCCTGCGATCTGCCGGCCTTTTCGGAGCAGGCAGCCCGGTGCCTGCTGGCGCGGTTCCCCCGGGACTGCGATGCCATGGTGTGCCGGGACGGAGCGGGACGGCTCCACCCTCTGTGCGGGATCTATACCAAGGAGATGCTGCCGGCGCTGGAGCGGCGTCTTAGTGCGGGCCGCTGCCGGATGACGGAGCTTTTGCAGGATGCGCCCACGGCGGTGCTGGATACGGCGCAGCTGCTGCCGGATAGCGTGTTTTTTAATATGAATACGCCTGCGGACTACCGCCGGGCGGAAGAGATCGTGCGGATAGAAAAACAGCGGGGCAGAGCCAACTTTTGATACGGCTCTGCCCCGCTGTTTGCGGCTTGCTTATGAAGCGGCGGAGGGCGGGGACGCGTTTTTGCGGAAACGGATGGTCCGGCGCAGCTGCCCGGCCCATTTTTTGAGTGGTGTCCAGAAGAACAAAACCAGTCCGGCCGCCATCAGCAGACACAGCAGGCTCACCAGAAGCTCCAGATCGTATTCGGCGATGAAGTATTGGAGGCTGTGTCCCGTTTGTTCGCTGCTCCAGTGATACCATTTTTGCCCCGCGGCGTCGTAGGAGACGCGGGGGACCATAACGGCAATGGCACGGGAGAGAAGATAGATGACGAAATTGCCCAGCAGACCGGCTCCGGCCAGGCACACGCCGGCCAGGCGCCGCTTTTTTTCGCCGGACCAGCTGCCGGAATGCGCTGAGACCGGGGGCGTGGGATCGCAGTCGTCACTGAGCAGGCTGTCGGCGGTGACACCGAAGAGCCGGCTCAGCTGGAGCAGGTTGCCGGCGTCCGGCAGGGCGCTTCCGGTCTCCCAGCGGGAGATGGCCTGTCGTGAAACGCCCAGCTGATCCGCCAGTGCCTCCTGAGAAAGCCCCCGCTGCTTGCGCAGGAGCTGGATCTTTTCCGAAAGATGCATGGTCTTGACCTCCTGTTGGGATGGGTCCAGTATAGCAGATGGGACCGCGCAATACCACCGCATCTGCGCGGCAGGGGCGCAACAAGAGGTTACATCTTGAAAAAAGAGCGGTTTTCCCGCTGGTATGGACTGGATGCCCTCCGGAAAATGCCGTCAACCGGTGATCAGGTCAGCCGCCCAAGGTCACATCCTGCTTTTGATACCATTCCAGCGCCTGATGGAAATCCTCCGGCTGAAAATCGGGCCACAGCCGGTCCACCACATAAAAATCCGCATAGACGGACTGCACCGGCAGAAAACCGGACAGGCGGCGCATCCCCCCCCAGCGGATCACCAGCTCCACCCGGGAGACGTCGTAGGAGCGGAGCTGGCCGCAGATCTTGTCCCGGCGTGTACCGGGCTGATTCAACTGGGCCAGGTCCCACTCCCAGCCGTAGTTCACGAGAAAATTGATGCGGGTGCCGCCGCCGTTGAAGTCCGTTCGGGTGGTGTACGGCAGCAGCGCCCGGGGAAATGTAGGGGCGTCTCGGTCGCCGATCACGAGAAGGGAGACTGCCTCCGATGTGATCAGTTCCACGGCGTCCACGCAGGCCTGCGAAAAGGCACGGACCTGCTCCGGCGGCCGTCCGCAGTTGTCGGTCGTGAATCCATAATACGTGATCTCCTGAACGCCCGCCTGCTTGGCCAGCCGCAATAGCTCCAGTCCGGGGCTAAGGCCGTGGGCATAGCCGTCCTTTTTTTCCAGTCCTGCACGTTTGGCCCAGCGCCGGTTCCCGTCCGGAATGATCCCGATGTGTTTTGGAATGCGCATGAAACCACCTCCTTCCCACTGAGTATGGGGCGGCGGACGTGGATTTATACATAAAATGGAAAAATGAACCCCGGCAGACCAGCGCCAGTCTGCCGGGGTTCGTTTTATTGAGAGGCTTACAGCAGGAAGCCCGCGATCACATACAGCACCATGGACGCGCCGGCAAAGCACAAAACGTAGGGCGCCTGGGTCTTGACGTGGTCGATGATGTTGCAGCCGGTGGTGGCGCAGGACATGATGGTGGTGTCGGAGATGGGGGAGGCGTGGTCGCCGAAAATGGACCCGCCGAACATGGCGCCGGCCACCAGCGGCACGTTCACGCCCATGTTGATGGCCATGGGGATGGCAATGGTGCCCATAATGGCCATGGTGCCCATGGAGGTGCCGGTGGCGAAGGACAGCAGCAGGGAGATGAGGAAGGTCAAAAGCGGCAGCAGGGCCGGGGTGAGCAGCTGCATGAAGATGGAGGAGAGGTAGTTGCCGGTGTCCAGGCTCTTGACCAGCGTGCCCATGGTCAGCCCGAAGAGCAGCACGAAGAAGATGGGCAGCATGGTGGACATGCCCCGGATGATCTCATTGATGAGCTGGTCCAGGGTAAACAGCCGCTCGGCCATGCACATGACGGAGATCACCAGCAGGGAGATCATGCAGCCCCACAGCAGCGCCTGCATGCCGTCGCCCTGGGTGGGATTGCCGCCGCCGGAGACGCACAGGGCCGTCAGAATGGTGCCGATCATCACCAGCATGGGAACGAGCATGTTCTTGGCCCGGGGTTTGACGCCGCTGAGCGGCGCATTGGTTTCAGCTGCCTCTTTGTCCACGGAGGCGGGGTCATCCAGCTCACCGGTAGCGGCCGCCCGCTGCTCCGCCTTGCGCATGGGGCCGAAGTCCAGGGGGAACAGGGCCACCAGCAGGGCGAAGACTACCGCGATGATGCAGTAGAAGTTCAGGGGGATGGACTGGATGAGCACGGTGATGGCATCCTCCTCAGGCACACCGCCGGAGGTCAGGTAGCCGGTCATGGCCGCCAGCCAGCCGCTGAGAGGAAAGAGCACGCACCAGGGGGTGGAGGTGGTATGTACCAGGAAGGCCGCCTTTTCGTGGGGCAGCTTCAAGCTGTCGTTAAGAGGGCGGGAGACGGAGCCGGTGACCATGCAGCTGAGAGAGCCGGAGGTGAACACCACGATGCCCAGCAGCCAGGTGAACAGCGCCGCCGCCCGCTTGGAGCGGATGATGCCCCGCTTTTTGACCATGATGTCCACAAAGCCCTCGATGCCGCCGGAGCGCTCGATCATGTGGATCAGGGCGCCGATGAGCAGCATGGACAGCAGCACGATGGTGTTGCCGCTGCTGGAGAAGGTGTTCACCAGGCCGTAGAAGGTGTCGTTGAGGCCCACGATGGGGTTGAAGCCGCACAGGATGAGGCAGGCAAGAAAAATACCGATGAGCAGGGAGATGAACACGTTTTTCAGCACCAGCGCCAGCACGATGGTGACCAGAGGGGGAACGATGGACCAGATTCCATATTGCATATGCAGGACCTCCTAAAAGCAGATTACGGTTTTGCCGGGACCATAGCGGTGCTTAGCCCCGGACGGAGCGGCCCAGGTCACCCCGGACGATCTTGCCGTCCCGGGCCGCCAGGCAGCCGCCCAGGAAGACGTAGTCGATGCCCGCGGGGGGCAGAGTGGGCTGTTCAAAGGTGGCACGGTCGGCCACCCGCTCCGGGTCGAAGATGACCACGTCGGCGTCGGCACCCACGTTCAGCCGGCCCTTCCGGCCAAGCCGCAGTTTTTCGGCGGGCATGGCGGTCATCCGGGCCACGGCGTCGTAGAGGGACACCTTGCCCGGCCGGACGAACTCTGCCAGCAGACGGGGGAAGGAGCCGGCGGCCCGGGGGTGGCCCTGGCCGTAGTTCATGATGCCGTCGCTGGCCAGCATGACGTTGGGGTGGGAGAAAGCCAGGTCCACGTCGCTGCCCTTCATAACGTAGCACACCGTCAGGCAGTCCGGATCGTCCCGCCGGACCTCGTCGAAGATCTCCTTGGTGCAGCGCTGTCCCTTGTACTTGCCCTGGCTGAGCTCGATGACGTCGTAGCCGCACTGGTAGCGCTCCAGCCAGCCTGGATCGTAGGTGGTGGAGCCCAGGGTGGTGGAAAAGGCATAGTAGGGATAGCAGTCACAGCTGACCCGCAGGCCGTTCATGTGGTATTCGTCCACCAGCCGGAGGAACGCCTCCATCTGCCCGAAGCCTGCCATGGAGCCGATGTGGGATACCTGGACCGGCAGTCCCAGATCCCGTCCCACGTCCAGAAACTCCCGGGCGGCGTCCATGATCTCCCCCGCGTCGCTGCGCAGGTGGGCGGCGATGAGCTTGTCGGCGCAGCGGCATACCGCCGCCGTCCGCTCCAGCTCCCGGCGGTCGATGCCGGGGGAATAGCGGATGCCGTAGGAGACGCCCAGGCATCCCCGTTCCAGGGCCTCCTTCAGCTGCTGTTCCATGGCCGCCAGCTCCGGCTCCGTCACCGGGGTATATTTGTCACCGTGGCCGCAGCGCTCCCGGAAAAAGGCCTCACCGGCCAGCATTCCCACGTTCACCGCAGCGCCAAAGCGGTCCACCAGGTCCAGGTAATCCGCCGGATCGTACTGGTTGATGCCGCACTGGCCGCCGATGGCGGTGGTGACGCCCATGCGGAGCATGCAGTTGAAAATGGCCGTGTCCTCGGCGTTTTCGATCCTGCCGTCGGGACCCACCGGGTCCTCATGCATGTGGATATCAATGAAGCCGGGGGTGACCACCCGTCCCGCGGCGTCCACTACCTGATCTGCTGCGGGCTCCTGCCGGGTCACCTGCGCCACCCGGCCGTTCTCCAGCAGCAGGTTCAGCCTGGCCTGGACACGGTTGGCCGGGTCCACCAGCAGGCCCTTTTTGATGAGCGTTTTCATGGTTGGGAAAATCCTTTCTGCCCCGCTCGCCTCCAAAACGGGCAGGACCGGTTTTTTACCATGTTAAAGGGAAAAAGCACATCCGTCAAGGGATTTGCTTCCTTTTTTGCGGCTAACAGAGTAAAAAACGAAGAAAATTGGGGAAAATTAGCAAAAAAAGTCCCCGCATTTGACCGGGTGGAGAAACGCGGGGCGGGCGGCGGGGCAGTCCTGCCCCGTCGGAAAGTTTCATTGCTGCTCAGGAAAGAGCCTGCCGAACAGCCAGTGGGTGAAGGGGGCGGCGGCAAACATATTCCAGAAAAAGGCCATGGGGAAGTTTTTCAGTACTGTCCCCACCCAGATGCCCGGCAGCTGCGTTACCGGGGCACCGCCCAGGAGCACGCTGAACAGCACCGAGGCCACCAGACTCATGGTGGGGCACAAGACTGCAACGGTGCCGGCCTGGCGCATCAGGCGGCAGAAATAGGGATTGTCCCGGGCGGGATCGCAGTGCCGCGCTCCAATGGCGGCGCCCAGCCGGTTTCCCCAGAGGTTGGAGAACAGCAGGACAAACAGTCCCATGTAGGCGGCTTCCTTCAGGGCCTCCCAAAAGACTAGGTTGGTGATGCTGCTCAGTCCGCCGGGCTGGAGATGGAAGCCCATCTTGAAGGCAATATTGTAGACCTCCATGCCGTATGCCATGGCATAAGACATGATGACTCCGAAGAAAAATCCCTGGATCTTGTTTTTTGGCATGCTGCCGCTTCCTTTCCGTTTTAAGTGAATAACAAAAAACGTGCAGCATCCAACTGGATTTACGCAGTGAATGCTACACGTTTCGCTTTATTCTACTTCTCCGGCGGAGCGGACGCAAAGGCAGTTTTACACAAATTTGGCGATAGGTCTCCCGAGGCGGGCCATGCATAAAAACCGGACTATGTACCTTGAGGCGCATGGGCCATTTTTCCGGATGAAACTGCCTGCCTTGTGAAAAAGCATCCGGCAGAAGGTCTGGCGTCCAAACGGGGCCTCTTACCGGGAAGCTTGCAGTTCCTGGCACAGAAGGTCCTGGGCGTCCTGAGCGCAAAAGAACATCTCCTGGGAAATGGAGCGGCCTACGTCGCTGGCAAGGAGCTGCAAAGAGCGGCGGAAGGCATCCGGATAGTCCTGAAAGTCCTCCATGTATTTTAAAAGGTGCAAAGCGGTGGACGTCAGCTGGGCACTGGGGGGGATGGAGCCTGACTGGTCAGCGGGAAATCCGCTGCCGTCATAATTCTTGTGGTGCCAGCAGGCGATCTCGGCGGCATAGTCGGCAAAGGGACCCGTCCCTGCCGCACCGGAGGCAAACAGCGCCTGCCCCAGAATGGTGTGCCGGTAATAGAGCTCCCCACTGGGTTCGGTGGGTCCCTGGGCCGCGACGCTGTCAGGCAGGCCCAGAAGCCCCACATCACAGAGCGTGGCGGCGCGGCCGATGATCTCGGCATCCGCCGGGGCGATGCCGCCGCCAGGGTAGAGACGGGCATACGCGGCGGCCAGAATGGCAGTGATGACCCCTAGCCGCCGGTAATGGGGGAAGGAGAGGGTGGGCTTTTCCTGAAAAAACAGCTCCGCCAGAGATTCCCATTGGCGGCTTGGGTCCGATGCGCTGGACTGGCGAAGAGGCTCAGCGGCAGCGGAGGCGTCCAGAATGGTGGTTCCCACGGGCCAGCCATCCCGGACGGCTTGACATACCCGCTCCTCCGCGATCTGCGGATTGACCGGCTTTGCCAGAAAATCCACGGCGCCTTTTTCCACGGCGGTGAGCACATATTCCTCGCATGGATCTGCGGTGATGAGGATGACCGGCAGATCCATGGTCTTCGGCGCAGCCTGAAGCTGCTGGAGCACCGAAAATCCGGCGCCCTGCCGCCCCAGGCAGATATCCACCAGCACGGCGCAGATCTGCTGGGTGTTGCGGCGGATATAGGCGATGGCGGGACGGGCTTCCTCAAAACAGGCTACCTGGAAAAGAGGTTTGAATACCTCGTTCAAAATGGCCAGATCTATGGGGGAATCATCAATAATCAGCAAGGTGTCCCGATACATAATGAACTCCTTTGACATGGTGGTGGGGAAATTTGAACTCCGAACGGCGCAGGCTCAGGGGGCCTGCTTGGGATCGTGGGCACACAGCGCACCTACGGCGGAGCACAACTGATCCACCAGGGGCGCGGGGGCAGTGCCTGCGGCCTCCTGGTTTTCGCTGACCGCCTTTTGCAGCTCGCTGCGAAGGACGAGAACGTCCCGGGGCGCGCTGATGCCGATGTTCACCTGCCCGCCGGGCTCAATGGACAAAATCGTGATGCTGATATTTTCTCCGATCATCACCGATTCGCCCTCTTTGCGGCTCAGTACCAGCATTATGACACCTCCCCGCAGGAAAGAGAATCCAGGCGGTGGCGCATGCCATAGCCGCCGTCATCCAGAATGACCTGCATGCCCCGGTGCAGATCCGGGTTGATGACCACCGGGCAGCGCAGGTTCAGCGTGCTCTCCCCCACCGGGTCCCGCACCACGCACATCACATAGTAGCAAAGATCCTCGCTGCGCCCCACGCCCATCAGCTCCAGCGCCTCCGGCGCCAGTACGGGGGCGTAGTCGGGCTTGAGGGAGAAGGGGTTCATGGCGATGAACGCCAGAGCCGGGGTTTTCACGCTTTGCAGGCAGAGCATATTCCCGTCGCTGCCGGCAAAGGGCAGGAGCAGAAAGTCCTTCTCCTCCTCAAAGCCGAACAGCCCGCTGGGAAAATGCACCTCGTCGGCCGGATCGTAGTCGATGGAGCCAAAGTATTTTGTGTTGAGCTGCATGTCGTGTCTCCTCTTTCACACGCTGATGTCCACAGGCTCATAGTCCGGGTCTGCGGACGGCGGAACGTACAGCGGACCGCCTACATACTTGATGATGACGTCCGGCCGCTGGGTCATGGTAAATTCAATGTCGCCCGGGACAAAAGTAAAGCTCATCTGCTGCATGCGCCAGTCGAAGTTCAGCTTGTCCATCTCGTAGCGGATGCTCATCTCGCCGCCGTCCCAGCTGATGTCTGCCCCCGTTTTGGGCAGAAATTCGATATTGAGGTTGGTGGGCTGCCCCACGGTCTGCTGCCTGGCCATCTGGGGGATCACGTCCTGACCGATCCGGGCCTCCATCATCATCCGGCCCTCCCGGGCCAGTACGGCGGTGGCCTGATAGGCAGCCTGTACGCCGGCTTGTGCCTGCTGGCGGATGACGGTGGCGGTGGTGGGCATGACCGAATTGCGGGCCTCAAAGGTGTCGATGTTGACCTGAATGGGCTTGCTGCGGATGTTCAGCCCACCCTTGTCCCTGGAAATCTCTACCGGGGCCGTGCCCCGGGCATATTCCAGATGGGCCCGTGTCACCTTCATCTGGATCTCGATGGGGACGGTTTTGATTTCTATGAGCGGATCCATGACGATGAAAACTCCTTCCGTGCGCAGATGCGCAATGGTCCGCCTCAGCCGTCAGGCCAGATAGTCCATCAGGGACTGGGGGACCACATTGGCGCCTACCTGAAGGGCGGCGTTGTAGCTGGTTTGGGCGGAGACCAATGCGAGGATGGCCTCTACCTGGTCGACTTTTTCCACGCTGTTGAGCTCCGTATTCAATGAATAGAAGGTGCTCTCCAGCTGGGTCTGGTTGGTTTGCAGAAACTTGGACTGAGTCTCCAGCTGGGTGTGCTGGCCGCTCAGGGCCTCCTGCGCCTTGGAGAGCTTCTCCATGAGACGCTCGGCGTCATCCTGGTCACCCGCGGAGCCCCAGGCGCCGGTGTCCTGGTTGTAGCCGCGGAACACCTCGGAAAGGCGCAGCATGATGGAGACGATGTTGGTGGGATCGCCGTCGGCGTCCACACCGACGCCGCCGATGAAGTCGGTGCCGGAGATGGCGGAATCAAAGGCGGTGGAGGGGACGACCTCGCCGTTTTCGTCCACTTCGAAGCCGATGCCGATGTCCACGTACTGATGCTCGCCGGACCATTTTTCCAGCATCTCCCGGTTGGACATGGGAGTGCCGTCATCTTTGAGTACCTGGTTGCCGTCTTCGTCCTCATAGGGCTGATCCAACGTGGTGGGGTCGTCGATGCGGACGCCCCGGTAGGTCACATAGGTCCGGTCCCCGTCCTGCTCCAGAGCGAAGGGGGGATTCTGCGTGTCGGCGCCGTTGAAGAGATAGCTGTCGTCATATTTGCCGTTGAGGCTTTGGATGATGGCCTCGGCGCCGGAGTAGATCACATCTCCCTGGGTGTTCAGGGTGGATAGGTTGGTGGCGTTGAGGCCCTTCAGGGCGGGGGCCTGGGCCAGATCCGTGACCAGCTTGTTGATCATATCGTCAGCCACGTCCCAGGCGGTGGAGAACTTGTTGAGCACCGTGGTATTGTTGGATGCCTGGGCGTTGGTGGCATTGAGGGAGCTGTGGATCTTGAACGCCCGGGTGGCTGCCGCCGGGTCGGCGGAGTAGGAGTCGAAATTCCGCCCGGTCATCATGGTGTTCATGGCCGAGTAGAGCTGATTGGTGTTTTTGAGCAGGTTCTTCTGATAGGTATAGAGGGTGCTGTTGGTGGTTACGCGAAGCATGTTCATTCACCTCGAAAGTCGGAACAAAAGTTACACCGTGCCGTTGATGAGGGAGTCCAGAGCCTCGTTGAGCACGTTCATGAGCCGGCAGGCGGCGGTATAGGCCTTCTGGTAGGTCATAAGGCTGGTGGCCTCGTCGTTGAGGTCCACACCGGTGACACCCTCCCGGTCCACACTGATGCTGTCGGCGGTGACGATGTAGTTATTGAGCACGGCATCGGTGCTTTTTTGATCCTGGGCCAGAGTGGACTGGATCTTCAAAAGCATCTCCTCAAACGTACCGTGATAGGCGTCGCCGGCGGCGTCGGCCTGGATGTGCGTGGGGTCGAACTCCACTTTCTGATCAAACAGAGCCAAGAACCTGGACAGATTGGAGGTATCGCCGCTGGCAGCCTGGGGATCGTCGGTGGCCTGGATGGAGACGGTGCCGTTGGTCCAGCCCTGAGAGACGGAGATGTTGGCGGCGGTGATGCCGGTGGCGTCATCGGAGTTGCTGCTGTTGCTGAAGAGATTGCCTCCGCCGGCAAGGCCGGTGTTGTTCAGCTTGTTCATGGCCGCTGCAAACTCGCAGGCCAGGGAGTCCAGCGCCTTTTGGTAGTAGGGGATGCCCCGCTTGACGGCGGCGTCCGGATCGGCGGCGGCGTCGGCGGTGGAGGCAAACTCTCCCTCCTCGGTCAAAAGCTCCCGGATAGACTGGATGGAGCCGTACAGGTCGTTGTCCAGCAGCCCCACCGGGTCTGTAGCCATAGGATTCTGCTTGTTGCCGTCCGCGTCCCGGAGAGCATAGAGGTTTATGCCGTAATTGTTGTTCTTGTCCACCAGCAGCTTGGCGGAGTACTCCCCGTCCACCAGCGCGTGGTTGTGGGGGGGATCGTTGGCCAGGGTGATGGTGAGCTTCTCCACCTGAGTGTCCGCGCCCACATCCTCCATGGAGTAGGTCACGTCGATTTTGACATACTGGCTCAGCTCATCCAGCAGCAGGTTGCGCTGGTCCCGCAGCTCCAGGCCCTCGTCTCCACGGATATCGGAATTGCGGATGGCCACGTTCAGCTCCTGAATCTGGGAGAGGATGCTGTTGATCTCATCCACATCCTGCTTGAGGTAGCCCTCAAAGGTGGGTTTCAGCTCGGCCAGAGCCTTGGCGGCGCTGTTGAACAGGTCGCACAGAGTGTCGGCGGACTGGCGGATCAGAGAGTCATAGCCCTCAATGCCGTTGGTGTTGGCCTTGTTGATCAGGTCGCGCAGATCGTTGAGTTGGTTGAGGATCAGGCCGTCATCCTGCTCGCCGTCGCCCTTGCCCACCTCGTCCAGGATTCCGGCCAGCTTCTTCAGGCCGGCGAGCCATGAATCCGCCGAGCCCACATCGGCCTGGGATTTCCGGTAGGAGATGTCCAGTCCCGGGTCCCGGAGCTGGGAGACGCCGTTTACCAGTACGCCCTGCCCCACCCGCACGTTGTACTGGGAGTGGTAGCGGTCTGAACCGCCGGAGATCAGACTGACCTGGTCCAGGCGCTGGCGGGTGTAGCCGTTGGTATTGATGTTGGTGATGTTGTTGCCGGTCACGTCCAAGCCCTTCTGGGCGGCGTAGATCCCCAGCTTTACTGTAGTAAGAGAGCCGAATGTACTGCTCATGCTGTTACCTCCTATGCTCTGAAGTCCGTTTTCATACTGGTGGGCCGGGCCGGGGATGCCTGGTAGTGAGATTCTGCATCCGGCTCCACCCCCCGCCGGGCCAATTCTCCATCCACCCGGCGGAGCTCCAGCTCGGTCAAAGTACGGGCGGAGCCCTGTGCGGCCTGGAGGACGGCGTAGCCCTTCAGTACCTGCTCCACCATGCGGCTGGTCTCCGCCCGGTATTCCGGCGGGCAGTGGGAGGGCATGTCACGCAGGGAAATGCCGGTCAGGCCGAGTCCGGTCAAAAGGGTCTCCCGTTTCTGCTCGCAGCCCCGCAGGGCAAGCGTGAGGGCCTGCTCCCGCTTCATGGCTTCGTTCAACTCGTCCAGAGCGTGCCCCTGCACCGCGTCAATCTTTTGCTGCTCCACATGGCTGATCTGGTCAAAGAGCTGACACAACTCAGAAAGCAGCGCCAGGTAATCGCTGTATTCCACCTCAGTCCGCCTCCTTCTGGAGCAGCATGCGGGCTGCAATTTCCTGGGGGTCGGGCTGGTAACGCCCCTCCCGGATTTGGGCTTGCAGGGACTCAATTTCTCGGCAGGTAGGCCGGATTCGGATTTCCTGTGAAATACGCCCGACAAGCTCTTTCATGCGCGTTTCCTCCCCGCTTGGCTGTATACTGAGCTGGAACTGGTCGTAGACCTGGCGCTCTGCTTGGGGGCGGGAGGTGCTGTGGGCTGCACCGGCCTGGGGGGAACGGCCTGCCCCTGGAACAGATACCCGGTGGATGGAATATTCAGAGAACATGAGATGGCCTCCTCAAGATAGCTGAACGGGAACGAATGAAACAAAGACTGGAAAATCTATTAGTTCTATCGTCACAGATAAAAAAAAGATAAGAACAAATTGGAGGAATACAGGAAATCTTTTTCTCAGTTTGCAGGTATGGGTGTAATAAGGAGGGCGGGCCCAAATGGGCCCGCCCTCCTTGGGGCTGGCGTTATTTTGACTCTGGGGCTGGCGAAGAGTCGGTCTCCAAGGAATCTCGAAGCTGGAAATGGGAGGTCAGTGATTTAAGAATCTGAGACTGGTCGGAAAGCTCCTGACTGGCAGCGGCGCTCTCTTCCGCAGAGGCGGAGTTGGTCTGCACAACGCTGGAGATTTGCTCCACGCCCACGTTGATCTGCTCAAGGGCGTCCGCCTGCTGTTCAGAGGCGTCAGAAATCTGGTGGATCGTAGCCGTGATGTCCTGGGCACGGCCCACCACATTTTCCAGATAGGAGGCGGTCTCATTCATACTGGAGGTACCCCTCTGAATGGCGGACAGGGAACGCTGAATCAGGGCGGCGGTATTCTTTGAGGCGTCGGAGGACTTCTGCGCAAGGCTGCGCACCTCCTCAGCCACAACAGCAAATCCCTTTCCGGCGGCCCCGGCCCGCGCGGCCTCCACTGCTGCGTTCAATGCGAGAATATTCGTCTGGAACGCAATATCCTCAATGGTCTTGATGATCTTTCCAATCTCGTTGGAGCTGCTTTGAATGTCCTGCATGGCGGACAGCGTTTCCTGCATTTTCTGATTGCTCTCTGCAATCTCCTGGCTGACCATGGCGGCCTTATCACTGGCATCACGGGCGTGCTCCGCGCTCTTTTGAACATGGTTCAGAATATCCGAGGTAGTGGCAGCCAGCTCCTCAACCGCAGAGGCCTGTTCAGTGGCCCCCTGGGCAAGCGCCTGTGCTCCGCTGGCAACCTGTTCCGACCCGGAGGAGACGTGATCCGCCGCATTGTTGATCTGGCTGAGGGTGTCGCTGAGGGTATAGTTGATGCGGCGAATGGAAAGCAGAATTTGGTTGTAGTCCCCAATATAGCGCTCACGATCCTTCGAGCGGATTCGGAAGTTTCCGTCACTCATCTCATTCAGCAGATAACTGATATCCTGAATGATCGCCCGCAGGTTTTCCGTCATAGCCTGGAAGGACTGGGCGAGCTGCCCGATTTCATCCTGAGAGCGGATGTCCAGGTGTACGTCCAGGTTACCGGAGGCGATCTCGTCAGCAGCGGACACCACAGCACGGATAGGAACCAGCATTTTCCGGAGGACGGCGGTCACAACCAGAAGAAGCACCAGCAGCGATGCCACCGACAAAATAAGCAGCAGGCGTGTGGTCCGGGTGACGGAGGACAGGGCGTCCGAGGTATACACACCGGTCATGGACCACCAGGTTTCACCGCCCACCTGCAAGGGGCTGTAGAAGCAGGAGACCTGGTCGCCGTCCTCGCGGGTCTTGCGCATATTGAACGCATCCCCCTGGGCCATGGCGGCCTGAATGGCCTCCAGCTCGTCGGCCTGGGGTGTAAACTCCACCATGTTGTGTCCCACATCGTCCAGTGTTTCGCTGTCCCATATGATGGTTCCATCACCGCTGTAAAGGGTAGACCACATGGAGGTGTAATTGTTGTCGGAAATCTGGAGGGAAGAGAAGGAACTGAGGTCGATGACGGAGATGACCACACCAATCACAGAACCGTTGTAAACAATTGGAGTGCCGTAGGCGATAAGCAGCAGATCTCCATCCCGATAGGGGGCGGAAATGTAAATCCGGTTTTCCTGGGCGGGGACCCGGTAGGAGTCCTCTTTGGCATATTCCTCGTAGGAGGCATAGGCATCAACCTCGGCATCGGCCGAGGACATGTCGATATAAAACCCATAGTGCCGGAGGTTGCTCTGGAACTGATTGGGCTCAAACATGACGCCGATGCCCTCCAGCTCGGGGTTGTTTTTGACCGCGTTCCGGACCGTCTCGTAGCTTTAATCCGGTTTACAAGAATGTGATCAATGAAACTACAAAGGCATTGGAAACACGTGCCAACGTAGCCGGC